>PPYF01424657.1_pt1 | contig 39220 bp, 33 predicted proteins | sample 1559871 | NCBI WGS metagenome assembly PPYF01 (sample SAMN08240021, study PRJNA423297) | Human gut metagenome, whole genome shotgun sequencing project.
CGTGACTACTGCGGACGGTATGAGCGTTGAAATGAAAACGTATTATGACCGTAACCTGATTGAGAACGCAGAGCCGAAGTTGGTACATGACCAGTGGGCGCAGCAGAGGGATATCCCGAAAAATGGCGGTAAAACAATTGAATTTAGAAAATATGATCAACTTCCGAAGGCATTAACGCCTTTGACTGAGGGTGTTACTCCCCAAGGGCAGGCAATGAACGTCACCAAGATCGAAGCCACTGTAAAACAGTATGGTGGATTTATTGAGCTTTCAGATCTTCTGATTATGACGGCCATTGATAACAACATTGTTGAAGCAACTACCCTGATCGGGTCACAGGCTGGAAGAACTCTGGACACGATTTCAAGAGAGGTAATGAATGCAGGAACCAATGTACAGTATGCAGAGGGGCAGGTTAAGTCAAGAGCTGCTATCACAAAGGATATGAAGCTGACTCCAAAGGCCATCAAAATGGCAGTAAGAACCCTGAAAAAGCAGAACGCAGAGCGGATTGGCGGCTACTATTATTCTATCATCCATCCGGACTGTTCTTTTGATCTGACGGAAAGTGACAGATTCATTGAAGCTGTAAAGTATAAGAACCCAGAGCGGATTTACAATGGTGAGATCGGAGAATTTGAGGGAGTACGCTTCGTAGAAACAACAGAAGCTAAGATTTTCGCCCAAGCTGGCGCCCAGGATGCAGAAAATGGAAATAAAAAGGTAGATGTGTATTCAACGCTTGTATTTGGCTCAAATGCATATGCAACTACTAAGATTCAGGGTGGTGGATTGGAAACAATTATCAAACAGCTGGGAAGCTCTGGTACAGCGGATGCATTAAATCAGCGTGCAACCGTTGGATGGAAAGCTCTTAAGGTAACAGAGCTATTATCTCCACAGTATATGGTACGTATTGAAACAGCATCGACTTTTAGTGATGGTGTAGCAAATTAAAGGAGGAGATGCAAATGAAAAAGAATGAAGAAATGAATGATGTGGAAGGTATGCCAGCAGAAGAAACCCCAGAAATCAAGAAAAGCGCAGAACCCCAAAAGACAAGTAAATCTGAAAAAATGGTGAGTTTTAAAATTCCCAAGGGGAGAAATGAACAGGATCGGGCAGATGTGTTTGTCTGCGTTAATGGAGTATCGTATCAGATCCAGAGGGGTGTAATCGTCGAGCTGCCAGAAAGTGTAGTTGAGGTATTAGAAAATGCTGAAATGCAGATGGAATACGCCATGCAGATGCAGGAAGCAACAGCCGGGTAAGCAATAGGAACGAATAATTAAAACGGAGGCGGTTGAAATTGATTATAGTACGCGGTAGAGAGCTTATAATCCCGGAAAGCGAAAGACAGATCGGGACACAATATGACAGCAACTCAGAAGTACGGCAGATCAAGGTCAGCCGCCTTACTGCTGGTGGAGTAGATATTTCCCATCTGGATTTCAGGCTGGATTTGCGGTATGGAAATGAAAAGAAGGATACGGCTCTGCTGGATAAGGAAATTTCGGACGAGGATATAATTCTCACCTGGACTGTTGGGCCGAACAGCGTAAAAGAGGTTGGGACTGTATGGATTGCCGTGCGTGGATCAGATGATTTCGGGAAAGTAAAATGGGCCACAAATCAAGGGTATCTGTATGTAGGGAAAACCATTGACACACCTTCTGGAGAGGGTGTTGATCTGACAGAAATGGAAGAACTGGAAAAGCGTCTCGACCAGAAAACAGCAGAGCTCGACACGGCAGAGAAGAAACGTGTAGAGGCTGAGAATATCAGAGAAGAGAATGAACAGCAGAGGCTGAATAATGAAAGAGAGTGGCAGGTACAGGGAGAAAAGGCTGTACAGGCAGCAAAAGATGCACAGGCGGCAGCATCTGCCGCAGAGAAAGAAAAAACAGTAGCAATGGAATATGCCACTGCTGCAGGTGGTTCGGCAGATGATGCAAGGCAATATGCAGAGGCGGCTTCAACAAGTGCTGTTAATGCAGACGCAAGTGCAAAAAGGGCAGAGGAGATTGCAGAAGGATTAGGTAGTTATGACGGTACTGCCGCCAGTGTGACGGCAGTAGATACTCATAATTTCACTGGCACAGGAGCTGGAAAGAAATCTACAGTGCAGGCATTACTGGATAAGATCGCACAGAAGCTGATTGAGAAGGTAGTCACTTCTGACACCTTCCAGACAGTGCTCGCTAAATATCTGGTTAATAACGGACTTACTACAGAGGCAGGAAAGTTTGGTCTGGATGCGGCGTTTGGAAAGAACCTTCAGGATCAGATTACTCAACAAAATAGCAATATCAACAGTATACAAAATGCTAAAGTCAGTAAAAGTGGCGATGTTATCTCTGGCATTTTAAAGATTAAAAGAATCAATGGTACAACAGGTAGCGATTGGTCAACGGCCGCATTATGTATAGAAGGATTAACTAATCAAAATCAATATAGCCGAGCAGGGATATCATTTGAAAATACTGGAACCAATGCTTGCATATTATATCTGGATGTTGACGGATCATTGAAGGTTGTAGACCATGGCGGTAAAACTAAAACAATACAGATGGTTTAAATAATTATATTGATTGCGAAGATATCTTTTTCCATTCTGACCAACCAGCCGGGTGAGAGTAACCGTTGTAGAAACAAAAGTATATTGCGCTCAAATCAGTAGGCAGAAATTCTACATAAACCCATTTATTTTCCGGATTTTTTGATATAATCGCTCGTCCATAAGTATGGAGTGGAAGGTTTATGGTCTCTGGATTAGTATCGTACACACCACTTTTATTTAATGGATCTAAAATGTCTCTTAGTCCAGGTTTAATTGTAAATGCAATACTCGAAATATTGCTATTTTGCTCAGTAATTCTAAGAAAGGAAAATTCAATGAATATAATAAGACAACCGACAAAACAAGGAGAAAAATTAACATATAAATTCCCTGTAAAAGGAAGTAAATTTTTGGTAAAAAATTTTACGGATGGAGATATAGAGGTGACTTTCGATTCAGGGGATAAGACAGGTATATTAATACCTGAAAATGCAGCTCAGATATGTATTATTGGAGAAAGCTCTGGTTGGGGATTATATGTGCGAGATACTCTATATATAACAGCAAAGGTGGAATCTGAAAAAGGGGTTGAAGTACAATGTCTCAGGTGGTAGGAGAAGACATGATGGTAGGAATGGGATATATTGGCTTAGATTCAGGCCGATTGTACCGTATGCGCCGAGGCCCTAAGCTGATTGAGGCAGTTGCTTCCGGTACCACAATCATCATCAATGATGCCACAGAAGGCCGTCCGTTCCTGGGGCTGAGGGTGTTTGGGAAGAGTACGCAGGTGAAAACGACTGGGGCGCAGTTACTAGACGAATCTAAAGTAAAGCAAAATAATTTTAGAGCATTTGAATATATAAATCTCCCAGTTGGAGAAGGGACTTTTACATTATCATCCAATATACCAAAAAGTTCTACAGATTCAAGTGCATATATTATGCTGATAAGCGGTAATGTACAAGAAATTTCTCCCGAAAATACTACTGCTACTAATGGGGTATATAAAGGGCAAAGCAGAACTTTTCCGAGCATAAATGGATACGTGACTATCGCATATAGAAATGATGCGAATTCCAATAATATTATTAATTTTAATGATTATTGGTATATGCTTAACAAAGGAGCAGAAGAGAAACCCCACGAACCCTACACCGGCGGCAAACCGTCCCCCAGCCCGGAGTATCCGCAGGAGATAGTGAGTGCTGGAGAGGGCGGGAGTATTGAGATTGAGGTAGCTGGCAGTAATCTGTTAAAACCTAACAATTACAATGTTTTTTGCGAATTTCCGTTGGAAGCAAACACGGTAGTTACTCTTATGACGAATGGAAAAGCATCAAATGGTGGCAATATTAAATTTATCGGAACCGATGATTCGAATGTCTGGTTTGGTATTGATAAAGGACAAACCAGGGTTTGCAGTTCTATAGGAAGTAAGCCTGTTAAAGGTTTTTATGATTTACTCTCATCGGCGTCTGGGCTGGAATATATGCTTGCTGTTGGAGATATAAAGACCTACGAACCCTACCGCGAACCCCAGACCCTCACCCTCCAAACTCCTAACGGCCTCCCCGGTGTACCGGTTAGCAAGGACGGTAACTACACCGACGCGGACGGTCAGCAGTGGGTTTGTGACGAAGTGGACTTGGGGAGAGGGAAGTATGTGCAGAGAATTGAAACACGAATTTTAGATGGAACCGAAGCTTGGAAACACCGTATAACAAATTCAGGCAATAATAATTTTCAAATACTAATCAACGACCGTCCGTCCTCTGCTATCCATCGAAGCTTTTGTAATTACTTGCCGTACAAGAATTTTATTTGGGATGACAATATCGTAAATCTCCCTAAAATATATTCATACGATTTGGAAATAACAGCGTCGTTCCCACCGGAAAGTGAATTCAAATCCGTAGAGATATGGAATAGTTGGCTAAAAGAAAAAGGAGATTTTAAATTTCAATATGTTCTCGCTACCCCCATTGAGCGCGATCTCACCCCCGAAGAGATTGCCGCCTACAAGGCCCTGCGGACATATGGCCCGACTACGGTTGTAAGTAATGACGCAGGGGCAGAGATGGAAATTACATATAGGAAGGATAAGAAAAATGAGAAAACACATTGGAACAAAGTTGATTGAAGCAGAGCCGATGACTTGGGGACAGTACAGCGAGGTAAAGGCATTGGATAGTAAAGTTGGTCTGTGCCCATATGAAGAAGGATACATGGTGAAGTATTCAGATGGATATACATCATGGTCCCCTAAGGAAGTTTTTGAGAGTGCATATTTGCCTGTGGATGATAATAAGGATCTTCCGTCCGGTGTAAGCATTGGGCCTAAAATGGTAGATGAATTTATCGCATTTACAGAAACACAGACCATGGGAGATAGAACTACAGTAGTACGTTGTGTTCTCCGAAATGGATTTGAGATTGTAGAGTCTAGCTCCTGCGTAGATCCGAAGAATTATTCAGAGGATATGGGACATGAAATCTGTATGAATAAAATTAAGGATAAAATCTGGGAGCTGTTAGGTTTTCTGTTGCAGACAGCATGGAATGGAATTAAGTAGAGGAGTAGTAGATGGATAAAGACAAGCTTATTTTGAAGGATGGAGCCGCCATTGAATTGGAAGCAGGAGCATCTCTTGGCGCAATCCAAGTATCGGCAAGCGACCGATCAGCTATGTTGCAGATCTGGGAGAAGTTGACTGAGGGGAATCTGGCAGAGGTAAATATCCAGAATGGAAGCGGGCTGACAGTGGGAAGCTATAAGAATTTGGTACTGGTATCTGAAACTTCCATAGTGAAGAAAGACGGGACAGTAATTACCACATATTGCTTACGTGAGAAGACAGACATGGAGAAACGTCTGGATAACGTGGAGGCTGGTCAGGCAATCCAGGACGGAGCTATTGCTGATCTTGGAGAAGTATCCAGCCTGCTTGCAGAACAGATGGATGGAGGAAAGGAATAATGGCAGCTTTTTATGGTAATCGCATACGAGCTGGAATTATGACATTGGAGGAAGTCCCCAAGCTGTGGCGGAAGAAAACAGAGCTGTGGTTACAAAAATACTCCACAGGAGAGTAGAGGGTTAGAAAAGTGACAGAAATTATACAATACATAATAAGCAACTGGACAGAGTGGCTATTTGTTGGTATTTCGGGATTTCTGGGATATGGATATAAGCAACTTTTAAAACGCCAGAAAGAGGAAGCTCAAAAGAACGAAGCCCTTCATGATGGAATGCAAGCTCTTTTAAGGGATCGTATTATCCAAGCATACAACCATTATCAGGACAAGGGATTTTGCCCGATTTATGGCAAGGAGAATGTTAAGAGAATGTATGATGCTTATCATGTATTAGGCGGTAATGATGTGGCAACGCAATTGAAAGATACATTGATTAAAATGCCAGAGGAACCTATGGAAAGAGAGGAATAATTGTATGGAGATGAACACGATCATGCAATGGGTATCGTACCTGTTGATTGCCATTGGAGTAATGGCTTTTGTAGTATCTGTAATTACGCAGGTTATTAAGTCATGGCCTGGCTTAGACAAACTGCCTACGGCAGCAGTGGTTATTGTGCTTTCTTTGGTGTTGTGTCCCATATCAATGATTGCCCTTATGGAATGGATGGGACAACCAGTAACATGGTATATGTGCTTTGCTTGTATGATTGCAGCTTTTGTTGTGGCTTTGGTTGCTATGGATGGCTGGGAGAGAGTAAATGAAATTTGGGGACGTACACAGCATAAGAAAGTGACATAGGAGGAGGTGATCCATCTATCTCCCGATCTGGTCAGGGTTAGAGCCAGAATCACTATCAACAATTAAAACTAAGGAGGAGCAATCATGAAAAAAGATTACAAAAACAGAACACTCACATTTGACAGCCCAGAGGAAGAAGTAAAGCATAATAAACATATGGCACAGTTTGGACCTGGTACAGAAAATGGTTCCCACCCAGATGACTGCCCTTACTGCAAGAGACATGGCTGGGACACGTTCCCCGGAACCACTTTTGAAGAAGAGTGTGATAAGTGGGCTGCCGAACATCCGGAAGAGGTAGAAAGGTTGCCGGATTGAACATAAGGCAGCTGTAGAATATGGCCTTGATATTATTTACGAGGCTTAGGACTTTAAGAGCCTGGGAGAAGATCCTGGGCTTTTTATTTTAGGAGGATACAATGGAGATAAGAAAAGAAATCAAGCAGATTAATTGTTATGCAGGAAAGAATCGCCCAGTATGGATCGTGATCCATGAAACGGATAATTATGATTGGGGAGCAGGAGCAGAAACGCATGCAAAAGCTCACAAAAACGGAAACTTATCCACATCTGTGCATTGGTATGTGGATGATAAAGCAGCAGTCCAGACACTGGATTACAGTGACGGGGCCTATGCAGTTGGTAAGCAGTACGGTACCCCGGTTATTCCAGGAGTAACCAATACGAACAGCATAAATATTGAAATCTGTGTTAATGAAGATTCGATTTACAGTAAAGCAGTCTCTAATTGTGCGGAACTTGTAAGAATGATCATGTTACAGACCGGAATCAAGATAGATCATGTGATCCGGCATTATGATGCCAAGCGTAAATATTGCCCCAGAAAGATGATGGATAATCCAACACTATGGGAAGAGTTCAAGAAAAATCTTAATCAATATGCAGTAGGATGGCATCATGATAATAACGGATGGTGGTATGCGGATACACCGCACAGTTATTACAGGTCATGCTGGCAGACGATTAACCACCATAAATATTACTTTAATTCTGACGGTTATGCTTTGACAGACTGGCACCAGATTGACGGCAAATGGTACTATTTTGAGCCTACATCCGGTCATCCCTTAGAATGTGCTCTGTATGTGACGGATGCAGATGGTGTACAGGGGCCGGGCGAATTTAAGGAGGACGAATGAAATTAAATGACCTGATAGAAAAGATTACGGCTCTGAGGGGGCAGCAGTACAGCACCCATATGATTATGGGATGGGTCAATGAAATCGAGGGCCAGGTAGTAGAAGAGATCATAAACCGGGCAGAGGGATTTGATATAGATTTTAAACCTCTGGATTATCAGCTGGATTATGATACGGAATTGAGCATCCCTGATCGCTTTCAGGATGTGTATATTAACTATCTGCTCTCAAAGATTGATTTTCACAATGAGGAGACAGAACGCTATAACAATGATGTGATCATGTATAACTCGGCCTATGAATCGTTTGCTGCCTGGTTCCGCAGGCAGCACAGGGCAAAGCAGATGGCTATGTTTTCAAGATTTTGAGGTGGAACTATGGGAAGATTACCAATGCTGTCAATGGTCCCCAAAGGGAGTAATAAACAGCTGGGCGCCTTTGGGGGGCTGAATAAGGGGCTTGTGATTGGGGATAACGAGTTTTCTGATATGAAAAATATGTGCTCCGATCAGTTCCCAGCTATTGCCGTAAGGAAGCCGCGGGGGGAGATCATAAAGAAACTGGAAAAGCCTCATGGGCTGTTCTGGAAAAATGGACTGGCCTACGCAGATGGTACAAAGCTGTACTATCAGGACAAAGAAATTGGAACCGTCACAGATACGGATAAGCAGATGGTTGGAATGGGCGCTTACATTGTTATATTCCCGGATAAGCTGATGTATAACACATCCACAGGGGAGCTGAAAGGATTGGAGGCATCCTGGACACAGGGAGCAGCCGCCACATTCGCGCAGACAACCACAGGAAGCACCATGGTGAAAATCAGCTGTACGGGAATTGGAAGCGGCTTTTCTCAGTTTGACGGGGTAGAGATTTCAGGATGTACCAATGCTGAATTTAATAAAACCACAGTGATCCAGGAGTTGGCAGCTGATTACATCATCATTGTAGGAAACCTGAAAGAGACGTTCACCCAGGATTCAGGTCTTAAAATCACCCGTAAAACCCCCGATATGGATTATATCTGTGAGAATGGGAACCGGATCTGGGGCTGCTCCAGCAAAAACCATGAAGTTTATTCCAGTAAGCTGGGGGACCCTACGAACTGGCAGGCATATGAGGGGATAAGCACGGATTCCTACGCCGCTACTGTGGGGAGTGACGGGGATTTCACAGGCTGTCTGTCCCATATGGGCTACGTTTTATTCTTCAAGGAAGATGTAATACATAAAGTCTTTGGAGATAAGCCAAGCAATTACCAGATCAATACTACTTCCCCAGTGCGTGGAATTGCCAAAGGCTGTGAGAAAACAGCCTGCATCGTAAATGAAACACTGCTGTATGTGTCACGGAATAATGTGTGCAGCTATGATGGAGCCTATCCAGAATCTGTATCGGATGCACTGGCAGAGGCCCGTTTCTCCGGCGGTGTAGCCGGGCAGTATAACGGAAAATACTACGCTTCCCTGAGTGATGCATCCGGTAACTGGAACCTGTATGTATATGATCTCAAAAAGGGGATGTGGCACAGGGAAGACAACCTTCATGCACTTTTTATGGTCTATGGGGAAGGACAGCTCTATTGTATTGACGCGAATCATAACCTGTTTACCATTTCAGGAACCCGCGACGAATACATTGAATGGATGATAGAGAGCGGGGATATGATGGACGGGACCGTTGAATTTAAATATCTGAGGCGGCTGTTGTTCAACCTTCTGTTGGAGCCGGGAAGTGAAGTGGATGTATTCCTGAAATGTGACGGGGAACCGGAATTTCGGAAGAAGATTTCTTTTACTTCTACTGGATATAGAACGCAGACCCTGAATGTGATACCGGACCGGTGCCAGCATTACCGTTTCCGTCTGGAGGGAAACGGACCGGCGGCATTGATCGCATTGAGCAAATATATAGGCTACGGGAGTGATATTCATGGCTGTATATAAGCCTTTGGTAATTGAAAAGAATGAAACCGATATAAAAAAGATCATGAGGCAGCTATACCGGTTCAGTGAGGACTTGAAATTTACCATCTCAAACCTGTCATTGGATGATAATTTTTCCAAGGAATCTCTGGATGCGATCACGGAGAGAGGAGAGACCGTCCGGAAGATCAAGTTTGATACAGATGGTTTTTCGATAGAGTATGAAAATTATAAGACAGGAGTGCTTACAAGGCTGGATCAGACAGAGGATACCATTTCTTTTCTGGTTGATTCTGGGAGTGTGGTAAAAGAAATGCTGACCCGGATGGAGCTTCATGGGGAATATATACGCCTTACCAGCGGCCATATCCTTATCAACGCCCAGAATATGACACTGGATGCCACAGGCAACGCCGTGTTTTCAGGAGCAATCAACGGCGGTTCTATCAATATTAACAACCGGTTTATTGTATATCCCAATGGGGACTGCTATGTAGATGATTCCCTGAAAACAGAGACCCTGAATCCGGCGCAGGGCGTGACAGCGGCAGATATGGAGGTATACAACGATAATGATTATATCAATACCATAGGTCGGACAGTGACCTGCTCAGAAGCATATATTTCAGAAACGCTTTCATGCAACCGGGTGAGATACACATCAGATCAGCGGAAAAAGAGGGAGATTCATCCGCTGCCGGATGTATCCATGCTGATCCGGAATCTCAGGCCGGTACGTTACTGCATCAATGGCAGGGATACGATTGGGTACATTGCTCAGGAAGTGCAAAAGTATGCTGTGTCAGAATCTGACACATATGAGTCAGACTGCATTCCGGTTGTGGGGCAGTCTAGGGAGTATATGGAATTGCCGTATTCCATGTACACTGCGGTTTACGCCAGAGCCATACAGGAACATCAGAAACGTTTGGACAGAATGAAGAGAGAACTTAAGGAGATGGGAGAGGATGTCAAGTTTTAATGTGCCTATGCTGGGAGGCCAGAATCCGGATATAAAAAAAGTATACAACTACATACAGCTTTTGAATGATCAGCTCCGCTACAGTCTGTCCAATATCACACCAGAGGATAATTTTGACCAGCAGTCATTTTTGAAATATCAGGAAACAGAAACCCATATAGCCCAGCTGGAAGTTACTATGAAGGGTTTTTTATCAGAGTTCCAGAACCTTCAAGACAATGTTTCTACCAGCATTAAAGTGCTGGATGGACAAATTGCATTAAAGGTAAGTAAAGACAAGCTGTGTTCGGAAATATCCGCTACGACAGAAGCAATCAATTTCAAAACCGGTTATCTGATCATTGATGCCAATAATTTTAAGCTGAATAAGGATGGGACGGCTACATTCAGCGGTACGATCAACGGCGGATCCATCAATATCAATAACCGGTTTGTGGTTACTTCTGCGGGGCAGGTCACGATTGATTCCATTACTTTTGCACAGGGTATTGTGACCAATGGGCTGCTGTACACCAATTACATCCGCATATCTGGAAATGCAGATGTAGAAGGGACACTGACAGCTAAGACAATGAATGTAACGGGGGATGTATCCTGCGAAACTCTGTTTGAGCGTTCAGACCGGAGGTTAAAAAACAATATCCGGGATATTCCGGATCAGACGGCGCTTAAGCTTGTGCTGGGGATGCGTCCCGTGACGTTCCGGTTCAGGGATACCGGGCAGAAATCCATGGGGCTGATCGCTCAGGAAGTAGATGAGCTCCAGAAACGTCTGGGAACAGATCTTCCGCTGGTGGATCATAGTGGAGAGTATCTGGCAATCCCATATGGAAACAACAGTGTGCTGTTTTCCGGGGCGATTCGGCAGCAGGGACGGGAAATAGAAGCATTGGAAAAAGCTATAAGGAAAATAAAGGAGGCGCAAAATGAAAATTGTATATGAAGAAAGTGATATCGGAATGGCATTGATGGCGCTTAACCAGCTGAAAGTGGAGGGAGTACAGCAGGCGGGACTTTTAATTACAATTAATAATACTCTCAATAAGGGAGTAAAGGTAGAAGAACCCAAAATAGAGAATCCGGAAGTAAAGGGGGAAAAATAGATGGCAGTAGCAAGTATCGTTGATTATTTAAAGAGCCGGGGCATGGACAGCTCCTTTAATGCAAGAAAAAATCTGGCAAATCAATATGGAATATCAAACTACAGCGGGACAGCCAAGCAGAATACCTCGCTTCTTAAGACCATGCAGCAGCAGTCCCAGCCGAAACAGCAGACTCAACCGGCTTCCAATGGCCAGAATGTAACGATCACACCTGTTCAGGATTCTAAGGCAGGTAATCCAGCATCCAGTTATCTTACAGACTATACCTATTCCAGATTCCAGAAGTCAGACCGCACACAGGATTATGCAGACCGTCTGGATGAACTGGAAAATAACCGCCCGGATGAGTATAACAGCAAATATCAGGGAACAATTGACAGCATTATAGACAGCATCCTGAATAGGGAGGATTTCAAGACAGATGATGTGTATGAAAGCGATCTGTATAAGAATTACAGGGATCAGTACATACAGCAGGGGCAGAAGGCTATGAGGGATACCATGGGAGCCGCACAGGCAGCCACAGGCGGCTATGGATCCACTTATGCATCCGCAGTAGGGCAGCAGGCGTATGACAGCTATATGAGCCAACTGAGCGATAAGAGCCTGGACATTTATGACCGGGTATACCAGCAGTACCTTAATGAGGGACAGGAGCTGTATAACCGCCTGAACATGGTCAATAATCAGGACAGCATTGATTATGGACGGTATAGGGATACAGTAAGTGATTATTATAATGACCTTAATTATTACGCCGGGCGGTATGACAGTTCGTATAATCAGGACTTTGGGGAGTATCAGACGGATCTTTCTGCAAAGCAGTGGGCAGAACAGTATGCTTACCAGAAAACCCAGGATGCACTTGCACAACAGAATTGGCAGACACAGTTTGATTACCAGAAGGAGCAGGACGCTTTACAGATGGATTTGCAGAGGCAGCAGCTGGAACTGCAGAAACAGAACGCGGCCCGGAGATCTTCGGGGGGATCTGGGGGAAGTAAGAAAAAGACTGCAAATGAAAATGATGTACTTTCTTACTATGTAAATGAAGCTAAGAAAATGCTTGCAGCTACAGATGACAATAATGAGAAATTATATGACAGTACATATATTACCAATATGTTATATGATGCTGGCTTATCAACAGCTCAAGCCAAAAAGGTAATGCAGGAGGCCGGAGGAAATACATCTTTATATGGAAGAGAGATGGAAGGGCAGCTTAAGCGGATGGAGAACTATTCAGATGAAGAATTGGCTAAACTCTATGCAGAATACAAAAAAAAGGGAATGGCTATGTAGTGGTTATATGAGGAGGCTATATGCTTGATATACGAACTGTAAAAAGAATGTATGAAGAAGATGAAGACAGTATCTTACAGGAATCTACATTGAATAAGACACAGTATAATAAGTACCGTGAGTATATTCCAAAGGGATTGGAAGGCCAGCAGACACAGCCACTAATTCGTCCAAAGGAATATATTGAACAGAAAAAACAGTGGGAGAAAAGCAGAGATTTAGTCAATGCATATGTAGAATCAAGGGATAAAACACGCAAAAGAGAAAGTGCAAATAACTTTTCAGAAGAGCAACGTGCACAGAGAATGACAGAGCAGTATACTCCTGAGTTGACAGATATTCGCCGTAAGGAAAGGGAAGGGCTTAATCAACTAAGTAAGAGGGGACAGCCAGTATCTTCTTATTTATCCGGTTCTGCATCTTCTTCCGACAATATTCCATACGCCGCAGCACATCAGGATCAGAAGATGCATCAGAACATTGAGCAGAAGACGCAGGATGCATCTAAGAAAAAGTGGGAAAATGCAAAGAAGCAGTATGAGCTGGATAAAATAGGTTTTCAGTCTGGAAAACGTTTTATCAATTACAGTACCATTCCGCAAAGATCAGATTATGAAACGGGAATAAAGGAAGGAATGGACAAGCCTAACCTGTTCAGTAATGAGATACCAGGTCTGATGGATTTTCTTGATCCGGAAAAGAGAGAGGTTTCCAAAGCAAGTAAATATAACTTCACCCGCATGAATGAGGATGAGAAGAATATATACTATTATCTAAATGGAAGGTTTGGAGCAGAGGCAGCCGGAAACTATATTAAGTCGATCAACAGGGAACTGAATGCAAGAAACATGGAAATTGTGAAGGAAAATACAAAGGAGCTTGCGAAGGAGCATCCGGTATTTTCTTCTGTTTTGGATGCAGCTATCGCCCCTGTTACAGCAGGAGCATATCCGGCTATGCTTGTTGAACAGACAGCAAATGCAATCAGCGGGAAATATGAACCAATGGATCCAAATGATAAGTATTTAGGGCAGGCTGCCATATTGGAAGGCTTGCGTGCTGGCGTTGCAGAAAACGAGGGGATTAAGAACGTAATCCCCAATCAAACCGCCCGTGAGTTCCTAGTAGGGACGGGAATGTCCATAGGTGAAAATATAGCCCGTCTGCCATTTGGAGCATACGGCCTTGCGGCGGCAGCCGGAAGCGCCGGCCTGTCAGGGACACGGGATGCAGCTGAAAGAGGGGGAACAACCGGACAGGCTGTAGCCTCAGGTGCAGTTAATGCGGCGGCAGAGGCGTTTTTTGAAAAATTCTCTCTGGATGGACTGGAACGGTTTAAGGTATCACCGGGCAGAGGCGTTAAGGAGTTCCTTAAAAATGTGGGGAAACAGGCTATTACAGAAGGATCAGAAGAGACAGCAACGGAAATTGTCAATACATTATCGGATGCTGTGATTATGAAGGAACTCTCTCAGTACAATCAGGCATACCAGGAGTATAAGAAAGCTGGTGCAGATGATGGGACTGCAAAGAGGGAGGCTTTTATGGGCCTTCTGAAAAATGTGGGGCTGGCTGGTCTGGGCGGCGCTATCTCCGGCGGGATCATGGGCGGAGGAAGCCAGGCCCTGGGAAATGCAGGCCTCAGCTATTACGGAAGTAAGATTGATCAGGACTACAGAGATTATGCAGATTCGATAGATACAGATCCGGCGCATTATGTCCGACCGGAGGATACAAGGGAAGCGCAGGAATTGCAGAGGGCGGCACAGGAGTATGCAGAATTACAGCGTCAGGGAAGGTATGTGCCGAACCGGGATAAAGCAGAATACGATATCCGCATGAATCGTTTTATGGATAACTTACAGAGACGCTCTCAGGAGCCTGTACGCCCCCAGAATACAGATGAAATGCCTGTAGATGATAAAACTACCATTGAGCCTGAAATAACTGGTACAGAGCCGATAAATCACCAGATTACGGAAAACCATGTGATGCCGGAAAGCGTATCAAAAACACCGGAAAGCGTCCCCCAATCGGCACAGGCAGCGGAAGACACAAACCAAAGCGGGGCTTATAAAGGCGCTTATGGAAAATATGGGAGAGAGGCGCTGTTGGATACCTATGACGGAACTGTAGAGGTATCGGTGTATAATAAAGCCTTTGGTCGTGCTTATGATGCCGGATATCACAATATGGACCTGGACATGGCAGAACATTCCGCCATTATGTCTGTATTGACAGATAAGCAGATCAAAGCAGCATATCGGGCAGGTATACAGGATTATAATGCTGATAATAAGGTGATTCCTCAGTATACACAGGGGGAAGCCAGAAATGGCGGTCTTGGCAGTGTGTCAGAGCTGGCAGGACAGGATCAGCGCAGAGTAGCAGACTATATAGGAAAAAAGACCGGGCTTAAAATCAATCTGATAGACAGCATGGAGGATGGAGCCACAGCATCCTATAAAAGCGGTGAGATTACCATAGATGTAGGCTCAAAAGACTTCAATGGAGCTATGTCTCATGAATTAACGCATTTCATCAAGGAACAGGTTCCAAAAGCATATGAAGCCTATCAGACCACTGTAGTAGAGGCGGAAATGAAAGCCTCCGGCAGATCATGGGAAGATTTGATAGAATCCTATGAAAGAAGATACGCAGAAGCAGGACAGGAGCTAACACGTCAGGAGGTCATTGAGGAGATTGTGGCAGATGCTACACAGAAATTTTTTAATGATCCCCAATTTATTGATGCCGTAATTAAAAAGGATAAAAAGCTTGCCCAGCGCATTATAGATTTCCTTACAGATGTAGTGGATTCAATTAAGAATTTAATCCAGACAGGAAGCACCAGAGCAGCAGCTAAGAATCTGGAGGAAAATGCGAAGCTGTATGAAGAAGCACGTGATATTTGGATGTATGGGCTGGAAAAGGCAGGAGAAAGTTATAAGAGCGGACAGAGCAGGGAACGCTCTTCTGTGCCATCAACATCAGAAAAACAGTCAGAGGTAGAAAGTAGTGGTATAATCTTGAAGGATGTCCGCTTTCAGTTGGATGATATAGACGAAACTGATGAAAACAGGATAGAGGCATTAATCTATGCCAATAAATCTTTACAGGAGGCTTATGATCTTCTGGAACAGCAGTTTAAGCTTACATCAAAAGATGCGGTTCGTTTGGAAGATATTCGAAAAGTATCGAAAGAATTTCTTAAAAAATATAACAGCAAATATTCTCAGGAAATTCTGGAAAAGAATCTTTCTAAATTGTATTCTTATATCCGAGGTTCTGATCAAATAGATGGAAAAGCTGTTACGGAAGCAGCCACAAGTATTGCCAAAAGTATTCTAAAGCAATCACAGCAGATGGATACAGAACTGACAGAGCAATACCGTGATTTTCGTAAGCAGATCCGTGATACTAAGATATCAATCACGGATCAGGATAAGGCAGATCTGGCGGCAGTAGGAGGATATAACAGCTTCAGAAAACAGTATTTTGGAAAAATGAAGTTGGGGAAAGACGGTATTTCTGTTGATTCTCTCTATCAGGAATTACAGTCACAGTATCCAGAATTATTCCCGGAAGATATTACTCATCCAGCAGACGAGTTAATAGCCATTGCTTCCGCTCTGGATCAGACAGAACCACAGGTTAAAAATCCATACCATGCTGATATGGATGAAATGTCCTATATACTCGGTCAGGATATTATGCAGGCATATTTTGACGTTAGAAGTCCCAGAGCCACATTTGCGGATAAAAAAGAAGCCCAGCTTCAAAAAGTACGTTGGCAGTATCAGCAAAAGATGAGAGGATATAAGGATGGCTTGAAAAAACAGTATCAAGATGCTTTGAATCAAGTACGTAAAGAAAAGATAGAAGAAAGTGAGCGGTTGGCAGAGTCATATAGAAACCTGGCAGAGGCAGAACGCCAGGAGATGAAGGATTATTATAAATCCAAAATGGAGAAGGTCAGGAATGAAAAATGGCAGGCCATAGATGCGATAACGAGGAAGCATCAAATTAAAACCAAATCAATGAGAGACCGGCAGCAGGCACAATATGATAAAAAGATTATCTTGAAGGAAATAAAGCGGTTGCAGAATTGGCTTTTGAAACCTACAGATAGCCGTCATATTCCGGAAGGGCTGCGTACTTATGTGGCAGAGTTCCTGAATAATATTGATTACTCAACGAATGATCGAACTCTCATGGTAAAAATAGGTGACGATCTGGTTGAATCAACAATTAAGAGCCAGAGAACCAGAGCATGGGAAGAGGTTCAGGGCTTTTTTAGGGAAATATTAGACCATGGTGGTGTATATGAAGATCCTCAGACCGGAGCAACTACTGCTGTAGAAGTAGATCCGGACATGGTAAGCAAATTAAAAGACTTGATTCAAAAAACAAAAGATATAGACAAGCTGGATGATCTTGATGTATATACGATGAGAGAGCTAAAAGAGACTGTATATTCCATGAAAAAAATGATTATGGAAGTAAATTCTCTTAAAAGCAATCAGAAATCAAGAGAAGTCAGCCAACTGGCAGAGGGAATATTTGAGGATCTTTCGAAGCGTGGGGACAGAACAGAATATTCTGGCGCCGTTTTCGGTACAGGTGATAAACTGCTGAATTATGATATGCTGGATCCTCAGACAATGTTTGGGCTGATGGGAAACAATATGAAGTCACTGTATGATTCTCTGCGTACTGGTCTGGATAAGAAGACTTTAAAATTAAAAGAGGCTCAGGATTATATTGGCGGTATATTGAAGGAGAATGAAATAACGCCAAGGCAGTTAAGGGAGTGGACTGGCCCAGATGCTAAACGAAAGGTTTTTGAGACATCTGGAGGAACGATTGAATTAAGTGTGGCAGAGGTAATGTCATTATACGAATTAGATAAGCGGAATCAGGCGAAAGGTCATATGTATGATAAAAATGGGGGAATTAAACGCGAACCCAAGTCACAGAAGGCTGGTATAAAAGGAAAAAGACTTGAGCCAGCTAAAATAGTGAAAAATTATCGAACAGTGAAGGTAAAGCCTGCGGATGTAATTAAAATCACCAGTAGTTTAACAGAGGAACAAAAGATTTTGGCAGATGCTATGCAGCGCTTTATGGGGGATCAGTGCGCAGCCTGGGGAAATGAAGTTACAATGGATATGTACGGATACCAGAAGTTTACAGCTAGAAATTATTTTCCTATAGTAACGGACCGTGATTATATATCTACCAAACAGGGAGAGGCACAGAACCAAAAGACAACTATTAAAAACATGGGAATTACCAAGAGCACCACACCACACGCTCATAATCCGATCATTATACAAGATATCTTTGATGTATATACGCAGCAGGTGGATAAAATGAGCACATATAATGCTTACGTGATCCCTCTGTCGGATCTTAATAAGGTGTTTAATTATCGGGATGCAAGAGATACTGTGGGAAGAATCAGCATAAAAGAAGAAATTGATCGGGCATTTGGAAAAAAAGGAAATGCATACATTGATAGGCTGGTACAAGATATCAATGGAGGAATTATACAGGATCAAGGGATAACAGATAATCTTGTAGCGGCTTGGAAAACATCGGCAATAGCAGGGAATTTAAGGGTGGCAATACAGCAGCCTACGGCGATACTGAGAGCCATGTCGGAAATAAATCCAAAGTATTTGCTACGCGGAATAATAACAAATACAAGGAAGGGGCAGTGGAAGCAAATGACTAACTATGCCCCGATTGTGCTGTGGAAGGACTGGGGATTCTACAAAATGGATACTAGCCGTCAAATGAAGGAAGTGATCTTTGATACAGATTCTCTGTTGCATCGGATTAACAATGTAGCTATGATTCCGGCAGAAATGGGGGACAAAATTGCATGGAATAGGATATGGAGGGCCTGTGAATTTGAGTGTATGGATAAGCATAAGGAATTAAAAGAAGGAAGTGAGGAGTTTTACCAAGAGGTTGGACGGCGCTTTGGAGAAATCATTGATAGAACTCAGGTAGTTGATTCGGTATTACATCGAACACAAATTATGCGTAGCCAAAATGCAGCAGTAAAGATGGCTACCAGTTTCATGGCAGAACCATTAAAAAGTTATGATATGTTATATCGTGCTTATGCAAGCGTAAAATATAAAACTCCAGGAGCTTCAAAAGCGGCAGCAGCAGCAACAGGGGCCTATGTGATTTCCACAGTGGCTACTGCGTTGGCTGCTTCTGTGATGGATGCAATGAGGGATGATGATAGAGAAAAGGGATTTACAGAAAAGTATGTAGATAACGTAAAAGGAAATCTTATGGAAGCAGCAATGCTGATTAATAATATTCCCTATGCAAAGGATATCTGGGCTACATTGTCAGGAGATACGCCTGTACGTTCCGACATGGCAGGTATACAGGATCTTGCATATGCCATACGAGAAATCGGAAAATATAAAAAGGGGAGCAGCAAATATACCCCTCAGTATGTAGCACTGTATGCCATGGAACATGTATCTAAAACATTTGGAACTCCCTTAGGAAATGTGATTAGGGACGTTAGATCCATAGCAGATACTATAGTACATGCGAGTGATAGAAGAGAGCAGGATTACTTGTGGATAAAAAATAAGTATAGCATGAAAAATCAAGCAAATTTGTCATTATATACAGGGATGATGATTGAGGCCCAGAGAGCAGGAGATTTGGAGTTTCAAAGCAAGGTAAAACGCGATCTTAATAAGGCAGGAATCGAAAATGATAAAATCATATCCAGAATAAATGCATTAATTAAGGAAGAATTGGTGACAGATGAATATGTAGACCCACGCATTGATGCAGCAGCACAGGCCAGAATTGCATTTGACACAGAAGCTTATAAGACCGCAGTGGAACAGTTAAAACAGGAGGGGTATGCAGAAAAAATGATAAGCTCTGCGGTAGGTACCAGGATAAAGGAACTCACAGGAAAAGAGGAAATTGACTGGGAGGCAGAGGCTGAGACAGCGGCAGATACCCTGTATGATGATATTCTGGGTAATGATGCAGATTTGGAAAATGATAAGGAAAAGGTTACCTATAAACCCAGTTATAGCAGCACGGATATTATACGGTCAGTGGAAGAAATAAAAGAAGGGGATATAAATTCCCTGAAAGCTTTCAACGTAGTGGCAGAGGATTATTATGAAACTAAAAAGAAGAATGGAGTGAAGAAGAAAGAAGCCATTGGAGATTTAAGATCCATTATAACCCGTAAATATAAGAAGGAATGGATATCAGCTTACAATTCCGGAAACACCGCAGCGTGTGAAGCAATCCAGAACAGATTAAAACATCTTAAGATGAACGGGAGCTATCTGTATAGTGGGAAAGATTGGGCAGACTGGCGGAAGGAAGCTAAAGAGAAGAAAGAAGATTAGTAGAACCGGCAGCGTTGAATGATACGCTGCCAGTTTTTTAACAAAATAGCAATTTATCCATTAAGGAAATTTTGTTTTCTCCAAATAGTGCTGGATTAACAGCTAGTGATTTAAGATGTAGACGATATGGCAAGATTGGTATTTAGGATACTCCTACAAGATCACACTTTCGCCATCCGATCCATCCGGGACTGCCCCCATAACCATTATAAAAGTCAAAATATATAGCTGATAAATTTGTAGGAATAATAATAGTAAAAATCCATTGACTATTTGCGTCCTTCAGAATTATTTCCATTCCATATGTGATAGATGGATTGTTTAATGTGCTGGAATCTACCTTATAGATTCCAGCATTATTTCCGGTATGCAAAGCATCGGCTAAAGTATTTTCGCTAATTGAAAAAATGGTAAGCCAGTTGCTGGGAACACCTGAAATACAATAATGAAAAAATGTTTCTTTGGAGCCTTCCGAAAATGCTACGATGGTTTGCCAGCCAGAGTATCTACCGTGGCAAAACGCAAATCCAACCTGATTCATCGTAAGTCCTGCCTTATAAGGGGTGTTTGCAGTATTTTCATCCCACCTTACAAACGTGGGATTATCATAAGCTGACATCAAGTCTGTTGAGTAAATAGCAGTTGCCAAATTGCTATTTTGCTCAGTAAATCAAATACGCACTTACAATAAGGCTGACGCAATGGGGATCCTGTGATCTGGGAAAGCAGGGCTACAGTCCTATAGAGATTTTACGGTATTTCTATGGAGACTCTATTTATATCAATACTGCCGAGCAGATTTCAGGCATTCCTGCCTCATGGCCCGGTTCTGATCTAAGCCAGGGAAGCTCCGGCTCCAAGGTGCGTCAGCTTCAGGAACAGCTGGACGCCATAGCCACTGTTTATACAGCGATTCCCAGAGTAGCGCCCGACGGCATCTACGGCCCGCGCACAGCGGCTGCGGTGCGGGAATTCCAGAGCATCTTCGGCCTTCCCCAGACAGGAGCGGTGGATTTTGCTACCTGGTACCGGATTTCCCATATCTATGTGGGGATTACAAGGATGGCGGAGCTTATATAGGGGCAGTGAGCCAGATCATACAAAATAATCTCCAAATCTGTTTTTCAGATAGGATACCATTTCCGCCTCTGTTTTTCCGGCCAGATCAAGAGCGAGAGAATTGGCGTTAAAACGATGTGTCTGGGCAGAAAATCCCAGCTTAAGCAGCCGGTCAATATCTTTGTTTTCCAGAAAAAAGTTCACCCTGATTACCGGAAGTTCCCGACTGTTGAGAATATTGAAAATTCGGGTAGAAAAGCAGAAAATACAGTCATATGACAGATCATTTAATCGGTGTATTTCGTTCAGGTTCAGGGTTTCTACCCACTGAAATGCAATGTATTCTCTTAACTGCTCCAGAAAAAAACTGATTCGTTCAAAGTTAATGCTGGTCATAATAATGATTCGCTTTCTTCTGCGGTCGGCAGTCCGGTTTTTTATAATATGTTTTTCCACCATAAGGGTCAGGGTGGATAAATGCTCATCCAGAAGGGAAAAATTATATGCAGCCTGAAAATATATTCCGTATCTGCGGATCTGTTCGTAGAGTACGGGAAATTTTCCGGCTGTATTTTCTACTGTTTTATCTACAAACGTACAATGAAAATAGTCCAGGGTGATTTCTCTGTAAAAATATTCGTAAAGTTCTGTCAGAAAATCCTCGCTGATGGAAAAAGGATGTGCCAATCCGTTTACAACATCTTCTGCAAAACGCTCTGTAATCTGCCAAAGGCGGGCATCAAAGGGAAGTGTGGGATTTTTTGAAAAGTTCTGCATACTTAAAGCTACATTATAGAGCTTATTTTCCATGGGTGAGTCTGTGAAATGGAGATCCAGAGGTTTAAAAGGCAGACGGCAGGAAAATGTTGTGTCCGGTTTTAAGGGACGGGTTTCCATGATACAGATAAAAAGCAGAAGGAATTTTTTAGATGGATAATTCAATGCCAGGTGGTTTTCTTCAAGAAAATGAGTCAGTTTTTCAGCGGCAGGGGAAAATCCTTTTTCCAGATATATCATAGCCGTTTCGAAACTTTGACGTTCAATGGGAGTATTGGCAAAACGGGCATGAACCCGGTTTTCCGGTGTGAATTCCAGCAATGGGTGGAGAATATCGATCACAAGAAAACAGAGCTGAAGCTCGTCTCCGGTTATGGTAAGTCCCTTTTTGTGGAGGGTTGTCAGAAACAGTCTGTATTTTTTCAGAAAAGATCGCAGCTGCCCTGTATCCTGTTTTTTTGTTGTCAGAGACAAGCCCCACTTTTCATACAGTTCCGAGGCATTTACGTAGCCGCAGAAGAAAATAGTGACAATCATAACCATAATTCGCTCACTGGATGAGCTGGCGTAGTCAGAGGGACTCATACTGCGGATGAGAGATACAAGCTCTTCGTAGCTTAAACGGCTGGAGCAGATTCCCTTTTCGATTTCAATGACTGGAGAGGGAAAGGAAAGGTTGATTTGTTCTACTGCCCGCCGGATTGAGGTTTCATTTTTTCCAAATTGAAGGGCAGCCTTGGCAAGGGGAATGGAGTGGCGCTTTTGTATAAAGCGAAGGAGTGTAAGATCATTGTAATTAAAGCCCATATAGATACCTCTTTTTATATACCGAATCAGATAAATATATTATAAAAATAAAGGCAACTAAATGCAAGAAATTTCTATACGTTTTCTGCCTTGAAGCTTCCGCATTCCTCTGGCATAATGGACACAGTTCACAAGCGCGCTATGGGTGAAAAAAGGCAGATGTAAGGCCTGCGTCTGTATTATGCAAATGAAATCACATCTATGGAGGAGAACGGTATGAACAAGAAAAATTCAAGCTGGAAAGAGGGAATACAGACCTTTGGACGTTCCCTGCTTCTTCCGATTGCTCTGCTGGCACCGATCGGTATGGTAATGGGTATCTGCAGTGCTATGGGACAGTCTTATATGATCGATAAATTTCCTTTTTTGGGAAATGAAATCGTAAGGCTTATTTTTTCCAGTCTTCAGTCAATTACCAGTATTATTTTTAACAATATTCCACTTTTGTTTGCTATGGGTGTAGCTCAGGGAATGGCAAAACAGGAAAAGGGAATTGCAGTATTTGCATCTACGGTTGGATATCTGGCATTAAACATAGTAATGAATGTTTATTTAAAAGCCACAGGAACTCTGGCAGATCCTGCAGTTGCTGCTCAGGTGGGACAGGGTACTGTACTTGGAATTCAGACATTAAAGATTGAGGCTCTGGGAGGCCTGATTGCCGGTCTTGTAGCGGCAAAAGTGGCAGACCGTTTTTACCGTCTGGAACTTCCTCTGGCATTTGCCTTTTTTGGAGGAAAGAAATCCATTCCGATTATTACGTTTGTATGTATGATCCCTATTGGTCTGGTTCTTCCTGTAATCTGGAATGCACTGACAAATTTTTTAATCAGTATTTCATTTATTTTTACAGCACCTTATATCGGAAGCTCTGTTTATTATACTTTAAACCGTGCGCTGATTCCTTTTGGCCTTCATCATGTTCTGGCTTCTCTGGTACGTTTTACAGAGGCAGGCGGTACCTATATGCTTAATGGACAGGAATATGTTGGTATTTTAAATGCAACCAATGAGATTCTGTTCAACCTGGGTCCTACAAGCGAATACTGGACACAGCTGATGCCAAAGCTCACCAGCTATCTGGGTGGTGCACAGATGCTTACAACTCTGTTCCGTGTTCCGGCGATCGGACTGGCTATGTACCATACATCCTATCTGAAGAACCGCAAGATTGCGAAGGGCGTAATCCTGACCTGCTGCCTGACAGCATTTCTTGGAAATATTACAGAACCGCTTGAGTTTTCCTTCCTGTTTATTTCACCGGCGTTGTTTATCCTTTATTGCGTAATGTGTGGAATCGGACTTCTTCCATATCAGTTATTAAAGATCAGTATTGGTTACATCCGCGGAACTATTTTTGACTTTGGTATTTTTGGTCTTCTGTATGAGAATACACACTGGATTGGTCTGGTTGTTTTAGGAATTTTTAACTTTATTGTATTTTATTTTGTATTTAAATGGTTTATCTTAAAGTTTGAACTGGAAACACCGGGAAGAGAGTCCTTTGAGGTAGAGGAGTCAGCAAGCATTCTCTTAAAAGAAAAGAACTGGCCGGCTATTGCTGAGATTGTAATCGATGGTCTGGGCGGAAAAGAAAATATTTTAAATGTGGAAAACTGTATTTCACGTCTGAGAGTCGACCTTTCTGATCCCAAGAAGGTAGATCAGGTGAAATTAAAGGATTCCGGCTGTGCGGGAATTTTCTTCCCGTCAGAGAAGCACATCCATGTTGTTTTTGGACCTCATGTGGAATTTGTGCGCCATGCAGTGGATGATAAGTTAAAACAATAAGGGGTGGAGACCATGAGAGCTTTATATGATTCAAAAAGTAAGCTGGATGACAGGGGAATTAAGAAGCTTTTGAGTGAGGAAAATAAATACCGTACATGGCTGAAGATTGAGCAGGCTCTGGCATATTCACAGGCAGAAGAGGGCTTTATTCCGAAAGCAGCAGCAGAGGATATAGGAAGTGTAGCTTTTGCAGATCTGGATATGGAAGAAATGAGCCGGATTAAAGAAAAGGTGGGACATGGATTTGTGCCCTTTGTAAAAGTGCTTGTAAGGGCCTGCAGGGGAGAAGGAAAAAAATATGTTCATTACGGTGTGACTACTCAGAATATTCAGCAGACCTCCCAACTGTATACAGCAAAGGAAGTGACAGAGATCTATAAAAGCTTTCTGGCAGATATATTAGAGCACCTGGCAGCTCTTGCCAGGGAAAATGCCCATACGGTTATGGCGGGAAGAACCCATGGAAAACATGCTATTCCTATTACATATGGTTATAAAGTATCTGTCTGGATCAGTGAGCTATTAACCCATCTGGAGCGCTTTGAAGAAGCAGAGAAGCGGATCTTTACGGTGATGATGGGAGGAGCTGTAGGAGGCTTCAATGCCACAGGACTTGTGGGAAGAAGAGTTCAGGAGCAGGTAGCCGAACGGTTAAACATGTCTTCCATGGAGGTTCCCAGTCGTAATATGAGTCAGATGAAGGTTGAATATCTGATGAATCTGTGTCTTCTGTGCAATACATTTCACAAGATGGCAGAGGAAGTGTATTATACGGGAATTGAAGAATTTTCTGAGGTGTGCGAAGGTTTTACGCCTGGAACGATTGGGAGTTCCACCATGCCTCAGAAGATCAATCCCAAGCTGGCAAAGGGAATCATAGCGAATTCCCAGAAGCTGTATTCTCTTCCGGCAACGGGACTTTATTCGGCTGTGCGGATGTTTGAGGGTGACAGCAGTTCCTATATGCTTTTTGATGGTCTTATGGAAGAAGCGATGGAGCTTACTGCTGAGGTACTGATCCGTGCTGAGGAGCTTACAAGAACTTTGAATGTCAATAAGGAGCGAATGCTTGAAAATGCCAATATTAATCATGGACTGGATAACAGCGAGTATGTGATGATGAAGGCAGCAGAACGTCTCGGGAAAGATAAAGCTCATGAACTTCTTTATGATAAGGCTATGAAGGCAGAACTGGAAAACAAGGACTATTTTACTGTTTTGACAGAAGATGAAACACTTTCATCCATGTTTACAAAAGAGGAATTAAAGCAGTTGATTGACCCGGCCAGCTATACAGGCTTGTGCAGTGTTCTGGCTGTGGAAATGGCAGATAAAGCTGAAAAGGCAGCTGCAATCATAAAAGAAGAGCATAAAAATCAGGACTCTTGGGAGGAATTGAAATGAGAGAATCACATATTATTACCATTGCAGGAGCAGGGAGCGGACGTGTACCGGCGCTGGTAGGTACTTTGGTACAGTATAAGGAAAGATTTCCATTAAAGAAGATTATTTTTTATGATATAGATGAAGAACGTATGGGAAAGATGGAAGCTTATGACCGTCTGGTGTTAAAATGCTACTACCCGGAGTGTGAGGTAGTATTTACCACAGATGAAGATGAAGCTTACAGGGAAACAGATTTTGTGTTCTGTCAGATGCGTGTAGGAAAAACCCGGATGCGCTCCTATGATGAAAAGCTTCCGCTTAAGTATGGTCTGGTAGGTCAGGAAACCTGTGGGCCGGGCGGATTTGCCTATGGTATGCGGTCTCTTGGAGCCATGAAGAAAATGGTGGAAAAGGTTCGTTCCTATTCAAAAGACACATGGATTTTAAATTATACGAATCCCGCTGCCATTGTAGCTTTGGGACTGGATCAGATGTTCCCGGACGATAAGCGGATTTTAAACCTTTGTGATCAGCCATTTTCCATGATGAAGAGCTTTGCGAAGATTCTGGGCGTTCCGCAGGAGAGTCTGAGGGCCAGATATTTCGGTCTGAATCATTTCGGCTGGTTTACAGAATTAAAAGATACGGAGGGGAAGGATCATTTTGAAGAGCTTCGTACCTATTTAAGAGATCATGATTTTAAACCTTTTAATGCGGAGCAGCGTTCCAAATCGTGGCTGGATACTTATATGCGTGTAAACCAGTATATGAAATATTTTGACGAGTATATACCAACCACCTATATGCAGTATTATATGTTCCCTCAGGAGATTGCTGCTGAAAGTGATCCAAATTATACAAGAGCAGATGAGGCCCGGGATTCTAGAGAAAAGCAGGTATTTGATGCGTGCGCTCTGGCAGAGGGACGGGAAAATATGGATGGAATAGAGATGCTGACCAACAGTGTATTTGGAAACCTGATGGTAGAGGTGGCAGAGTCCATTGCATACGATCTTAATAGAGAATTTATTGTTCTTGTACGAAATGAAGAAATTATTCCGAATTTTGAAAAAAATGCTATTATTGAAGTGGCAGGAACCATTGGAAAGGATGGAGCCAAGGGTTATCCTTATGGAGAGATTCCTCTGTTTTACAAGGGATTGATGGAAGGGCAGTATGCTTATGAGCAGCTGACCGTGGATGCATTCAGGGAAAAGAACTATGAGAAGGCTTTGATGGCTCTCACAGTCAATCGTACGGTGGTAGATCCCGGTAAGGCAAAGGCTGTTTTGGATGACCTGATGGAGGTTAACCGAGAATACTGGTATCTTCAGTAACAGGAGGAAAGACAGATGGTTCTGTATTCAAAACACATTATTTTGGAAAGTGAAGAATTTGATGGTTTTTTAGAGCTGGAGCATGGGAAGATTCAGGGAATCCATAAAAGCTGGGAAGGTTCTTATGAAGATTACAGTAACTGTGTGATTCTTCCGGGATTTATTGATATCCATGTTCATGGCTGGGCTACCGGTTCTTTCTGGTATGAAAAAACAGAGGAGTCGTTGCGGAAAATGTGCCATACTCTTCCATTCTCAGGAGTTACATCTTATCTTGGAACAACGGGAGCGGACAGTGTTGAGGAGATTAAGAGATGTATTCATGCAGCAGATCAGGTATATGAGGAAAATGAAGAAGGGGCAGAACTTCTTGGCGTTCATCTGGAGGGACCGTTTATTAATCCCAAGTACAGAGGAATGCAGAAAGAGGAATGCTGTCTGAATCCGGATATACAGGTAATGAAAGAACTGTATAATACATTTCGTCATAAAGAACTCTGCCGACACATGACTCTGGCAGTTGAACTGCCCGGAGCCAGGGAGGTTTTGGAATTTTGCCGGGAACACAGAATACAGACAGCTATTGGCCATAGTGCAGCTACATTTCAGGAAATCAGGGATATAAAAGATGTGGGAATCGGCGGTTTTACACATACGTTCAGCGGAATGAAAGGCTTTCATCACAGAGAGCTGGGAGTAGCGGGTGCTGCGCTGTATTTCGATGACATGTTCTGTGAATTTGCAAAACAGACAGGTTTGACAGTATCCCATGAGGCCTTTGATATTGCTCTTCGTATTAAGGGAAGTGAGCGTATTATACTGACAACAGACTGTACAGGACTGGCACAGACTCAGACTGAATTTGAGCATTATGTGAGAAAGCTGCGTTTTGTGAAGGATGGAAATAAGGTTCGTATCGAACATTTTGACGGACGAACGGAATGGCTTGATCCGGAGGACTACAGTGCAGTGAAAAATGTGGAAATGGGTTATGCTGAGTCTGTGAAAAACATGGCTGCCCATACAAAAGCAGACTGGTTTGATATTATGCGGATGACAAGTTTAAATCCAGCTAGATATATCCATGTAGATGATAGAAAAGGAAAAATTGCTCCCGGAATGGATGCGGATCTTACTATTATGGATCAGGATAAAAATCTGATCTGCGTGTACTGCAGAGGAAGGGAGATCCGGGAAGCATGAAATGTGCGGTAAGTGATTTTGACCGGACTCTCTATGTGAACGGAGCAGTCAGTGAAAGAAATATAGAGGCTGTAAAGCAATGGCAGAGGAAGGGAAATCTGTTTTTTATCGCGACAGGAAGAAATCTGGCATCTATTAAAGAGCAATTGGGATTTTTTGATCTGGAACCGGATGGGCTGATTCTGAATAATGGAGCAGCTATTATGGATAAAGAGGGGAAGCTTCTGCTGTGCCGTATCATAGAGAAAAAAACAGCTCTTAAAATACTCAGGTTTCTTCATGAATTAAATGAGGATGGAAGCGGCGTTTCCATGACAGATAAAAAAATCAATGTACTGTCTTCTTCTGGAACAACGACTCAGAAAGCCTGTGATGGAGTATGCAGGATTGATCAGATTGAAGGCCTTGAATCAATTCTCCAGATTCATCGGCGGAATAAAGATGAAGCATATATCCGGAGGCTTTGCAAGGTAATTAATGAGAGATTTGACCAGGTAAGTGCATTTGCGAATGTATGGAATGCAGATATTGTAGCAAAGGGAGTGGATAAGGCAGCTGCAGTGCACTGGATTTTAAACCGCAGACCGGATATTGATGAAGTTCGGGTAATGAGAGACAGTGCCAACGATGCAGGAATGATACGTGAATTTCACGGTGCAGCGCCGGTATGGGCTTCCGCAGAAGTGCGTCAGACGGCAGCAGGAGTACTTAATGATGCAGCAGAGCTGCTTGAAGATTCATGTCCATCAGCAGTATGTTTTGAGTTTAGGAAAAATTAACTACCCATTCCTCCCAAAATGAGTTATACTGTTAAGGAACGAATAAAGGGAAATGATTCCTGCAGGGTGCGCTGCATCCGTTGGAGCAGGAGATCAGGAAAGGGAGCAATATGGGATTTTTATTTGGAAAAAAGAAATCGGAGTTTGTATCACCGGCAGGAGGAACACTGATGGATATCACAGCAGTGGCAGATCCGGCATTTTCTTCCAAGATGATGGGAGACGGCTTTGCCATTGAGTTGACAGAGGGCGAGGTAGTTGCACCATTTGACGCAGAGGTAACGGCAGCTTTTCCAACCGGTCATGCATATGGCCTCAGAAGAAAGGACGGGGTAGAGTGCCTGATCCATATCGGTATGGATACAGTAGAGTTAAACGGCGAGGGCTTTGACGTAAAGGTAGAGCAGGGCGCCAAGGTAAAGCAGGGCCAGACTCTGGTAGTGGTAGATTTAGAGGCAGTAAAGGCAAAGGGCAAATCTCTGGTGACTCCGGTGATCTTCCCAAGCGGAGCCGCATTTACTATGAACAAAAAGGATGGAATCGTTGCAAAGGCTGAGGAGAATATTCTGAAATTTTCATAAGAAATCCAAAACAGGGCAGAGACGTTAAAACAGTGCGTTCTGCCCTGTTTTTCTGCCTTGATCTGTACAAGCAAGTTTCATGCCAAAAAATATTAGATTACCACAAAAAAATTTAGGATTCCAAGCCATTGAAAAATAAAATGAAATAAAGTATAATCTTTACAATTTGGGCTGACGCAGAAATACGGTCCCTGGAGATGCTTAACACATTTCCAATCCCCAACAAACACACATAAGAAAGGACAGGTACCCCCATATGAAAGCATACCTTATATTGGAAGACGGCACTGTGTTCACCGGCACCAGCATTGGAGCAGAGCGTGAAGTGATCAGTGAGATCGTGTTCAACACTTCTATGACCGGTTATCTGGAAGTGCTCACTGACCCGTCTTACGCAGGCCAGGCAGTAGTTATGACCTATCCACTTATTGGAAACTACGGAATCTGCCGTGAAGACATGGAATCAGAGAGAGCATGGCCGGACGCTTACATTGTCCGGGAATTATCCAGGATCCCAAGTAACTTCCGCAGCGAAGACACCATTCAGAATTTCTTAAAGGAGCAGGATATCCCAGGTATCAGCGGCATTGATACAAGAGCACTTACAAAGCTTTTGAGAGAAAAAGGAACCATGAACGGCATGATCACGACTAAAGAGTATACAGACCACTCTGAGGTTTTAAAGCGGATCAGAAATTACTCCGTAGAAGGTGTTGTTTTAAAGACTACCACAAAGGAAAAATACGTTCTTCCCGGAACCGGAAAAAAAGTGGCTCTCATGGATTTTGGAGCAAAGAAAAATATTGCCCGTTCCTTAAATGAGAGAGGCTGTGAGGTAACGGTTTACCCGGCGGACACACCGGCAGAGGAGGTGCTGGCAGCAAACCCGGATGGCATCATGCTTTCCAACGGCCCCGGCGATCCAAAAGAAAATACGGCTATTATTAAGGAAGTAAAGAAACTTTATGACTCCAATGTGCCGATTTTTGCCATCTGTCTGGGACATCAGCTCATGGCCCTTGCAAACGGCATGGACACCTATAAGTTAAAATACGGCCACAGAGGCGGAAACCATCCGGTGAAGGATTTGGAGACAGGACGAGTTTACATTTCTTCCCAGAATCACGGCTATGCGGTTGATAATGCAACTATTTCCCCTGAAATCGCAGAACCTGCATTTATCAATGTCAATGACGGAACAAACGAAGGCTTAAAATACACAGGAAAGAACATTTTCACCGTGCAGTACCATCCGGAGGCCTGCCCAGGCCCCCTGGATTCCGGATACCTGTTCGACCGTTTCCTGAAAATGATGGAGGTAAATGACTGATGCCAAAGAATCCTGAGATCAAAAAAGTTCTGGTGCTGGGCTCCGGCCCTATCGTAATCGGCCAGGCGGCTGAATTTGACTACGCAGGCACACAGGCCTGCCGCTCTTTAAAAGAAGAGGGCATTGAGGTTGTGCTCTTAAACTCCAATCCCGCGACTATTATGACAGATAAGGATATTGCAGATCGGGTATATATTGAACCCCTGACTGTAGAGGTGGTAGAGCAGTTAATCTTAAAGGAGCAGCCGGACAGTATTCTTCCTACTCTGGGTGGCCAGGCAGGCTTAAATCTTGCCATGGAGCTGGAAGACGCAGGCTTCCTTAGAGAGCACAATGTGCGCCTGATCGGAACTACAGCCCTGACCATCAAAAAGGCCGAGGACCGTGAGATGTTTAAGGAAACCATGGAAAAGATCGGTGAGCCGGTGGCTCCTTCTGATATCGTGGAGGATGTAAAGACAGGTCTTGAGATCGCAGCAAAGATCGGCTATCCGGTAGTGCTTCGTCCGGCTTATACCCTGGGCGGATCCGGCGGCGGTATTGCCCACAATCCGGAGCAATGTGCGGAAATCCTTGAAAACGGCCTCCGCCTTTCCCGCGTGGGACAGGTGCTGGTAGAGCGCTGCATCGCAGGCTGGAAGGAAATCGAGTATGAGGTTATGCGCGACGGAGCCGGAAATGTGATTACTGTCTGCAACATGGAAAACATTGACCCGGTAGGCGTACACACCGGAGACAGTATCGTTGTGGCTCCTTCCCAGACACTGGGAGATAAGGAGTACCAGATGCTTCGTACCTCTGCTTTAAACATCATCAGTGAGCTGGGGATCACCGGCGGCTGTAATGTACAGTATGCCTTAAATCCCGACAGCTTTGAATACTGCGTCATCGAGGTAAATCCCCGTGTGAGCCGTTCTTCTGCCCTGGCTTCCAAGGCGACCGGATATCCCATCGCAAAGGTGGCTGCAAAGATAGCTCTGGGTTATACTCTGGATGAGATCAAAAATGCCGTTACAAAGAAAACCTACGCAAGCTTTGAACCTATGCTGGACTACTGCGTAGTAAAGATGCCGAGACTTCCATTTGATAAGTTTATCAGCGCTAAGCGTGCTCTGGGAACCCAGATGAAGGCAACGGGCGAGGTTATGAGTATCTGCACCAACTTTGAGGGCGCCCTGATGAAGGCCATCCGCTCCCTGGAGCAGCATGTAGACTGCCTTCTGTCCTATGATTTTACAGAGCTTTCCTATACGGAGCTGGTAAATGACCTCTATAAAGTGGATGATATGCGGATCTGGCGAATTGCCGAGGCGCTGCGCCGTGGCTTCCCATACGGCCTGATCCATGAGATCACCCGCATTGACTTCTGGTTTATTGACAAGCTGGCGATCCTGGTAGAGATGGAGAAGGAGCTTCAGGCAGTAGGAGAAAGAAAGAAGGAGCTGACTCCTGAGCTGCTTGCTGAGGCAAAGCGCATTGAGTATCCTGACAATGTGATTGCCAGACTAACAAAGATGGAGCAGAGCGCTGTCAAGAAGCTGCGCTATGACAATAATATCCGTGCTGCCTATAAGATGGTAGATACCTGTGCCGCAGAGTTTGCCGCAGAAACTCCATACTACTATTCCTGCTTTGGAAGCTTCAATGAGGCAGAGAGAACAGAGGGCAGAAAAAAGGTTCTCGTTTTAGGCTCCGGTCCCATCCGTATCGGACAGGGAATCGAGTTCGACTTCTGTTCCGTACACAGCACCTGGGCGTTCAGCAAAGAAGGCTATGAGACCATCATTATCAACAATAACCCTGAAACCGTAAGTACGGACTTTGATATTGCGGATAAGCTGTATTTTGAGCCTCTGACACCGGAAGATGTGGAGAGCATTGTTGATATCGAAAAGCCAGACGGAGCAGTGGTTCAGTTTGGCGGACAGACAGCCATCAAGCTCACAGAAGCCCTGATGAAAATGGGCGTTCCGATCCTTGGAACAGCGGCTGAGGATGTAGACGCGGCTGAGGATAGAGAACGCTTTGACGCCATCCTGGAGCAGTGCGGTATCCCGAGACCTGCTGGCCATACGGTATTTACTGCCGAGGAGGCAAAAGAGGCTGCTCATAAGCTGGGGTATCCAGTTCTGGTCCGTCCCTCCTATGTGCTTGGCGGACAGGGAATGCAGATTGCCATCAATGATGAGGATATTGATGAATTTATCGGCATCATCAACCAGATTGCTCAGGAGCATCCGATCCTGGTAGACAAATATATCATGGGTAAGGAGATTGAGGTAGACGCTATCTGTGACGGTACAGACATCCTGATCCCCGGCATCATGCAGCATATCGAGCGTACCGGTATCCATTCCGGCGACAGTATCTCTGTTTACCCGGCACAGGATATTACAGAGAAAAATGTGGAAACCATTGTGGACTACACAGCCAAGCTGGCAAGAGCCCTTCATGTAAAGGGAATGATCAATATCCAGTTTATTGTAGACGGCGAGGATGTATATATCATCGAGGTAAATCCACGTTCCTCCCGTACGGTGCCTTATATCAGTAAGGTAACAGGTATCCCCATTGTTCCTCTGGCAACCCAGATCATCTGCGGACATACCATTAGAGAACTGGGCTATACGCCGGGCCTGCAGCCTGCAGCTGATTATATCGCCATCAAGATGCCTGTATTCTCCTTTGAGAAGATCCGGGGCGCAGATATCAGCCTGGGACCTGAGATGAAGTCCACCGGAGAGTGCCTCGGTATTGCAAAGACCTTTAACGAGGCTCTGTATAAGGCATTTGAGGGTGCAGGAATCCGCCTGCCTAAGTATAAGAAGATGATCATGACTATCCGTGAGAGCGAGCAGGAAGAGGCTGTAGAGATTGCACGCCGCTTTATTGCAGTGGGATATCAGATTTTCGCTACCAGAGGCACCGCCCGCACCTTAAATGCCCACGGAGTAAAGGCATATGAGATTCGCAAGCTGGAGCAGGAATCTCCGAACATCCTGGATCTTGTACTGGGCCATCAGATCGACCTGATCGTGGATATCCCGGCTCAGGGAGCAGAGCGCAGCCATGACGGCTTTATCATCCGCCGCAATGCCATTGAGACAGGCGTAAATGTCCTGACTGCCCTGGATACGGCAAGAGCACTTGTAACCAGTCTGGAGAACCGGGCCAAGGATCTGACACTGATTGATATTGCAACAGTGAAGAACGCTTAAAATTTTTAAAGGATGCTGCAGAAACAGAACATATAAGTTTTGTTTTGCAGCATCCTTTTGTTGTATGGTAAAATTCTAAAGCAGAAAATAAAGGGAGCCCTATGGGCTCCCTCAGAATTGACAGTATATCCAGTTATCCGTTTATAGTCGTTCCTGCCTCGCCCTTCAAAGCCTCTTCGGCCTTGTCAAGAGAGGTGATAATTGCCTTGCGTCCCTTTCCGCACTCTAAAAAGTCTACGGATGCGGAGATTTTTGGAAGCATGGAGGCAAATTCAAACTGTCCCTGGCTGATGTAATCCTTCGCCTGGTCGATGGTCATGTTTTTGATGGGCTCTTCATGGTCTGTACCGTAATTTAAGGTAACATTGTCCACGCTGGTAAGGATCATCATTACATCGGCATCGGTTTCCTTTGCCAGAAGGCCTGTTGCCAGATCTTTTTCAATGATCGCGCTGGCACCCCGGAGATTGTACCCCTGTTCCATAACCGGAATACCGCCGCCGCCGCAGGCGATGACGATCTGATCAGCATCTAAAAGAGCCTTGATGGCGTCGATCTCTACAATGGCTACAGGATGGGGAGATGCCACGATACGGCGGAAGCCTCCTTCCACCTCCTTCACATGATTTCCCTTTGCCTCTTCCTCATCTGCCTCTTCACGGTTCATCACTCTTCCGATCACCTTTACAGGAGTATAGAAGGCTTCATCATAAGGATCTACCGTTACCTGAGTTAAAACAGTGCTTACAGGCTTATAGATGCCCCGGCGGATCAGCTCGGCGCGGATGCCGTTCTGCAGATCATAGCCGATATAGCCCTGGCTCATGGCGGAGCAGACAGACATGGGGGCAGAACTGTAGCCGTCATGCTGGCGTCCGAACTCGTTCATCGCAGTGTGGATCATGCCGACCTGTGGGGCGTTGCTGTGCACGATAGCGACCTGCCAGCCCTCCTGGATAAAGTCGGCGATCACCTTTGCAGTGCGCTGTACTGCTTCCTTCTGTTCCGGAAGATTAGTTCCCATATCCTTGTGGCCAATAGCCATTACAATGCGTTTTTTTGCCATATTCAGTCCCTCTCTTTGTATGCGGTGTTGTTATATCTATTTTAATTTATTATCTCTGAAAATGCAACGAAAAAAGATACTGGAAAAAGAAATGCACCCGTGATATACTGGCATCATGCAGCAAAATACAGACATACTGAGGAATACACAGATGGTGGAAAAGAAATCATTTCTCCCTCCGGGGTGGCAGAGGCTGCTCCTTGGGACGGCGCTTGCTGCTTTGGCAGGAAATATACTGGTACGCCTGATCCCCTGGCCTGAGAGCTGGCTGATTTCTTATGGGGAAGTACAGACAGCAGAGCGTATGAGCCAGTCGTATTATCTGGCGCTTACCCTGGCGGCGGCACCGGTGATGGAGGAGGCGGTATTCCGGCTGGGCATTTATGGACTTCTAAGAAGAAAGCTTAGGCCGAAAGCAGCAGCTTTTCTTTCATCTTTGGCCTTTGGCTTTTACCACGCAAACATGATTCAGGGCCTTTACGCCTTTTTACTGGGCTTTGTTTTGGCACGGGGATATGAGAAATGTCCCTGGGGAAAATACAGGATGGCGGTGCTGATGCACGCGGCTGCCAATGGGGCAGCCCTGCTGGCCTTCGGCTAAAGCTGCCTGCCGTCCTTATCTGCATACACGCAAGGAGGAAAAAACGTGAAATTACTTTCAGTAGCGATACCCTGTTATAATTCAGAAGCTTATATGGAGCACTGCATCCGTTCTCTTCTCACTGGAGGGGATGAGGTGGAGATTCTGATCGTAGATGACGGTTCCACAAAGGACCGGACGGCTGAGATCGCAGATGAATATGAAAAGCGCTATCCCGGTATCTGCCGCGCGATCCATCAGGAAAATGGCGGTCATGGCGAAGCTGTCAATGCGGGATTGAGAAATGCAACGGGCGTATTTTTCAAAGTCGTAGACAGCGACGACTGGGTAAATGAGGAAGCATATCAGAAGGTTCTGGAAACCCTGCGTCGGTTCGTTTACCGGGGGGAAGCTCTGGATATGTTGGTGACCAATTTCGTATACGAAAAAGAGGGAGCAAGACGTAAAAAGGTGATGAAATACCATACCGCCTTTCCAAAGGACTGCGTCTTTGGATGGAAGGATGTAAAATTTTTCATGATCGGTCAGTACATACTCATGCATTCCGTAATTTACCGGACACAGCTTTTAAAGGAATGCGGGCTGGAGCTTCCCAAGCATACCTTTTATGTAGACAATATTTTCGTCTACCAGCCCCTTCCCCATGTAAAAAATATGTACTATCTGGATGTGAATTTTTACCGCTATTTTATCGGAAGAACGGATCAGTCTGTCAATGAATCCGTGATGATCGGCCGCATTGACCAGCAGCTCAGGGTTACGAGGCTCATGCTCGGTTACTATGATGCCACTAAAATATCCAATCCAAAGCTGCGCCATTACATGATCCAGTATCTGGAAATTATGATGACTGTCTGCTCCGTTTTGGCGATCAAGTCAGGGACTGCGGAGAATCTGGCTAAAAAGAAGGAGTTGTGGAATGAGCTCAAAAAGCAGAATTTCCCTCTGTGGCTGCGTCTGCGCTGGGGATTTCTGGGACAGGGCTGTAACCTGCCGGGAAAGGGCGGAAGAGAGCTGCTGATCCTGGGATACAAGATCACACAGAAGTTTTATGGATTTAACTAACTGCTCAATCTAGGCAATGTAAAGTAAAAGAGCCGCCGGGGAAGCGAAATGATATGCTTTCCCGGCGGCTTATTTGGTTTATTTGCAGCCATGATCCTTATTCTAAAATTTTTTCCACAATCTTTTTTTCTTCTTCCACAGGGCTGCAGGCATAAACAAGATGATACATCATAGCAGCCATAATTCCTGCGCCGACTCCGTCGATCACGGAATGCTGCTTTAAAAATACAGTAGAAAGACAGATCGCTGCGGTTAAAATGGCTGCGCCTGCCTTTAAGGCAGTTTTTCCCTGAAACAGAGGGCTTTTATGGATGGCAATATAGGTACCGATGGAATTGTATACATGGATGCTCGGAAATACGTTTGTACAGGTATCGGTACGGTACAGAGCAGCCACGGCAGCAGTAAAAATATTTTTATCGGGGTCAAGAATCGGACGCAGACTGGTACCATTTTCAAAAAAGGTACAGATGATCAGGCTGATGGTCATGCCTGAAAACAGAAAGGTGCACATCCGGTAATAATCCTCTTTGCTTTTAATAAGGAAGTAAATCAGCGTCACTCCTACAAAAGCAAACCAGAGAAGATAGGGAATGATAAAATATTCATTAAAAGGAATCAGATCATCCAGAGGGGCGTGCATGAGATGATAATCGCGTGTCACTGTTTTTTCCAGATAACAGAACCAGGGAATATAGATAAAAAAATAACTTAAAAGCCATATATGGCTGTATTTGCGGAAGAAATCACAAACTCGTTTCATAGAACTGTTTCCCTTTCTAAGAGTTTAAAACGAATGTAAAGGAACTGTTAAAATTTGTAGATGTGCAAAATTATAGCACGGTAAAAATGGAAAAACAAGAGCTGGACAGAAATCTTAATAAAGTTTCGACAGCTTTAAGAAGTTGCCCTGCAAACTGCGTCTTTTCATTTTATGTATCTTGTGTTATCATTATTATATGAAATAAATTTACATGTAAATGAAAGGACATGGCATGAGTGAAGCACGAAGCGTATTAGGCGTGATCTGTTCTTTCTATGACAGCTTTTTTGAGGCGGAAAAGAAGATTGCGGATTATATCATGGAGCACAAGGCCCAGGCAGTAGATATGACGGTGGGGGAGCTGGCAAGAGCCAGCGGCACAAGCGACGCTACGGTATCCAGATTTTGTCGCAGATGCGGGTTTAAGGGATTCCAGAGCCTAAAGCTGGCTTTGGCCAGAGAGGTGCTCAGGGAAGAACAGGACAGCCGGAAGGTGACAAATGATATTGACCGGGAGAATCTGTCCCAGTCACTTAACAATATTCTGGCAAATAAGGTTGCGGAGCTGACAGAAACGGTCCGTATGATGGATATACACAGCCTGGAAGAAATCCTTAAAAAGCTGGAAAAGGCCCGTATGGTTCAGCTGGCTGCAGTGGGAAATACGATCCCTGTGGCTCTGGACGGCGCTTTTAAGTTTAATCAGCTGGGGATTCCGTCTGTGGCCGGAGACATCTGGGAAACGCAGGCAGCTTATACCTTTAATCTGGGGCCGGAGGATGTGGTGCTCCTTATTTCCAATTCCGGTTTTTCCAGGCGGTTAAACACACTGGCTCAGGGAGCAAAAGAAAATGGGAGCACGCTGGTGCTGATCACGAATAACCCGGATTCGCCTCTGGCTTCGATCTGTGATCATAAAATTATTACGGCCACCAGAGAAAAGCTTCTTACAGAAGAATTCTGGTTTTCACGGGTCACAGCCACGGCGGTGATTGAAATTTTATATCTTCTTTTGCGGGCGGGAAAGAAGGATGCTATGGAACATATCCGCCGCCATGAGGAAGCTATTTCCTCGGATAAAAACGAAATATAGGTAAAATGTACAAAAAAGAGACGGTATCTGACAGGCAGAGACCGTCTTTTTGTTTGAAGTGATGAAAATATAAGAGAAACAAAATTTCATAAGAAATAATATTGACGAAAAACAAATATCGTACTATAGTATAGG
>PPYF01303904.1_pt1 | contig 39183 bp, 32 predicted proteins | sample 1559871 | NCBI WGS metagenome assembly PPYF01 (sample SAMN08240021, study PRJNA423297) | Human gut metagenome, whole genome shotgun sequencing project.
TGCCATAGCTCAGTTGGTAGAGCAAAGGACTGAAAATCCTTGTGTCCCCGGTTCGATTCCTGGTGGCACCACTTGAAAAAGCTTTTCACTCTTGAAATCCCCTGAAATTCAGCAATTTCAGGGGATTTTTTATTTCTGTCACCCACAAAAAAATGCAGATTTAAGAATTTAAAAATGTCCCATTCGGTGGTTTTTCACACCCCCTTTTAAAAAACCACCACCAGCTTTATACTTCACTTATTTTCAACTATTTACAAAATCATCTTTCAGGCGCTAAAGAGTACTTTTGCAGACCTGCTTGAATGTGGTGAAAAAGAGATCGGACGAAAAGAAAAAAACGCCGTATCCCGGAAATATAAATTTCCAAAGGAAGTTCCGTTTTTCCTATTCCGATGGTTTTCCCGGAAAAATTCGGTGGTTTTCATATCCTTCAAATAAAAAAACCACCGAAAAGACGTCCCTTCCACCCCTTTCCAGTTGACAAAGTAAAACATGTCCAACAACTAAAAGGAAACGAGTATGAAACAAGGAACAATGAACATCCTGTTCTTCATTCTGAAGACAAAACTTCTGAAAAACGGTGAGGCACCCATTCTTATGCGTATAACCATTGACGGGCATTACGAAGAGGCCAGAATACAGCGAAGCGTTCTGCCAAAACAATGGGATTCCGCCAAAGGATGCAGCAAGGGAAAGGACAGGACTGCCAAAGAACTGAACGCCTACATCGCAGAACTCAGTGCTCTGGCTTTTCAGAAGCACAAGGAACTGATGCTCGAACTTGCACTGATCACGCCCAAACTTCTTCTGAAACGGGTATTCGGAAAAGAGACGGAAATGCGTACCCTGCTCGGTACAATGAACGAAGAAATAGAAAAAATGAAAAGAAATGCTTCAAGCGTATTACAAACATGGCCCTGGCCAAAGAATGGATGCGCAAGGACCCGTTCTACGGATACAAGATGGCGCAGGACGAAACCGATCCCGTATTCCTGACCTATCCGGAACTGAAAAGTATCATGGAGAAAGAATTCACCATCCCCCGGCTGGCACTGGTACGCGACATCTTTGTCTTTGCCGCCTTCACCGGGCTGGCCTTCGCCAATGTGTCCACACTGACAAAAGACAACCTCGTGCAGGACAACAACGGTGACTGGTGGATCAGAAAAGGACGTGTAAAACTGGAGCGCAGACACCGGGCATCTTCTGTCTGCAACATCCCCCTGCTGCCGGTTCCGCTTGCCATCCTCAAAAAATACGAGGAACATCCCATATGCCGAAAAAAAAGCCTCTGCCTGCCTGTCATATGCAATCAACGCATGAACAGTTATTTGAAGGAAATCGCTGACCTGTGCAATATCAGGAAGAACCTGACCACACACACGGCGAAACATAGTAAAATCTATATCTAACTGATAAACAATTATTTATAATATATCATTCTATTTATAGGTAACGATTTAGAAACGAGCGAATTACTATATTCTGTTTTCTTTTGCATTAATCAAAGAACGATTTTAACGCTGCAAATATACATTTAGCCAGCGATAAAAGCAAGTGTTTCCTGCCGCATAAACATCTCAAAACCAGCTATGGACGAAGGAGGGCTGATTCCACGCCTCCCCCTATCCAATGAGTAAAGCATTTTCCTTCCAGCAAAAAGCGGCATTACATTCTCCTTTTTTTATATTTAGTCATTACAAGATTCTTATTCTCTGAAATACAATATTTTGCGTAAACAGGCAAGTGATTGTATCTGATAATTTTGCATCCTGTAAAATTTTAAATCAGAGAGTTTATGGCTACAGTAAAAGTCAAGTTTAGACCCTCCTCCGTGGACGGCAGAGAGGGTACGGTTTATTATCAAGTGATTCACGGACGTGTGGCAAGGCAGATCAACACTTCCTACAAGTTGTTTCCAGCCGAGTGGAGCAAGCGGCATTCCCGGATTGTCATCACGCCATCCGATGAGGACAGGCGACAATATCTATTGCTATTGGATAAAAGAATAGCGGAGGATACCGACCGGCTGGAGAATGTTATCACGGTCCTGAGACGGAAGGGAGGCACTTTCACCGCTGATGACGTAACCTCCGCTTTTCACGGAGAGCATCGCGGGCTTTTCTTTCTCGTTTTTATGCGGGAGGTCATAAACGGCCTGAGACGTATGGGAAAGGTACGTACCGTTGAGACCTATACGTCCACGCTCAACAGTTTCATACGGTTCATGGATGGAAAGGACGTAGCATTAGGAGATATGGATTCCGACCTGATGACCGCATACGAGGCATGGCTGAGGTCTAAAGAAATCTCCATGAACACGATATCCTTTTACATGCGTATTTTGCGTGCCACCTACAACCGTGCCGTGGAGAAGGGACTCGTCACCCAGCGCTTCCCCTTCAAACATGTCTATACGGGAGTCGAGAGGACAACGAAGCGGGCCGTCCCCCTGCGTGTGATAAAACAGCTCAGGACGTTGGACCTGTCACTGCATCCGGCCAAAAGATTTGCGAGGGACATGCTGCTTTTCAGTTTTTATACGAGGGGGATGTCCATGGTCGATATGGCATTCTTAAGGAAGAAGGATCTTGCTAACGGTATCCTCACGTACCGGCGGAAGAAAACCGGTCAACAACTTTTTGTAAAATGGGAGCCGTGCATGCAGGAGATCGTGAGCCGTTACAATGTTTCCGAGTCCCCGTACCTTCTTCCCATCATCGTCAGGCCGGGTATGGATGAGAGGAAGCAATATATCAATGCCTCCCATCGTATCAACAGATATTTGAAGGCCATTGGGAAAGAGTTGGGCTTGTCCGTTCCCCTGACCCATTACGTCGCGCGCCATTCCTGGGCCAGCGCAGCCCGGAGTAAGAATATTCCGATCTCTGTAATCAGCGAAGGTATGGGACATGATTCGGAAAACACTACAAGGATCTATCTGGCCTCATTGGACACAACCACTATAGATAAAGCGAATAGTCTGATTCTAAAGTCCTTATGCAGGGAGTAGCATGTTGAGCGAATGGACGCTCTCTTTTCAAGAGATGAATTTCTTGATGCAAAATTACATAAAATATAGAAAAACACACCATTAATGATAAAAAATATGTTCCATACCCCAAAAAACGGTTAAGTGAAAAGAGGCATTTGTTGAGCAAAAGCAGATTGTATAAAGCAGAACAGTATAAAAATCGCTTGATATTTAAATAATTAGATTAATAATTACAAGGTAACCCATCTCTTGAAAAGAGAAGTGCAAAAAAGGAACTTTCTAAACAAGGAATACTTGTTCAGGGAATAGTCATGGAGCGGGAATGTTCAAGGATGATAATTAATGTTGAGCAAGAATTATGGTCTCTCCGTAAGAGATGAATAACATGGTGCAAAATTACATAAAATATTGAAAACGACTACAAAAATGAGCAAAAAAGATAATACGGAATGGTATGATTCCTGAAGCTGCAAAACGATTTGTTGAGCAGATAGGATTTGATGAGAAATCAAAGTCTTTATTATCAGGCTGTTTTGTTCATAGATGTCATGTTATTCATCTCTTACGGAGAGAAGTGCAACAAGAACAGGCGCAAACTCGCCTGAAAGTCTGCCCGATGTAAGGGCGGACAGACGTCAGTTTCTGATGAGAACGAAACAATGGAACAAGAACGGGAAGAAATCCCGAACTTTTACGAACTATATTTGTAACTGCTTGATTGGTAGAGAAATTTACAATCGTGCAGGATTGATAATATTGTCCTGAAGCGAAATAATGGCATTCCAAGAGAATGAGGAAGAGGTACGGTGGTTCGTGATGCGCGACCTGAAAAGGACGAACGCAAAACTGCCCGCCTATAAACTGCTTGATGGGAAGAAGATGGAAGTCTTTGTCCCTATGAAATGGCACTTGGTCACCCGTAAGGGTGTGCGTGTCCGTGAGGAGGTACCGTTCATACAAGACCTGCTCTTCGTGCATGAGACACGGAAGAACCTTGACGCTGTTGTGAAAAAGACCCCGACCCTTCAGTTCCGTTGGTTACGCAACACTTGGCGGGAGCCGATGGTCGTTGTCGACGCGGACATGGAACGTTTCATCCGTGCCGTGAATGCCACCGAATCCCCCAAATATTACCTGCCGGAAGAGATAACCCCTGCCATGTACGGACGTAGGATCCGCATCGTGGGCGGACCGCTTAACGAATACGAGGGAAGCCTGCTCACGACACGGGGGTCCAAGGTCAAACGCCTGCTCGTCGAACTGAAAGGATTTCTTGCTGTGGGGGTGGAGGTCGATCCTGAGTATATACAACTTATCTGACAGAACTGCCTATGGCTTTCATTTCCAATCTTTCCGCTCCTTCTTTATTCTGGACAGTCAATTCAATTCTGGTATTTATCGTGTGCGCGCTTTCCGCAGGGGTGCTTATTCCCCTGATCCTTTTGATTTCCTTCTGCAGGAACCTGTTTGACATGCCCGACGAGCGCAAGATCCACCAGGGAGTCGTTCCCCGTCTGGGCGGTATCGCCTTCAAGTCGGTCGTGTTCTTTTCCGTGGCGTTACTGCCTGGTATGTGCCAGTTCTGAGCTACGGCAACATGCTGGATAGCTGTGAATATATGGTTGACCCGGAAAATAAATCGAATCAACAAGAAACTATAGTTTTTAAGAATTACAATGAAGTTTTACAAAATCATTATTGTGGCAGCATCTGTCTTTGCCTTAGTCGCATGCTCCACATCCAAGGAAATCTCTTACTTCCAGGATCTGCGTCCCGGTGAGAGCGAGTTAATGCTTGCCGTACCGATGGAAATCAAGATCCAACCGAAAGACAAGTTATCTATTTTGGTCAACAGCCAGGATTTGAGGCTGACCAACCTGTTCAACCTTCCGATCGTCAGCCAGCAAGTGGGACAGGACAGTTCATTGGGGACAAACCGGGGACTGTCCGGTTATACGGTGGACTCCAAGGGTGATATCGACTTCCCCGTGCTGGGGAAACTCCACGTGCAAGATATGACCCGTGAGGAAGTCGCGGTCTATATAAAAAAGGAGTTACAATCGCACGACCTCATCAAGGATCCCGTAGTCACGGTTGAGTTCATGAACCTGAGCGTGAATGTCATGGGTGAGGTGAACCGTCCCGGACGTTACAATATCGACAAGGATCACCTCACCATCCTCGACGCCTTGAGCCAGGCCGGTGACCTGACCATATATGGTAAACGCGAGAAAGTCCTGGTGTTGCGTAACGAGAACGGCAAGCAGCGTGTCTATGGCATTAACCTTTGTTCCGCCGACCACCTCTATTCCTCGCCGGTCTATTACCTGCAACAGAATGACGTGGTGTATGTCGAACCTAACGACACCAAGGCACGCCAGTCCACGGTTAACGGCAATAACGTACGCAGCACCTCATTCTGGATTTCCTTGGCATCCCTGCTGACTACCATCAGCGTATTGATATTCAAATAATAAAATCATCATTATTGTTAGTTCCTCATTCAAGAAATGGTAACCCAACAAAGAAATACACCCGTACAAAGTCCGCAGGACTTCATCCGAATACAGGATTTATTTTACCTCTGCCTCGGAAAATGGCATTGGTTTGTGGTCTCATTAGCCGTCTGTCTCGGCATTGCTGTCTGGTACCTGCTCACTACACCGCCGGTATACACCCGTTCCGCCTCCATCCTCATCAAGGACGATTCCAAAGGGAAGTCCGCCTCCACCGATATGGAGACGTTCTCCGATTTCGGCCTGTTCACAAGTAATACCAATGTGAACAACGAGATGGGCACGTTGCAGTCACCCGACCTGATGCGGGAAGTGGTCTCACGCCTGCATTTGGACATGGATTATAAAGTATCCGGACGCTTCCACCGCCAGACGGTCTACGGACGGCAGCTCCCCATCAGCGTCAGCATCAGCGACCTGCCTGAGGACGAATCCGCTACGTTCACCTTGCAACTGTCGAAAGGTGGCAAGGTCACTTTATCCGACATTGAGCGGAATGGCGAGAGCGTCGGTGAGATGGAATTGAAAGGGAATCTGGGCGATACCATACCAAGTGGGATCGGGAAAATCGTCGTCATTTCGACCCCTTATTATACGGACGATACGGAGACCTTGTTATATGTGTCACGCCTGCCATTCGGAGAAGCCACCTCCACTTACAGTGCCGACTTGGTCGTGTCGCAGATCGACGAGAAATCCAACATCATCACCTTGTCATTCAAGGATGTCTCCACCCAACGTGCGGAGGACGTGCTGAACACCCTGATAGCTGTCTACAACGAGAACTGGGTGAGGGACAAGAACCAGATAGCCATTAGTACCTCGAAGTTCATCGACGGCCGTCTCGGTGTGATCGAGGGCGAATTGGGCAACGTGGACGATGACATCTCCTCCTACAAGAGCGAGCATCTGCTGCCCGACGTACAGGCCGCCGCCAACATGTACATGGCGCAGGCAAGCGAGGCGAAAGCAGCCATCAAGGAACTGGACAACCAGGTCTACATGGCACGCTATATACGTAACTATTTGACGAACAAGAGTAACAGTTCTCAGTTGCTTCCCGCCAATTCCGGCATAGACAATCCGGGCATCGCCACACAGATTAGCGAGTACAACAGCAAACTGTTGGAGCGCAACAGCCTCGTGTCGCACAGTAGCGAGAAGAACCCGTTAGTGGTGGAGATGGACGCTTCCCTCTCCGCCATGCGGAGCGCGTTGCTCACCTCCATCGACAACCTGCTGGTTACCCTAAATGCCCAGATAAAGAGCCAGCGGGGCTACAGCGGGCAGGCAACCTCGCAGATTGCCTCCAACCCGCAGCAGGCCAAGTACCTGCTATCGGTAGAACGGCAGCAGAAGGTGAAGGAGTCACTTTATCTTTACCTGTTGCAGAAACGTGAGGAGAACGAGCTCTCACAGGCGTTCACCGCCTACAATACCCGCATCATCACCATGCCGGGCGGAAGCATGATACCCACTGCACCGATAAAGAAAAATATCCTGCTCGTGGCGTTCGCCCTCGGACTGCTTGTCCCGATAGTCATCATCTTCATCCGCGAGAACATGAACACCGTTGTCCGTGGCCGTAAGGATCTGGAAAATATGACTGCTCCCTTCGTGGGAGAGATACCGCTTGCCTTCCAGAAGAGCAAATGGTACAGCCGCAAAGCGAAGACAAAAGAGGAGATATGCGCAATCGTGGTTAAAGAAAAGAGCCGCAATGTCATCAACGAGGCGTTTCGTGTGGTACGCACCAATCTGGAGTTTGTCGTAGGCAAGGAACGGGAGTCGAATGTCATCATGCTCACCTCGGCCAATCCGGGTAGTGGCAAGACCTTTATCACGTTCAACCTCGCCACCAGCCTCACTATCAAGGGCAAGCGAGTGATTGCCATCGACCTTGATTTGCGTAAAGGTTCGCTCAGCGGGTATGTGGGCAGACCGAAAGAAGGCATCTCCAATTACCTTATCGGAGAAACAAAGACCTGGCAGGAAATCGTCCGCAAACCTGCGGACGATGCCAAGCTGGACATCATCCCCGTAGGCATGATACCACCCAACCCTACCGAACTGCTGTTCACAGAACGGTTGGAGCAACTGATAAACGACCTGCGTAAGGAATATGACTACATCTTCATCGATTGCCCTCCAGTGGAAATCGTGGCCGATGCCGCCATCATCAATAAACTGGCAGACATCACTCTGTTTATTATCCGTGCAGGATTGCTCGACCGGGGCATGTTGCCAGAGATAGAAAGGTTCTATACAGACAAGAAATACAGTAATATGTCGGTTGTCCTAAACGGTACGGATGGCGGTAACGGACGTTACGGATATAAGTATGGTTACAAGTATGGTTACCATTACGGTTATGCCGGATATACCAAGGAAGAATACTGAAAATCCATTCTTCATCATTCATTCTTAATTCTTCTTTGTCTTCGTGTGGTCTTTTAATAAGCGCATCAGTCTGAAGGATAGTGGAATCTTTCAAGGCTTTACTGATTGGCACTGTCACCTGCTTCCCGATGTGGATGACGGTGTGCAGACGATAGACGAATCCCTGCAACTCCTCTCCTTTTATGAGCAGTTGGGAATCAAAGAGGTTTGGCTAACACCACACGTCATGGAGGATATGCCGAACACGACAAAAGAGTTGAAAGAAAGATTCATGGAATTAAAGGCTACCTATCGGGGAAGCATTATGCTTTATCTTGCCACCGAGAATATGCTTGACAATCTGTTTGAAGAACGTCTGGCGAAGAACGATGTACTGCCTTTGGGCAAGGACGGAAAACATTTATTAGTGGAAACCTCTTATTTCAATCCTCCGATGGGATTGAACAACATCCTGCTCCGCATCAAGACAAAAGGCTATATTCCCGTACTGGCACATCCCGAACGGTATGTATATATGGATGAAAACGATTACAGGCAATTGAAAGGATTGAATGTAAGACTTCAACTCAACCTTTTTTCGTTAGTCGGCGCATATGGTATTGGGATAAGGAAGAAAGCCGAATGGTTGCTGAGAAACAGTTTCTATGACTTGGCTGGTAGCGATACCCATTGCCATTCAATTTGGAAAGAAGCAATTACAAAAAAAATACAGGAAAATTTGTCGGATAAATTGAGGCGTTTTTTGTGAGTACATTCCTCAAAATAAGAATACCAATAGAACAGCAATGGTACTCGTCACACAAGAAATAATAGAGTTTTTTTATATTTATGGAAACCAATAGCATTCTAACCAATGAGTATAGTAATAATGGATACCAAATTCACTTGTACCGTGGAGAGATGACAGGTATGTGGTATGCATATGGTTATTCGGCGTATGGCTTACGGTTATTTGGCAAGAGCAATGGTTATAACAGTATACGGGGATATTCCAAAAGTCTTCAAATGCCGTGTACAATTACTTCCAATGAATCGGTCATACCGTTGTTGCAGAATGCCATCGAAGTTGCTTCACAGACGGACACTTATATAAGTCTGCGGATGCCTGATGCCATAAATACAGACGCATATACAAAATGGGTAAACAAGCTGAAAGATGGTATTAGCAACAATGATGAAATAATAGTAACTACACATGTAAGCAAATACGTACCCAAAGACAGTTTCATTCCTGACGGGATGTCCGCATTTGCGCGCAATGTCAAACGCATCGGAGATTTCATATTGTCATTGATTGCATTGGTTGTTTTTTCTCCGTTATTCTTGATTTGTTATATTGCCATTCGCCGGGAAGATGGAGGAAGTGCTATTTTCAAGCAAGAACGTATCGGTAGGTTTGGCCGCCCGTTTTATATCTATAAGTTCCGTTCCATGTGTCTGGATGCCGAAAAGTTTGGACCGCAGCTTAGCCATAGCGGGGGTGACAACGATCCCCGTTTGACAAAGACAGGCCGTTTCATCCGTGCACACCATTTGGACGAGCTGCCCCAGCTCTACAACGTACTGCGTGGCGATATGGCATTCATAGGGCCACGTCCCGAACGCAAGTTCTATATCGACCAAATACTTGAGCATGATGCGCGATACACTTATCTTTACCAGATCCGTCCGGGTGTAACCTCATATGCCACGCTGTACAACGGCTATACGGACACAATGGAAAAGATGTTGCGTCGTCTGGAGTACGACCTTTACTATTTAGGACACCGTTCGTGGCTGTTCGACTTCAAGATTCTGCTCAACACGTTCTGTTCCATCGTGTTTGGCAAGAAGTTCTGAAAATAAAGATGAAAAATAAAACTTACTATTTAATCGGATGGAAACTAAAAAAAGAATAGAGTTTATAGATTTGGCAAAAGGAGTATGTATTTTATTGGTCATAATGATGCATACAGATGTGAATGTTGATTTTCCGGGGCTGCGGGGAATGCGTATGCCTCTTTACTTTATTTTGTCAGGCTTGTTTTTCAAAGATTATGGAGGATTTCTCAATTTGCTGGTAAAGAAAGCCAATAAAATACTGATACCATTCCTGTTTTTCTATTTGGCCAGTTATAGCATTTTTTATTTGATAGGCTGGCTATCTCCCGATATTATTAAAAGCAAGGCAACCGGTATATCCGATTTATTCACACAACGTCAATTGTTTAATGGACCTATCTGGTTCTTACTTGCTTTGTTTTGAGCTAATTTGATGTTCTGTTTCATTTCGTTAAAGATAAAAAACGAGTGGCTACGGGGAGTCCTTGTTTTCGGAATAGGTGGAATCGGGGTATTGCTGGGTACATATCATCTATTCCTTCCTTGCTATATAGACAGTGCCATGAGTGCTTTGCCGTTTTTCTATTGCGGCTACCTTTTGAAAAAGACGCCTTTGCTTTACCCTAACATTTATGACAAATACAATGCCCTATGGATAGTATTGTTTTATGGAGTGGCTTTGTGCATAGCCCGATGGTTTGATGACCCATATATTCATTTTAGCACGAATAGTATAATCGGCAATTGGATTTTAGGTATCATACTATCTTTATCCGATGTAATGGCCGTCTTGTTTTTATGCAAAACCATCAAACACATACCCTTTGTCAGTTACTTTGGCAGATATTCTATTATCCCGCTTTGTACACATCATTTGGTTTATCTCCCTCTGAAATATATATTAATCAGATTTAATATTTCTGGGGGGGGGATTTTACCTATATTCACAATATTAATCTGTTGGGCTTGTATCCCTCTGTGTCTGAAACTTATTCCTTGGTTTATTGCCCAAAAAGATTTGCTACCCAATCCGATGCCGATTAGAACAAAATAGTAGATACAATCAATGCCATGGCTGTTAACCAATTGAAGGCGGGAGTTGCCTTATCCTATATATCCATAGGATTAAATAATATAATAGGGTTATTGTACACTCCCTATATGCTGCGTATGATGGGACAAAATGAATACGGATTGTATTCGTTGGTCGCATCGGTGGTGGCCTACCTGACAGTACTCGATTTAGGCTTTGGCAATGCCATTGTGAGATATACCGCCAAATTCCGTGCGGAAGCAAAAACGAAAGAGCAGTATGAGATGTTCGGGATGTTCCTTGTCTTGTATTGTGCCATCGGCTTGGTTGCTTTAGGGGCAGGATTCGGATTATATCTTCACATAGATACTCTGTTTGGCGATACCATGTCGCCCGAAGAATTGGGAAAGGTACGGGTCATGATGCTGCTCATGGTATTTAATATTGCTTTCACCTTCCCTATGAGTATATGGGGAGCTGTTATCAATGCCTATGAAAAGTTTGTCTTTCCTAAAGCAATCAATATTACACGGATTGTCTTGAACACTGTGATAATGGTGGTATTACTTGAATTAGGCTACAAAGCAGTAGCAATGGTAGTGCTGATTACCCTGTTCAATATGGTTACACTCATCATCAATGCATGGTATTGCAAATATAGACTTTGCATACATGTAAAGTTTGTCCGATTTAAATGGGGATTTTTGAAAGAAGTCAGCATCTATTCGTTCTGGCTTTTCCTCAATGCCATTATGGACCGTATTTATTGGAGTACCGGACAGTTTGTATTGGGAATGTTTAAAGGAGCCATGGTTGTGGCAGTATATGCCATTGCGATACAGTTACAAGGCATTTACATGAGCTTCAGCACGGCTATATCCGGTGTTTTTTTACCAAGAATCACTTCTATGGTGACGAAAGGAAATGATGAGAAAGCAATATCAGACATTTTTATCCGTATCGGACGTATTCAATATATTGTCATGGCGTTCATACTGTCCGGCTTTATTGTATTTGGCAGACCCTTTATCCATTTATGGGCGGGGACAAACTATGATGATGCTTATTGGATAACCTTATTGTTTTTCGTTCCACTTACTGTTCCTTTGATACAGAATGTGGGCATTTCCATTCTACAAGCACGTAATCAATTGAGATTTCGTTCGTTACTATATGTAATAATAGCCATTGCCAGTTTGGGCATATCCATTCCTTTGGCTAAAGAATATGGCGGGATAGGCTGTGCCATTGGTACGGCATTGGCCTTGACCGCCGGTCAAATAGTGGCGATGAACATCTATTACCACAAGAAAATTCATCTTGACATTCCCAAATTTTGGAAAGAGATAGCAGGAATGTCTGTTGTGCCTATAATAGTCGGGATAGTATGTATGTTAATTAATATCTATATTGATATACAATACAATATATTCACTTTGGCAATAGGCATATTGCTTTTCTCTGCTATTTACCTGCCTCTTTTTTGGAGATGCTCAATGAATGCCGGTGAGAGAGATTTGTTTGCAATGCCAATTAACAGACTGTTGAATAAGTTAGGATTGAATATTCAATTAGGGTAAAAACTTCCTATCAGTGATTTGACACAAATGATAGAAATAAAAGATAAATCGCAATGCTGTGGATGTAACGCATGTGTACAGCGTTGTCCTAAGCAGTGCATAGCGATGTGTGAGGATGAGGAAGGTTTTCTCTATCCTGAGGTGGATGAAGCAATCTGTATTGATTGCGGATTATGTGAAAATGTGTGTCCGGTTATTAATCAGGCAGATGCCCGTATACCTTTGCAAGTTTATGCCGCCAAGAATACCGATGAGAAATACGCATGCACAGCTCTTCCGGTGGCGTATTTTCTATCTTGGCAGAACAAACAATTAAACAAGGAGGTGTAGTATTCGGTGCCCGTTTTGATGAGAATTGGGAGGTGAAGCATGATTATACGGAAACGATTGACGGTGTGTCAGTATTTCGTGGTTCCAAGTATGTGCAGAGTAAAACAGGTGATACGTTCAAGCAGGCGGAACAATTCTTGAAGCAAAATAGAAAGGTGCTCTTCTCCGGTACTCCTTGTCAAATAGTGGCTCTAAAAAGATACTTAAAGAAAGAGTATGAAAATCTGCTTTTGGTGGATTTCATCTGCCACGGTGTGCCTAGTCCGGGCGTTTGGAGAAAATACTTGAAACAGGTAATCGCACTGACGTGCGATAAAAATACGGTTTCGTCTCACCTTAAGCTGCTTCTCTCCGAACGGAATGCCCTTGTTGAGGGTATTTCGTTCAGAGACAAACGCTTGGGATGGCAAAAATACAGTTTCTCTCTCACCCTTTCCACGACCGACGAGAGTGGAAACAAAAATACAGTTTCGCTCTCTGAGTCTCTAAATGAAAATTTGTTCATGCGGGGCTTCTTGGCGAATTTGTATTTACGTCCGAGTTGCTATGCTTGTCCGGCAAATAAGGGGAAAAGCGGTAGTGACATTACTTTGGGAGATTACTGGGGTATATCCTCCTTGATGCCCGATTATGATGACGACAAAGGGATAAGTGCCATAAGCGTTAATACGGAGAAAGGTAAAGCGGTGTATGCCACACTTAATGTGGACAACCGATCGACTTCTTATGAAGCCCTCTGCCAACGGAATCCGTCATTGGTCAGAGCTTGTGACATCCCGAAGAACAGAGAAAGATTTTTCAACTTATGGTATGCTATTGACTTCAAATGCGTAATAGAGGAGCTTACAAAGAGAAGTCTTAGAGGCAGAATCTATTCGGTAGTTATGCGGGCAATAGGAGCCTTCTTTGGAACTAAAGGAAAGAAAATCATCAAGAAACTATTAGGAAGATAATATGAAGATTGGGATATTGACATTGCCGTTAGTGGACAATTACGGTGGTATATTGCAGAACTATGCGTTGCAGCAAACCATTAAGTCATTGGGGCATGAGCCTATTACGATTCGTTCCTTAAACAAACATTTTTTATATCGTTATTGGCCATTAATCACGACTAAAATCATAATAGCTAAACTACTGGGCAGAAACAGCCATTTCCCGGAACTCCCCTTTGTAGCAAAAAGGAAACACAAGGAAACACAGCGTTTCGTTCACGATATGATTGAGTCGACCCATGAAAGGTATGTCTATATGCCCAAAGATATTGTGGGCAAGCATAAACTGGATGCTATTGTAGTAGGCAGTGACCAAGTATGGAGACCAATGTATAATAAATTGATTATCAATATATTTCTTAGTTTTTGCACGGATGATAAAATTCATCGTGTAGCTTATGCAGCATCTTTCGGTGTGGATTGTTGGGAGTATTCAAAAAGCCAGACAAAAAAATGTAGGGAGCTGATAAAGCTATTCGATGGCATATCCGTAAGAGAAGCATCCGGTATCGCTTTGTGCAAAAAACATTTAGGTTGCAATGCCATTGAGGTGTTAGATCCCACATTGCTTCTGACTTGCGACAAATACAGTTCAATCTGCGAGGGGGTAGTTCCTGCAACATCCAAATATCTGGCTGCTTACGTCCTTGATATGAATGACGAAAAGCGGAAGGTAATTGAAGCGATTGCTTCAAAAGAACGGCTTCCTATAAAATGGTTTCATACAGATAAAAGCTGCGTTTTATCGGTCGAAGAGTGGATTGCATCTTTCCGCGATGCTGCATTTGTGGTGACAGATTCCTTCCATGGCACAGTGTTTTCTATCATTTTCAACCATGACTTTTATTCTATCGTAAACGAAAACCGCGGTGCCTCAAGATTTTATTCTTTACTTTTAAAATTCGGATTGATGGAGAGAGTAATAGCAAGCCGCGATGTTTCCAAGATAAAGTCAGGGGAAATCGACTGGAATAGCGTGAATAAAATATGGGCGCAACAGAGAAAGGAAAGCATTGAGTTCTTAAACAGGAATTTGATTGGAAATAAACATTAAAGACTTATATACGGAAATGTCAAAGTGCAGAGATATAATAAGATTAGTCTATTACCCCTTGAAACGTATGTTTGATTATGGCGAAAAAGATTTATCAAAGAGTCGGCCATTCAAGTAAGAGATACAAACGAAACAATCCGATACATATTGGCAAATCAGGTTTCTGTATCCAGATTCGGCGATGGCGAGTATATGGTGATGAACCAAAGTGGAAACGGTTTCCAATGTCCCGATAAAAAACTGGGGGAAAGGTTAAAGGAAGTCCTTAATTCAAACTTGTCTAACCATATCGTGTGTCTTCCCTACGCATTTGTCAGCACAAAGCAGATGACAAATGATGCGAAAAATTTCTGGTTTCCCTTCTGTGGTTCATACAGGGATTTTATTTTGAAGACCACCAATCAGGAAAAGACATACTATGATACAAATTTTACCCGGTTCTATATGGACATGAAAGACAAAAGCAAGGTCGGTCATGTGGTCGGACAACTGAAAAAGATCTGGGAAGGAAGGCCTGTCTTTATAATCGAAGGCAGATACAGCTGCTTGGGAATCGGGAATGACCTGTTTGACAATGCGAAATCGATACGGAGAATAATATGCCCCTCCCAAAACGCATTTTCAAAATATGACGAGATATTTGAAACTGCAACTAAAATTATACCAAAAGACTGCTTGATACTCTCAGCATTGGGCATGACGGCAACAGTGTTATGTTATGACCTATCCCGACGGGGTTATCAGGCAATAGACATAGGACACATTGATATAGAATACTCATGGTTCAGAATGAGGGCAAAGAAAAAATGCTCTGTACCGGGAAAAGCTGTAAATGAAATCAGCAATATGCCGGAGAAAGAATGTTCTGACAACAAATATAGTGAATCTATAGTAGCCGTCATCCAATGATTCCATCCATAAGCGTGATTAGTCCCATATATAATATGGAACGACTCTTGTCGAAATGTATCGACAGTATTTTGGCTCAAACATTCAATGATTTTGAATTGATCCTGATAGATGATGGCAGTACGGACCGTAGCGGAGTGATATGCGATGAATATGCCACACGAGACAGTCGGATTAAAGTAATTCACAAAAAAAACGAAGGAGTAAGCATAGCGCGCCAGTTGGGAATAGACTTTGCACAAGGGGAATATACCATACATATAGATCCCGATGATTGGGTGGAGCCTAAAATGCTGGAAGAGCTTTACAAGAAAGCAAAGAGTGAACATGCAGATATGGTTATCTGCGATTATTATGTAAACCGGCATGACAATCAGTATCACGAGGTGCAGAAGCCTACCGCACTTGATGCGGAAACCGTACTGCATGACATATTCAGGGGGTTGCATGCCAATTGTTGGAATAAGCTGATCCGGAGGTGTCATGTTACACTGAATACGACATCCGATTTCCGGAGAACCTGTCTTATAGGGAGGATTTCTGTGTAATCACCCAATTATTGCTACACCCCATAAAAATCAGTTATATAAACCAAGCACTATATCACTATGCGCAAAACCCTAACCAGACCTCTATCTCTTTTGCGAAAAATGAGAAAACATTGCATGACCAACTGACGGTAGTTGAGAATGTGAGGTCGTACCTGAACGGGAAATATCCTGAATGTCTCAACACGCTGAGAGCGGATGTAGCATGTTGGCTGATAGAATCGGGGTTTAAGGACGCAAACGAAATCAGGGCTGAATATAGTGACTTGCTAAATGCTGGTGTTATTATGAGTTTACCCAAAAACAGGCGGATTAAGATATTCATTTCTTTTTTCCTTGGAAAGTCTGTCTTCCATCACATTCATCATTATATTTCTGTCATAAAACACAAATGGAAAAATCATTAAAGATTATGAACTTCACCCTGTATCAATACAAATATATATCCAAAGACGACAGTACTTATCTAAAAGGTTTGGCCATTCTCATTATGATATGTCTGCATGTATTTGGTTCACGGGCTGTTAATTTGCCGGCTTACCAACAGATGGACGACTTTGTTTTTATGGGCAGACCATTATCCTTTTGTCTGTCACGATTTTGCAGTATTTGTGTGCATATATATATATTGCTAAGCGGATATGGACTGTTTATTGTTTATAGAAGGAAAGTTGAAAAAGGTGTGGGTATGAAAAACCTCAAAAGAATCTCCTTGCTTATGGCTAAAGTCATATTGGTGGGAACTATATTCTACCCCATTTCTCTCTTCTATCCTGATTTACAATGGCATTTCAGTTTCATGGAGTGCGTGAGAATGCTGTTAGGTTATTCCGGTAACTATGAATGGTGGTTTTTGCGTCCTTATCTGATTATTGCCGCACTATCCCCCTTCCTCTTGAAAGGAATCAACAAGAAATCGGTAATCTGCCTGACTATATCATTGCTGCTGTATTTTTTGACAAAATATTTAATTTATTTTCATGACTTTCATCTATTTGTAATCTTAGAACAGGTATTCATTCTTTGTTTGCCGTTCTTTTTGGGTGCTATCCTCGCCAAATATGGCATATTGGCTTGGGCGAAAAGTATATCTCAATCACACTTTGCTGTATTCTTGTCTATAACCGTCCTTATGGTTATGCTGTTGTATAAGTTTTACTTTCCCAGCGGAATAATCGATCCATTTATTAGTGCTGTGTTTGTGATATGCTGTATTATATTAACAAATATTGTAAAATCAGGGGGGGTGTATAATCTACTTACCACTTTAGGGAAAGAGGCTACATCCATGTGGCTCATACACACCTTTATTTCGATTTATTACTGGAGTGGATTAACGCACTCATTCCAGTATCCTATACTAATATTTCTCTTTGTTGTAATCTGTAGCTATATTCTTTCAATAGCTATTACAATGCCTTATAATATCATAAGAAAAAGGATTGAAAGTTTATTCACATGAATAATTTTATAAATTCTATAGCAAGGAACGGACTAAGTAAAAACGCTTACCTATTTGGCCTTGTATCGACTTTCTTAGTTTCGCCGTTTGTTTCATTATGGTTTATCATTTACGGAATGCGCAGAAATGAGCGTAATGCCTACATCGTATTTGCAGTTTTCATGGCACTTATGGCTTATATGTTGGCTCCTATCAGCGATTTGGCATCATATGGTTTCAGTTATTATAGATACCAGAATCTAAGTTGGGACCAATTTGCCAACCGTTATCTGAGTGGCGATGACTTTATTATGCAGACTATAGAATGGGGCTTTTCCCAATCGGGTATTCCTTTCGCTTTTATGCGATTCCTACAGACACTCATCGCTTTTAACTTTTTGAATGCTATCTTTTTTTACAAGATAGATCACAGCGAGAATGCTTATAGCGATAAAGAAATATTTTACAGATACATCTGCTATATTTTAGTCTTTCCTTTTGTATTGATGGTTGGTGGAGTCAGATTTGGCTTTGGAGTTGTAATCATGTTATATGGCTTCCATCTTTATATTGACAGGAATAAATTGATACCGTGTATAGTGGTACTCTTGCTTGCCTCATGGATTCATTTTGCCTTATTCTATTATTCGTTGCTGACCTTTGCCTTTCTTCATCTGAACATTCACAAGAAATATCTCATTGCCATACTACTCGTTGTCTTTATTGTGTCTCTACCCATTCAATCTTATGTAGAGGCTTATTTTGTAAAAAATGAGATTAGAGGAGGTGGGTATTTAGGTGATGGAGTTTGGGGCAGACAGCTGGGAATGACTTTAGGAATAAAGGCTCTTGTATATCACTGGGGACAGAGATTGTTGTTATTACCTTTGTTATATGCGTTTTACGTGAATTATGACAGTAAGGATAAATGGCTGCGCCTGTTCTTTTCATACTTAGTATTATTTGCATCTACTTATTCGGCATTTGCCTTGGCGCAGAGAACTACCGTATGTCTTACCACCTGTTCGCTGTTTATATATCTCTCATTGGAAAACATTGGCTCGAAATTTTCAGTCAAATTGAACGGATTAATGGTGATATGCGCTGTGCTGATATGTAGCTTCGACTTGTTTACTCACCGAAAACAAATCATATTATCGGATTATTGGCGTATTGCACAACCGGCAGTCTATACATTTACGCAAGACTATAATATGACTTGGCTATTTGACAACGCAGGTGATAGAAAAGGTAGCTTAAACAATTAAAATTCAATCATGAGAATCGCATACATTTTATCTTCTTTGGCAAATTCGGGACCAATTATCGTTGCCTATGATTTAGTTCAGCTGATGATTCGGAACGGCCACAGTGTGGAGGTTTTCTATTTTGACGACAAAACAGACCTTGATTTCCCCTGTGCTACGCATAGAATCAATATGAAATCAAGATTTCCCTTTAGTGGTGGATTTGACATGATACATTGCCATGGGTTGCGTCCTGATATTTTTATGCTGTTACGGAAGCCGTTGGGTTGTAAAACGCCGGTTGTCACCACCATACACAGCTACATGTTCAGCGACCACGCTTTTAAGTACGGGAAATGGCAATCTAAAATCACGGCAAGACTTGTCTTGGCATCTACCGTCCGCGATGATAAAATCATCTTGCTGAGCAAACACATGATGGATTATTATTCTCATTATCTGCCTGCTAAGAAGTTGACGTATGCCTACAACTCTCGCCTCTGCGACCTGAGCCTGAAACCTAAAGAGGATGATGAAAGAAACATATTGGAGTTTAAAAGGAATAGCATTCTGTTATGTTCTGTAAGTGGTCTGAACCACAGGAAAGGACTGCACCAAATTATACAGGCACTTCCGTTTTTGCCAGATTTCAAATATTGCATTGTGGGGGATGGAAAAGAGCGTCAGCCTTTGCAAGAATTGGCTCAAACGTTAGGAGTGGCAGACAGAGTATTGTTTGTCGGTAGAAAGCCGGCAGGCTTCCGATTCTTGCAGCTTGCCGACATATTTGTGATGCCCAGTTATAGTGAAGGCTTCCCGTTGGCGATGCTGGAGGCTGCCTCGATGCAAAAAGCTATTGTCTGTTCCGACATTCCCGTATTCCGGGAAATCTTCTCTGAACAGGAAATAGTAACCTTTGAACTTGACAATACAAACAGTTTGCGTGATGCATTGATCACCGCTCGACGTGAAAAAGAAAAATTGGCGGCTAATGTACATCAAAAATATCTTGAATCCTATTCTCCGGAATGTTTCTACCGCCGACATTTTAAAATCTATCAAAGTCTTGTGGAATCGAAATCAAATACCAAGTATCATGAGTAACAGAGAACGAACCATCGAATCCAAAGGTAGAATAGAATTCATCGACTTGGCAAAAGGCATCTGCATTTTGCTTGTAGTAATGATTCATGTGGGCGTGCCTGAATACATCCCCGGGCTTTATGCGGCCAAAGTGCCTATATTCTTTCTTCTTTCAGGATTGTTTTTCTTAAAGAAAGTTAATTTTTTTTTGGGGGGGGGTATTGGAATAAGTTGTGTACAACAATTGTCATTCCTTTCCTTGCTTACTATTTGATTAGCTATGCCATGTTTTATGTGATAGACCGGGTTATACCGAACGTGTTGGGTGGAAAACAAGATTTTTCTATCATCGACGTGTTCCGACAGCGTAATCTTTTTAATGGTCCTTTATGGTTCCTAATATGCTTGGCTGAAGTGGAAGCATTGCTATACGTTGTCTGGAAATGCATTCGGACAAATATGATGAAATGTGCGTTCATCTCTTCGCTGGCAATACTGGGATTTTTACTTGCTTCATACAAGATTTTTATCCCCATGTGGCTTGATACGGCTATGGTGGCCTCGCTGTTTTTCTATTTTGGCATACTTATCAGCGAAACCAACTTTTTGATAAAAGGAACGAAAAGTCTCTATTTAGTACTCGGAGCAGTTATCTGTTACTTGATATACATATTCTTCCCGGTAAAGATTTCAATGAGTGTCAACTACTACAGTAATACGTATCTGACAGTCGTATCCGGCATGGCGATAGTGGTTTTTATATTGTTGGTGTGCAAACTTGTCAACCAGATTCTTGTTATCAATTGGATTGGAAGAAATTCATTGGTACTCTTATGCACGCATCATTTGGTATATAGACCCATAAAATATTTTCTGATTCATTTCGGTTATGATTATCCGTTACTCTTATTTGTCCTGACAATCATCGTAGAGATTCCCATAATCTTCATTATCAATCGCTATTTCCCGGTATTGGCGGGAAAAGGTAAACTGGTTGTAAGGTCTTAAACCCTGATAGAATACATTTATATGAAAATCGTAAAAATCCTTGGAGGCCTGGGAAACCAGATGTTCCAGTATGCCTTGTCCCTTTCATTGAGAGAGCAGTTCCCTCATGAGCAGGTGATGATAGATACATCCTGTTTCAGGAACTATCCCCTGCACAATGGTTTTGAGATAGACCGGATATTTGCACAAAAAGCCCTCGTCGCTTCGTGGAAGGATATTTTAAAAGTGGCATATCCATATCCGAATTACCGGTTCTGGCAAATAGGGAAATACATTCTGCCCAAACGCAAAACCATGTGCGTGGAGCGGAAAGACTTCTCCTTTGATGCAGCCGCTCTAACACGTAAGGGAAACTGTTACTATGACGGTTATTGGCAGCATGAGGAATACTTTTGCGATGTGAAGGAAACAATTTGGGAAGCATTCTCCTTTCCGGAGCCGGCAGATGGGCAGAACAAGGAAATAATAGCACTGCTCCGGGCTAGTGAAAGTGTTTCATTGCACGTACGCCGTGGTGATTACGTAAACCATCCGCTTTTTCGGGGAATTTGTGATTCGGACTATTATAAACGGGCGATACACTACATAGAAGAGCGGGTAAATCCGCGGTTGTATTGTGTTTTTTCCAACGACATGGCTTGGTGTGAAAGCTACCTGCCCGGTTTATTGCCGGGCAAGAAGGTGGTATATGTGGACTGGAACAAGGGCGCGGAAAGTTATGTGGATATGCAGTTGATGAGCCTGTGCCGGCACAATATTATTGCCAACTCTTCTTTCTCGTGGTGGGGAGCGTGGCTGAACCGCAATCCGCAGAAGGTGGTGGTAGCGCCTGAAAGGTGGATGAATTCACCGATAGAAGACCCTGTTTCCGATAAATGGATAAAACTTTGAGTCTTTAAGTTATTTCTGTATGATTGTCAGGAAAAGAACAAACTTATAAATGCGAATCAGAAGTTAAAGGAGTTATCGCTTCTGAACGGAGCGAAGCAGAGCAGTAGCTTTTTTAACTTCTTAACTCCTAATTAATATAAAATCAGAATCATTATGACTCATCGTTTGCATTACATCGACAACCTGAAAGGCGTGCTCATTCTTCTTGTCGTGTTAGGACATTGCATCCAGTGTACAGACCTGGACTTCGACCATAATGCCGTTTTTAGGTATATCTATTCTTTTCATATGCCGTTGTTTATGTGTGTGAGCGGCTTTGTGAGTTACAAGCCAGATATAAAATGGCAGACAGTGCAGAAACGTTTCAGGCAGCTGATCATACCTTTTTTAGCATGGGTGGCGGTTAGTTGCTGCGTACATCTTGACCCGACGCTGTTTTTAGCGAAAGTAGTACATCCTGATAGCGGGCTATGGTTTCTGTGGACTTTATTCTTTATCGTGCTGCTGATGTGGCTGTGCAATTGGATCGTCACGTGCCTGAAGGTCAAGATAGAATATGTGGTCTGTTTCTTTTCTTTGTTGATGATGGGCATAATGGTCGCATTGAAATTTAAACTGTTCGGTTTCCAGTTTATCGCCTGGTATTTTCCGTTCTATGCCATTGGATTTTTCGGAAGGAAATATCAATACCTTTGGGAGAAACGGGGGCGCGTTGATTCTTTGTGGTTCTCCGCCTTGTTCTTGTGTATGGCATACTGGTGGATGCGGAAAGACCCTCCTTTGTTCATGCCCCCAAGCAGCCATGTGGTGTACAACTATGTGTACAAATTTATGGTCGCAGGAGTGGCGATAGCTGCGTTCATCCCCTTATTCAAGTATTATGTGAATAAGCCTTTGTTAATATTTACTAAATGGGGGGGGGGTAACATTGGGTATTTATGCTATCCATCAGACAATTATCACCCTGCTTACGTCGTGGTTCAATATTGCCTCCTTGCGATTGCCCTATTGGCTGTATGTATGCTGCTTGTGGGTGATGGTTTCGGCTATAAGCTATTTGTGCTATCGGCTGATTGAAAGAAACCGTTACTTGTCGTTGTTATTCTTAGGCAAGTAACAACTTATAATTTTTATCATGAGATTCTCCGTTCTGCTTTCCTTGTACTATAAGGAAAATCCAATTTTTCTGCGTGAAAGTCTTCACAGTGTATTTGGTCAGACATTACAGCCTGACGAGGTCATATTAGTCGAAGATGGACCATTGACACCGGCGTTATATGAAGTGGTGGAGGAATTTGCCGGTCGGTATAGTACGATAAAACGTATTGTGTTGGAAAAGAACAGGGGGCTGGGCAACGCTTTGAGTGAAGGATTAAAGCATTGTTCCTGTGACTTGGTGGCCCGGATGGATACGGATGATATTTGTAAACCAGAACGTTTTGCCAGGCAGTTAGCGTTTATGGAGAGCCATCCGGAGATAAGTGTGGTAGGCGCATGGATCGATGAGTTTCAAGAGACTATATCCAATGTCACATCAACGCGCAAACTGCCGCAAAATCCACAAGAGATACGTTTGTTCGGGAAGAAGAGGAACCCGATGAATCATCCGGTAACAATGTTTCGCAAGCAAGCCGTAGAAGCGGCGGGTGGCTATCTGCCGTTCCCTCTTTTTGAGGATTATTATTTATGGGTCCGGATGATGCTGAATGGATCGAAAATGTATAATATACCGGAATCATTGTTGTATTTCAGGTTTTCTCCGGAAATGTGCAAACGCCGTGGAGGATGGAAATACGCCTATGTAGAAATGCGTTTCCAACGGCAGTTGCAGAAACTGGGATATATCGGGATTCTCATGATGATGACAAACATTTGTATTCGTTTGGTAACCCGTCTTGTTCCTAACAGCCTGAGAGGATGGATTTACAAGAAATTTCTACGAAAATAGTTGCACATTCCTATGTAGGCAGGTTCATCCCAAATATAGAAAAGTGATTCTTTTAATTTTCCTTTCTTTTGGATATTACATAATAAAGACGCAAGTTCATTCTCCGACAATGTAAAAAACGGAAGCATGTAACAACTATATCTTCTATCGTTTAATAATCGGATGCTTCGTTTGTCATTCCATGCCCAAGGTGAGAACGAATGTTCGTATTGCCAACGTTCCGGAGTAATCTGTGTACCAAATACAGGAGTCATTCTATAGCTTAATACAAAGTCTACCCATCGTTGCCGTTCTTTATCGGCTTCTTTATCATTAAGACCTTCAGTCATACAACGATTCTCAACTCCAACAGTGATAGGGATAGATGACTTTAAAGGAATGGTAGTATGATGTACGTTATAATCCAGCTGTATCGTAAAATGTTTACTTCCTTCTATCTTTATCGTCTGATGATACTTTCCGACTGGAACCCTTGACGGACACTGTACAGTAATCCATACAGCAGTCAATGTATCCGTACATTTCAACTGATTTTTAAAAGGGACTAACGCGTCATAATAACCATTCATTTTTTTAAGTTCTCTAGCCGATATTTGAATACCTTTCAAATATCGGTCGAAAGTGAAACGATATTCCTCATTAACTTTGCTAGGAAAGACTAATTGAATATGTTCTACTTCACCTCTAGCCATTTCCAAGTGAACCTTTGAGGTTTGAGCGTAATTTCTGTATACTTGTGGGGATTCTACAGAAGGAATTATCCAAATATTTGCTTTTGGATAACTGGCACATATAGACAGGAATCCAACCCATAGTTGAATAAGCGTTAAAAAATACTTCATATTTATTTCAGATTAAATGTAGTCACTACAGCCGCATGGTCAGAGGGGTAGCGAACAGGATGTTTGTCTATCATCTCCGATTGGATAGCTTTGATATCCTTCCCTTTATAATAAATAAAATCTATACGGTATTGCAATTCATTCTTCGCCATAGTAGACCATGTAAGACATGGATATTTTTTCACGTCAGGATGAATCTCACGATAAGAGTCAATAAAATGAGCTTTTTCCATCAACTTGCTGGTGGGCCATTCTATAACATACCCGTTGTGTCCATTCATGTTTTTTGTATCATCTTTCCAATCCAGATGCGAATCACTGTTAAAATCACCGGAAACTATGAGAGGTGTTTCCATGGTATTCCATTGGGATGGAAAAGCTTTCAAGATACTTTGCAATTGTGCAGCTCTCCTACTCCACTCCCCCGCTATGATATTTTCTATGGATTCACAGGCGTTTATTTGGTCATTAGTGATAGGACGATAATCCAGCCAAAGGTTAATGTAATTTATTTGTTGTGACGGACTAATTTGCAATGTCGCCGCACTGCAATTGAAGGAATCATACAAATCATAGGTATCTGTGATAGGATACCGGCTCATGATGGATAAATTGGAACTACGTAAATAGAAATAGTAGCCTAATGCATCTGCAATAATAGCACCTGAACCGTAGGTTTCTACCATACCGATCACATCTGGATTTTCTGCTTTTATAACCTCTACGACCCTATTCACTCCTACCTCTTGCCCCAATTCATGACCACCATGAAAGATATTGAAAGCCATCACCTTCAGTTGTGACAAACGTTGGGTGTCCGTAACTGAAATTTTGGGTAGTTCCACATGGCTTATAAATGTAAATTCTTTGATATAACCATTGAATGCATTCCACTGACCATCATCTACAGAGCCTATTCTAAGTGTATTGTTGGTGGCTAAATTGACATTTCCGTTGGTACAGTAAATAGCCACATTCAACTGATCGTAATACATGCGCATCTCCTGTTTACCGGCATCATGTGTCACTGTCAAGGTATGCCACTTATCATCATTTATGGGTTGGCGCAAGGCAGTAGGTCTATATTCCCATGGAGTGTTTTTCCCATCGCAAAAGTGCACTATCCATGATCCGTTGTCTTGGGTGCCTATCCAAATGCCTGCTTCGTTTGGTATATTGTTCTTTTTATTGGTAATCAAGGCTTTTTCACCTAATTCACGGGCATGACTACGCACCTTTATAGAAAAGGTAAAAGAACCGCTCATGCTTACGGAATCTATTTCAGATACTTTTATTCCATGGCGCTCAAAGGCATTTTCACTTAAATCAAGTATTTCTCCGGGTTGTACAAAATATCTTATCTCTTTGGCCGTCAAAAAAGCAGGCAGGAAGAGCAGTATAAATAATAGTTGCTTTTTCATACTGAATTTATTGTTTATTCAAAATATTGTTTTATTGATGTTGCTTTATCCCAATATTATGGCTGTTGATATAATTTTTATCTATCCAACGAGTAAGAAAATAATCCATAGACCGAACAAAACGATTGTAGTTTTTACGCTTGTTGTCTGTCCATCCTGTTTCGGCATGGGCCGCCCAATATGGATATATCATTCTATACATATCCTCCACTTGTGGTATCCATTCTCCCCACATCTGACACCCTATACCTATAATCTGTTTTTGTTCCTGCATGGTAAACCCTTCGGGTATTGGATTGAACGCATATGCTTTTTCCAAAGGGATAGGTTCGAAATCATATTCCAACCCAGGCGTTATACGGTCATGGTTAAAGTTCAGATAAGTATATTTAAAATAACTGTTAACTATCTTATAACCTCGTTTGGCTGCCTTCCGTAAAAGGTCATGATTGCCAGTCCAGAACTGTACCACCGCGTCCTCTGAAAGCTGGTTTCCTGCTTCAATTGTAACTTCACTTTGGTATCCATGCAATTTGTCACCAGTTATATCATTCCAACCCATCATTATTCTTCCTTTCGATTTCAGATAAGAGGCTATATGGTTAGTGAACCACATCTGAAGTTCGGCAGCTGAGTTTAGCCCTTTTTCTTTCATGAATGTTCGTACCTCGGATGAGTTATTCCATTGCTCTTGTCGCACTTCATCGCCACCAATGTGAATGATTCTCGAAGGAAACAGTTCCATCACTTCATCGAGTACATCCTTCAAAAAAGTACGTGTGCGTGGATCGGCTACATTGAAGGCACTGTTTTTGACTCCAAAGGTACAAGGCACTTTGATTTTTTCATCTGTACTGCCTAACCAAGGATACGCGGCAATGGCGGCTGAAGCATGTCCCGGCATCTCTATTTCAGGAACAACTGTAATGTGAAGATTCCGGGCATAGGAAACAATTTCTTTTATTTCACGCTGTGTATAGTATCCATCGAACGGCTTACCATCGAACACTTTGCTTTCATACCAGTTGAGCTGAGTAGAATCTCTATGCGCGCCTATTTCTGTGAGCAGCGGATATTTCTTTATTTCTATACGCCATCCCTGGTCTTCGGTAAGATGCCAATGGAAAGTGTTCATTTTTAAAATAGCCATTTCATCCAACAATTGTTTTACCTCTTTCATGCCCTTAAAGGCTCTTCCATCATCAAGCATGAATGAGCGCCATTTAAAAGCCGGAGCATCATCAATGACTACATAAGGTATTCTTATTTGTCCTTGATGAGTGGTAATAAGCTGACGGAAAGTCTGCAGACCATAAAACACACCTTGAGGTGTGGAACCTTCAATACGGATACCTTGTTCGTTTACAGTAAGACGATATCCTTCAGGATGGGGAATCCACTTAGATAAAGTCAATTGCATATTTCCCTGCTTGGTGTGTTGTACGATGAGTCCATGTTCCTCTAACAACAGTTGTTTTAAGTAATCGGCTTCATTTTTCAAGGCATTGGGATAAACAAGCTGACAGGACATAAAAGGATAATGTCCCGGATGAACCTTTACCTCATTGGGATAAGGAAGTATTTCTAAAGGTGCAGTTTGCGCTACAAGCATACCTGCCAAGTATAAATATATTATTGATAATAAAAATCGTTTCATATTCGAACTATTTGTTTATATTGAATGTCCAATTTCCACCTTCTTTCATAGTGATAAAGATACTTTCATCCTTATCTTGATGAATGCATTTGACTATGCTGCTTTTATGTGATATGTCTTTCCCGTTTTTCCAAATTAGCTTGTTATTCAACGTGATGCTTTTGCATTGGAAAGGCAGGCAGATGGTAGCACGTGGACCTTGTGGTGAATTTACCTGAAGTTGAAACGTCCTTTCATCATCTTTAAAGGAAACTTTAATGTTTCCTTTAACTGTGGGAACTAAAATTTCAGCCTCTTTCACTCCTGTAGGTTGCGGAGCTATACGATAAGCCTTATATCCGGCTTCCGTAGGAGTTATACCGCACACATATTGCGACAGGATAGTAAGACCGCCGCCACTCCAGGCATGATTGGTAGTACCACCGGGGAATCCATTAGGACCAATCCCCCATCCTTCATAAAGGGTCGTGTGTTCAGAATCGTTCACCATTTCAGCAAAACGCCGTTTCATACGCTCCATCCCATAATAATTTTCCCCCATTCTAAAAAGAGCTTCTATGACATACTTTTCCATATAAGGACTGGCATGTTCATTCTGCTTCAATACTTTAATCAATGCAGGATATTTTTCTTTATCTGCTAAGCCAGACACGATGGCTAAAGCTTGTACCCGGTCATCTGTCTTTAGCCTATAATCAGGATGACGGTAAGCTTTTCCATTCCAAAATGCGGCGTTAAATGCCTTTTTCAGTGCTTTCATCTCTTGGAGTATAGCATCTGCTTCTGCATTCATTCCCAAAGCGGTAGCCATGTGTTGCTGCCCTTTTAGAGCAATATAGTACCAAGCATTAAAGAGCGCTTTGATATCAATATTTTTTCCCCAATCACCCCAAGTCCATTCTCCGGCTCTGAAGGTGATGGTACCATCGTTATTCTTCTGCCAAATATCCAAGTATTTTTGTATTTTGGGATATAGATCTCTAATGGTTTTAAGGTCTCCTGTATTCAAATAATAATTCCAAAAACCAAAGTAACCGATAGACGCCAACATTTGACCGGGAAGTTCAGTGTGATAGTTGGACGAAGGGATAGGAGCGAAGATTTCTCCTGTAGGACGCTGCCACCCCATGAGTTCATACATCCCTTTTTTCATGAGCAGATGGCTGCTCACCGACAATGCATAGAAGGCTTCTCCTGATTCGTTCACTTCATCACCCCACCATTGAGCCCGCTCTCTGTCAGGACAATCCATATAAGTATCACGCATGGTAATATAAAGTGTGCGTTGTGATTTCTCCCACATTTTATTCAAGAAAGGATCGTTACAGCGAAAGTATCCTTCGAATTCTGTGTTATATCCTGTCTCTCTGAACTGTACTTTGGTAAGGTTTATTCCTTTGGGATAAATGTAATATACTTTCTCACCGTTCATCCAACCTTTATTTTCATACGACTGCTTTCCTTTTTTGGTCAGATATTCTGCTCTGACATTATATGCGCTTCCTCCTTGATAGTGGCTTGTAAATATAGTAACGACTGAATGGGCTTTCTCTGCTTCCAACTCCATGTAAGGCATAATTTGAGCATTGTAAGGAAGCTGACAAACTAAAGTATCATTTATTGTACCGCTGTGAACAGTTTGTGAGACGTAATTCTTCAAACCAAAATCTTTCCAAAGCGGAATGATACGATGATGCAGTTTATTCCATGGTGCATCGCCTTCCTTTCCAACCACACGTGCTTTGGCCCAATATTGGCATGCTGCGTTTTCACCTTTTTCCCAATTGTCCATAGCGAGTTCTGCATTAAATCCGATACTTGATTCAGGTAAACGGAAATTAGGATACGGCGCCAATGGGGTATAATAAGCAGGGTGCATGGCGGCTTTCCACGAGTCATCACTCTGCAAGGTGAGCTCAGCAGTTTGGCAATCGAACAAGAAAGCGCCTTGACCACTGGGATTATATGAAAATCCTTCTTTGCCAAAATACCATACTAACGCAGATATAAGATTATGTCCTTGCTTGAGGTGTGGGGCTATATCCACTTCATCATAATAGGTGTCATTGGGATTAGGACCACGTTTTACGGCACCTTCCAAGACAACCAGTTTGCCGTTAATCCAAAGCCAATATTTGCTGTCTGCTGCAATACGAGTTAAAGCTTTGGCAGGAACAGCATTTATATTAAATTCCTTTTGAAAGCATATCCAAGAATTTGTCGCATTTTGATTCTCAAAAGCAGTAATCCATTGTGGAACAGACACCGCAGACAACTGTAGGGAAACAACACATAGGATGACTAGAGTTAAGAAATATTTTTTCATGATATAGAAATGAGCTATACGGTTTATAGAAGACATGAACTATCTATCTTCTATTTATTATTCTATTTTTTATTATAGGGCTAGGGAGCTATCCCCAGCCTATAATTGTGTAATTACCAAAATTTAGTTTGGCTAAGGTTTTCATTTAGTATAAGCTGTTGCTTTGGTATCGGAAAATAATAATATTTAGGTTCTTCAAATTTACGTGTGTTCGAATTTACTTCAGTAGACGACATGATGTAACCATGATCTTTTTCTGACAGACAAATCGCAGTTTGGGCTCCTGAACTTTCTTTCATATAATAGAATACATAATTGTTTCGTTCCGATTCAGGTATTGTATTAGCTGCTTCACTTTCAAAAATACCTACATCAGGAATTCCGTCACCTGTAAAGTCGTGTAGTCCAAATTGGTCAATATATACACCTTGCTGAATCTCTTCAAATAATCTCCCTGATTTCCATCGAAGCAAATCATCATATCTAAAGCATTCGCAAGCAAATTCAATTCTTCGCTCACGACGAATTTCGAGAATAACTTCCTTTTGGGAACCTGTTACATTAGGATATTGTTTTTCCAAATTTGCATTCAAGTTCAAAGAAGCTAATAATATGGCAGGCATACCCACTCTATCTCTTACTACATTGATGGTTGCATCCAAATCCGCCTGCTTCAAAATACCCAACTCCGCTTTAGCTTCAGCGTAAATATATAAAATTTCAGCATAACGCATTACCGGGATGTCATTGTAAGAACGAAACCAATCCATTTGGTCAGCTGTTTGAGCTACAAATTTAGTTTGAGGATATCCTCCTAAGTATAAGTTAGGAACAAAAGGCCTGTTTTCTCCCGGACGAATATATCCTGGATACATAAAAGTTTGTTTATAACGGGGATCCCGATTCTTGAACGTCTCGGGCATAGACATCTTATCATAATCAGGAACTGAGGTGAATGGAATAGCTTTACCATTTTTGATGTATTCATAATTTTCCATTAAGCTACGGCTTAAACTGCTCACATAACTGAAAACTCTTCTTGCTGCATCATGTTTAATGTTTTGCTTGTCATCAAAATCCTTAAACAAGAGAATTTCCGGACTATCTCCTAAATTATTACTTATGAACAGATTTTCATAAGCATTATCTATTCCTCCTCTTTTATCAATAGAAAACAAATGGGTTTCCATTATTTTTTCACAAGCGTTTATAGCTATCTTATAGAAATGTTCGGCACTGACCTGTAACCCCAATTCATCATGATATTTACGGAAAGAGGCTTCATGCAGCGCTATACGAGCCATCATGCCATAAGCATACCATTTATTGATGACACTTCTATTCTTCATATCTGCCGAGATATGGTTGACCGCAAATTCCAAATCTTTAAAGATAGAATCGACAACTAACTCACGACTGTCTTTCCCTTTGTAAAGAAGATCTGTACTCGTATCTTTAAGTGAAGTGGAATACCAGGGTACTTCATTGAAACGTTTTATCATCTCATAATACCACTGAGCACGCATCAAACGTGTAATTCCAATATAGTGATTGATGACCGTAGGTGATCCTTTTGTCTTATGGACATTCTCCAGAAGAATATTATACTTTCTCAAAGTACCCCAATTATCCCAACCTCCTACTGACTGTTCGGTGATTCCTCCATGCATCATGTTGACTATTTCTGTAGGTTCAGAATAGATAGAAGCATTGTCTGTCGCGTAATCGTGATAATAATAGATTAACTCATTATAGAAAGTATTAGTATAAAGTTCCAAATCTTTTTCGGAAGTAAAGTATGTTTTATCCGACAAATCGGTATCAGGATACCTTTCCAGAAAGGAATCATTACAACTGACCAGTAATAGTCCACATAAAATATATGCTATTTTTTTTATTTTCATAATTAGTATTTTTAGAATGATAAGTTTAATCCAAAGGTGAACAATCGTTGCATAGGATGGCTGGTTCCTAATATTTCAGGGTCATAATTCTTTGAAAGCTTGGTAAACTCAAAAATATTATCGCCTGTAAGATATAATCTTACTCGTTCTAATTTAGCTTTCATCGTAAACTTTTTAGGTAATGTATAACCGATAGTGATATTCTTTATGCGGAGATAGGCTGCATTTTGCAAATATCGCGTCTGATTAATTGCCAAGTCCTTTCCACCTTCTGCAATATAAGATTTTAATCTTGGGAAATAAGCATCAGTATTTTCTGGAGTCCAATGGTCTAAATTATTTTCAAGCACATTTCCCCAAGGAGCTCTATATATGCCAAAGAAATAATGACTTTCCGGATACCAATCCTTTTTGCCTACTCCTTGCAACAGAACACGGAAATCAAGTCCATTCCATTCGGCTGTAAAATCAGCACCATAATTATATCGTGACGCATTGTTACCAATTACTTTATAGTCACCAGGATCATTTACAGTCCAAGAACCATTGTTAATCTTTCCATTGTTATCCAAGTCCTTATATTTCAAATCTCCCGGTTCAATAGGACGGTCACCAGGATAGGAAGTTACATCCCATTGATCAGCATGGTTATCAATATCTGCTTGATCTTTGAAAAATCCTTCTGTCACTAATCCCCATATTTCTCCTATCTCACAGCCTTCATACCAATCGTCCAAATTACCAGTAGGATTATCAAACCGAGTAATAAAAGAACGATTGTCTGACAGGATAAATTTGACATTATAGCTAAAAGGCTTATTCCCCAAATTAAACAAGTCTCTCCATCCCAAGGATATTTCCCAACCTTCAGTTTTCATATCTGCCGCATTAATGCGTGGCTCTAAAGCTCCCAACACACTAGGAAGAGTCTTACCTTTCGTAAGCATATCTTTCGTATCTCTGCGATATATATCTCCCGAAAAGGTAAGCCGGTTATTAAAGAAATTCAAATCCAATCCTATGTTTTTGGTATATACTTTTTTCCAAGTCAACGAATTTGAAACTAGGCCACTGGGGGTAACGCCCATAGGTTTTATACCATTAATCAACAATTGTTGTTCGCTAGATCCCATACTTGCAATATATTCATAGTAGCTTACATCCTGATTGCCTAGAGCTCCATACGAAATTCTCAATTTCGCGTAATTCAACCAATTTTGGGTGGCATGCATAAATTTCTCTTGTGAAATAATCCAAGCAGCTGATATAGAAGGAAAGAAACCGAAACGATCATTTTTGGGGAAGCGAGAAGACCCATCATAACGTCCATTTGCTTCAAAAATATATTTATTGTTATAAATATAATTCAGACGGAAAAAACCACCACGCGTGGCCCATTCATAATTATCCTCGCGCACACGTGCACTTCCGGTAGCTAATTCTACGCTGGGTAATGATGAACTAATTAATTCTTCACGCTCACCTCGCATATATCGGTGTGAGTTATATTCTTGATTAAATCCAGCCAATGCACTTACCTGGTGTTTACCAAATGACTTAGTAAAGTCTATATAAGCATTTACACTAGTATAGTAATCTCTTTCCTTGGCAAGTTGAGCCATATCTACCCAACCTAAATATTCATCGGCAAGATTAGGCCCCTGTTTATAAGGTATGTTCATATCACTATCCCATTGTTCTGTTTCTCTATTTCCCAATCGGGCCGTTGCATCGGCTTTGATAGATAATACATTCTTAATCAAAGCCAGTGTCATAGTAAATTGCGATTGCAGACTGAGTTCCGTCGTTTGGGCTTCTCCTTCAGAAAGTGATCCAATCAATTCTGCTCCTTCTTTTGTCCATGACCCATCAGGATTCTTCACGGTCATTAAAGTATTGGTATCATTAATCCTATTAAATAACCATGAATAGAAGGAACTAGGTCGCTTGTATGTATAGTACAGAGCAGACGTATTATTGCCAAAAGTCAACCAATCGGCTACTTTGAAATCTACTTTTGAGCGGAAATTATAACGATCCATAATGTCCTTATTAATTTTTAAGAGCCCTCTTTCCTGCATATATTCCATACCTATATAATAAGAAGCCTTTTCGGAAGCGCCTGACAAACTTAAATTATGAGAGTGAGTTATACCTGTGTTATCATATATTTCCGAAAACCAGTCTGTATTCCCTAAATAGGTATAATATTCTGGATTACTGAAACTTGGAATCACATTAGGTAAGGTTGGGTCTTCTTTCATCTTTTCAATGTATTTTAAATCCTCGTCTGAATAAAGATCGTACCAAGGCTTACCCATAATTTTTTTATAGCTAGCCTGTATATAAGGATCTTTTACGATTTTAGGCATGCGCCCCAATTTACGCACTGTAATGGAGTTGTCAAAATCAACATTGATCTTTTCCCCTTTTTCTCCTTTTTTAGTAGTTACTAAAATAACCCCATAAGCGGCTTTTGCACCATAGATAGCCGCTGATGATGCATCCTTAAGAACAGATATACTTTCTATATCCGAGCTGTTCATTCGGCTAAAGAATGCAGTTTCGGTTGGAATACCATCAATCACAATTAAAGGAGAACCACCATTAATAGAAGTCTCACCTCGAATATTGAAGGTTGGAACAGAATTAGCTTGGCCATCACCAATACTTATATTAAGGTTAGGTACGATACCCTGTAACATCGTTCCTATGCTATTGGTTGCTCTATTGGCTAAAGTTTTTCCTCCTACACTTTCTACAGCACCACTCAAATTAACTTTTTTTTGTGTACCGTATCCCACGACTATCACTTCATCCAGCATCTCATTATCTGAAGTCATGGTGATATTGATGCGTGTACGGTTTCCCACAGTTATTTCTTGTTTTTTCATTCCGATATAAGTTACTTCCAGCACTGATTTATCGGTAATATCACCACTTAACGTATAATCACCGTCTATATTGGTGATAGTACCGTTTGAAGTACCTTTAAGCATGACGCTTACACCTATTAAAGGTTCACCATTCTCATCTAAGATACGTCCCGTTATTTTACGTGTTTGTTGCAAAATGGCAGGTTGGGGCTTGTTTGAAAGGACTATATGACTTCCTTCCATAGTATAATGTATTTCAGTATCATGAAAAAGTTCGTCCAAAACTTTAGATACAGGAGTGTCATCTGCTCTTACCGACACTTTTTGATGAGTATCGATATTCGAATTGATAATAAACAAGTAATCTGTTTGGTTTTCAATTTCATTTAAAACAGACTCAAGAGTAGCATTGTTCTTGGTGAATGTAATGCGTGCGTTTTGCGAGTGTATATTACCCGCAAACATACTGAAAATTGACACAAATACCAGAGTCAGGGTAATTTTCATAATCTTATAAATTCGATTTGTCCGTAATTTTTGGGGGTATAAAATTTCCCACAAAGAAATATTATTCATATCTTTGTTACACTTTAATGATTAATACAGTTATTAGAATTGTGTTAATAGTGAGTGCTGACATGCGGCCAAACTTGTCGGCACTCTTTTTTTCAATTGAAAGGAATGTGTTTTCTTAGTATTGTTTCATAGGCAAATTTATTTTATGTAAATAATATGGTTTTCTTCATCGCGTACAAACTGAAAATCCACATCTTTTTGTAGCACTCGTAAAGCATATCGCACACCATCAGAATGACGGAACTTACCTGTACAACGATAATTCATCACAGCTTTATTTTCTATACGGATTTCCACACCGTAGTATTTTTCAAATTTATGAATGATATAAGGGAAAGTTGCATCCTTGAAACTGATAATCCCCTCTCGCCAACGATAAGGATTATAATCTTCAATAGGAGCCACTTTTATTTCTCCATCTTTAAGATAAGCCATCTGGTTAGGTTTGAGTTGGCACTGATAATTGCCTGCGGTTATCTTTACAGCCCCTTCCATCAACGCTGTCGCAAAGGTACTGTCATCCGAATAAGATTCCACATTAAATTGGGTACCAAGCACTTCTACATTTCCTTTTGGAGTTTGTACAATAAAAGGTTTATGAATATTTTGAGCAACCTGAAAGTAGGCTTCACCGTCAAGTTTAATCCGGCGTTCTTTATCTGCGAAAACTGCAGGATATTCAATTTTAGTACGAGAATTCAGCCAAACTTTGGTTCCATCAGACAATTCCAAATTGATACGTTGACCAGCTGGAACACTGATTTTTTGAGCAGTGAGCCAATATTCTTGTCGCTCTTGGTTCTTGTAAAATAGTGTGATGACCAGAGTAATCGCTGCAACTGCTGCAATTTCTATAAATTTCCTAAATTTAAACTTCTTTTTTGAAGACTGTGAAACAGTTTCTTTTTTCGTGTCTTTACTCAGAAGCAATGTCATATCATACATCTTTCTTTCTTTAAAATAAGTACGACGGTTTTCAGTTGATGCTTCCATCCACTTACGAACTTTCATCTCTTCGTCCGTAGTAGCCTGACCTTCAAAAAAACGTATTAACAAATTTTTATCCATACTCTGTTATATTGTATAATAAAAGATAATATAAATTTATTTATCTTCTTACTATACATATAAGCAAGTGATGCTTTCATATCCCTAATGAAAAAAGGTGTTTTTTTTATTTTAAAAGGAAATAAATAAAAAAAGGTAGATAATCTTTTAGTTGTATCCGTAGTTCTCTTAAAGCTTTTGTGATATGAAATTCTACCGATTTATAGCTGATATTCAGCTTTTCGGCAATTTCTTTATGCGGAAGGTTCTGAATACGGCTCATTATAAAAATTTCTCGGGTACGTTCTGGCAGAAGATCCAAAGTGTCATTGACTATTTTTTGTGCTTCAGCCGCAAAAATTTCATAAGGTTCACAAGCTTCCAAGGTGGCAATACGGGTATTCAGTTCCCATTGGGCATGTTCGTACAATTGTTCAGATACTTCTTTAATAACTGTTTTGTGTTGAAGATAATTCAAACATTTATGTTTGATAACCGTAAGCACATATGCAGGTATATTAGACTCTTTATTAAGTTCGGTTCTATGTTCCCAATAGTAAATAAGGGAATCTATCACAATGTCTTCAGCTATAGTAGCATCACGGGTAAAGGTTTGTGCGAACCGGACGAAACGACCTTTGTATATTGTAAAAAGTTCATTGAATAATGATAAATCTGAAACTTGTTCCATTATATTATACTAGCCTGTTGGTGTGATAAAAAATATTTTATAAATTATACATAATATATGCAATATTCGCAAAAGTCCTTGACTTTTGCAAGTAAATAGAAACTAAATTACACGGTGATTTCTAAAATATATCACACATAAAGACATCAATTCAACATCTATAAACAAAGTATATACAAAGAATATCATTACCATGATGGAACGCAATCGTGACCGGCCTTTGATTTCGTCGAAAGAAACAAACCCATCTCATATGCTTTGGTTTCCGTCCTATTTACGAGGAATTCTTTATCGGTACGGCTACATTCGTTAATCATCGTCCAATAACGGTAAAAAGCGGGCTACCATGATCCAGAGTTAAAACTTCAGTATTTTCCTTTTTCATTTTATTTATGAACACGAAGATACGACAGACTGTTCAAGAAAAAGTTGATTATTGTAGATGTGCGCAGGTTAATGTGATTCAGAAGGTCAGATCTGTCTTCAGAGTAAAAAATATTCTGGTACGGAAGGGAAATTGGATGTGAAGGAGCCTATATATAAATATACACTTCCCCCAAGATATAAAACCCGCCCCCCTGCAACAGCCCTACTTGAACAAACTTGTTAGTCCCCTGTTCCAACCTCCGGAGGCTATGAATGTTTTTTCTTAACAAGTAACAGTCCGCTCTGATATAGAACCTAAACCCGAAAGATTATATATCTTACAAGTGTAACATATATAACGATGACACCTGAAGATCTATCATGTGTCACGGCATCTTCTATGATTCATAATCAAACCGATCAAGTATCATTCATCTATAGAAAAGAAAATTGCCTTCATCATTCATAAAAACAAATAATGAAGGCAATACACTAAATTATATACAATCAATCCCTAATCATTCAGCTACTACTTCAACTACACGACTGTTGAGTTGCTGTGTAGTAAATAGATTCAATCCTACATTCATCAAGAATTCTCCAGAGAAAACCTCACCATTGCCTGATAAAGAAGAATTGGCTCCGGGCATCAAGTTGATTTCTTTCACACGATACATTTTGTCTGCATCAAGCCCCTGCAAACGCACCGGCAATGTTTTTTCCGCATAACGGGGATGAATATCGAAAGCAAATACAACTGCTTTATCCTTATCTTTGCCCACATACATAGTAGAGGTATGATTACTGCCATAAGGAGATACCAAACGGTACATATCGCCTTCCAGAACGACCGGTTTCAAACGGTTATAATTCTGTACAGCAGTACGGCAATAAGTTTCATCATCCTTACTCATATCCGCTAATTTTATATCAAAACCGAGTTTGCACATCATAGCCACATCCGTACGGAATTTCACACTGCTATTCTTATTCCATGTGGTAACATGAGCGCACATTGTCTTGGCTGGGAACACCTGTGAAAATCCCCACTGAATAAATAAACGTTCAATAGGATCGGTATTATCACTAGGCCAGAATTCTGTAAAATAGCTCAAAGCCTCATAATCCGAACGCCCACCGCCACCGGAACAAAGCATCATCGGCAGATCAGGATATTTTGCTTTCACACGTTCCAATACATTATATAAGCCACGCACATAATCAATATATAAATGTGACTGCTTGTCTTTCAAATAAACAGAGTAAATATTTGTAATAGGGCTATTGCAATCCCATTTGAAGAAAGCGATATCAGGATATTTCGTCATCAAATTGTCCACAACTCCGAACACATAATCCTGTACTTTCGGATTACTCAAATCCAGAACCAACTGGTTACGGAAATAATACTCGTCACGGTTCGGAAGATGAATCACCCAGTCTTTATGCTTTTCATACAACTCACTCTTAGGATTCACCATTTCCGGTTCAATCCAGATACCGAACTTTATACCTTTTTTCTTAGCGGCTTCCGTCAGATAACCAATGCCATGAGGAAGCTTGTCAGCCGTTTCATCCCAGTCACCTAACCCTTGATGATCACCACTGCGCGGATACTTGTTGGCAAACCAACCATCATCCAACAAAAACATATCCACACCCAGTTCTACTGCATCAT
>PPYF01506548.1_pt1 | contig 39150 bp, 36 predicted proteins | sample 1559871 | NCBI WGS metagenome assembly PPYF01 (sample SAMN08240021, study PRJNA423297) | Human gut metagenome, whole genome shotgun sequencing project.
AACATTCAAGCAGCAACACCCACCCCGCCAGGTTCCCCGGCCTACTTTTTTCTCCGTCAAGCGAGCGCCCGCAACGGAGCGTTAAGAAGGGCAGACTGTTTGAGCGGAGCGAGTTTCTGCCCTTTAGCGTAGTGAAGGAAGCGAGTAGGAGAAAAAAGTAAGCCTTGAATTTTTCTTTGGTTCTTTCTTTTGTTTCAAGACAAAAGAAAGAACGTTGTAACACAAATGTAACATGTATGACATCCCCCTGCAACCTCAAACCCCGTCCTTTGCACCCAGAAATAACATACACAACTTTCTTTATGGAGACAATTTACTTATGCATTATCATTTTCCTGTTCGTGCTGGCCGTGTTCGATCTCATCGTCGGAGTCAGTAATGATGCAGTCAACTTTCTGAATTCGGCGGTAGGCGCCAAGGCCGCTTCGTTCAAAACCATTCTTTTCATAGCCGGGATCGGTATTTTCATTGGCGCATCCCTGTCCAATGGCATGATGGATATAGCCCGTCACGGAATCTATCAGCCCGAGCATTTCTACTTTGCCGAAATCATGTGTATACTGCTCGCCGTCATGCTGACCGACGTAGTCCTTCTGGACGTCTTCAACTCTATGGGCATGCCCACCTCCACGACCGTCTCACTGGTCTTCGAGCTGCTCGGAGGAACTTTCGCCCTCTCCCTGATCAAAGTAAACAATGACGCCACCCTTGCGTTGGGCGATCTGATCAACACCGACAAAGCACTTTCCGTGATCATGGCCATTTTCGTGTCCGTAGCCATCGCCTTCTTCTTCGGTATGTTAGTACAGTGGCTCGCCCGCATCGTTTTCACGTTCAATTACACGAAAAACATCAAATACAGCATCGGCCTTTTCGGTGGGATCGCCGCCACCTCCATCATCTACTTCATGCTGATCAAAGGGTTGAAAGACAGCTCCTTCATGACCCCCGAAAACAAACAGTGGATACAGGACAACACGCTGCTGCTCATCGCCAGCTTCTTCGTCTTCTTCACGGCACTGATGCAAGTGCTTCACTGGCTCAAAGTCAATGTTTTCAAAGTAGTGGTACTGATGGGCACCTTTGCTCTCGCCCTCGCCTTCGCCGGCAACGACCTCGTCAACTTCATCGGAGTCCCCCTCGCAGGCTACTCCTCCTTCATAGACTACACCACCAACGGAGCCGGAGCAAGTCCGGACAGCTTCCTGATGACCTCGCTGCTAGGCCCCGCCAAGACACCGTGGTACTTCCTTATCGGTGCCGGCGCCATCATGGTCTACGCCCTCTGCACCTCCAAAAAGGCGCACGCCGTCATCAAAACCTCGGTAGACCTCTCCCGTCAGGATGAAGGAGAAGAGAACTTCGGAAGTACCCCGATGGCACGCACACTGGTACGTTTCAGCATGACACTTGCCAACGGCACCTCCCGCATCATGCCCGAAAGCACGAAGCAGTGGATCAACTCCCGTTTCCGCAAAAACGAAGCCATCATAGCCGACGGAGCCGCTTTCGACCTCGTCCGCGCCTCTGTCAACCTCGTCCTCGCCGGTCTGCTCATCGCCTTGGGAACGTCGCTGAAACTGCCGCTCTCTACCACCTACGTCACCTTCATGGTAGCAATGGGTACGTCGCTCGCCGACCGTGCATGGGGACGTGACTCCGCCGTCTACCGCATCACAGGCGTTCTAAGCGTCATCGGCGGCTGGTTCATCACTGCCGGAGCCGCCTTCACCATCTGCTTCTTCGTAGCCCTCGTGCTGCACTACGGCGGCAACATCTCCATCATCGCACTGATCGGAATAGCGATTTTCATCCTCATCCGCAGCCAGGTGATGTATAAGAAACGCAAGGCGAAAGAGAAAGGCAACGAAACGCTGAAACAACTCATGCAGACCGCCGACAGCGAAGAAGCGCTGCAATTGATGCGTAAACATACCCGCGAAGAACTCGCCAAAGTGCTGGAGTACGCCGAAACGAATTTCGAACTGACCGTCACCTCCTTTATACACGAAAACCTCCGCGGACTACGTCGTGCCATGGGTTCCACGAAATTCGAAAAGCAGCTCATCAAGCAGATGAAACGCACCGGAACCGTTGCCATGTGCCGCCTCGACAACAACACCGTGCTCGAAAAAGGACTCTACTACTATCAAGGCAACGACTTCGCCAGCGAACTGGTGTACAGCATCTCGCGCCTCTGCGAACCGTGTCTTGAACACATCGACAATAACTTCAACCCGCTCGACGCCATTCAGAAAGGTGAATTCAGCGACGTGGCCGAGGACATCACTTATCTGATTCAGCAATGCCGCAAGAAGTTGGAAAACAACGATTATCAGAATATGGAAGAGGAAATCCGCCGTGCCAACGACCTCAACGGACAGCTATCGCAACTGAAACGCAAAGAGTTGCAGCGCATCCAAAGCCAGTCGGGCAGTATCCGAGTAAGTATGGTTTATCTGACCATGGTGCAGGAAGCTCAAAATGTAGTGACTTACATCATTAACCTGATGAAGGTAAGCCGGAAATTCCAAATGGAAACAGAAATGCCGTAAGGTGGCTCATCCCCCAAAAGCACACAACAAAAGGGTTTATCTTCAAAAAGTCTATCTGATTAAATAAAATGCATTAGAGATAAACCGGAAAAAGCAAGAAGGGCTGCTCCCAAGTAGAATTGGGGCAGCCCTTTTTATGGTTGGGCGGTTGACTGTTATCCAATCTGCCGGGATATTCTTTTATAGATGTCAAAATTCTCCAACTACCGCATTATCGGGCTCAAAAAACATAATGTAGCAAACAGGGGTATAGGTGACCCCATTTTTTGATACTACACTTTTCCATAAATCCTACATCTCAGAGCAGGTATGAATCATTTCGCACAAGAAATGAAATGAATTAAATTCCACTACCTATTACTATACAATTACCTATTACTTTCCCATACAAAAATCCCCTTTATTCAACCCCATATCATAGACAGATACGGTTTTAAATAAAAGGGGATTCTCTAGTTTTTAAGAGAGGAGGTCGGTTTATGAATCTCCCGTCTTTTTAGCTTTCCGACGACGGAAGCGCAAGAGTGCTTCCAAAATATCCAATAACTTTTCTAAAAATAATTTCATAGCTTCCTTCTTTAGAGTTAAAAAACAGAGTGAATGGAGCAATTTAATAAGGGAACCGATCATGCATTAGTGAGTCAGCGATTCAGCCTCATTAAACGGTTGGGTCCGGAGCCTCATCGTCGTCGCCTCCGGGAGTGCTTCCTCCGCCGGGAGTGTCTCCGCCTCCCGAATGATTTTTATCATCGTCGTCCACAAAGCCGCCCGCTACGTCCTTGACGTGGACAAATTCTACTCCGGAAGTCAGTGCACGGGTAGTGACGCCATCGGCAGAACGGGTATATTCGGGAGTAAACTGACAGCGCAGCGAAACGATCTGCGAACTGCTGACTTTACTTTCCAACACGACTCCCTTTCCTCCGGCTTTGGCGATCATCGTAAATGTGCCCAAGCCTTCGAGACGTACTGTGCGGCTGTTGAGCAACTGTTCACGCATCACGGACATCAAGTTTCGAATCACGTTGTGGACATCACCCGGTGTCAGAGAAGCCTTCTCGGCGATCAGCTCCGCCATCTTCTGCGTGTTGACCATTTTCGAGAATTTCACGAGGCGGGGGTAATACAGTTTCTGTCCCGCTTTGTTGGCGATATTCGCCTGGTAAGGTTTGTAAATTAATGGCATAAGGTTGTTTTCCTTTCTTTTTTTAATGGTTGATGTAAGTTTTCTATGTGCAATCGATTACGGTGACAAAAGTAGGCGATGGCAAAAAAGTCCGGATACACGATGTAACGACTTGTAACTGAAGAGCACCAGTCGGCACGGCTTCGCACAAATACTGCCTCCAAGGACTTCTGTACAAAGCAACACCAAACGACTAAAAAAGGCGTACCTTTACATTGGCAACGAAAACGAAAAAAAGAAATATAGAAAAGATAGTAAAAGCAGTATCAAAAGACAATGAAAGCAAAAATCATGAAACCAACTTCCGAAGAAAATGCAACCCTGCCCCGCATACAGGCATACAGCAAAAGCCAACTGGCCACTCTCTACCTGCCCCACATACAGCCCGCCTCCGCACGCCGCACTCTCCGCAGCTGGATCGCCAAGAACACGGCACTACAAAACGAACTCGCCCGCACGGGATATTCCGAGAAAGCCATCCTGCTCACTCCGGCGCAAGTAGGGCTCATCTTCCGTTTCTTGGGGGAGCCTTGATTCGAGCTGACTATCCGCATGGCTTCCCCTCCCTTCGGGAAGGGGCTGACTAAAAAGTCCCATTCTTCGGGAAGCAAGTATATTTCCGTCACGCCACGTCCCTTTCAAACCTTCTCTTCGTTGGCCGTATAAGGCAGCGTGAACCAAAAAGTACTCCCCTGACCCAGCCGTGAGACAGCACCGATCTTTCCTCCCATCCTTTCGACGATTGCCCGGCAAATGGTGAGTCCGAGTCCCGTGCCCTGCACAAAGCTGTTGAGTTTGACAAAATTCCCGAAGATTTCTTCCAACCGTTCCTCCGGTATCCCGCAACCGGTGTCGGTGACATAGAAATGCAGGAAACCGTCTTCGCGCACATCAAACCCGAACTCAATGCTGCCTTCCCCGGTAAACTTCACGGCATTATTCATCAGATTCATCATCACCTGTACCAGACGGTTACGGTCCGCCTTTACGGCACATTCGGTCGTCCGGCGGTGATAGCAGATACAGATGCCGGACTTTTTATTCCTCAACCGGAACGTATCTTCGAGTTCGATAAACAGGCCGTGCACATCTACCGGGGCGTAGTCGAACTCCATCGTTCCGGCTTCGATCTTCGAAAGGTCGAGCACATCGCTGATAAGCTGCAACAGGAGTGTGTTGTTGTTTTCAATGATGTTGATATATTCCTGTTTCTCTTCCGAAATCCCCCTTTCCGCTGACACCAGCAGCGAGGAAAAGCCGACAATGGCGTTGAGGGGAGTGCGTATTTCGTGGCTGATGTTGGCGAGGAAAGAAGATTTGAGCGTGTTCGCCTCCTCGGCTTTCACCTTTGCCTGTACGAGCGCTTCCTCCATTTCCTTTCGTTGGGTGACGGTCATCGAAGTGCCGATAAGGCTCAGCGGTTTTCCGTTCGCGTCGCGCTCGTCCACGGCTGCGCGCACTTCTACCCATTCATTCTGTTGCGGGGAGGGAAGCCACTGTCTGCCTACCCGATATTCCTCGCGCATTTTCTGCGTTTCGCCATTGGCGAGGCGCTCGAAGGCGTCCCGCACGCGTTCGCGGTCTTCATCGCAGATTTTCGCGAAACAGGCGGAGGTGGGCACGATAATCAGGTTGCCGTCATGCGTCACCTCCTCTTCGGTGACGTACAAGTCGTGGCTGACGTTGCACGAGAGGAGGCCGGTCTGCAAATCCCATTTCCAAGGGGTCATGTCGGCAGCGTCGAGGGCGGCGGACAACTTATGGTTGGTGGATTTCAGCATTTGCTGCGTCAGCACCAGTTCGGTATTGTCCACACCAAAGACATCGACGCAGCCTTTCGTTTTGGAATGTATGGAGATGACGGTCAGATGAGTTTTCGTCTTCTCCAGATAATACTGAAAGGTTATTTGCCTGTTGTCATTCAGTTCGCTGTACCTGTCGGGCAGTTCCGGCGAATAATCCGGATTGAGTTCGCTGTATTTCTTTCCCAGTATTTTTTCTTTGGGCAGGATGTATTTCTCGAAAGTGGGATTCACTTCCCGGTAGACATAGTCGATAATCCGGCCACCGGGGTCGAATATGAGCTCGACACGGGCATAGAGGACAGGCATGTTTTCGACCAGACTGCTATAGCTCCTCATGATCTCCAGCCGCCTGCTCCTCTCATGCAGCGTCCTCTGGAGCCATATCACATAGATGACGGCCAGTGCCATCAGAGAGAAAAACAGGGCCAGATAATATTTGTTCCGCTCGAAAAAAGTGGGGGGCTTCATACAAAAAACAGTGTCGTCGGGACACAGGCCGAGCAGCAGTCCGCTCTCTACGTAGTCGGCATAATTGATGACGGACGGGGGCGTCCCCATCGCTGCCGTTTCCACTCTGTGCGGATGCGACGCTCCGTCCAGGCGGCTTTTGATCACCGGGAGCAGATGTTTCTTTATTTCACTGTCTGTCCAGAAATAGCCGCCGATCAACAGGAAAGGCATCACTTCCTCCGCTTCTTTCCTGCATTGCGCGCTGATCCAGCGCCTGTCGGACATGAAGACCTGTTTGCGCATATCCGGGACAACGGTCGCCATCAGTTCCATGTGCTCGGCACATATGTCAACCGGGCTGTTCTGGACGCGAAACTCTTTATAGACAGGGGCCATAAAGTCATCGCTCCACAGACAGTTTTCGGTATAGGAATTGATGATTAATAGTTGACAAGAAGAGGGGCGGCCGGCATAAATGTAAGTCTGAAATGCACTGATCAGAAAGATTGCAAGTGCCGCTGTTTTTCGAGTTATCCGCGCTTCCATAAATAGTGATTGTTTTGATTGTTTGCGGAACCGATCACTGAATATCTTAAAATATTGCTATTAAATCTTTAAATATTACTATACAAAAAGGTAAGTTCTGTAAGAACTTGGTAGAGCGACTTATCTGCCAGTTTATAATATATTACTAAAGAAATAAAAACAAACAGACTTATTAAAACCCGTCACCTGCATTCTCAGCTCGGAAAACGGATTCGTTTTACCCGAACTGAGAATGCAATAATTAGAATTTGTAAATAATGACGAACGTGCAATACGGTAGAAACCGACAAAGGAAAACAAATAAATATCTAAAAGAGAAAACGTAGGATGTCAACATCGAATATGAAATCTGAGTGAACAATAAAACTTATTTTTCAGAATAAAAGCGTTTCTGCATGGTTTTCTCAATAATATGATTACATTTGTGGTGACATTATAACAAGGGAATAAAATGGAAGTCCATCGCTGATATCGAATCGTTTTTTTACGAATACAGACTACCAAGTTCTTACAGGACTTACCTCATTCCGTCAGTTGTTCTTTCCTTTGTCCCGATCATTGTCGTCGCTCAAAGGTGTTCGTCGTCTTTACCTTCTTTTCCTTTTTCGCTCTTTTCCTCGTCTTTCATGCGCAATAATTTATCTTTACCGAAATTTATTTCTATCACCACTTTCCTGGTCGAGTCAATATGGTAACTCACAATTCCGGCATCTCTAATCAAGAACATAATAATGACAACCAGCATCCCGACCAGATTTTCGGCAAAGACACAATTGACGGACACGCAGTGCGCTAAATTAAAAATCGTCGTCCAATTGGACATTCTCTTTCCCATCCAGGCCGAGTGGAAGCGCTTGATCGACGATGCCGAACAGTCCGAATGCTGCTGAAGATAAGCGTCGTCAAAGCCGTTATCCCGGCTGACTTTCATAATCGAATCGATGACTTTCTGTTTTTCTTCGTCATCACTGTGCTGCAAGCCATTACATTGCTTTTTCTTCCATTGCTTCTCTTCGACTCTTTCCTGAAGGGCATCCCTGTTCTCGTCATACACGGACTTTTCGCCACTCTGATTTGCTTTTTTCTGACTCATGCTTTTCTGATTTGCTTTTTCCTGACTCATGCTTTTCTGATTTACTTTTTTCTGACTTGTACTTTTCTGATTTACTTTTTTCTGACTTGTACTTTTCTGATTTACAGTCCTTTTTACTTCAATGTGTTGTTCTCTTTCACTACTGTTCTGGCAGTTTTCTTTTTTGTTCATTACTAATTATATTTAAATTAATCCGACAAAATTCGGGATTTACCTTTAACATTTTGGGTCACGCGTGACTCTTTCTACATATTTTTTCATTTTAGTCAAGCGTGAACGGTTTTTATTCTACCCACAGTCTACTTTTGCCCCGAAATCAATAAAAAACAATTGAATCATATGACTGAAATGAAAAAACAACATTCCCTCCCACGGGTACGGCTCATGAGGCGGGCCGCCGTCATCCGTCGCAACAATGACATGAACCGGTGTGATGCGCTCATCATCGCCCACCGAATCGGTGGACTGATAAGGAAGATGCACAGGGAGAACGTGAAATTCTGCTACACCAAGCAGGACGGAACCGTGCGCCACGCTGTCGGCACGCTCACCGGATATCAACACAGTTTTCACCGCCCCTATATGCCACGACCGGAAAATACGTTTGTAGTCTACTACGACCTCGAAGCCAAAGGGTGGCGCACGTTTCATGCCGAAAATTTCCTTTGCGTCGAATGAGTTTCGAAGAGCAGATGAGATTCGGAGAGCAAATGAGTTTCGGACAGCAGATAAGTTTTGGACAGCAAATGAATTTCGGAGAACAAATGACTTCAGAAGAACGAAAAGAATGGGAAACGCTTTGCAGAATGTATCATGTGGACTCTTTGTACGAAGCCATTCAAGGGTGTCGGGAGGAACTGGAGTTTCTCGTTCGCTGTGCCGAACGGCTCGAACCCCGTGCAGAGGAGGAATGAGAAAGGTCAAAGACCGGAGTAAGCGGGCGGAACCGCCTCATGTCAGCGAGGAGGCTACGCCGTTTAACAGTCCTTGTTTATGCCGTTTTTACCTTGCAGGCTACGCCGTTTCTACCATGCAGGCTGCGCCGTTTATCCCCGGTGGTTTCGGAAAAGGGATTTCTTTTTAACGAAGTATAATTTTATTAACAATATAAAGAATAAAGTATGGAAAATTGGAGATTTATCGAAGCAAATTCCGATTATATGGTTTCAGACCACGGGCGGATATTGAGTTTCAAAGGCAAATCGAAGTTGATAATCAGCAGCAGCATTACCGCAAAAGGTTATGAGTACGTGGCCATCCGCCAAAAGGGGATATACGTCGGCTACTCTGTACACCGCTTAGTGGCAACAGCTTTTATCCCCAACCCGAAGCGTCTCCCCCAAGTGAACCACCTCGACGGAAACAAGCTCAACAACCACGTCGCCAACCTCGAATGGTGCGATGCCTACGACAATGTCATGCACGCCATCCGGACCGGTCTGCGTCCGTCGTCACCCGCCCTCTCCCCCGTCCCCTGTGCCACAACGGACGAGGCAGGAAATATCCTGCAAGCCTATCCATCCATGAACGCACTGGTAAAAGGGGAACAAATGAACCCTAAACAACGTAATTGGCTGGTGCTGCATTTATTACACCCCGAAAGACTGAAGCAATCGGCCATGAAGAAAAAGTCAAGAGCCGAAAGAAGCGGTTCGGAAGAATGCTTTCTGATAGCACCCGAAATACCTGTGCTGACCGTCAAAGCTGATTCAATCGGGGAGTTCGAAGCAGGCAATCTGCTCGGAACAGGCAAATCGAGCAATTCAATCGGGAAGTCCGAAGCAGGCAATCTGCTCGGAACAGGCAGATCGAGCAATTCAGTCGGAGAGTCTGAAGCAGGCAATGTATGTGTGCAATCAGTTTCTTCTCCCCTTGTTTCATCGCCTCTTCCTCTTATTTCTCTCTTTGTTCCCGCACACCATTCAGTGACGCAACACTATTACCGCCGCCTGTCTCCCGAAGAATCCGCCATTTTTGGTTTCAACACTTATATATTGCCCAGAGAAAGAGGACAAAGAAAGGAGTTTCTGCAATGAAAGACACCATCATCATCCACTGTTCCGCCACCCGTGCGGGACAGAACATCACCGCTGCCGATATCGACTGCTGGCACCGTGCCCGTGGCTTCTGGTCCATCGGCTATCATTACGTCATCCGCCTCGACGGCACCATCGAACCGGGACGAGACGTCACCCTCGACGGGGCGCATTGTATGGGCTGGAACCAGCGTTCCATCGGCATCTGCTACGTCGGCGGACTGGACAAGGAAGGCCGCCCCGCCGACACACGGACAGATGCACAACGCACTGCCCTCATCCGACTGGTGAAATCTCTGCAACTGGCCTTCCCCAACGTGAAACAGGTCATCGGACACCGGGACACAAGCCCCGACCTCAACGGAGACGGCATCATCTCACCCAATGAATACATGAAAGCCTGTCCCTGCTTCGATGTGAAAAAGGAGTTCTAGGGAGTAGTTGTACGCAATAGTAACTCGAATAGTTGTACGCAATAGTAACTCTATTCTCCTCCTTCGGGAAGGAGGAGAATAGAGATAGAATCGACTTTCTAGTCACCCCCAATTGAGATAGAATCGACTTTTTAGTTACCCTCAGTTGAGAGACAGAACTGACTATCAAGTAGCTTATCACCATACTGAAATGAGCTAAATTAAAATTACCGATTCGCCTTATTCATTATTTATCATTCAATATCACTCTAAATATTCAAAAGATGGCCCGTATTTCCAAACCCGGATTAGATTATTTCCCGCTCGATGTCAACTTCTTCCAAGACAGGAAGGTACGCCGCATTTCCAACCGTCATCATGCGGCAGGAATTGCCGCACTCACTTCCCTGCTCTGCCTCATCTACAAAGAAAAGGGATTTTACGTCGCATGGAATCAAGATACCTTGTTCGACATTTCGCAGGAAGTGTGTTGCGAGGAGGAGGAGATGCAGGCCATCATTGACGACTGCCTGTCCGTCGGACTGTTCGACACCTATATATATAAGGAGTACGGGATTCTGACTTCGCAAGCTATCCAAGAGCAATACCACAAAATCATTACCGACAGCCGAAGGAAATACAAACTTCCGCTGGAACGTTTTTGGCTCATCAAGGAAGAAGAGGATGGAACGGGAAATAATTCCGCAGAAATAAGAAGCAATATAAATATAAAAGGTACAGAAGTTGATGAAGCGGAAAGCAATATAGTAGGTGCAGAAGTCAACGCAATAAAAACAGGAGTCAATATCGCAGCTACAGAAGTTACTAAAACAAAGACAGGAATCGGCACGACAGGCACAGACATCCATGCAGCAGGCACAGGAATCAATGCTACAAAAACAGTGACCGACGGAGCAGCTATGAAAATTAATGCTGCAAAAAACCGAGAAATTGCAGCAACAATCCCACAAACAAAACAGGAAACGGATACAGAAATCGAAAGTAAATCGGAAACGGATACTGAGATTCAAAGCAAACCGAAAAGAGAGATGGAAAATGATATCAAACCGGAAAGAGAAAAAGACAAAGAGAGAGAAAGACAAAGCAAAACCGAAAATGAATGGGAGAAGGATAGAGAGCAGCCGCCCGTTCCGTCAAACGGCGTTTTTCAGGCTGCGCCTGTTGCTGTCAAAGGTTTGTCTTTAGAAATCTCGTCCGGAAAAAGAGAGGAGGAAAATAAGGAAGAAAGAAGATATGAAGGAATAGATCAGAAGGAAGAAGCTAAATATAACGGAACCCAGTACGAAAGAAGCCAGCAGGAAGAAGCCAAGCACAACGGAACCCAGTACGAAAGAAGTCAGCAGGAAGAAGCCCCGAACGAAAGCATTGCTTCCGGAGGATTCTCCGAATCCCTGCTGCGCCTCAACATGGACGCCATCGGCATTCGGAACGAACAAACCGTGAAAGCCATCCTCGCCCTCGCCCGACGCGGAAAGCTGGGTGGTCCCTGCGGCACCTTATGGAAAGTCCTCAGCTCCGAATACCGCTCCACCCTGCTCAAAAAGAACGAGCCGGGCGACTACATCCTCTGGGCGCTCAACCATCCGGCAGAATTTGAGGACACCTACACCGGCATCCTCAAAAAGAGAGTCAGAGGAAGATGACCATTTTTGAGCGCCCATGTCATTTATTTCTCCCGCCAAACACATCATAAAACAATAATTTATCCTATCTTTGTGGAACAAAGAAAAAGCCTCTTTACCGTATGCAAAGAGAAACCTCTCTTTACAACATAAAAGAGCAACAACCAAAACAATGAGCAAATTTATCAATCCGTTCACCGACTACGGATTCAAATTAATATTCGGCAGAGAAGTCTCCAAGGATTTACTAATCGAATTTCTGAACGACCTTCTCGAAGGTGAACGAGTGATAACCGACTTAACGTTTTTGAACAACGAACAGCTGCCGGACTACCCGGAAGGACGAGGCATCATCTACGATGTCTACTGCACCACGGACACGGGCGAAAAGATAATTGTCGAAATGCAAAACCGCATGCAGAGCAACTTTAAAGAACGCTCCATTTTCTATCTCTCCCGTGCCATCGTCAACCAGGGCCGGACGGGGCACGACTGGAAATTTGAAATAAAAGCTGTATACGGAGTCTTTCTGATGAATTTCATCATGGACAAGAACATAAAACTCCGAACAGACGTTATTCTTGCAGACAAGGAGACTGGTGAACTCTTCTCGGAGAAATTCCGGCAAATATTCATCGCCCTCCCCCTCTTCAAAAAAAGCGAAGAGGAATGTGAAACGAATTTTGAACGTTGGATTTATATATTAAATAATATGGAAACTTTAAAACGCCTGCCATTCAAGGCACGAAAAGCCGTCTTCGAAAAACTCGAAGAGATCGCTGATGTGGCTTCTATGTCCCCAAAAGAGAGGGAGCTATACGATAATAGCGTCAAAGTGTACCGAGATTATTTGGTGACAATGGATGCAGCGGAAAAGGAAGGAATAAAAAAAGGGATGGAAGAAGGACGAAAGGAAGGTCGTGAAGAAGGTATGAAGGAAGGACGAAAGAAAGGTCGCGGAGAAGCCTTGAACATCTTTCAGACAGCCATCGACATGAAAAAGCAAGGAATTGACAGTCAACTCATTGCCGAAAAGACCGGTCTGCCCCTATCGCTCATAGAAAGCCTCAAATAAAGGTAGAACCTAAGCATCCGCCCCCAAAAAATAAGCCGAGTACCTGCCCGAAAAAAGATTACTGAGACCGAAAAAGAAAAGGAAAAGGTTGCGATTATAGAAAGTGAGCCGGGAAGCCAAGTTGCGGAAAGAAGCACTTATATTCTGATTTACAATAAGATAGAACGAAAAAGGAGGAAAAAGAGAGGCTTTAAAATATCAATAAGTCTTAGAAGAACTTGGTACATTCGCGATTGTAAACTTACCATCAATATCCGTGATAGTACCAAGAGTAGTGCCATTCACCAATACCGAAGCACCTACAACAGGCAGGCCATCTTCCTCGGCGGTTACCACACCGGTAACTCGGGACGTCTGCGCTGTCACCAGACCTATACCCACAAAAAGGAAGGTCATAAAGAACATCAATTTTCTTTTCATAAATTCTCTCTTAAATTTAACCTATAAATAGACTTCTAGTCTCTAACAGGGTGCAAAGATAACACTATTTATATCAAAATTAAAAAAGTGTTACGTTTTTAACTATAAAGTATCATATTGAAAGAATTTAATCAGAGAATAAATCAAATAAGTAAATTTAAAGACGTATTTAGCAGCATTTAAACATCACCGCCTAACATAAAGAAAGTGTTAAAACCGCTATTTTCATAAAAAAACATCAGATATTCGTTCGAAATGCTATCTTTTTATCATTTTATGCCTTAAATAGCCCCAAATACACTTAACGCTTCCCGAAAGGGCAACTCCCCGCCGTACCAAGTTCTTCTAAAACTTTGCGCGTTTCCTATGTAGGAATGACTCCGCAAACTGTTACGATCACACAAGGCGTTATCAAAGTAGTATTAAAAAGTGACGCCAAGTCACTGGACGAAGTCGTAGTAACGGCCATGGGTATCTCCCGCGAAAAGAAAGCGCTGGGATACGCCGTTCAGGACGTGAAGTCAGACCAGCTGACACGCGCGGCCAACACCGACCTCGCAGGAGCACTACAAGGAAAAGTTTCGGGTGTGGACATCGCTCCCTCTTCCGGTATGCCGGGTGCATCTTCCAAGATCACGATCCGCGGTTCCCGTTCGTTCACGGGCGACAATACACCTCTGTATGTCATCGACGGCATGCCGATCTCTTCCGCTGCCGACGTAACGACTACCGACAACGCTAACGGCGCCGCCTACGGTACCGACTACGCCAACCGTTCGGTGGACATCGACCCCAACGACATCGAAAGCATCAACATCCTCAAAGGTCAGGCAGCTTCTGCCCTCTACGGTATGCGTGCGTCAAACGGTGTCATCGTCATCACCACCAAAAGCGGTAAAGGAGTGGCCAAAGGCAAACCGACGATCACATTCCGCAGCAATCTTTCGTTCGATGTCGTGTCCACACTGCCCGAACTGCAAAACGAATTCGGACAAGGCAGCGGCGGCTCATACGACCCTTATTCCGGCCACAGCTGGGGACCGAAAATAGCCGACCTCGCCAACGATCCTACATACGGCGGCAACACCGACAACGCTTTCACCCAGAAAATGGGAAAACGTCAGGGACAATACTACGTGCCCCAACGTGCCGAAGCCGGCCTTGACCCGTGGGCAACGCCGAAAGCATACAACAACATGAAGGATTTCTTCGACACCGGCATTACCTGGAGCAACAACGTCAACGTTTCCCAAAATCTGGACAAAGGAAACTACTCTTTCTCGCTGGGTAACAGCCACCAGGAAGGCATCATCCCGACTACCGGCATGGACAGATACAACGCCAAAATGTCTGCCGAAGTTCAACTCAGCCCCAACTGGTCGACTGGTTTCAACGGTAACTTCGTGACTTCCAAGATCAAAAAGCAGTCTACCGCCAACTCCGGCGTGACGGCTACCATCTACAACGCTCCGGTGAGCTACAACATGAAAGGAATCCCCTCGCACGTCGAAGGCGACCCGTACGAGCAGAACACGTACCGCCAGGCATGGATCGACGATGCCTACTGGGCTGTGGACAACAACCTGTTCACCGAACGCTCGCAACGTTTCTTCGGAAACGCATTCGTGAAATTCACGACCAAATTCGGCACGGACAACCACAAACTGGACGTGAAATACCAACTCGGTGACGACGCCTACACCACCAACTACAGCGAAATCTACGGATACGGCAGTACAATGGCAGACACCGGCGACGCCATCGAATACCACTACAGCATCAACGAGCTGAACTCGCTGCTGACGGCTTCTTACCGCTGGGACATCAACAAGGACTGGGTATTCGACGCCCTGATCGGTAACGAACTTGTAGAGAAAAGAACGCAATATGCCTTCTCCGAAGGGATGAACTTCAACTTCCCGGGATGGAACCACATCAACAATGCTTCTATCTACCAGAGTTCCAAGTCGTACAACAAGAAACGTACGGTAGGTAACTTTGCCAACCTGTCTCTGGCATGGAAAAACATGGTATACCTCAACGGAACAATCCGTAACGACGTCGTTTCAAATATGCCGCGCGACAACCGTTCGTTCACTTATCCTTCCGTATCGCTCGGATTTGTGTTCACCGAACTCGAACCGCTGAAAAACAACATCCTCACATTCGGTAAGCTGCGCGCATCGTACGCCGAAGTAGGTATGGCAGGCGACTATATGCAAAGTTATTATTACACCCCGAGCTACGGCGGCGGATTCTTCAACGGCACGCCCATCGCCTACCCGATCAACGGAACGATGGCATATATCCCTTATTATAAGGTGTACGACCCGAACCTGAAACCGCAGAACACGAAGTCATACGAAATCGGTGCCGACCTGACATTCTTCAACGGACTGTTCACTTTGAACTATACCTACTCGCGTCAGAACGTAAAAGACCAGATCTTCGAAGTGCCTTTGTCAGGCTCTACCGGCTACGACAGCATGATCATGAACGGTGGTAAGATTCATACCAACTCGCACGAACTTACACTGGGCGTTTCGCCGGTCAACAACCGCAACTTCAAGCTCGACTTCGCCTTCAACTTCTCGAAGATCGACAACTACGTAGACGAACTTGCACCGGGTGTTGAAAGCATCTATCTCGGCGGATTCGTCACTCCGCAGGTGCGTGCCGGTATCGGCGAGAAATTCCCCGTAGTATACGGCAGCACGTACAAGCGCAACAAGGCCGGACAGATCGTAGTAGACGCGAACGGACTTCCGCAGGTGGGCGAAGACGACGTGATCGGCCGGGTTTCTCCCGACTTCCGTCTGGGCTTCAACACGAATATCGAGCTTTACAAATTCCGTATCGCTGCCGTGTTCGACTGGAAACAAGGCGGACAAATGTACTGCGGTACTGCCGGTGAAATGAACTTCTACGGTGTCACCAAAGAATCGGGCGAAAAACGCAAGAGCAACTTCGTCGTCCCCAACACCGTGAAAGAAACCGGAACAGACGCGCAGGGCAACCCGACGTATGCCGCCAACGACATCGAAGTGACTAATGCACAGGCTTATTACACCCGCCTGCGTTCTATCAACGAATCTTATATCTACGATTCATCGTTCATCAAACTGCGTGAGCTTTCTGTAAGCTACCCGGTATACGCCAGCAAATGGCTAAACGTAGATGTAAACGTATTTGCCCGCAACCTCATCGTATGGTCCGAGCTGAAGGGATTCGACCCGGAAGCATCTCAGGGTAACGACAACATGGGAGGTGCCTTCGAGCGTTTCTCTCTGCCGGGAACTGCAAGCTACGGTTTTGGTGTAAATGTAAAATTCTAATTAGCTAAACGAAAGAAGATTATGAAAAGATATGATAAAATAACCGGTGTACTGGCTGTTGCCGCTCTGTCTTTGTTCTCTGCTTGCTCGGAGGACACGATGGACAGAATCAACAAGGACCACGACCACACCACCAGTGTTGCCTCAAGATTTATCTTGGCAGATGTAATCACCTCTACCGCTTTCTCCAACGCCAGCGGTGACATCAATACATACGCCTCTTCGTACATCGAATACGAAGTAGGTGTAGACAACCAGCTTTACTACGCCGAAGTCCGCGAAAACGAACCGTCGTCCTCGTCTACCTTCAACAACTCATGGAACGGCATCTATTCTTCATTGAAGAACGCCCGCATCATCATCGACCAATGTGGTGAAGGAGGCAGAGATCACGGCAACGACGTCACCCGGGGAATGGCCGAAGTGATGGCCGCTTACAACTGCGCACTGATTGCCGATTTCTTCGGCGATGCCCCGTGCAGTCAGGCTGCGCTGGTCGACGAAAAAGGCTCTCCGGTCTACATGACCCCGAAAATGGATACGCAACAGGAAATCTATACTCAAATCATCAGTTATCTCGACGACGCCATCGCCAATCTTCAGAAAGAAGACTTGGCAGACGTGACCGAGCAGGATTTCCTTTATGCCGGCGACGCGGACAAATGGCTGAAATTCGCTTACGGCCTGAAAGCCCGCTACACCATGAGACTGATCAACCGCTCAAGCAACAAATCGGCCGATTATGAAAAGGTGCTGGACTATGTAAGCAAATCGTTCACTTCGGCTGACGACCAGGCTGCATTCGACATCTACGACTCTAACAACATCAACCCGTTCTACGGTTTCTACAACTCTCGTGCCGGATTCGGAGCCAGTACAAGCCTCGGCACCAAGCTGTTGGCCTACAATGATCCGCGTGCCAACCGTGCTTTCTTCACTCCGATCGTCGACAAAAAACGTTCGCAGGTAGCAGCCAACGATCCCAGCCTTGTTCCGGCTCCCAACGGCAGTCCGGATCAGAGTACGTCCAAATACGGTATCTCCGCATTCGTTTACGCCAAAACCGCACCGACCCTGCTGATGAGTTATCACGAACTGATGTTCCTGAAAGCAGAAGCTCTGTGCCGTCTGAACCGTGATGCGGAAGACGCGCTGAAAGAAGCGGTAGTAGCCGGCTTGCTGAATGCGGAAAACAGCATAAGCATTGCCATCAAGGAGTTGGGAAGCGGTTTGAACACCAATTCCAGCGAAGTAATCACGGAAACGTCTGCCGGAAAGTATTTCGACGACGTAGTGAAAGCGAAATATGCAGCCAACCCATTGCAGGAAACAATGATTCAGAAGTACCTTGCCATGTGGGGTGCTTCCGGTGAGGCTACGGAGACATACAACGATTTCCGTCGTATGAAGGGACTGAACGAAAACTTCATCACGCTGACCAACCCGAACAATTCCAGCAAATTCCCGCTGCGTTACCCGTACGGAAACAGCGACACAGCTGCCAACCCGGAAGTGAAAGCCGCTTACGGCAACGGTGACTACGTATACTCCGAACCCGTTTGGTGGGCAGGCGGAAGCCGATAAAAATCGCTCTTAAAATCTCTCAAAGGAGAGACTTTACATAGAGTCGTTTCTGAACTCTAACAAATTAACGGAAACGAACAGAAATAGGCCGACCGTGAGGTCCGCCTATTTTACTTTTACAGCCTTCTGCCGAAAGTGTCGGACAGAGGCATTCCAGACAATACATCCGGATTGATACAGTAATATCCGGATTGACATAGAAACGTCCGGACACAGCTGACGGGGATAATGTGGATTTTCATATAGTAAGAATCCATATTATCCCCGTCAGCTATTTGTTAATATCACAAATACAAAACAGGAAAAAACACCCGAATTGTTATACCGTTTTTCTACTCAGCGATACCGTTTTACCGGATAAAGATCCTGTTTGCCGGAGCAAAGACCGGTTTAACAAACAAAAAAGATCAGTCTACCGGACAAAAAAAGAGATCGGTTTACCAGACCAGTTCGGGGAAATACTTCGTCAGCGTATTGCGCAGAATCGACAGTGTGATCGGTTTCACCAGCACTTCGCTCGCTCCCGCGTTCATCGCATTCTCCTTGTCAGAGCTGAAAGCGTAGGCGGTCTGCATGATAATAGGGATTTCCTTGTTTTCTCCGCGGATGATTTTCGTAGCATCCAGTCCGTTCATCACAGGCATTTTGATGTCCATCAGGATCGCTTTGGCCTCGTTGCCGTATTCCTTGAACAGTGCCACGATTTCTTCGCCATTCTTGGCCCACTGTATATCACATTTCTTTCCGATGATTGCTTTGATCAGTTTGAAGTTGCTGTCGTCGTCCTCAGCCACTAAGATAAGAGGTCTGAATTCATTTGTTTGTCCGCCTTCCATATCGTTTCTATATTATTTTTAAAATTATTCTTTTAAATTACTTTTTAGTCAACATATTTCAGTTAATAATGCTTTTCAGCCCGCAAGTTATAAAAAAGATTGATATATTTCGCTATCTTTGCGCCTCAAATTATAAAGAATTGTATGATTTCGATAGACGGACTAGCCGTAGAGTTTAGCGGCACTACCCTATTTAGTGATATTTCTTTCGTTATTAATGAAAAAGACCGCATCGCCCTGATGGGGAAAAACGGAGCGGGAAAAAGTACCTTACTCAAGATTCTGGCAGGAGTCAGACAGCCTACCCGTGGCAAGGTTTCGGCCCCCAAGGATTGCGTAGTAGCCTATCTCCCACAGCATTTGATGACGGAAGACGGCAGAACCGTGTTTGCCGAAACGGCACAGGCGTTCGCGCATCTGCACGAGATGGAAGCACGGATCGACGCACTGAACAAGGAGCTGGAAACACGGACGGATTACGAAAGTGACAGCTACATGGCACTGATCGAAGAAGTGTCCGCCCTCAGCGAAAAATTTTACTCCATCGACGCAACCAATTACGAAGAGGATGTAGAGAAATCATTACTCGGACTCGGATTCACACGCGAAGATTTTCAACGTCAGACGAGTGACTTCAGCGGAGGCTGGCGTATGCGCATCGAGCTCGCCAAACTGCTGCTGCAAAAACCGGACGTACTCCTGCTTGACGAGCCGACCAACCACCTCGACATCGAATCGATCCAATGGCTGGAAGATTTTCTGATCAATAACGGCAAAGCGGTCATCGTGATCAGCCACGACCGCAAATTCGTGGACAACATCACCACCCGCACCATTGAAGTAACGATGGGTCGCATCTACGACTATAAAGTAAACTACTCCCAATACCTGCAACTGCGCAAGGAACGCCGCGAACAGCAACAGAAGGCTTATGACGAGCAACAGAAGTTCATCGCCGAGACGGAAGCCTTCATCGAACGTTTCAAGGGGACGTATTCGAAGACTTTGCAGGTGCAGAGCCGTGTCAAGATGCTGGAAAAGCTGGAATTGCTGGAAGTAGACGAGGAAGACACTTCGGCACTGCGGCTGAAATTCCCGCCTTCGCCCCGTTCGGGCAGTTATCCCGTCACGATGGAAGGCGTCGGAAAGACGTACGGCGATCATGTCGTGTTCCGCAACGCCAACCTGACGATTGAACGTGGCGACAAGGTGGCTTTCGTAGGCAAGAACGGTGAAGGTAAATCGACACTGGTGAAATGTATCATGAACGAAATCGACCATGACGGCACGCTGACGCTGGGACATAACGTGCAAATCGGATATTTCGCGCAGAACCAAGCCTCGCTGATGGACGAAAACCTCACGGTTTTCCAAACGATTGACGACGTGGCAAAAGGAGAAATCCGCAACAAGATACGTGACTTGCTGGGCGCCTTCATGTTTGGCGGGCCGGAAGAATCTATGAAGAAAGTGAAAGTGCTCTCGGGTGGCGAACGTACCCGCCTGGCAATGATCAAGCTCCTGCTGGAACCGGTCAACCTCCTGATTCTGGACGAGCCGACCAACCACCTCGACATGAAAACCAAAGATATCCTCAAGCAAGCGCTGATGGATTTCGACGGCACCCTGATCGTCGTTTCGCACGACCGTGACTTCCTTGACGGACTGGTGACCAAGGTCTACGAGTTCGGCAATAAGAAGGTGACGGAGCATCTTTGCGGCATCTACGAATTCCTCGAAAAGAAGAAAATGGATTCGTTGCAGGAACTGGAAAAGAAATAATAAACAATAAAAAGACATTATCTGCTTTAGGTGAAAGAAAAAGTATTTGTATATTTGTCACATAATATCTGAAACAGATAATTTAAAATGGATGAAACGAGGCAGTTATACATTATAAGCGGATGCAACGGAGCTGGTAAAACAACAGCTTCTTATACTGTACTGCCCGAAATATTATTGTGCAAAGAATTTGTCAATGCAGACGAAATAGCCAAAGGACTATCGCCTTTCAATCCGGAAAGCATGGCTATCGAAGCCGGACGTCTGATGTTGAAACGTATTGACGAACTATTGGCTACAAGAACCAGTTTCTCCATCGAAACGACATTAGCGACTCGCTCGTACACACGGCTCATCACAAGAGCACAGAGTGCCGGATACAAAGTAAGCCTGATCTATTTTTGGCTAAACTCTCCGGAACTTGCTGTCAACCGTGTATTGCAACGGGTCAACGAAGGCGGGCATAACGTGCCCATTGATACAATCTACCGCCGCTATCAGGCAGGCATAAACAACCTGTTCCGAATATATGCGCCACGTGTAGACTATTGGCTATTAGCAGATAACAGTGTTTCTCCCCGAGTGATTGTAGCCGAAGGCTGCCAGCAAGGTGAGGACCGGATATACGAACTTGAACTTTTTAATCGCATCAAGAGTTATGTCAAATAATGAAATGCAAGAATTGAGTGATAAACTGCGGCGCGGGCTCCAACTGGCCGAACAACGGCTACTGGAAAGAAATGCCCGTCACGGAAAACTCCTCAGTCAAGGGACGCCCGATGGAAAAGTGATTTACGTCTCCGCCACAGAATTGCTCGAACGCTTGCAGGAGCAAGAAAAAGAGAAAAGTAAAGAGTCGGAAAAAGAATAATTGAAGTTTTATAATAAAGCAACAACCGGAGCTCTATAATAAAGTAAAAAGATATTGGAAGTTTTACAAAATTAGAAAGCTCTATATAAACAAAGGATGAAAGGGAAGAAACGATTCATAGTAACGATGCTATTCTTTATCAACATTATCATGTTGGTAGCCGCCGTTATTCCCCATCACCACCACCCCAACGGGATGATCTGCATGAAGCAGGACCAACCGGTAGAGCAGCAATGCCCCAACCACCATCATCACCCCGCAAGCGATTCATGTTGCAGCAGCGAATGCATGACCCGCTTCCACTCTCCCATCCCCTCCGTACACACGGACAGCGGACCGAATTACGTATTCGTCGCCACCCTGTTTACGGATACGATCATCGAACATTTATTACGACCGCAGGAAAGACGAGTCAAAAATTACTACATCTATCGTGAATCCCTGCACGGTACGAAAATACCTCGTACCTCCTCCCTTCGGGCCCCTCCCTACTCTGTTTTTGCGTAATGACGTAAATGCAAGCAAGTTGCATCTGCGTTACTCTATCTTTGTAGCGTACAAAAACAGTAAAACTTAGTAGGAAAACAACATTTATGAAGAAACTTATCTTTATAGGAGTCATGGGATTATTCGTCCTGGGCTCTTGCAATAGTAAAAATACTGGTCATGAAGGGCATGACCACGAGACCGTCACACACAATCATGATGAACACGAAGGACATGACCACGAAGCGGAAGGTCATGACCACGAAGCCGAAGGAGCCGACCATTCACACGAAGGTGAATGCAGCGGAGGACACGATCACGGCAAAGCTGCCACCAGCGAACCCGCCGGCGAGCACAGCGACGAAATCATCCTCCCGAAAGCGAAAGCTGACGCTGCCGGTGTGAAGGTAAATGCCATCACACCGGCCCCCTTCCAGCAAGTGATCAAGACAAGCGGACAGGTACTCGCTGCCCAGGGCGATGAATCGGTGGCCGTAGCCACGGTGGCCGGAGTCGTTTCTTTCCGCGGCAAGGTGACGGAAGGAATGAGCGTAGGTCGCGGCACTCCGCTGGTGACTATTTCTTCGCACAACATCGCCGACGGTGACCCCGTGCAACGTGCCCGAATCGCTTACGAAGTATCCAAAAAGGAATACGAACGAATGAAGTCGCTCGTCCAAAACAAGATTGTGTCCGACAAGGATTTCGCACAGGCGGAGCAGAACTACGAAAACGCACGTATCAGCTACGAAGCGCTCGCCAAAAACCACTCGGCCATCGGTCAGAATATCACCGCGCCCATTGCCGGATACGTGAAAAGTATTCTGGTCAATGAGGGAGACTACGTAACCATCGGTCAGCCACTGGTCAGCGTGACGCAGAACCGCCGGCTTTTCCTCCGTGCCGAAGTATCGGAAAAATACTACCCGTATCTCCGCACAATCAGTTCCGCCAATTTCCGGACACCTTATAATAATGAGGTCTACGAACTGAATGAACTGAGCGGCAGACTGCTTTCCTTCGGGAAAACTTCCGGAGACAACTCTTTCTACGTGCCCGTCACCTTCGAATTTGACAATAAAGGAGAAGTGATTCCGGGATCATTCGTCGAAGTTTATCTGCTTTCCTCCCAACTGGAAAACGTGATATCCGTGCCCCGCACCGCCCTGACGGAAGAGCAAGGCATCTTCTTCGTCTACCTGCAACTCGATGAAGAAGGCTACAAGAAACAGGAAGTGACCCTCGGCGCCGACAATGGCAAAAGTGTACAAATCCTGACCGGAATCAAACCTGGAGACCGTGTAGTGACCGAAGGCGCATACCAAGTTCGCCTGGCAAGCGCAAGCAACGCCATCCCTGCCCACAGTCATGAGCACTAGCGGCAAAGCGCCGCATCCAAGTTCCCTTGCGGCACACACAGAACTCATTTATAGTTACGCAAGTTTATCCCCTGTCCGGCACTTCTCAAAAGTAAACCGGGAGGAACCAGACTTAATCAATGAAATATCATGCTAAATAAAATCATACATTACTCCCTGCACAACCGACTGGTTGTGCTCTGCGCGGCCATCCTCCTGCTTATCGCGGGGACTTACACCGCCATGCATACGGAAGTAGACGTGTTTCCCGACCTGAACGCCCCGACAGTGGTCATCATGACCGAAGCCAACGGTATGGCAGCCGAGGAAGTGGAACAGCTCGTCACCTTCCCCGTCGAAACAGCCGTAAACGGGGCTACCGGCGTGCGCCGTGTCCGTTCTTCTTCGACCAACGGTTTCTCCGTTGTCTGGGTAGAATTCGACTGGGGCACAGATATATACCTCGCCCGTCAGATCGTCAGCGAAAAGCTCGCCGTAGTCAGCGAGTCACTTCCCGTCAACGTGGGCAAGCCGACTCTCGGCCCCCAATCGTCCATCTTGGGCGAAATGCTCATCGTCGGTCTGACCGCCGACTCCACCTCCATGCTCGATCTGCGGACGATTGCCGACTGGACGATCCGCCCGCGCCTGCTCTCCACCGGAGGCGTGGCACAGGTGGCAGTGCTCGGAGGAGACATCAAGGAATATCAGATTCAGTTGGACCCCGAACGGATGCGCCACTACGGCGTATCGATGGGAGAAGTGATGGCCGTCACCCAAGACATGAACCTGAACGCCAACGGCGGAGTACTTTACGAATTTGGCAATGAATATATCGTGCGCGGAGTACTCTCTACCCCCAAAGTGGAAGAACTCGGCAAAGCGGTAGTGAAAACGGTGAACAACTTTCCGGTGACGCTGGAAGACATCGCCGACGTGAAAATAGGTCCCAAAGCCCCGAAACTGGGCACAGCCTCGGAGCGTGGCAAACCGGCCGTACTCATGACCGTCACCAAACAGCCCGCCACCAGCACGCTGGAACTGACGGACAAATTGGAGGCCTCTCTGCAAGACTTACAGAAGAATTTGCCTGCGGACGTCAAAGTCTCCACGGATATTTTCCGCCAGAGCCGCTTTATCGAAAGCTCTATCGGCAACGTGAAAAAGTCTCTTTTTGAAGGAGGAATCTTTGTCGTCATCGTACTTTTCCTGTTTTTGGCCAATGTGCGCACTACGCTGATTTCCCTTGTCACGCTGCCGCTTTCACTACTCGTCTCCATCCTCACGCTTCACTACATGGGGCTGACTATCAACACGATGAGTCTGGGAGGTATGGCGATTGCCATCGGTTCGCTGGTCGACGATGCCATCGTCGACGTGGAAAATGTATACAAGCGACTGCGGGAGAACCGTCTGAAAGCGGAAGCCGAACGCCTCAGCACGCTCGAAGTGGTATTCAACGCTTCGAAGGAAGTGCGAATGCCGATTCTTAATTCAACGCTGATCATTGTCGTCAGCTTTGTGCCGCTGTTCTTCCTGAGTGGAATGGAAGGACGTATGCTGGTACCGCTGGGTATCGCTTTCATCGTGGCGCTGTTCGCTTCCACGGTCGTTGCCCTCACGCTGACTCCGGTGCTCTGCTCTTACCTGCTGGGCAGCAACAAGACGAACAAGGAACTGAAAGAATCCTTCCTTGCCCGCTGGATGAAAGGCATTTACGAAAAGGCGCTGACATGGGTGCTGGCTCACAAACGGGTGACACTCGGCAGCACCATCGTCCTTTTCCTGATCGCCTTAGGGGTATTCTTTACGCTCGGGCGCAGCTTCCTTCCTTCGTTCAATGAAGGCTCGTTTACCATCAATATCAGTTCGCTGCCGGGTATATCCCTGGAAGAAAGCAACAAGATGGGACATCGTGCCGAAGAATTGCTGCTGACAATCCCCGAAATACAAACCGTAGCCCGCAAAACGGGACGTGCCGAACTGGATGAACACGCGCTCGGCGTAAACGTTTCGGAAATCGAGGCACCGTTTGAACTGAAAGACCGCCCGCGCAGCGAACTCGTCGCCGAAGTGCGCGAGAGACTCGGAACGATCACCGGAGCAAACATCGAAATCGGTCAGCCCATCAGCCACCGTATCGACGCGATGTTGTCCGGTACGAAGGCAAATATCGCCATCAAACTCTTCGGAGACGACCTGAACAAGATGTTCTCGCTGGGCAACCAGATCAAGGGAGCTATCAGCGACATTCCGGGAATTGCCGACCTCAACGTGGAACAACAAATCGAACGCCCGCAGTTAAAGATACAGCCCAAACGGGAAATGCTGGCGAAATTCGGCATCACCCTGCCGGAATTTTCTGAATACGTGAATGTGGCGCTGGCAGGAAAAGTGATTTCGCAAGTGTACGAGCAGGGCAAGAGCTTCGACCTCATCGTCAAAGTGAAGGACGACGCACGCGACGAAATGGAGAAAATCCGCAACCTCATGGTCGACACCAACGACGGACGCAAAGTTCCTCTGAACTACGTGGCGGAAGTGGTTTCCTCGATGGGCCCAAACACGATCAACCGCGAAAATGTAAAACGGAAAATCGTTATCTCCGCCAACGTTGCCGACCGTGACCTGCGCAGTGTTGTAAATGATATTCAGAAGCAGGTAGACGCCACTATCCAGTTGCCCGAAGGCTACCACATCGAGTATGGCGGACAGTTCGAAAGCGAACAGGCTGCCAGCCGTGTATTGGCGCTGACATCTTTCATGAGTATTGTCATTATTTTCCTGTTGCTTTACCACGAATTCCGCAGTGTCAAGGAGTCCGGCGTGATCTTGCTGAACCTGCCTCTGGCATTGATCGGCGGCGTTTTTGCCCTTGTCATCACGACCGGCGAAGTAAGCATTCCGGCAATTATCGGTTTCATTTCGCTGTTCGGTATCGCGACCCGTAACGGTATGCTGCTCATCAGCCACTACAACCACTTGCAGCAAGTGGAGGGACTGAACGTGTACGACAGCGTGATACAAGGCTCTCTCGACCGTCTGAATCCGATCCTGATGACGGCTCTCTCCTCTGCGCTGGCACTGATACCGCTGGCTCTGGGCGGTGATCTGCCGGGCAACGAGATTCAAAGCCCGATGGCCAAAGTGATTTTGGGCGGACTTTTAACATCTACTTTCCTGAACGGTTTCATCGTTCCGATTGTTTATCTGATGATGCACCGCCAGCGTAGCGCTGGGGCAAATTCTCCATGCGGCGTACCGGCGGAACAAGCATAATTATCAGTTAAATATAGCTACTATGTATATAGAAACAAATAAAAAAAGTATGAAACGAATCATCATCATAGGCTCTTTGGTAAGCTGCGCACTTCTCGCCCTCACGGGCGAAGTGCAGGCCCAAAGCGGCATCGAACAGGTTTTGAAGAATATCGAAGCCAACAATAAGGAGTTGCAGGCAAACGCCCAACTCATCACCTCGCAAAAGCTGGAAGCCAAAACGGACAATAACCTGCCGGACCCGACATTATCATACGCCCACCTTTGGGGAGCGAAAGATAAAAACGAAACGATCGGCGAACTTGTGGTGTCGCAAAGTTTCGACTTTCCGAGCCTGTATGCCACCCGCAACAAGCTGAATCGTCTGAAAGCGGGTGCTTTTGACAGTCAGGCGGACGTCTTCCGCCAAGAGAAATTGTTGCTCGCCAAAGAAGTGTGTCTGGACATTATCATGCTGCGCCAGCAAAAACACATCTTGGAGGAACGGCTGCGCAACGCAGAAGAACTTGCCAAAATGTACGCCAAGCGCCTCCAAACCGGAGATGCGAACGCTCTCGAAACGAATAAAATCAATCTGGAACTGCTGAATGTCAAGACGGAAACTTCGCTGAACGAAACGGCACTGCGCAATAAGTTGCAGGAACTGAACACGTTAAACGGCAATATCCCCGTAGTGTTCGAAGAAAACACGTATCCCGCGACGCCTTTCCCTGCCGACTATCAGATACTGAAATCGGAAGTGCTCTCCGCCGACCGCACGTTAATGGCGTTCAACAACGAAAGCCTCGTTGCCCGCAAGCAGATCGCCGTCAACAAGTCGCAATGGCTGCCGAAACTGGAACTCGGCTACCGCCGGAACACCGAAACCGGAACGCCTTTCAACGGAGTGGTAGTGGGATTCTCCTTCCCGCTTTTCGAGAACCGCAACAAGGTGAAAATAGCCAAAGCGCAAGCGCTGAACATCGACTTGCAGAAAGACAATGCCAGCCTGCAAGTGGAATCCGAACTGGCACAGCTCTATCGGGAGGCCAAAACACTGCACACCTCTATGGAGGAATACAGGAAAACTTTTCAGGCGCAACAAGACCTCGCACTGCTGAAACAGGCTCTGACAGGCGGACAGATCAGCATGATCGAGTATTTTGTCGAGGTATCCGTCATTTATCAAAGTCATCAGAATTACCTCCAGCTGGAGAATCAATATCAGAAGGCAATGGCACGAATTTATAAGAGCAAGCTATAAATTCCCGCTTTATTTCGCCCGATTATTGAATAAATAACTGAGGTTTCGCAAGTTCTTTATATTATTGACAAACAATAGTATCCCAAATGGGGGTGACTAAAAAGTCGATTCTATCTCCATTCTCCTCCTTCGGGAAGGAGGAGTACCCGTAGGGGGAGGTGGTAGGTGAAACATAAAAATACCTATAATAGAATACGAATGAATGCTTTTCTCACCTACCACCCCGCCCTACGGGCACCCCTCCTCCCGGGAGGGAGGGGAATTAAGATAGTTTGGATAACGCAAAAGTAACCTGCGAAACTTGAATAAATAAAAAGAATGCATTACATTTGGGGACTGTAAAAAAACACTAAACTATTATGAAAACTAAAACCCTCTCTTACACCCCCATCTTGTTTTGCATTCTTATTTTATGGAGTGCCTGTAAAGACGATGCCGATGCCCCCCTGCGGTTTTACGACAGCAAATACGAAGTGCCCATGGGAGGAAGACGCTACCTCGGAATCGAAAGTGGAAACGGAGACTACTCTCTGGAAATCGGAAATCCCCGCATCGCAAGTGCCGGAATCGAAAGCGGCTGGAGCGGAGTTCCCGCCGGACGAATGATTTACATATCCGGCATTCTCACCGGAAGCACGTATCTGAAAGTGACAGACAACGCCACACAGGAAACGCTCACTCTGCCCATTAAAGTGGTGGACTACTACGAAGATCTCAATCTGATACACGGCTCGTCCTCCCTGCGTCCCAATGGGGACGAAAACCTACTGCCGGGTGTTGACGACATTTTCCTTGTCAGCAACGCTGCCCGTGACGCTTATTTCTTCAAACAAGGACAACGAACCGCTTTTTCATCGGGACTCGAACTGATCACCAAAGGAACTTATGCACTGAAGCAAGAGGAAGATAACAAAGCCACACTGACCCTTACTTTCTCATTGGATGCCTCACCGGCTACGGAACACCATTTCACCGTATGGGGAAACGCGTACCTGCTTCACCGGCTGGACAAGAACTTACATCTGAACTGGGGCACGCCGCCCATTGGAGAAACACGGACATCACCTGCCCCGCCTCCGGCCTACACACTGGAAGAAATAACGGAAGGAGCAGAACCGGGAACAGGCAGACAGGTCGGTTTCATTCTGAATTATAAGGAAATACCTACGGGAATACTTCCCTAAATTATGGATGATAAATTAGCCGCGCTATCAAGATAAGCATTCTATCCGCTCTCCGTTTCTTTCAGGAATGATCTTTACAGCGTACGTATCTCCTCCGGCAAATACCCGCTGCGGATACGCCACTCCTGCGGATAAAGATTATTGGCACGATTTCCGATATTCTTCACAAATCCGAGAGGAATATTCCGGTAAGTAAGCAAGATATAACCACGAGGGGCTGTTTCCGGCAAGGTAATAGCCTCTTTTCGTAAATAAGCGATAGCCTGTTCATAACTCACCTCTTCCGTATCAAAAGCATCCTGCCGCAAGAGCGTAGCGCTCATCGCCAGCGCATGAGTGGGAATCAAATCTTTCCCTTTCACTTCACCAGTCAGAACGCCTGCCTGTATCACTTTCAGATACTGTTTCATGGCAGCCAGTTCATCGGTATATCGTTGCAGAAATGCGACGATGCCCGCGCCTTCCGCAGACAAGGTGTATCTTTCGGCATTTTCCTGCTTCAGCCAGTTCAGTGCCATCCCCATGTGTTCTTTGGAAACGGGAGAAGCAGCCGCTCCGCCTTTCTTATCTTTTTTCTTGGACGACTTTGCTTTTGAGAATGAATAGGTTGCCGGTTCATCTTCCGCATCCGGTTTGCGAAGTGCCGCCAGAAAGAATCCTTCGCCTTTTGTCTTATGAGGAAGAAAATGACAGACAGACAAACTTCTCTGAGATTCATCCTCTCCGTCGAGTAAATTCCCCGTTATATTCCACTCGTCCTGCACCTCCAGCGGCAAGAGTTCCGCACCGAATTCCTGCTGAATCCAGCAGACGTTCTCTTCATCTTCTTTGCTATTATAGGTACACGTACTATATATTAATATGCCGCCCGGTTTCAGACAGGGCCAAATATCCGCAATAATCCGCCGCTGACGCTGCCAGCAGATCTCTACATTCTCCGGACTCCATTCCTCCACGGCTACGGGGTCTTTACGAAACATTCCCTCGCCCGAACAAGGCACATCGGTCAGAATGACATCGAAAAAAGACGGAAGTGCCGAGAAATCAGCCGGATCATTGTTGGTAACCACCACATCCGGATGCCCCCACTTCGTCAGATTCTCCGCCAGCACCTGTGAACGGTTCCGAATCACTTCATTCGCCACCAGCAGACTCCCTTCCGGAAGCACGCTGCGCGCATGGGTTGATTTTCCTCCGGGCGCCGCACAAAGATCGAGCATCACCACCGGAGACTCGACATACTGCCGCAGCACCTGCTCCACAAACATGGACGAAGCCTCCTGAACATAGTAGCAACCGGCATGAAACAACGGGTCGAACGTAAAAGTCAGACGCTCGTCAAGATAGTAGCCATCGGATGCCCAAGGAACTTTGTTGAAGGAAAAACGGGCAGAACTGTCTGTCAGCGAGCTTAATCCTTCCTCCTTCATTCTCAATTTATTGATCCGAATGCTGACGGGAGGCTCCTGTTGCAAGGCGGCAGCCAGTTTTTCATATTCTTCATTGCCCAGTAAGGCACGGGTATAGTCGATAAAAGAAGCGGGTAAATTCATTTTTCATTTATTAATTCCTGCAAATATCAAAAATATTTCGTCTCTTTGCAACTTTCTGACATACGAACTACGTCTAACAGACAAAGAAACAAATAAAAGAATTAATATATGAAACGGATTTTAATTGCTTTACTGGTCATGATGACCATTTTCTCGCTGGCAAACGCCCAGAAACAAACGACTATTGTGAACGACTCTACCGGAAACGTAAAAGTGACCGTAACGAAAGGGAAAGGCAAGGATGCCAAGGTAAATGTCGGCAACACGGCCGTCACTGTGATCGGAATCGATGACGAAGACGCCGACACGACAAGTGTAGATACGGGCAAAGTGAGTAGCTCCTCGCGCGGCTCTCACGGAAAAGCGAGCTTCACCATCAGCTCTGACGACGATGACTTCCCGTTCAATAATTTCGGAAATGCAGTCGGAGGAGGTATTCTGGTAGCCATCATCAGCATCATTGCCATATTCGGAATGCCGGTATTCATCATATTTGTAGTCTTCTTCTTCCGCTACAAGAACCGGAAAGCACGCTATCGCCTTGCCGAACAGGCTCTCGCAGCCGGTCAACCTCTTCCGGAAGAATTCATACGGGAGCACAAATCGACAGACCAACGTACACAAGGAATCAAAAACACCTTTACAGGCATCGGACTCTTCATATTCCTCTGGGCCATCACCGGCGAATTCGGAATTGGCGCTATCGGACTGCTCGTCATGTTTATGGGACTGGGACAATGGCTGATCGGCTACAAGCAACATGCCAACGAGGAAACCAAGAACAGAGAAACCGCCGTCAGAAGCAACGACATCATCATCTCGGAGAGGAACGACGAAGAGAAGAACGAAGAAAATAGATGAGCCAACTCAACGATATATCGCTAGTCGCACAGGTCGTGGTGTTCAAGAACACCAGGGCCTTCGACCAGTTGGTACAAAAATACCAGTCGCCTGTCAGACGCTTCTTCCTGCATCTGACTTGCGGTGACAGCGAATTGAGTGACGACTTGGCACAGGATACCTTCATCAAAGCATATACCAATCTGGCCTCTTTCCGTAACTTGTCGAGTTTCTCCACGTGGCTATACCGTATTGCTTATAATATTTTTTATGATTATATTCGCAGCCGGAAAGAGATGGCAGACCTGGATACCAGGGAAGTAGACGCCGTCAACTGCACCGAACAAGCGAACATAGGGCAGACAATGGATGTTTATCAGTCACTCAAATCGCTGAAGGAAGTGGAACGAACCTGCATCACGCTGTTTTACATGGAAGATGTAAGCATCGACAAGATTGCAGGAATAACGGGAATACCGGCAGGGACGGTGAAAAGCCACCTGTCGCGTGGAAAAGAAAAATTAGCAACGTATTTAAAAAGAAACGGTTATGACGGAAATAGATAATGATAAACTTCTGAAAGATTTCTTCGCAGAAAACAAGCGGGAAATAGCCGACAACGGATTCAGCCGCCGCGTCATGCACCACTTGCCCGACCGCAGCAACCGGTTGGCACGCCTTTGGACTGTATTCGTAATGACAGTAGGAGCCACGCTCTTCGTCACGCTGGGCGGACTGGAAGCCGTATGGGGAACGCTGAAAGATGTACTTATCGGCATGATCAACCATGGCGCAACCAGTCTCGATCCGAAATCAATCATCATTGCAACGGTCGTCCTGCTGTTCATGGCCGGACGGAAAGTAGTATCAATGGCATAACAATGCTTGTCACACAACTGTGCCAAGGACTTGGCACAGTTGTGACACCGCACTGGCACAGCAGTGCCACGCCGTTGGCACAAGTGTGACAACGGCAGGGAACACAGCAGACAGTTCAGATGTATCGAACGAATATAATCCCCCAGATCAAGAGATTCTTGTTCATTTCTTCTGTTAAAGTATAATAAATTTGCTCTCCTCTCCCGATAGCTCCAAACATAGATGTTGTATCTTTGTTACTTTGTAAACTAAAATAGCGAGAAGAGTTTTGAAACTACGTATATTTCTTTTATTTCTGTTTCTGTCTTTATTCCGTGCTCAGGCAGATGTCATCGACAGTTTGATGACGCATCCCAGAGACTCCATAGCTCTGACAAGTGACTCCCTTGTATTACGTTTCTTATCGGAGTCAGGGATTCCTATATCCGACAATAACAAGGTCAGATTACTGAAAAGCGGACGAGAAAAATTCATTGATTTATTCAGCGCCATCCGCGACGCCAAACACCACATCCATCTGGAATATTTCAATTTCCGCAATGACTCTATAGCCAATGCGCTGTTCGACCTGCTGGCCGAAAAAGTGAAAGAAGGCGTGGAAGTACGAGCCATGTTCGATGCGTTCGGCAACTGGTCGAACAATAAACCGCTCAAGAAGAGACATCTCAAAAAAATACGAGAGCAGGGAATCGAGATTGTCAAGTTCGACCCGTTCACCTTTCCATATATCAATCATGCGGCACACCGTGATCACCGCAAAATAGCCGTCATCGACGGCGAAGTCGCCTATACGGGAGGAATGAACATCGCCGACTACTACATCAACGGACTCCCAAAAATCGGTACATGGCGTGATATGCACATGAGAATAGAAGGCGATGCCGTCAATGATCTGCAAGAAATATTTCTTACCATATGGAACAAGGAGACTAAACAAAATATTGGCGGCGAAGCATACTTCCCCAAGCACAAGGAGCAGTCGGATAGCACCAATGTAGTCGTCGCCATCGTAGACCGCACACCGAAGAAAAACAGCCGTATGCTCAGTCATGCTTATGCCATGTCGATCTATTCGGCACAGAAAAACGTGCACATCGTCAACCCGTATTTTGTGCCCACATCCTCCATCAACAAAGCGCTTCAACGCACCATCGAACGAGGTGTGGATGTCACGATTATGGTTTCCTCCGCCTCCGATATTCCGTTTACTCCGGACGCCGCCCTCTACAAACTTCACAAACTGATGAAAAGGGGGGCCACTGTCTATATGTACAATGGCGGTTTCCACCATTCCAAAATCATGATGGTCGACGATATTTTCTGCACGGTAGGCACCGCAAACCTGAACAGCCGCAGCCTCCGGTACGACTACGAGACGAACGCTTTCATCTTTAACAAGGAAATTACAGGCGAACTGAACGAAATGTTTCGGAACGATATAGAGCACTGTACGCAGCTAACACCGGAATTCTGGAAAAAGCGCTCACCGTGGAAGAAGTTCGTCGGATGGTTTGCCAATTTATTCACGCCATTTTTGTAATTTTGCATCGCACCAACTTATTGGAAAATTATTCGCTATGAAACAATATTTAGATTTACTCAATCGCGTATTAACTGAAGGAACTGAGAAAAGTGACCGTACAGGAACCGGAACGATCAGTGTGTTCGGGCATCAGATGCGTTTCAACCTCGACGAGGGTTTCCCGTGTCTGACCACCAAAAAACTGCATCTGAAATCAATCATCTACGAGTTACTCTGGTTTCTGCAAGGTGATACGAACGCGAAATATCTGCAAGAACACGGTGTACGCATCTGGAACGAATGGGCGGACGAGAATGGTGATTTAGGTCATATCTATGGCTATCAGTGGCGTTCGTGGCCCGACTATGACGGCGGATTCATCGACCAGATCAGCGAAGCGGTAGAGACGATCAAGCACAATCCCGACTCCCGCCGTATCATTGTCAGCGCCTGGAATGTAGCCGATTTAAAGAATATGAACCTGCCTCCCTGTCATGCCTTCTTCCAGTTTTACGTGGCAGACGGCCGGCTGAGCCTTCAACTTTACCAGCGCAGCGCGGATATATTTCTCGGAGTTCCGTTCAATATCGCATCGTATGCGCTGCTGCTGCAAATGATGGCACAGGTGACTGGACTGAAAGCGGGTGAATTTATCCATACACTTGGCGATGCCCATATCTATCTGAACCACTTGGATCAGGTCAAATTGCAGCTTAGCCGCGAACCACGCGCATTGCCTCAAATGAAAATTAATCCGGATGTGAAGAGTATCTATGACTTCCAGTTCGAAGACTTCGAACTGGTGAACTACGACCCGCATCCACATATTGCCGGAATAGTAGCGGTATAAAACCATGAGTAAAATATCAATTATTGCCGCCGTAGACCGCCGAATGGCGATCGGCTTTCAGAATAAACTGCTTTTCTGGTTGCCCAACGACTTGAAACGCTTCAAGGCATTGACTACCGGAAACACCATCATAATGGGAAGAAAAACCTTCGAATCGCTGCCGAAAGGTGCGTTGCCCAATCGCAGAAACGTTGTGTTATCCACCCGTCCGGATACGGTATGTCCCGGTGCGGAAGTCTTCCCGTCGCTGGAAGTCGCCCTGCAAAGCTGCAAGGAAGATGAGCACGTCTATATAATAGGTGGTGCAAGCGTCTACCAGCAGGCACTTCCTCTTGCCGACGAACTTTGTCTGACGGAAATAAATGACGTTGCTCCCGAAGCCGACGCCTTCTTTCCGGAAGTATCTCCGGCTCAATGGCACGAAAAAAGCAGAGAAGCTCATCCTGTGGATGAGAAACATCTCTGCCCGTATGCTTTTGTAGATTACGTGAAACAGTAAGCTATTTTATTCTGTACGATTAATCTTCGTCTTCTATGTCGACCATAATCGGCATCTGCCGCTTTATGGCTTCATGGAAAGAGATCAGTGTCTCCGTACGCGCCAACCCCAGAGGTTGCAATTTATCATGTATGATACTCAGTAAATGGTGATTGTTCTTAGCGTAAATCTTGATAAACATATCATATTTACCAGTAGTGAAATGACACTCTACTACTTCCGGAATGGCTTCCAAAGCTCTCGTTACCGAATCAAAGGATTCCGGATCTTTCAGATATATACCAATATAAGCACAAGTTTCATATCCTATCTTCTCAGGATCGATCACATATTCCGATCCTTTCAATATTCCCAGATTAGTCAACTTCTGAATGCGCTGGTGGATAGCCGCCCCGGAAACGTTACACGCTCTTGCTACTTCCAAAAAAGGAATACGCGCGTTCCCTGCTATTAATTTCAGAATTTGCTCATCTAAAGCATCTAATTGATGATGTCCCATTTTTGAATCAAATTGTTTTAATCAATGAATCTTTCATGCAAAGTTAGCTATTTTTCGGCAACAAATACTATGATTTATTACTTTTATTTGCAAATATCGAATAAGTCAACAATAGTTTGTACCTTTGTAAAAAACATAAATATACTATTTATATGAAACAAATTTGCAGTATTCTTCTTTTTTTCCTGATTTCGGCAGGAAGTTATGCGCAAAACTTTGCAGATTATTTTCAGAATAAGACGTTGCGGGTAGATTATATCTTCACCGGAAACAATAAGCAGCAAGCGATCTATCTGGACGAGCTGTCTCAGCTTCCCTCCTGGGCAGGTCGTGAACATCATTTGTCCGAACTTCCGCTCGAAGGCAACGGGCAGATTATCGTCAGAGATCTCGCCACCCGACAGTGCATCTACAAGACTTCCTTTTCTTCTCTGTTTCAAGAGTGGCTGTCCACCGATGAAGCCAAGGAGACAGCCAAAGGCTTCGAAAATACATTCTTGCTTCCCTACCCCAAACAGCCGGCAGAGGTAGAAATCGTGCTGTTCTCTCCCCGCAAGGAAGTGATGACCAGCTTCAAGCACATTGTCCGTCCGGACGATATCTTGATTCATAAACGGGGAACATCGCACGTCACTCCACACCGGTATATGCTTCAGAGCGGTAACGAAAAAGAGTGCATAGATGTCGCTATCCTGGCAGAAGGCTACACAGAAAAGGAAATGGATTTATTCTATCAGGATGCGCAGAAAGCCTGCGAGAGCCTGTTTTCGCACGAACCGTTCCGGTCGATGAAAAACAAGTTCAACATAGTGGCTGTAGCCAGTCCGTCGATTGACAGCGGAGTCAGTGTTCCCCGCGAAAATCAATGGAAACATACGGCTGTTCATTCTCATTTCGATACTTTTTACTCGGACCGTTATCTGACTACAAGCCGGGTGAAGGCCATCCACAACGCTTTGGCCGGCATTCCTTATGAGCATATTATTATCCTTGCCAATACAGATGTGTACGGAGGTGGAGGAATTTACAACTCATATACGCTGACTACCGCTCATCATCCGATGTTCAAGCCTGTAGTGGTCCATGAATTCGGACATAGCTTCGGAGGCTTGGCGGATGAATATTTTTATGATGACGATGTAATGACGGACACGTATCCGCTGGATGTAGAGCCGTGGGAACAGAACATCAGTACACGAGTAAATTTTGCCTCGAAATGGGAAGATATGCTTGCACCGAATACGCCTGTCCCCACACCTGTAGCACAACATCAAAACTATCCGGTAGGTGTATATGAAGGCGGCGGTTACTCAGCCAAAGGTATTTACCGTCCGGCATTCAATTGTCGCATGAAAACGAACGAATATCCTGAGTTCTGCCCGGTATGCCAGCGTGCTATCCAGCGGATTATTGAGTTCTATGTACCTTAATTAAAGGCAGATGCAGGAATTCTTTTTCTTTTAGAATTCCTGTCTGACTCCTGACATAGTAACATCTCATAGTATCATATAACTGATATAATATAACACCCGATAGAGTATAACATTTGGTATAGCAATACCGGGTATAGCAACAAAAAACAATATTGTCAAACTTAAAACCCAAACCGTATGATCAGATTTCAACCGATCACCACATCGGACGTACAACATTACAAATTTATGGAAGAGCTTCTCGTCGAATCGTTTCCACCCGAAGAATATCGCGAACTGGAACATCTTCGTGAATATACAGACCGGATAGGCAACTTCCATAATAATATCATTTTTGACGATGACCTGCCCATTGGCTTTATCACATATTGGGATTTCGATGAATTCTATTACGTAGAACACTTCGCTACCAATCCTGCATTGCGCAACGGAGGCTACGGGAAACGCACATTAGAGCATTTATGTGAGTTTCTGAAACGCCCCATTGTACTGGAAGTAGAACGCCCGGTAGAGGAGATGGCCAAACGCCGTATCAACTTTTACCAACGGCACGGATTTACACTGTGGGAAAAAGACTATTACCAGCCGCCGTATAAAGAAGGAGACGATTTCCTGCCTATGTATCTCATGGTACACGGCAACCTGGATGCAGAAAAGGATTATGAAGGCATAAGACATAAACTCCATACAATCGTTTACGGAGTCAAGGAATAAAGATACAAAAGAATCGTAAAAAACATACTTCAGATAGATTTTAGATCATATACGGCAGACGAAGTTCAGACATAAAGTCTGCCTCTGCCGGAGAATAATAAACAGAGAGGCTAAAAAAGAAGCTAAAAAGAAAGGGCGTCCAATTGCTTGGACGCCCTTCTCTATATATCAAATTAACTAATTATTTCTCACCACGTTTAGTAGAAGAATAGTTAATCTTCAAAGCGTAAGATTTTCTAAGGGCATTCTTCACGTCTGTGATAATACCCATTTTAGTCTTTTGGTCTACTTTCAGAGACACAGTCATCTTAGCTTGGTCACCCTCATTCATACTTGCACGTTCCTGGAAAATGAAGTCTTGTACTTCGCCAACTTCAGCATAGCTGTCGTTGAGCTGAATACGACTTTCAGTACCCATTTTCGCACGATATTCCTGAGTCGGTTCACCCACATAAATGAATGTTACCAGCGATTTCTTCTCCAGTTTTTCGAGTTCAGTACCTACCGGAAGTGTAAACTGTACCTTTAATGTTACCTCGCGCATTGTTGTTACAATCATAAAGAAGAACAACAAAGTAAAGATAAGGTCAGGCAACGAAGAAGTATTCAATGCCGGCATTTCACGTTTACCAGTTTTATTAAATTTTCCCATTACTTACTTCCTTTTTTCTCCGTATTTTTTAGGTTCTGCCTCAGAAATTCTCTGCGGATAGATTTCACGAATTGCTTTTTGCTGTTCGTCGTTCAATTCCGCATAAGGTCTTTGCCATTTCTGAAGGGCCAGTTCATCTCTCAATTCATTGTATGCAGCAACAAGTTCGTTCTGCACGCTGATGTATGCCTGATAAGAAGATCCACGGTCATTCTGCAAAGAAATTACATGCTTGTCGTTAACGAGAGTCGTACCGAAAAACTCCACATTCTTCTGTGTCTTTTCAGGCATGTGCTCTGCATTGCCGGCATTAGCAATAAATTCTTTAGCTTTTTCCCTTAGTTGCTCAACACCGATATAATCATTACCGCACATCAAAGCATCATCCTTATTCAGGTATACCTGCAAAATGTTACGTTCTTTGATCTTATCCGTATTCTGTTGATCTTGATCTTCGGGTGGTGGAGGCAAAAGTCTTGCCAAACCACGGTCCGTATCCATTGATGTTGTAATCAAGAAGAAGATCAGC
>PPYF01024960.1_pt1 | contig 39125 bp, 41 predicted proteins | sample 1559871 | NCBI WGS metagenome assembly PPYF01 (sample SAMN08240021, study PRJNA423297) | Human gut metagenome, whole genome shotgun sequencing project.
TCAAATCCACACTCAAACGTAAGTGCTTTTCCGTCCAGTGTCCCGGTTCCATCCTCCTTCAGATCATAAACCGATTCTGTTCCGACCACATCCCACTTCTTTGCCAGAACCTTTGTCACTGCCTCACTCGGCAGAATATAGCCGTCACCAAGCTTTTCTTTCAGTTCATCAGATGCCTGATTCACTTCTTCTGTTTTCGATGCTGCCGGCTTCTCCTCTTGTTTGCTGCCCTGACATCCGGTCATCGTGATCGCTGCTGCCAGGATCAGCACTGCTGCTAATTTTTTCATATGATTCCTCTCCTGTTGATTGTTCGTTTCTCATACGCATAAGGATACCATAATCGGAGAGTTTTTTCCATTTTGTTTCAAAAACTCTGCTAAAAAAGATAAGATTTAAACTTGAAAGAGACATAGAAAGAAACAGAAGCACAAAATGACTTTTCTCATCCCATGCTTCCGCCTTCTATTACTCTATATTCTTACTCCTGATCCTGACCTTGCCCAACAGCAACAGTTGGATTATGCAGCAATTTATGCTCCTTGCCTTTTAAAATTCCATTATATACCGTTGCCACGATCGGGTTCTCATTGGACAGCTTAATCTGTGCCATGCTGTCGATCTTGTAAATGCCTTCCAGACGGGCTTTCTTCGTCCTCGGTCCAATCGGAACCGGCTGTCCGCCCCCTGCAATGCATCCTCTCTTGCATGCCATCACTTCTACAAAGTCATAATGCACTTCTCCGTCTTTCATCCGATCCAGCAGTTCTTTGGCGCAATGCAGTCCATTTACGACTGCAATCTTTACTTCTCGCCCGTTCAGATCTACCGATGCCTCCTTGATTCCGTCCACACCGCGGATTCCGGTAAAACTGATTGCATCCAGCACTTCCGAACTGCTGTTGTTTTTCAGCCGGCGCAGAACAGCTTCTGTCACGCCACCGGTCACACCAAAGATTGCTCCTGCACCGGATGAAAGTCCAAACGGCATATCCAGCGCTTCCGGTTCAATCCGGGAAAGATCAATACCAGCTTCCTGAATCATCCGTGTTACTTCTGTTGTTGTAAGTACATAATCTACATCCTGCTTTCCTTCGGTAAAATGCTCCGGACGTTTGATCTCTGCTTTCTTTGCAGTACACGGCATGATCGAAATCACAACTGTTTTGCGGTTCTTCGTTCCTTCCTGCGCTGCCTTTTTCTCTTCTGTTCTGGCTTCTTCTTTCAGAAGCGCCCCAAACATCGCCTGTGGGGAACGGCAGATGGAGAGATTCTTGCGAAACTGGGGATAACGGTTCTCACAGAATTTTACCCATGCCGGACAGCAGGAAGTAAACAGCGGAAGATTCTCCCCGGATTCCAGACGCTCTACCAGTTCTTTTGACTCTTCCATCACGGTAAGATCTGCTCCAAAATTGGTATCATAGATTTCGTCAAATCCAATCATTCTCAGAGCTGCCACCAACCGCCCCAGCGTATTCTCACCTTTCGGAATTCCAAATTTGTCACCAATTGCCACGCGGACTGCAGGCGCAATCTGTGCGATCACACAGGTATCTTTATCTGCCAGGGCTGTCCAGACAGGAACAATATCCTGCTTAATACTGATAGCTCCGGTCGGACATACAACCCGGCACTGTCCGCATCCCACACAGTCTGTCTGAGACATCGCCCGGTCAAATGCCGGCATTACCTGCATCTTAGAACCACGGAAGGTAAAATCAAGAATCCCAAGTCCCTGGATCTCCTCACAGGTTCTTACACAATCTCCACACAAAATGCATTTGTTGGGATCTCTCACAATACATTCTAAAGACTCATCCAACGGCAGGATTGGTTTGTGATTCTCAAATCTTACCTCGTCAATCCCCAGCTGGCGGGACAGTGTCTGCAAAGTACAGACTCCGTTCTCGGTACAGGTCGTACAGTCTCTGCAGTGAGAAGAAAGCAGCAATTCGAGGATCATCTTTCTGTGATGCTGCAGCCGTGGTGTATGCGTATAGATCACCATTCCATCTCTTGGTACTTCGGAGCAGGATGCAAAAATCTTCCCTCTGTCATCTTCCACCACGCACATACGACAGGCGCCGTATGTTGACAGTTCCGAATGATAGCAGAACGTAGGAAGATCAATTCCTGATTTTCGGATTACAGAAAGGACATTTTTCTCATCTGTAAATGCTACCCGTCTGTTATTAATTGTCATATATCCCATATCTTCTGCCTCCTACTCTTCTATATGAATGGCACCAAACGCACAGGAACTCTCACACGCTCCGCACTTGATGCACTTGTCATTGTCAATTACAAACGGTTCTTTGATTCTTCCGCTGATCGCTCCCACCGGACAGTTTCTTGCGCACTTGGAACATCCCTTGCAGCGCTCCGGACTGATAATGTATCTTCTAAGTGCAGTACAAGTATGAGAAACGCACTTCTTATCCACCACATGCTCCACATACTCATCCCGGAACAATTTCAATGTACTCACAACAGGCAGAGCCGCACTCTTCCCGAGACCGCAAAGAGCTGTCTCTGTAATCATATTTGCCAGTTCCTCCAGAAGATCCAGATCTTCCAGTTTTCCGTTGCCTGCCACGATCCGCTCCAGAATCTCCAGCATCCGCTTGGTACCTTCCCTGCACGGCACACATTTTCCACAGCTCTCATTCTGCGTAAAATTCATAAAGAACCGGGCAACCTCCACCATACAAGTGTGGTCATCCATGACAACCAGACCGCCGGAACCGATCATTGCTCCCATCTTCTTAAGAGAATCAAAATCCAGATTGACATCCAGATGCCTTGTAACCAGACATCCGCCGGACGGTCCGCCGATCTGTACTGCCTTAAATTTACCGTCCTCTTTGATTCCGCCGCCGATATCGTAAATCACCTCTCTTAAGGAAGTCCCCATCGGCACCTCGATCAGACCGGTATGCTTCACACTTCCGGTCAGCGCAAATGCCTTCGTTCCCGGACTGTTCTCAGGTCCAATACTCTTAAACCATCCGGCTCCCTCATTGATGATCATCGGGACATTGGCAAATGTCTCTACATTATTAAGCACTGTCGGTTTCGCAAACAATCCCTTCTCTACAGTACGAGGCGGTTTCACACGCGGCATTCCTCTGCTGCCTTCAATGGATGCTGTCAATGCACTTCCCTCTCCGCAGACAAATGCTCCCGCTCCGCGATTGATATGGAGATGGAATGAAAAATCCGTACCCAGAATGTGATCACCTAAAAGTCCACACTCTTCTGCCTGGCTGATCGCCAGCTTCAACCGACTGATCGCCATCGGATACTCTGCCCGCACATAAATATAGCCGTCTCTTGCACCTACCGCATAAGCCCCGATCATCATACCCTCGATCATCTTGTGCGGATCGCCTTCCATAATACTGCGGTCCATAAAAGCTCCCGGATCCCCCTCGTCTCCGTTACAGACAATGTAACGTATCTTCTCCGGCTGGCGTGCTACCTGTGACCACTTATATCCGGTCGGGAATCCGCCGCCTCCCCGGCCTCGTAAGTTAGATTCTGAAATCTCTTCTATCACCTGTGCAGGAGTCATCTCAAAAAGCACCTTCTCCAGGGCACGGTATCCGCCTGCAGCTATGTATTCCTGAATATGCTCCGAATCGATATGTCCGCAGTTTTTGAGAACATTTCTTGTCTGCTTTTTATAAAACGGGATCTCTTCCTGTTTCTTATATTCGATTCCATCCTGTTTAAATAAGAGATGCCGGATCACATCTCCCCGTTCAATTGTCCGGTAAAAAATCTCTTCACAATCACTCAACTGAACTTTGGTATACAAAATCCCCATCGGTTCGATCCGCATCAGAGGTCCCATTTCACAAAACCCATGACATCCGCTCTTTTTCACTTCCACAGGTCCCGTCTTTTGTTCTGCCTCTGTGTGAGCGATCTCCGGTCCAAAGAACACATCCACATCCGGATTCTCTGCGGTGAGCTCACACATTTTCTCATAAATCTCCCCGGAACCGCCTGCCAGACAGCCGGTTCCCGCACAGATTAAAATCCGGCATCGGCTTTTTTCAATCTTTTCTGAAGTTTCTTTTCGGACCTGCTGCAGAATCTCTCTGTTTTCAATTCTCTTCATATGCCTTACGCTCCTCTCAACTCGTGAATCAGTTCTGCTGCCGCATCCGGCGTCATCTTCGGATAAACCGTATCATTCACCGTCAAAACAGGCGCAAGTCCACAGGCTCCTAAGCAGGAAACCGTCTCAACAGTAAACAGCATATCATCTGTTGTATTCTTCTCTCCGGAAATCCCCAGCTCACTGTAGATCCTTTCCAGAATCGGAATTGATTTTCTCACATGACATGCTGTACCATTACAGACCTTAATGACATATTTTCCTTTTGGTTCAAATGAGAAATTCTCATAAAATGTTGCCACACTGTACGCTTTGGCCTCACTGATGCCGATTTTTTCCGCAACATAGCTTAAAAGCTCTGGCTGCAGGTAGCGATATTCGCTCTGGATATCCTGAATGATCGGAATCAGAGATTCCTGATAAGCTCCATGTGATGCAACGATCTCATCTGCTTTGTCATAGTAGCTTTGATCTAACATATAATCCTCCTTTTGGTACATTTTTGTATATTTTATTACATTTTCAGTGCCTCTTGCGTAACATTATATGTTAGAACATACAATCATTCAATATTTTTTATCCAGTTTTCTATGAACATTTTGTAAACCATTACTGTTCACAGTAACTGTGAACTTTCTCCAAACTCAGGATTTTAAAAAAGAACAAAAGCAGCAGAACAGCTTTGCATTTCACAGCCAAGTCTGAGCCACGCGATCGCACAGCTGGAAAAAGAGCTGGGGATCCCGCTGTTTGAAAAAAACGGAAGAAATACAACCCTGACACGATTCGGAGAAGAATTTCTCTCCTGTGCGGAACACACGCTGTCTACTCTGGATGAAGGAATCACAACACTCCACAGAAATGCACGGGGCGAAGGTCTGATCCGCATCGGGATGCTCAGGCCTCTTGGAATCGAATACATTCCCCGTCTGGCTGCCGGTTTCCTGAAAGCGAACCCGGGACAGGACATCCAGTTTACTTTTCATACAGGTGTCACACAATATCTTCTGGATGGTCTGGCTGCACGAAAATATGATCTTGTATTCTGCTCTCAGCCATCTGAAGAACACAAATTTACAGCGGTTCCGATACAGAAGCAGAATCTGATCATGATCACACCGCAGTCTCATCCACTGTCTGCTAAGGACAGCGTGGATCTTGTTGAGACCATTCCTTATCCGCAGATCTTCTTTGAAAAGAGCGCCGGTATCCGAAATGTCATTGACCAGATGTTTGCCAGGACAGTCGCCTCTCCTAAAATAGCCTATGAGACCGAAGAAGATCAGGTCATTGCAGGTCTGGTCGCACAGGGATTCGGTATCGCTGTTGGAAGTTCTTCTTACCTTTTTTCAGAACGATACCATCTCCTGACAGTGCATCTTTTGTAAATACCGCATGAATGTCTGCAACTTTCTCTCCGTCTGCTGCAACTCCACCCTGCTGTACCGCACGTCTTGCTTCCGATTTAGATGGAACCAGACCACTCTTTAAGAGCAGTGTCAGAATATCAATCTCATTTCCTTCAAAATCTTCTTCTGTCAGCTCTGCTGTCGGCATCTGTGCTGCATTTCCCTGGCTGAACAATGCTCTTGCACTCTCCTGTGCCTTATTTGCTTCCTCTTCTCCATGTACCAGCTTTGTCAGTTCAAATGCAAGGATTTCTTTGGCAGTGTTAAGCTGTGCACCTTCCCATGAATCCATCTTGTCAATCTCTTCCAACGGAAGGAATGTCAGCATACGGATACATTTCAGAACATCTGCATCTGCCACATTTCTCCAGTACTGATAGAAGTCAAACGGAGAAGTCTTGTTTGGATCAAGCCATACCGCACCGGACTGTGTTTTTCCCATTTTCTTTCCTTCAGAGTTCAGAAGCAATGTGATCGTCATCGCACTTGCATCCTCTCCCAGTTTCCGGCGGATCAGTTCTGTTCCTGCCAGCATGTTGCTCCACTGGTCATCCCCGCCAAACTGCAGGTTACATCCGTATTTCTGGTACAGTGCATAGAAATCCGTTCTTCCGGAAGGATCTCCGATGTATCCTGTACCGCCTCCGATCAGCGCGATCGGTTTATTTCCTGCCATTTGCAGACGTTTCATCAGACAAAGTGCCATAAAGTGTCCTACATGAAGACTATCTGCTGTTGGATCAAATCCAATATAAAATGTTGCCTTTCCTTCATTTACCAGTTTGGAGATTCTCTCCTCGTCTGTCACCTGCGCGATCAGACCTCTTGCTTTCAATTCGTCATAAATCTGCATCTTTTGCATCCTCACTTTCCTAAAATATAAAAAGAGCCTTCATCCGAAAGGACGAGGGCTCATAAGCTCGTGGTACCACCTTTTTTCACAGACGACTCGCGCCATCTGCCTCTGTGAGTCAATCTCGCACCTTTTCGATACTCAATCACTCAGTGCAGTAACGTGCACCAATCCGTCACAGCCTACTTTCCTGTAAGAGTTCGGTGTGAAGCTCTGAGATGTATTCATACAAGATGTCTTCCTGCGCCTCTCATCAGCCGGCTGCTTTCTGTCTTCGTCCATTCCTGTACTACTTGTTCTCTTCTTTGCCTGTTTCATATACTATCGAAATCTTATCCCATTCCCCCTTGTTTGTCAAGGCTGATTTGAGATTTTCTAAAGTTCCTGCAGCACCTGCACTGCTTTACGGATGTTCTCTGCCGAAGTCTGCCAGATCTCAAATTCACTGAATCCCGGAATCCCCATCGGTACACCTTCTCTCCGAAACTCCATCCGGCTGTCAATCACGACTTTTCCGGACATATGGTATGCCTTCGCATTTGTGTAAGGAGCCAGTTTTGCGATACTCTCCGGATTGATACCTGCCCCCGCCAGAATCTCAATCCTGCCTGCACTTTTCTTCACCAGATCCTTGATCAGATCACGTCCCTCCCAGGCAGAGCTTTTCTGTCCGCTTGTAAGGATCGTATCAATTCCCAGTGAAATGCACTGCTCCATTGCCTCATAAGGATCCCGGCAAACATCAAAGGCACGGTGCAGCGTAATTCCCATGTCCCCCGCTTCTTCCACAAGAGCCTTCATCTGCTCCATATTCAACGTTCCGTCCGGATTCAAAATTCCGATCACAATGCCGTCCGCCCCCAGTTTACGGAACATTCTGACTTCATCCAGAATCATACGCAACTCGTAGTCATCATAACAGAAATCCCCAAATCTTGGACGAAGAAGTACACGCACATTTAAACCTGTCTGCTCCTTCACCTGACGGAATAGGGATTCTCCCGGGGAAGTCCCTCCGATCACCAGATTGGAACAGAGCTCGATTCTGTTCGCTCCGCCTTTTTTCGCTTCGATCGCGGACTGCACACTGTCCGCACATGTCTCTAAAATGTAATTCATTTTGGTCTGCCTCTCTACAATTTTTCATTTTTATTTTCACTTATTTCTCTTATCAAGAAAGGTAAGCAACGCAATATAATAACTTCGTATGCTGCCCTGTGCGCCCCCTGTCACAGGTCTTTCCTGTTTGAGAGTCTATCATACTTTCCATTTGATTTCAACAAACTTCTTATCCCCTCCACTCCACTCAAAAAGGCCGCTTACAGCGGCCTCATGAGTAAAGGGATTTAAATTTTGATTTTATTTACACAATTTTTTGAACTCGTCAGCTACGAACTGAACTTTTGTTCCGATGATAACCTGTACGGATGTTTTTCCAGGACGGATTACTCCTGCAACACCTGCAGATTTGATCTTCTTCTCATCTACTTTTGTGTAATCTTTGATTTCAAGACGAAGTCTTGTGATGCAGTTGTCGATGGATGCTACGTTTTCTTTTCCGCCGACACCCTCCAGAATAATTTTAGCAACTTCTGTGAAGTTATTGTTTGCAAGTTTTACTGTTGTCTCATCTACATCATCATCCTCGCGTCCCGGAGTCTTTAAGTTGAACTTCACGATTGCGAAGCGGAACACCACGTAGAATACGATGAATGCTGCGATTCCAAGAGGAATGATCATCCATGTTTTCTGAGCAGCTGGAAGGGATGCTGAGAATAACAAGTCTGTCGCACCTGCTGAGAAGCTGAATCCTGCGCGGAATCCAACCAATGTTGTAATTGTTACGAAAATACCATACAGTAAAGCGTAGATTACGTACAGAACTGGAGCAAGGAACATAAATCCGAACTCAAATGGCTCTGTAACACCACATACGAATGCTGCGATCGCTGCAGAAGCAACAAGACCGATTGCAACTTTCTTCTTAGCAGGTTTTGCTGTATGTACCATAGCAAGCGCAGCACCAGGAATACCGAACATCATACATGGGAAGAATCCTGACATGTACATACCAAGGCTCCATGTAACATCTGCTGATGTCTCGCCTGCCCAGAAGTGTGTCAGATCTCCAAGACCGATCGTATCGAACCAGAATACGTTGTTCAGTGCATGGTGCAGACCGAATGGGATGAGCAGTCTGTTGAAGAATGCATAAATACCAGCTCCAACAGCATCCAGGCTTACGATTGCTTCTCCAAGTGCAACCAGTGCTCCGAAGATAACCGGCCATACAAACAGCAATACAACAGATGCAATGATAGATACAACACCTGATACGATTGCCACACAACGTTTACCGCTGAAGAATGACAGCCAGTCAGGAAGCTGTGTATTTTTAAATCTGTTGTAGCACATAGATCCAATCAGACCTGCGATGATACCAATAAATGGATTCGCGATTTTATCGAATGCTAATGTAGAAGTTTCTGACAGAGTTCTGATAACAGAAACGTTTGCTGTAGAAAGCAGGTTTGTGATCATCAGCCAGGAAGCCAGCGCAGAAAGAGCAGCTGTACCATCATTATCATCTGCCATACCAACACCAATACCGATCGCGAACAGGATTGCCATATTATCGATCAAAGCTCCCCCTGCTTTTACCAGATAAAAACCAATCTGCTGAATGATACCGTTAATTTCTCCACCCTGCATTGTAGCCGGACACATCCAGTATCCAAGTCCCATCAGGATACCACAGATAGGCAGACATGCTACCGGGAGCATTAAGGATTTACCTAATTTTTGTAAAAATTTCATTTCTTTTCCTCCTTCTCAAAATCCTTTTCCTTATTGGAATCCCTTTATTTATTTTAATCCGGCAAGTACCACCGGTTTAAAACCATATCTATAAAACTATTTTTCTTCTACGGTCAGAACATCATCTCCGGCGTTGACCTCTTTGTCTGCCTGAGCTGTCACAGCCGCATAATCTGCTGTGTTGCAGATCAGCACCGGTGTGATGATATCATATCCTGCAGCTTTCACCTTCTCAAGATCTACTGTCAAAAGCAGATCTCCCTTTTTCACGGTATCTCCGGCTTTTACATGACCTTCGAATCCCTCTCCTTTTAACTGTACCGTATCCAGTCCCACATGAATCAGAACCTCTGCCCCAAAATCTGTGGTCAGACTGATCGCATGAAGGGTATCAAATACCATTCCGATCGTACCGTCTGCCGGCGCATAAATTTTGCCTTCTGATGGAATCACCGCAACTCCGTCTCCCAGAATCCCCTCACTGAATGTCGGATCGCTGACTTCTTTGAGAGAAACTGCCTTCCCTTTTGCCGGTGCTCCTAATACATGTGCTTTATCTTTTTTCTTCTTAAAAAGTCCAAACATCTTTCTTCCTCCTTTTATTCTTCCGCAGTCGTCACTCTCCGGATGTGGATCGCCAGATACATGATCTCCTCTCCTGACAGGCTGCACTTTGTCTCTTCTTCAATATATGCAGCAACCATCTTGCTACAGTCATATTCTTTCTGATATTTTTTCTGCATCAGCTCCGCCAGTTCAGACTCCTCATCCGGAAGAAGCTCTTTTCGGTAGACCCGCTGAAGCAAAAACTTGATATGTGTTACAAATCTCTCATAATGGAGAGATGTTTCATCCAATTCAATCTGAAGCTTCTCTTCTACAATTTCCAGTATCTTTTTTACCAGATTCGGAAACTTCACTGCATCCCGAATATCTGTTCCATATTCTGCGTTCAGGAAATGAAGTGCAATAAATCCCGCCTCATCCTCCGGAAGCCGGATCCTCAGCTTTTCTTCAATCGTCTTGACCGCATACATTCCCAATTCATATTCCCTCGAGTAAAACCTCTTAATCTCCCATAACAATGCATTTTGTGGCTTAATCCCCTGCTGATATCTTGTGATCGCGAAATTAATATGATCTGTCAGTGTCACATATATACTCTGATTGAGCTTTAACTTCAGATTTTCTTTCGCATAGGTGATGATATCACTGGATACCTTTACATGCTCAAGCGGCATGTCTGCAAGAAGATCTTTAAACTGTTCTGCAAGTGTCTGACTTTTGATACGGAACACTTTCTCAATCTTGTTCTCCTGAATCTGCCTGCCGGGCTTCATCCCAAACCCAAGCCCGCGTCCCATGACAACAACTTCTCTTCCTTTGCTGTCTACAGCCGACACGATATTATTATTTATAATTTTCTCAATTAACATTCTATACCGAATCCTCTTTTATACGAATCTTTTTCCTGTTCTGTCAATTGTGTCTGGAGTTCCCCGTAAAATAATAAAAACCAGCTTTTACAAGAGAATAAACCTATGGTATTACTCTCTCGTAAAACTGGTTTTGCCTGCCTGACAGTAACAATCCAATTTGATTCAATTCGTTATATAAACTATACCAGAGGTGACACCTCAAGTCAACCTTTCGGCAGCTCTGAATTTAGATTTTGGTAATATTGTTTATATTTTTTTTATATTTTCGTATAAATGTACCAACGTTTTTTTATCTTGGGATTTTAGACAGCGCTGCCTCATCTGCCACCAATGTCACATCGCTGTGCATCTGCAGGATCGATGCCGGAACCTGTGGTGTAACCGGTCCGAAAAATGCATCTCTTACAATATCTGCCTTATCTTCTCCGCTGACAATGATCAGAATCTTCTTTGCCTGCATGATCGTTCCGATTCCCATCGTATATGCCTGTCTCGGAACCTCATCTGCGGATGCGAAGAAACGCTTGTTTGCTTCGATCGTGCTCTCTGTCAGATCTACACAGTGTGTCGTCTTATCAAATGCATCTGCAGGTTCATTAAATCCGATATGACCATTGTGTCCCAGTCCGAGAAGCTGAAGATCCACACCGCCGAGAGAACGGATCAGTTCTTCATAGCGCGCACACTCCTTTTCTCCATCCGGCTGTGTACCATCCGGCACATTTGTATTCTCTTCCTTGATGTTTACATGGTTAAACAGATGCTCATGCATGAAATAGTAATAGCTCTGGTCATTTTTACGGTCCAGTCCTTTGTATTCATCCAGATTGACAGAAGTCACCTGAGAAAAGTCCAGATCCCCTTTTTCATACCATTCTACCAGCTTCTCATATGTACCGATCGGTGTGGAACCTGTTGCCAGTCCCAGTACACAATCCGGTTTCATGATCACCTGTGCAGACAAAATATTCGCTGCTTTTTTGCTCATATCATTGTAGTCTTTTGTTGCAATAATCCTCATGTTCCATTTCCTCCTCTATCCATACCAGCCCGCGAACTCCAAAATGCGGCCGATCATCATTCATCCGAAACGGATAAATCATATTTATTATATACTTGTTTCCTGCTTTTGTACAATCTAAAAATTGCTTTCCTTTTTAGATATTATTCTTCATACTCGATTCCTACAAGAAACAGCCCCTGCGGCGGAGCTGTCACCCCTGCGGCTTTGCGGTTCTTTGCTTCCAGAATCTCCTGTACCTGCTCCGGGGTATAAAACCCTCTCCCCACGCGCACCAGTGTTCCCACAATGATGCGCACCATATTATACAAGAATCCATTTCCCTGTATCCGGATGGTAATCTCATCTCCCACCGGCAAAATATCCAGACTGTAAATCGTACGCACGGTATCCTCCACATCCGTACGCACATTACAAAAACTCACAAAATCGTGAGTCCCTACCAGATACTGTGCAGCCTTTTTCATCTTCTCAATATCCAGATCAAATGACACAAAATACCGGGTCAGCCTTCTTGTGGGATCCGGTATTTTCGCATTCAGAATATGATATTCATACGTTTTTTTTGAATTGCAGTATCGCGGATGCCAGTCTGCCGGCACTTCTTCCGATCTGATCACAACAATATCATCCGGAAGCCTCTGGTTCAGGGCATATGAAATCCGCTCCGGCGGAATGGAAGTTTCAGAATCAAACACTGCCACATTCCCAAGGGCATGTACCCCGGAATCTGTTCTGCTTGCCCCGATGACCGTAATCTCTTCCCCTGTCAGTTTTCTGAGCGCACGGTTCAGAACTTCTTCCACCGTAATTCCATTCGGCTGGATCTGCCATCCACAATAATTCGTTCCGTCATAAGCAACGGTCAGTTTCAATCTTTTCATAACATCATCATTGCCACCTCATGTACCGGAACTTTCACTTTGTTCAGCGGTCGGAGCAGCTTCTCTATCCCATCTGTCAGTGCATTCGGAGTGGTTGTAAATGTCATGATCGACGATCCCGCGATCAGATAAATGAGACGAATCGCCATATATACCGAGATTTCCAGTCCATCTTCTGTAATTTGAAAAATCCAGAAATGAACCAGCACCTCTCCTCCGTTATTCAAAAACAGATTAAATGCTACTGTGATCAAGAGCAGGATCATAATCGGTTTTAAGCCCTTCATAATAAACTTCAAAGGCACTTTACTTAAATGGATCACCCCTGCCAGGAACAAGGTTGCAACCAGATAGCCGAGTACGCTTTTCTGTACAAACAACGAGATCAGAAATAACAGTGTCGCCACGATCTTCACCCTGGGATCCAGACGGTGTATTACGCTGTTTGCCGGATAGTATTGTCCAATTGTAATATCTCGAATCATAATTTTGTTTCCTCCGGATGCTTCCCTCTAAAATAGCGCATGATCTCATCTGCCGCCTCTTCTACTGTCGTCACATCATTGCCGACCTGCAGTCCATTCTGCCGCAGATCGTGCATAATGTAAGTTACCTGCGGCGCAGCAAGGCCAACCTCTTCCAGTTCCTGATAATGTGCAAACACTTCCCGGGGCGTTCCATCTAAAAACTTTTCCCCGCGGTTCATCACAATAATTCGATCCACATATTTCGCGATATCTTCCATACTGTGAGATACCAAAATAACAGTGATTCCCGTTTTCTTGTGAAGCTCTGCAATCTGATCCAGAATCTCATCCCGTCCTCTCGGATCCAGTCCGGCAGTCGGTTCATCCAGTACCAGTACTTTCGGGCGCATGGCAAGAACTCCCGCGATCGCCGCCCTTCTCTTCTGTCCTCCGGAAAGCTCAAACGGAGACTGTAAATATAATTCTTCCGGAAAACCAACCAGTTCCAGAGCTTCTTTCGCCCGTTTCTCGCACTCTTCTTTTGAAAGCCCCTGATTTTTCGGACCAAAGCATACATCTGTCAGAACATCCACTTCAAACAGCTGATGCTCCGGATACTGAAACACAAGTCCTACCTGGCTTCTTAAATACTTCATATCGTATCCGTCTTCATAGATGTTCTTTCCTTCATAATACAACTCTCCGGATGCAGCTTTGATCAGACCATTAAAATGCTGGATCAGTGTTGATTTTCCGGAACCTGTATGACCGATGATCCCGAGAAACTGTCCCTGCGGAATCTCGAGGCTGACATCTTTTAACGCCTGTTTTTCATATGCAGTTCCCTGACCGTAAACATACTGAATGTGTTTTAATTCAATCGACATAATACCTCCACCAGTTCCTCTTTCTTCAGGATTCCTTTCGGGATATCCAAACCTCTTTTTCTCAGTTCATCTGCCAGCATCGTTACCTGTGGTACATCCAGACGATACTTTTTCAATTTTTTCTCCTGAGAGAATACCTCTTTTGGAGTTCCGTGCATCACAACATGACCCTTATCCATAACAAATACCTGATCGGCCTCGATCACTTCTTCCATATAGTGGGTGATCAGGATCACCGTTACTTTTTTCGTCTTCTGCAGACGGCGGACAGTTTTGATCACTTCTTTTCTTCCATTCGGATCCAGCATAGCAGTCGGCTCATCTAAAACAATACACTTTGGTTCCATAGCGATCACTCCCGCAATGGCAACTCGCTGTTTCTGCCCTCCGGAAAGCTTGTTTGGGGAAGACTTGCGATACTCCAGCATTCCGACATCTTTCAGGCTTTCTTCCACCCGCTTCCAGATTTCGTCCGCCGGCACGCCCAGATTCTCCGGTCCGAATCCGACGTCTTCTTCTACCACCGTTCCGATGATCTGATTGTCCGGATTCTGAAATACCATTCCTGCGGATTGTCTGACATCCCACAGATTCTCCGGATCTTTCGTATCTCTTCCGTTTACCCACATGGTTCCGCCGGACGGCACCAGGATCGCATTCATATGCTTTGCCAGCGTCGACTTTCCGGAACCGTTGTGTCCCAGGATTGCCACAAAAGACCCCTCCGGGATATCAATATCCACGCCGTCAATCGCACGCTTCATACCGATGATATTTCCCTCTTCATCTCTTTTTTCATATTCATAGATCAGCTCTTTGGTCTGTATCATTTTTAGACTCCTTTTCTCTGTTTACAAAGATAATCCCTGCACTGACCAGAATCAGCGCCGCCAGATTCTGTATTTTCCAGATGTCCTCTCCAAGAAATACTGCTGAGAGTGCTACACCGAAAACAGGGATCGTAAACCCAAACACCGCTACTTTCCCAACCGGGTTATACTTCAAAAGCAACGCCCATATGCTGAACGCAACCGTGGACAGCAGTGCCATATACAATAAAAGCAACACGGACCGCATCGTAAATCCACGCACGTGGCCGCCAAGCAAAACACCTGCCAAAATCAGCATTCCTCCACCGAATAAAAGCTGTAATCGCAGTGGGCGTTTCTTTCCCCGAGAGCAGCTTCAATGTCACCGAACTTGCTCCATATGCCATGGAACAGACCAGGATCAGCCCTTCTCCCATCCACTGAAATCCACCGGCCATTCCACCCGGTGTCAGGTTGATCACGATCACACCGGCAAACCCGATCAGGCAACCGATGCTCTTCTTCCACGTCATTTTCTCTGATTTTATCATAAAATGTGCAAATATCAACGCAAAAAATGCGTTCGAAGCATTGATCACCGAACCTTTTGCCCCGGTTGTATGTGCAAGACCGATATAAAAACAGATGTACTGTATAAATGTCTGCAACATTCCCTGTCCGAAAACCGGCAGTACAGAACTTCTTCGGATCATAAGCCAGCGCTTCTCAAGAAAACTTTCGATCAGAAATGTAAAGATTCCCGCCAGGAAGAACCGGTATCCCGCAAACAGGATCTGGCTGCCTGCGCCTTCGATCGCCAGCCATTCATATCCTATCTTCACACATGGAAAGGCACTTCCCCACAATGCACAGCAAAGCAGAGCCAGAGCAAACACAACACCTGGATTTTGTAATTTCTTTTCCATATACAATGTGATATCCTTTCATTTTTACCAGTTTCTTAGTATAACACATTTTTATAGAAGAAAAAAGTAGAGTTGTCGCATTGATTTTCATCAATATGACAACTCGTATATACATCCAAAGTGCATTTCAAAGTACAAAAACTGCCCTTTTGAATATCGCTTTTTACTATTTATCAACTACGCCATCTCCGGCTCGCCGTACTCTTCTCCGAAAGTCTCGACTGTCACTTTTTTCATTACCTGAGGCTCCAGTGGCTTGTCACTGTAGTCTGTGGCTGTGTCTGCAATTTTATTCACAACATCCATTCCCTCTGTAATCTTTCCGAATGCAGCGTATGCTCCATCCAGATGCGGGGATTTCTTATGCATGATAAAGAACTGGCTTCCCGCAGAATCCGGATGCATTGCACGTGCCATAGACAGAACACCTTCATCATGTGCCAGATTGTTCGTCACGCCATTCTGAAGGAACTCTCCTTTGATTGTATATCCCGGACCACCCATACCTGTTCCGTCCGGACATCCTCCCTGGATCATAAATCCGCTGATCACACGGTGGAATGTCAGTCCGTCATAAAATCCTTTCTTTACAAGCGATACAAAATTTTTCACTGTGTTCGGTGCGATCTCCGGATATAACTCCGCTTTCATGATATCGCCGTTTTCCATTTCAAATGTAACAACTGGATTTGCCATATGTTTTCTCCTCTTTTCTATCAGACTGCGGCTTTGAAGAAGCCGTATATGAAGTTATTGTAGCGGATTTGCACGATTTCGTCAACGCATTGTGTTTTTCTGGAATTTTCTGAAAACTTGCTGAAAATCTCTTGATTTTTTCCTGTTATCGCAGTATTTTTAAATCGTAAGTAGTAAGTAATAAGTAAATATAAATTTTCTTATCCACGAGGAGGGTTTTCCTATGACGAACTTATCATTACAGGACCGTTTTTCACTCATTTCATTAAACGCTTTAAACAGCACACGTAATTCTACTGCAAAAAAAGCAGCAATTCGCTGTATCTCTGCAGCCGGTGTACTGGATCGATTTCTACAGGAAACAGAAGAGCTCACCGAAGACTCTGACGAATACCGCGCCAGATTGGATGCTTTATCTGTTTCTTTGAAGGAAGCAGCTCATTTATCTTCTTCTGCTGCAAAAGAGCTGGAACACACAGTATATACCCATTTAAATAATCTGGGACTGATGACAGAAGCATCCTCCCTGGTCAGCTGTGATCTGGAGTTTTCTTCTGCCGGAAACAAGATTCTGGAATACCGGACGGATTCCGATGAATATTCACGGCAGACAGAAAGTCTTCGTGCAGAACTGATGGAAGAAGGCAACGTATTCGATGAAACCGTATGTATGCTCTGGCTGCTGCGTGAGAGCAGCTGCTTTTATGACCTATTTTCAAAGGAAGAACAAAAATACCTCACTTCCAGAATTAACGAGTTATACCTGAACTCCCTTCTGGCAAAAACACTGCTTTCCGTTTCCATCCACAATGCGCTTGACAGTGCGGCACTTGGGCTCTTTTCGAAAAAGAAAGCGATTTTTTCCACCCAGCTCGGTACCGGGGTTCTATTTCAGGTTCCGTTTATGGAACGTTCCAGTGCCGTTTTCATTGAGTCTGAAGAATTATATTGTAATGCCGAAAAGCGTCTGGAAAGCGTCATTGCCAGATTGGAAGAAAACGGAAATGAAGTCCATGTGATCCGCGCAGGCACGGTACCTCTTCTTCAGATTGACAATCTTTATTATGAATGTATCCCGACACAGCACAAATATTACCGGGTTCCTGTTTTCGGTGTTCAGCTTAGAAGATATATTATGTAAAAGGAGTGTTCTTATGTCCAGACAACGTTCTATGGAGAAAATTCTGGTCTCGGAATATGTTTCGATCGGCGAGCTGGTGCGCATCACCGGTTGCCACTACAGTACTTTAAAATTTTATACAGAAGAAGGAATGCTGCCATTTGAACAGGCAGAAGAAAATCTGACACGCCGCTTCCCCAGAGAGGCGGCGGTCGCAAGAATCGAACAGATTCGTTCTCTTCGGCAGGACGGACTTTCCATTCCTGCGATCAAAAAGCTTCTATAGTCACTTTGTACACCATTATCTGTTTTTTTTAGTTACTCGTAACATTGTCTGTTTTGGCCTCCAAAGGTATACTTAATTACAGAAAACAACGAAACACTGATTTTAAGGAGGCTATTTAAAATGGCAAGTTTATCATTAAAAGGAATTCAGAAAATTTATCCGAACGGATTTCACGCAGTAAAAGATTTCAATCTGGACATTGAAGACAAAGAGTTCATCATCTTTGTAGGACCTTCCGGATGTGGTAAATCTACAACACTTCGTATGATCGCAGGTCTGGAAGATATTTCCGGCGGTACACTGGAGATTGACGGAAAAGTTATGAACGATGTGGAACCAAAAGACAGAGATATCGCGATGGTATTCCAGAACTACGCTCTGTATCCACATATGACAGTATACGATAACATGGCATTCGGACTGAAGCTTCGTAAAGTTCCGAAAGATGAGATTGATAGAAAAGTAAAAGAAGCAGCAAGAATCCTTGACCTGGAAAAACTGCTTGACCGTAAACCAAAAGCTCTTTCCGGTGGACAGAGACAGCGTGTTGCTATGGGACGTGCGATCGTTCGTAATCCAAAAGTATTCCTTATGGACGAACCTCTTTCCAACCTGGATGCAAAACTGAGAGTTCAGATGCGTATCGAGATTTCCAAACTGCATGAAAATCTGGGCGCTACAATCATCTACGTAACACATGACCAGACAGAGGCTATGACTCTTGGTACAAGAATCGTTGTTATGAAAGACGGAGTTGTTCAGCAGGTAGATACACCTCAGAACCTGTACAACACACCTTGCAACCTGTTCGTAGCAGGATTCATCGGATCTCCTCAGATGAACTTCATGGATGCTGTTGTTGATATCAAAGGAAATGATGTAACATTGACTGTCGGAAAACATACACTGAAAGTTCCTGCATCTAAAAAACAGGCACTGATCGACGGTGGATACAACGGAAGAACTGTTGTTCTTGGTATTCGTCCGGAAGATGTACATGATTCACAGGCATTCATCAGCAATTCACCTGACAGCGTGATCGAATCTACAATCAAAGTTTATGAGCTGCTTGGAGCAGAAGTATATCTGTACTTTGACTTAGAAGGTACACAGATGACAGCCCGCGTAAATCCTCGTACAACATTAAGAAACGGAGATCACGCAGTATTTGCTCTGGATATGGAAAAGATCCACATCTTCGACAAAGAAACAGAGTTGACGATTACAAACTAATGTTTTAAAATAGTTATAACTAAAAATGACAGGGGGCTGTACGATTGTGCAGCTCCTTCTCTGTCTACCGGGAGAAACACTATGAATCATACAGCCGAATTAGAGAAAGCATTGACAGACCTCAGACATATTACCGGAATTTCTATGGAGATTCACGCAGAAACAGAAGAAGAAGTGACAAAAGCGCTGGAGCAGTTAAAGCTCCTCTCCTCCGCATACAAAGAAAAGTATAACAAGATTCATTTTCTTCAGAGCCTGATGACAGACAGCATCCCTACATATAATGTATATGACCGGGCCGCCCGTCTTCACATTGCTCCGGAAGAGCCGCGTATCCTTTATCTTCTGGAGACTTCTCACAGTCTGGATGAAGATATTTCCGAGATTTTAAAGAATCTCTTTCCATCCCAGTCAGGAGCATTTCGAATTCCGCTGACAGAAGCTTCCTGTGCGATTCTCTGTCCTGTCAGATCTCTGGCAGATTCTTCACAGGAAACTGTACATCTTACTGCCCGCATGATCGTGGATACCGTAAACGCGGAAGCTCTGGCACGTGTCCGTGTTTCTTACAGCAAGACTCTGCATAATCTGCTGGATCTCTCCACTGCTTTTCGTGAGACAAGTCTTGCACTGAAAGTCGGTAAGCTGTTTTATTCCGAACAGACGGTATTTCCATATAACCGACTTGGAATCGGACGTCTGATCTACCGTCTTCCAACTTCGTTGTGTGAGAATTTTCTTCATGAAATTTTCGGAGAGGAGATTCCACAGGCACTAGATGAAGAAACCACTGCAACCGTTAATAAGTTTCTACAGAATAACTTAAATATCGCAGAGACCTCCCGGCAGCTGCATATGCACCGCAATACTTTAATCTATCGCCTGGAGCAGATTGAAAAGCGGACCGGTCTGGATCTTCGCCAGTTTGAAGATGCCATGACATTTAAGATCGCCTCTATGGTAATGAATTATTTATATACTGAAAGGAATACACCACATGAATGACGCACTTTATGAACAATTAGTTACTCGTAAATCCCGACCTATGGACCTCGTGATCCGTATTTTGTGCATTGCCGCTCTCGTAGTCGTGCTTTGCGGAGGTATGCTTTTTATCGGTTCTCTGGCAGTTCTCGCTACGATTCTTCTCGGAGTTCTGATTTACTACTTTGTATTTCCGAAACTCGATGTAGAATATGAGTATACACTTTTGAACCACGATCTGGAAATTGACGCTATTTACAGTAAATCAAAACGCAAAAAACTCATGACTCTGGATATCCAGCAGGCTGAGATCATTGCGCCAAAAAATTCTCACCGTCTTGATTCTGTACACGCAGACAAGACAAAAGATTTTTCCGCAGGTACAGGCGAAAGTACTTATGCCATTGTAATCCCGGCTGAACAGACGATGAGCTGTATCCTGATCGATCCGGATGAAAAGATGCTGGATCATATGCAGCAATGGATGGGCATGAAGGCTGAAATTCCTGTAAGTATGCAATAATGAACCATTGGCTCAAGGATATAATAAGCCCACCCTGACTCGCTAAAGTAAGGGTGGGCTTTTCATGTCTTATGGCATTATCCCTTCCAATATCTTTCCACGACTTCTACTATGATTTCCAGTACTTTTCTACCTCCTTCGCTGCATCTGACAGAGAAAACTGAAATCTTTCCTGAATTTTTACACATACAATTTCTTTCTCCATTCCCATTTCCTGAAGCAACTCTACTACGGCCTGTATGCCTTCTTGCCGGCCCTCCTGTAGCCCCTCTTGCAGACCCTCTTGTCTCCCCTCTTGCAGACCCTCTTGTCGGCCTATTTTTAGGCCTTCTTTTCGTCCCTCTCTAAGCCCAGTCTCTTTGTAAACAGTAGAAAAATACTGGTGATCTCGAATCGCACGCTCTCTTGCTTCATATTCCAGACGCTTTTCTTCATCTGCGCTGATCCGGTTCAAATCCTCATACGCCTTCTTAATATATTCGCTTTTTTCCGCTGCCATTTCAAATTCCTCCTTGGTCTCTGCATTGATAAACTGAAGCCATTTCAGCAGCTCTGTCTCCGGATACTCATGTTTTGCCAGCTTGGGAAGTTCCAGCATATGGATTTCAAACTTATCACTATACATCTTTCTTCCCTGATCCGACCAGAAATGAAAGCGGGAATAGTATTCTTCATCATCAAACAATGTAAAATTTAAAATCCCGACATGAATACATTTTTCTAATTTTTGATAGTCTTCTCCCGGTTTTAGCTGATCCACAAACATCTTTCCCAGATAGAACAAGGTACGTTCTGCCCAGTATTCACTGGATGTCACCTGGATTTCAATATCGATCTGCTCCTTATTATTTAGCAATACCCGTACATCCAGAATCCCCAGTTTATTATCTTTGTCTTTCTGACGCAGGTGGGACGGCAAAATCCTGCTCTCAACGATTTCTTCCAGATTGATCCCAAGTACTGCTGCCAGAAATGCATTGCGCACCTCTTCATCTTCCATCAGTTCTTTAAAACAGAAATCTACCTTTGGCTTCATTAAAAATTGTGTTGTTTTTTCTTTCTTCATACACACTCCTCCTTTGTTCTGATGGAAACCAGAATATTTCGGCGAGTATGTATCTATATCATTGATTTTATTATATCTTTTGACGCGATGTTTCACAATCGCAAATACAGACAAACTCCCTCTATTCTTTTATCCATCTCTTTACTCTTTATCTGGGAATAACTTTTGAATGGCAACTCTTTGCCATATTTGAAAATTGAAAGGGATTCCTTTCAAGATTGATTTTATTATACTTGAATTTTGATCAGGATACAATTAAATTTCCATAAATATCCTGTAAAAAGTTACTGTAAACAATAACTCTGCAAGCCACAGTAACAGAGCAGTTCCACATGGAACTGCCCTACACCACCGGAAACCAGAGTCTGATTTCCATTCCTTTTCCGTAGACTGACACTGCTTCTACTTCTATCTTTAATTCCTGTCCGATCTGCCGTACCAGATACAATCCCATCCCTGTCGATTTTTTCTGGCTGTTCTCTCCTGTAAATCCTTTTTCAAAAAGATAGCGGAGTTCATATGGTTTTACGCCACACCCATTGTCGCAGACAGACACTGCTTTAACCCTGGCATAATATAACATCTGCTCTACATAGGACTGCATCTGCAGTCTGACATGCTCCATTTTTTTGTGTACTGTCGGTGACATCTCCTCACTTCTGTTCTCAAGCAAAAGTGTAAAAAGAGATAATGGAATTTTCACTTCATGTGCCCATAATTCTACATACCGTTCATATTCTTCTTCCTGTATCCTCCCTGCATCAGCCTGCCTGTATGCTTTTCGAAGATATGCCCCGATCTCCCGCAGGATTTCCTGTTCTTCATTTCCTGCTCCCCCGATCGCAAGTCTCTCATTTTCTTCACTCGGGTCCGCCAGAAATGTAAGAAACCGCTCTTTCTTTTTCTGCTCTTTCCTTACGTTCCAGATTACTGCATACAAGAAAATAATTACAAAACAACTGGTTTCCAGTCCGGCCAGAACTTTGAACTGCTCTATCCCCGACAGCCACAGAAAGAATAGCGATACCAGTTCTGTACACGTAAGGATCACAAACCATATTTTTTCTTCTTTGATCTCGCTCCAGATTCGTCTGATATATTCCATATTACTGCTCTCTCTTCCACCGATATCCTCTGCCACGGATTGTTTCTATCCGATTCTCCAGACCAAGCGCCTTTAATGTCTTTTTCAGCCTTGTCACATTGACTTGAAGCGCATTTTCATCAATATATTCGGTTGTTCCCCACAATACCTTTGAAATGCACTCTTTTTTCACCTCTGTTCCTGCATATTCCAAAAGAATTTTTAAAATCTTCCCCTGATTTTCCGGAATATGACAGGCATCTTTCCCCTGACAGACCGTATAGGTTCTGGTATCAAAAAGAAAATCGCCTCCATCCAGTAAATGTGCATTCCCCATTGCCCGTTTCAGCAGATTTTCTGTCCTTGCCAGCAGACGGTCTTTATGACACGGCTTCGTCAGATATTCGTCAGCTCCCAGCTCCAGTGCTTTCAACTCATCCTGCATTTTATCCCTGGAGGTCAGCACAAGAATAGGAAGGCTGCCTTTCTTTCGTATTTCTTTACAAAGTGCAAATCCACTGATTCCCGGAAGTCCCAGATCCAGCACTAACAAATCCGGATGCTCTGCCTCACAGACAGCACCGGTTTCTGGAAAATCCGTTACACAGCATACCTCATAGCCTGCCTTATGATAAATATTTTCCAGTTCTTCCCGAAGGAATTCATCGTCTTCTACGATCATGATTTTTTGCATGCCTGTCTTCTACTCCTGCCGTTTTCTCTGAATAAATTTCAAAATCCTGCGATTGCTTGTCTTTATGACTCCTATTATATAAGCTGTTTCTATCAGACACAAGAAAAGAAACACACTTCCTGCCATCTGCCAGAAAACTTTTACTTCCTGCACCTGTCCAATCAGCCGGAACAATGTCCAGACCCCAAACACACTACTGAAAAATGCAACGCTCAATACCAGTCCATAGTGCCACCAGATCTGAACTTTCGCACAATGACAGAGCTCTTTGTAGTTACTTCCCAGTGTAAGCAGAACGCTGTAGCGTGCCCCGGTCTTCTCCTGCTGAATTAAAAACTGAACTCCAATGAGTGTATTTGCGATAATCAAAAAAATCACCGCCAGATAGATCGTCGTATATCCCAATGCCACCTGATAAAACATATGCCGCCCGGCTGTTCCCAGATAACTTTCATAATGCAGATTGGTTGTTTTTAGACGGTCATTGACAGACATCACTGCTTTGAGCAATCCTTCCTCCTTTACCAGAACCGGATCAAGAATCCCGTTCCAGTAAGAATAGCTTCCGTCTGCTACAAAGACATCAAAAACCTCATCCGGTACAATAAAACCATACATAATCGTCAACATCCGGTCTGCCACCAGATTGTCATTGCATACTCTTGGAATGATTTCATAATCGGTCTCGTCTATCTGCACAAAAACTTTCTCTTTCAGAAGTTTCTCTACGCTCTTTGCAGTCTCATCCGACAAATATGTGGGGTGCCCGTAAATTGCCATCTGATGTTCCTTTAAGTTCAAAGGTTCCATTCCTTTTGAACGCAAAATCTCATTGTACCCTGATTCTGCGATCAAAAACGGGGATTCTTCCCAAGAATATGGATTCAATCTGTTTTTCAGACGCTCATGTAATTCCTCACAGTCATATGCATATACTTTTCGCTCCTCCATACCTTCCGTAAAATCCAGATCTGTCCAAAGTAATCCGTTTCGTACTTCAAACAGATTTGAAAAATATTGGTCTACTTTCTGAGATGACAGCACTTCTTCTAACGTTTCTTTTTTCTCGTCAAATGTAAAATCGATCCCTGCCGTATCCTGTTGTCCCAGTTGCCCGCTCATCCCGACTCCATAGGCACAACATATGATCGCAAACAGAATCAGAAGGGAAGAAATTGCCAACGAAGATGATTTTAAAAATACCGCTTCCTGCAGCTGACGGCATGTAAATGTCCAGAGCTTTTTCCCCGGAAGTTTTCTGCATATCCTATCAAATAGGTATGCCAGGCCCTGAAAGAAAAAGAATGTACCGAGTACTCCACAAAAACATAAAATTGCAGTCATACGAAACATTCGTTTTATCCCAAGTTCCGAACTCAGTATCCCGCATCCGATCCCATAGGCTACTGCCAGAAGAATGATTCCCATCATCAGCTTCACACACGTTTTTATGGGCGAAAATGCACGCTGTTTTTCCTTCTGTTCACGGGATAACAATTCATAAACCTCTTTTTTCCAAAGCTTGATGCAAAGCACAAACCGGGCAAGCATTTTAATTCCGCAAATCCCAATGACCGTCCACAATGCAGCCAAACCGGAAAATGTAAACTGATGACGCAGAATTCCAAATCCTGCAAGCTTCGCCGTAATCAGGCTTGTAAGTTCCGAGATCAGCAGAGCCCCCGGGATCCCGATCACAAGAGCATACACAATATTTCGCAGATCTTCCAGAAAAAGCATTTGAAACAGACTTCTTTTCTTCATGCCAAGCATCAAATAGGTTCCAAACTCATGACTTCGCCGTTCCATCTGATACTTATCCGTAAAATATACCAGGAAATAAAGCAGGCACAGAGATACCACATATAAAATCGGAATCAGCATCAGCAGCTTGTTTACAGCATCTCTCTCCATCTCTTTCAGAAAGATCATCACATCCTGATGATCCAGCGCAAGGATAATATAAAATGCCGCCACCGTCAGAATCATCGTAACAAAATACAGCGTGTTTTCCTGCCGGTTTCGTTTACTGTTTCGTCTGATCAGTTCAGAGAACATAATTGCTTCCTCCTCCCAACTGCGCCATCACGGACAAAATGCGCTCATAAAACTCCCGGTTTGTCTCCTCCCCGACTCGCTTGCGTAATTCATGAAATACTTTTCCGTCCTGAATAAACAAAATTCTGGAACAAAAACTCGCAGCCTGTGCGTCATGTGTCACCATCAGAACCGCAGCCTCATCCTCTCGATTCACTCCGGAAAGTTGTTCCATCAGACTTCGTGCACTTCGGCTGTCAAGCGCACCAGTCGGCTCATCTGCCAGTACGATCTGCGGATGCAAAAGAAGCGCTCTTAATGCGGCTACCCTCTGCTTCTGTCCTCCGGACATCTGATTCGGAAACTTTTCCAGCACCTCCTCGATCTCAAAATATTCCGCCAGCTTCTGCATCCTTTTTCTGCTTTCCTTTTCCGGCATTTTGTGAATCTGTGCCGGCAAAAGAATATTTTCTCCACCCGTCAGATTATCCAGCAATTCAAACTGCTGAAACAGATACCCGATCTGTCTTCCCCGATACGCTGCCAGCTGAGCATCCGTATACATTCCGATATCCTGTCCTTTCAGAAGAATCCTCCCCCTTGTAGGTCTTAAAACCGAAGCAATACAATTTAACAGCGTCGTTTTTCCCGAACCGCTGCTTCCCATAATTCCGAGGAATTCTCCCTGATATACTTGAAACGAAATTCCTCTGAGTGCCTCTGCTGCATTTTCCTTTTCCCCATATGTTTTGTACAACGATTCTATTTCCAAAATAATACGGCTCATAATATCCCTCCCTTTCGTGATAAGAATATTATAAGCCGTATCGTGGATGAAAAACACTTACACTTTCTGTAAGAAAACTCCATCCTCTTTATGGTCTGCTATTCACAGTAAATTTTTATGAAAGCTCCAGTTTTCCGGTATATAACTGGTAATACGTTCCTTTCATTTTGATCAGATCCGCATGATCTCCACGCTCGATGATCTTTCCGTGTTCCAGAACAATAATCGCATCACTGTTGCGGATCGTAGAAAGTCTGTGCGCGATAACAAATACTGTACGTCCCTTCATCAGGTTATCCATACCCTTCTGCACAATACTCTCCGTACGGGTATCAATGCTGGAAGTTGCTTCATCCAGAATCAGTACCGGCGGATTTGCAACTGCTGCTCTCGCAATGGAAAGAAGCTGTCTCTGTCCCTGTGAAAGCTCTTCTCCATCACCGCTTAACATAGTATCGTATCCCTTCGGAAGCATTTTGATAAACTGATCTGCATGAGCCAGTTTTGCAGCCTCATATACTTCCTCATCAGTAGCATCCAGTTTTCCATAACGGATATTATCCATAATGGTTCCTGTAAACAAATGGGTATCCTGCAGTACAATTCCGAGGGAACGTCTCAGATCATCCTTTTTAATCTTTGTAATATTGATTCCGTCATACCGGATCTTTCCTTCCTGAATATCGTAAAAGCGATTGATCAGGTTCGTGATGGTTGTTTTTCCTGCTCCGGTAGAACCGACAAATGCCAGCTTCTGTCCCGGTTTTGCAAACAGACTGATATCTTTTAAGATCACTTTATCTTCGTTGTATCCAAATGTCACATCTTCAAAACGCACATCTCCGGTCAGTTCTGTATAAGACACACTTCCGTCAGCCGAATGTGGATGCTTCCAGGCCCACATTCCTGTTCTTTCTTTGCATTCGATAATATTGCCGTTCTCGTCTTTTTTCGCATTGACCAGTGTTACGTATCCCTCGTCTTTTTCCGATTCTTCATCGATCAGAGCAAAAATACGCTCTGCTCCGGCAAGTGCCATAACAATAGAGTTAAACTGCTGCGCCACCTGCATAAACGGCTGTGTAAAGCTCTTTGTAAACTGCAGATAAGATGCCATAACTCCCAGAGTGATCCCTCCGATTCCCATAATAGAAAGGAATCCTCCAAGTACAGAGACCAGTACAAACTGCAGGTTTCCGATGTTTCCGATTACCGGTCCCATCATATTTGCAAAGGTATTTGCCTGTGCAGCACTTTCAAAGAGCGCCTCGTTGAGTTTGTCAAATTCTTCTTCTGACTTTCTTTCGTGGTTGAACACTTTTACTACGCGCTGTCCGTTCATTCTCTCTTCCACAAATCCAGTCACATCTGCCAGAGATTTCTGCTGACGAACAAAATATTTTCCACTGTTTCCACCGATCTTTTTTGTTACGAAGATCATAAGACCAATGATCAGAACTGCTAAAATTGTAAGCAGCGGACTTAAGATCAGCATTGAAATAAAGGTTACGATAATCGTAAAAAAGGACATCAGTGCCTGTGGGATCGACTGACTGATCATCTGTCTGAGCGTATCTGTATCATTCGTGTAAAGACTCATGATAGAACCATTCGTATTCTGGTCAAAATAACGGATTGGAAGAGTCTGCATGTGTTGAAACATATCATCCCTTACTTTTTTAAGGACACCCTGACCAATGTAGACCATCAGGCGTGTATAAGTAAACGTAGCAATGACTCCCATCAGGAAAATGCTTCCAAGCACCGCAAGTGCCCGATATAGTTCTGCAAAATTCGGATCTTTCTGTCCGATCAGAGGACTGATAAAATCATCGATTAAAAACTTGAGGGACAATGATACCGAAATTGATGCGATCGAACTTAACAAAATACAGATAAATACGATCACAAACCGAACCTTGTACGTCCCGGTCACATATTTTAAAAGCCGCTTTGCGGTCTGTAAATTTTCTTTTGAAACCTTTGGTTTTCTATTCATCGTCCTCACCTCCCTTTATCTGAGATTCATATACTTCTCTGTAGATTTCATTTGTCGCAAGCAATTCTTCGGATGTGCCGACTCCCATGATCTTTCCTTCATCCAGTACAATGATCTGGTCTGCATTTTCTATAGAAGAAACTCGCTGCGCAATGATGATCTTTGTAGTATCCGGAATTTCTTCCCGGAATGCTTTTCGAATCAGCGCATCTGTTTTTGTATCTACCGCACTTGTGGAGTCATCCAGAATCAGGATCTTCGGTTTTTTCAGAAGTGCCCGTGCAATACACAGACGCTGCTTCTGTCCGCCGGAAACATTGTTTCCGCCCTGTACGATCATCGTATGATAACCTGCCGGAAATTCTTTTATGAAGCCATCTGCCTGTGCAAGTTTGCAGACTCTCTGAACCTCTTCCTCACTGGCATGTTCATTTCCCCAACGGATATTATCGTAGATCGTTCCTGTAAAGAGAACGTTTTTTTGCAATACCATAGATACCTGATCGCGCAGTGCCTCCAGATTATACTCTCTGACATCCAGTCCGCCGACTTTTACAGTTCCTTTTGTCACGTCATAAAGTCTCGGGATCAGCTGTACCAATGTTGATTTCGCACTTCCAGTTCCTCCGATGATCCCGATCGTCTGTCCGGATTTAATATGAAGATTGACATCTTTTAACGAAAGATTTCCGCCTTCTCCCGCATAACTGAAATCTACATGCTCAAACCGGATCTCTCCGTCTGCCACTTCTTTTCTTTGCAATAAAGATCAGTGTTCCTCCAAGCAGCGGTATGATGATCAGGAACAGTAAGGCAATTTTCTTATTGAGCAAAAGTGTCATGATCCAGGATAAAACAATCATGATCGGAGCTCTCGCCAGCAGACGAATGCTCATCATATACGCCATCTGTACGTTAGTAATATCTGTTGTCATACGTGTTACAAGACCGGATGTGGAAAACCGGTCAATATTTTTAAATGAAAATTCCTGAACTTTATAAAAAATATCATGTCTCAGGTTTTTGGCATATCCTGCACCTGCTATTGCTGCCATTTTTCCTGCTATAATACCGAAATACAGAGCCAGCATTGCCATAATGACCAGAATCAATCCCCGCCGTACGATATAGCTCAAATTTCCCTGCATGATTCCAACATCAATGATCTTCGCCATCTCCATCGGAATCAGAACTTCCATTAAAACTTCCAGGATTACGAAAAATGGAGCCAACACAGACTGCTTTTTGTATTCCCGGACTGATTTTAAAAGTGTTTTATTCATCGTTCTCGTCTTCCTCCTTATTTTCTGTTTTGTTTTCTGCAAGATTTTGAATCATCTGCACAAGCACCTTTCTGCAGATCTTTACATCTTCCTGATCTATTCCTTGTATCAGCCGCTTTTCGGTATCTCTGATGTGCTCCAGAATCTCAGGTCTGAGTGCTTCTGCTTTTGGGGTCGGTACAATACGTTTTAATCTGGCATCCTTTTTCGAACTCTCCCGGGAAATAAATCCATTTTTTTCCATGAGCTGCAAAATCCCTGTGGCTGTGGACTTCCGGATTCGAAACTCTTCTTCTATATCTTTCTGATATACTTCCCTGTGCATCGTTTCCAAAAGAATATGCTTTAACACATGCTTCTGCATGGTGGTAAGGCCATCATCTCCCACTGCTTCAGACGTATTTCTGCGCTTCATCTGATTGGAAAGAATATGTATCAGCCTGCCGGTATTGATGTACCGTTCCTTATCTTCTATATTCTGCATAATTCCATCCCTCTCTCTTTATATAGTTAGCACCCTAACTTTCAACCATTATACGGAGGATATTTTTTATTGTCAAGAAGTTTTTTCAGATCATTGAAATTCTAAAACTTATTTTGTCTCGTCTGAATACTGCGTGATTGAAGCAGGCAGTGCGGTACGGAAAATAACAGAAATATAATCGATCGTCTGCTGCCTGTCATGCTCTTCTTTGTTCACGATCCATTCTAGTAATGTTCCCGCAATTGCCCCTGTATAAAAGAATCTTTTTAAGTCCTTTATAACCTTACCAACATCAATGTGGCAGAGCGTATCCGTGAACTCTCAACCATTAAGGTTCTCGGATTCTACGACAAAGAAGTAACACTCTATATTTACCGGGAAACAATACTCCTTTCCCTGCTCGGTATTTTAGCAGGATTTGGAGTCGGTGATCTGCTTTACCAGTACATACTGGCAGTTGTTCCACCGGATGAAGTGATGTTTAACCCCGCTCTTTGTGCAAAAGCATTTGTGATTCCTGCCATTTTGATTGCAGTCATTACATTTATTCTAGGATACATAATGAATCGAAAACTCAAATACTTAGATATGCTCAGCGCATTAAAATCTGTAGAATAGCAAAAAATTTAAAAGTCAAGGGACTGACACAATGCAGCTCCTTGACTTATTTCATCTGTACTTGCTATCTTTCTCTTAATTTCCACATTCAATACTGATCGCATTGAATTTTTCCAGAATATCTTCCACTTTTAATGTTTGTTTTTCTTCAGCTGACAAGTCCATCACTGCCTCTCCCTGATGCATCATCAGAAGACGATTTCCATATTCTACTGCATAGCGGAGATTATGTGTCACCATGATCGTTGTCAGGTTTTTCTGCTTCACGATCTTATCTGTCAGTTCCATGATCAGATCTGCCGTCTTTGGATCCAGCGCCGCTGTGTGCTCATCCAGGATCAGAAAATCGATCGGAGTCATGGTTGACATCAGAAGCGCCATCGCCTGACGCTGTCCACCGGAGAGAGAACCGACTTTCACGTTCAGCTTATTTTCCAGTCCCAGGTTCAACTGGCTTAACAACTCCTGATAATAAGACTTTCTGTTTTTATTGATGCCTTTTCCCAATCCGTAAAAATTACCTTTATTATCGGCAAGAGACATGTTTTCCAGAATCGTCATCGATGGGCAGGTACCAAGCGCCGGATTCTGATACACTCTTCCGATCTTCCGGTTTCTTTTATACTCTTTCATGTGGGAAATATCTTCTCCCTGCATCAGAATCTGTCCTGCTTCTACCGGAATGCTTCCGCACAGGATATTGAGCATGGAAGTCTTTCCGGAACCGTTGCTTCCTACCACGGAAACAAAATCTCCCTGTTCTACTGTCAGATTAAAATCTTCAAACAGACACATTTCATTGACTGTTCCAGGATTGTAATATTTATGAATATGTTTTAACTCAAGCATTTGTCTTCACCTTCTTTTTCCGTTCCATTCCAATGAGTAAGTTTGCAAGTGAAGTTACAAGATTTGCATTATCTCCCACAGCTCTCAGAAGAAATCCGGATTTTGTCTGCAGATACAGATCCAGAATTATTTTCACGATCACTGCAAGAATAAATACTACTACAAGAACTTTATATTTCGCTGCTCCGCCTGCAAAAATTCCATTCATCGTCTGATTATCGAAAATATTCTCTTCACCGAATATCGGAACATTCGCTTTGCCTGCAATTCTAAGGTTGATCGTCCAAAGTGCCGTCATCATAATGATACCGGAGAGGAGATCTCTGACTTTTCCCTTGACGTGGATCAGTCCTGTACAGACTCCCGCCGCTGCCCCTGCCAAAAATGATACCGGTATGGTCAGGTACGGATTCACCCCATGAGTGATCATTGTCGCTGTAACAGCTGCACCCAAAGGAAAACTTCCATCCACTGTCAAATCTGGAAAATCCAGAATTTTATATGTGATATAAACCCCGAGAGCAAGGATCCCATAAATCAGTCCCTGTTCTAAAATTGTTACAAAAATATCCATCTCAATGCCTCTCCGTTTCTAATTCTTACTTTGAAATGCTGTCAAATGTCTCTGCTGCACTTTCAAGCAGTGTCTCATCCACTGTTACTCCCAGATCCTCTGCTACTTTTGTATTGATATAAAGTCCCGGTTCAGAAATCGTCTCATAGTTCATCTCCGATGCTTTTTTCTCTCCTTTTAAAATGTCTGCTGCCATCTTTCCTGTCTGTTTTCCAAGAGCTACATAATCCAGCCCCTCCGCTGCCAGACATCCAAGTTTCACCTGTTCGATCTCGCTTCCGAATACCGGGATTTTCTTTTCATTTGCTTTATCCAAAATCGTTGCCAGAGAATTTACAACTGTGTTGTCTGTCAGGTTGGTCAGACAATCCACTTCTGTCAGAATCTCTTCTGTTGCCAGAGAAATATCTGCAGTCTGTGTCACTCCTTTTTTTACGATCTCAAATCCGTAATCTCCTGCCAGCTCCTCATATGTTTCGATTGCTGATACAGAATTGACTTCGCTTGTTGTGTAAAGAATTCCAATCTTTTCTGCATCCGGAAGTATCTTACGGATCATCTCCAGCTGCTCTTTGATCGGAAGTTCATCACTGGTTCCTGTGACCTCTCCTACCGGAGTTCCATCCTCATTGGCAAGCTTTGCTGCTTTTGGATCTGTGACTGCTGTATAGATTACCGGAATTTCTGTATTCATTGCAGAATTATAAGCAGACTGTGCACTCGGAGTTGCAATTCCACAGATCAGATCTACATCATCTGAAACAAATCCGTCACTGATCTGTTTTGCTGTTCCCTGATCAGCAGCTGCATTCTCTTCTTTGATTTCCAGGTTCTTTCCTTCTTCAAATCCGGCTTCTTTGAGTCCTTCGATAAATCCTTCCCGGCAGTTATCCAAAGAACCATGTTCTGCAAACTGCGAAATCCCGACTGTATATGTTTTTGTACCGTCCTTTGCCCCTTCATCTTTTGTTCCACATGCCATCAGGCTGACTGCCATTACACTTCCTAAAATAACTGCGAATACTCTCTTTTTCATGTTTTTGTTCTCCTTTTCTATTACTATATTCCAAAAGCAAAGGAGCCGATCATGTGGATACAGGGTATCGGTTCTGTAATGATTGTATAAAAAAACCGCCCCAAGCTCTATGCTTGAGACGGTAATAAATACAAATTCATTATCGCGGTACCACTCAAATTGACAAATGTCCACTTTCTCACGTACTGACATACGCTCCTGATTGATAACGGGTTCGGTTCCCGACGACGCCTACTCTTTTCATTTCAGGCCGCCCTCGAAAGTCCATTCAGAATTAAAATCCATACAGCAATCTCACCGCCTGCTGCTCTCTGTGATCTCTTTTAAAACCTACTCTTCTTTCTCATCGGTTTTGCTTTTGATGTTTTTAATTGTAATGTCCTATTTAGGATTTGTCAAGTACTTTTTTAAGGTAAAGTGGTGATTTGGTGAATTTCCCTTATTCAATTTTTAAAACAACCTCCGGATACCATTCCATTGCTTTCCTGATTGCTTTCTTCGTTGGCAGTCCATATCCTGATAAAATAACCAGTATATTTTTCTGCGTTTCTTTTTTCTCACTACACGGTTCGATATACAACATATTTCCTACAGCATTGACCAGATACCACGTGTCTTCCAGATATACAAAGCCCTTGATTCGAAATGTATCCACTAAAAGCATATTCAGAAAATGAGAAAGTGTTTCTAATTTTATCTCTTCTTGAATGTGCAGAAGATATTTTCGCAAAGTCACATCTGCAGTTTGCAACAGCTGTTCTTCTGTTTCCAGATTTGGCTTTTGCATCTCCTGCAGCCACCTCTCTTCCATCATGCCATATGATGTCATATGCAACGGCAAATCCGGTCGATGGGCCTTCAGAATCTTTTGAATCTGCTCTATCTCTTCTGTTTTTACAAGATCCTTCTTGTTCAGAAGCAGCAGATCTGATACCTGAATCTGTTTTTTTACTACAACTGCCGTTTCATACACTTTCGGAAATTGCCGTGCATCCAGCAGGCAGACGCATCCCATATATTCCAATCCTGGAAATTTTTCCCTCTGATTCAATATTTTCTTAACATTTGTGGGATCGGAGAGCCCTGATGCTTCTACTATAATCACATCCGGCTTCTCCTGTAATACCTGCTGCAATACATTCTCAAATTTATCCAGCCTGCACGAGCAAAAGATCGAGCCATTGTTGATCTCGTCCAGTGCAATCCCCAGCTCCGAAAGCAGTTCTCCATCAATGCCCTCTTTTCCAAACTCGTTCACAATAATATGCATCCGTTCCGAAGAGAATTGTTTCGTAAACTGTTTTAAAAATGTTGTCTTTCCTGCACCCAGAAACCCGGTGATCAAATACAGTCTACTCATTATTTCATTGCCGCACGGATCGCGCCTTCCAATTCTTCTTTAGATGGTACCAGAGAACGGAATTTCAATTCACCATTGATGTACATGGACGGCAGATTCGGAACGCCCATCTTTTTACATCTTGCGATATTCTCTTTGAGCGTAAATTTATACTCTACCATATCAATCGCATCACCAAATGTCTTTTTCGCTTCATTTGCTGCGCCCATCATTTTAAGATTTTCTGTAATTTTTCTACATCTTTATTGATTCATTCTGCAATCTTCCGCTCTTTCAACTAAAATGGAATCCCTCTCCGAAGCAGAACCTGTCGTAAAAACATTCCTGCAGCATTAAACCCAGCGGTACTATATCATCCGATGTAAATATTGCATCCACACCAAATCCTTTTTATGCTTCCTATAAATCCACTTATATTCTGAATCATCGTCAGGAGTTAGAATATAAATAGTACAAGCCAAAAGAGAAATCCCAAAATACACATAAGCATGGTACAATAGAGACATGCTGAAGGAGGATCTCATATGGCAAGACAACATGACAAACAGTTTAAACTTGATGCAATCCAGTACTACGAAGATCATAAGGATTTAGGTGTACGTGGATGTGCGGAAAATCTCGGAATCGGATACAGCACTTTAACAAAGTGGCTGAAAGATTTCCGGGAATCTGGCGATATCTCTGTTCGTGGTTCCGGTAATTATGCTTCTGATGAACAGAAAGAAATCGCTCGTCTCAGACGTGAATTACGTGACGCCCAAGATGCGCTTGATGTATTAAAAAAAGCCATCAACATTCTGGGAAAATGACAGAAGCCATTTATCTCGAAGTTTCTGAGAAGACGGAAGCTGCCAAGAATGCTGGACGCCGGGTTTCCGTCTCAGGAATGTTGAAATTTTTAGGTGTCTCTCGTTCAGGATATCATGCATGGCTCCACCGCGTGCCTTCTGATACAGAAAAACGTCGTGAAACTGTAAAAACCAAAATATAGGATATTTATGATGATTCTAAGCAGAACTATGGTGCTCCGAAAATCACTGTAGAGCTGCATAAAACCGGTGAAGTTATTTCGGAAAGAACGGTTGGCACCTATATGCGCCCAATGGGAATCCGCGCCCAATGGAGCAAACCATGGACGATCACCACAAAAGATTCTGATTTCAGCACAGAATTAGAAAATATCCTTGATGAACAGTTTCATCCTGATCGCCCGAATGCTGTTTGGTGTTCGGATATCACCTACATCTGGACAATAGACGGATTTGTCTATCTGACCAGTATTATGGATTTATTTTCCAGAAAGATCATTGCCTGCACACTTTCAGAAACATTGGAGGTATATGCTACTGTCAGGATATAAATGATTTCATATCAGAAGGGGAATATGATATGTTCAAACACCATTTTAAAAGATCTTTTTCCATCGAACTGGATGACCAGAATTGTTTTCCAAATGAAAAGGATTTTGTTTATCCAAACTCTCTGGTCATACAGGCCGCACTGGAAAATTACTGCCTGAAAAACGGAATCCACCTGGAGTATATCAGTAAGTATAAACCAATCACTTTTATATTGGATGGAAAAACAAAATATACTGCCGAAGCACAACTTATCCGCGGACGATTTTATTCTGGATACACTTTGATCTGTACAGAGATATTAGAAGATACAGAAACATAAAAAATAAAGGAAGTTACCATAAACCTCTCCGTTTTATAGTAATCTCCTTTATTTATCGGGTTCTATGAAGGTTAATAATCTCTCCGGCTCTTCTATTCCAGAAATTCAGAACTTGTACTTCTCTTGATAATAGCGTCCGGTATTCTGCGTTTTCTTATCATATTGTATAGCTGCAACCGGACAGGCCTGTATACAAGATACACAGGCCATACAGTTCTGTTTCCATACAGGTTTTTATCTACAAGTGTGATATTATTATTTACACAGATTTTTGCACATTTCCCGCATCCAATGCATGCATCCGTAACATAAAATTTCTTTGCCTTCATTTGATAAAAGAAATCTGTCATAGGTGCGCCGATGTCTGTCATCAATGGAAAGGCTTTTTTATCTGGCAGTAAAGGTGTTCCAGCTGAAATCAATTCTGCGATTTGTTCCACCTTGGGCATGGCCTCTCGAATAATATTCTCATTCTCCTCCGGCGAGAGCATTTTGTGCATCATAATATTGCACTGTGACATCACCAGAAAATTAAAGCCCATAAACTTCCAGCCTTTCTTTCTGCACAGGTTCTTAGAAACAGGGATTTCGCCCATCCATTCTCCTCTGTTTGCAATCATCCAACTATTTCCTGTACCACTATAATATAAAATCATATCTCACCACTCCTGTCCGGAAGCTGGTTCATTACTTCCTGAATTTTTGTAAACAAATCAATCATACTTTGCATACAGTTACTATCCAAATCAATATAATAATAAATGAAAGAGCCTTCTTTGCGAGATTTCACAACACCGGCATTCTTCAATATCTGGATATGGTGAGAAACAGCGGCTCTGGATAATTTCATTCTGTCTGCAATATCTACAACCCGCCTTCCCCGACAATCTCCCAACACCTGTAGCAGAAGGTACTGCCGCGTCTCATCCCCGATTGCCGTAAGCATATTCTGACAGCTTTTAAACTGCTCCTTCATCATTTCTATATCAATATTGTTAAGTTCCAATACTATTCACTTTATCTTTGTATCTAAATACTCGAATGCTTCTGATTATAACACAGCAAACGCTCTTCGGATTGCCTGTAAAGAAAATCAAGACAGGTTTTTTGACTTTTCTCTTTTAGAGACTGTAAAATGTAACCTTGCAGAATTGATACAGATGTGCTATATTGAGGATGTAAAAAGGGAAACCGCAAGCGGCTTACCCCGAACAATGATTTACTACCCTAACGGGCAGCCGTCACATGTGCAAGATGTGGCGGCTATTTTCGTTTATCCTTGAAAATCTCATAACAAAGACTAACAAGGGCAACAATGAATATTAATTTCATCATAGATTGGTGCCAGGTATTCCGGCTTACGGAACATGATATCCGTGGCACATTCGATCTGCTGAACCGTCCAAAACTGAAGACGGAAAAGCGGCCATGTAGGGACACGAAGATAGCAAAGGCCAAGTTCCCTGTCGATAAAATAGAAATAGTAATGAAGACACTTGCTCTGGTCAAACTTCAGGAAGGTCTTCCCAGTTGTTTTATCATGCCAGGGCCTGTAGGTATTACAGCATTCCATAGCAGAAAAGATATGGATCAGACCTTCCGTTTTTCCGGTTTCGGCAATGATGTTCTGGATGCGGTCATCTTTTCGAAAAGCATGGAGTTTTCGGATGAACTCAATTTCCATTCCATTTTCGTGAGCAATCTTTTCCGCATTCTGACGGACCTGTTCCGTAAGGGGCTGGGAGAAACTGGTGGGATAATCAAAAATACGGATACCGTTGAGTTTCATATAGGCAGTCATTGCTTCCGCATGTTGCAGAATTGATACAGATGTGCTATATTGAAGATATAAAAAGGGAAACCGCAAGCGGCTTACCCCGAAAATTTAGAAACTGTTTTTACAAACAGCCGTCATTATTCGCAGTAATGGCGGCTATTTTCGTTTATCCTTGAAAATCTCATAACAAAGACTAACAAGGGCAACAATGAATATTAACAACTGAATCAGATCAGTATATGTAACACACATTGGCATCGCCCTCCTTTCTTTCGTCTGGAGGGTCGCCCCTCCGTAAAAGAGGGTAAGCCGCCCGGCTTTGGTTTCCCATGCCGAGATTATAGCATATTCTCAACTTGCTTTCAATTCCTCTGCTGCCAATGCATCCCATTTTCTAACGGTCTGTATTTACTGTAGTATTTCAATGAAAAATCAATTTTACCCCTTTACCCTAACATTTTCCTCACTGAATAGATTTAAACTATAATTTCCTCTATCCTGTATGGAGTTTTAAAGCGCAGAATTGATTTTATGATAACTTCTTGAGCCGTTCTGCAATTTCTTTCCGCTGTTCTTCTGTTAATTCTCGCTTAATATCTCTTGACCGAATTGTAACGAATCTTCTTGGAAAGAAATATTCTTTAGACACAATAGTACCCTTCACCCGTTCCACTCTTTCTAATCTGAATTGCTCTGGATTCTGTTGCAATAGCTGAATCAGACGGACGTGCAGGGCCAGGGGGATCTGGGAATACGGGACCATGGATGAAAGCAGTAATGCATGGGTATGTCCGCAGATTTTGCAGTACACACGAACAACGGAAAGGGAGAGGATCCTGTCAGCAAGCTGGATGCTGCGTTTATAAGAGCCATGACGGATGAGACAGCCGGAGTGACCGCAGACACATGAAATAAGGTTCAGATCAAGGGAATCTATTGTTTTATTGTAAAAATCCTGAGAAATAAGGTTGTAGTTTTCTGTTTTAACTGTTATCATAGGTATGTATGAATGTAGCGAGAGCTATGTTTAGGTGAAGGCAGAAACTAAACTTTGGTAGGGGAGGTTTCTGCTTTCTTAATTTCATGGTTACAAAACCATATGATAACACAAGAGGTCTCAGGATAAAACAATTTGATGGAAAATACGTCAGATTCCTTTATTCCAAGACCTCTTTTATTACGCCTTAAAGATGAAAAATAAGTTTGTTATAGTGTGCTTGATAATAATATACTTCCCTTCTTCGTTCTGGAACGTCATGCAAAGAGCTTCTCCCTTTTCTCCGGTCTCCCGGTCTTTTGTCATGCAATCTTCCA
>PPYF01298431.1_pt1 | contig 39122 bp, 47 predicted proteins | sample 1559871 | NCBI WGS metagenome assembly PPYF01 (sample SAMN08240021, study PRJNA423297) | Human gut metagenome, whole genome shotgun sequencing project.
TTCAAGCCTATAATTCTTGAAGATAAAAAACCCTCTGTAGTAACAGAGGGTTTTGTTCATTCATAGTGCAGGGTCAAATTATTCCCACTCAATTATTTACGGATACCATAACCAATTGAGTGATAACATTTTTCCAAATCTCAATTTTTACCGTACCGTTTTATATACCGTCACCGGAAATCAGTACCATGAAAAATGCCATGCTATCTGGTCAGGGTGTCGTACTGTTTTTCACAGACTCTTCCGGCTTCGGCTGCCCGGTCAGCATACTCTGCCAGTTGTCTGTTTCTCTCGAGAGATTTACTGAGCACGTCGGCAAGCAAAACTCCGGTGTCTGCGGCTGACGTCCCAGCGCCGACAATGGCGTTATACTGCCTGAGCTGCTCACGGATGGCAACGAGCTGTTGCTGCAACCGGCCAGCGCGAGCGGCAGCATCAAGAGCATCATTGCGCGCCTGGTCGATCCTCTGCTGCGCTTCACGTTCATTGATCGATTTCTCCTGTTCGTAGTGCTGACGAACTCTCTCATCTTCGGTTTTGCGGTCTTCTTTCGCCTGTGCATACCCGGCGTCGTACTGACGACTACCGTGTACATTCCAGGCAACAACCCCTGATATGACCAGAACAGCAAGCACCGCCACGATAAGCAACTGTTTCCATTATGCTTTTACGAATGCCCAGATCATACCGCCAGCACCTTACTGGCAGTGATGTACCGCGCTCTCCGGTCGTCGATGCCGTTCCTGCCACCATTGATAATCAAAGTTACACGTGCAATATCGCCGGTATACTTCATGCAACCTTTGCTGGAGAAGAACCACGCCGCGCTACGAGCCGCATATTCGTCCTGCGCTAACAGTTCAGGATTCTCCAGCAGGTCCACTTTCAGGCCGTTTCCGCAGTCACGATAGTTATTCAAACCGGTAATCTGGATAAGTCCACGGCCTCGGTAATTCCAGCCGTCACCAGGGGAATTGTTCCCCATGCGTTTGCTGTACACCAGATTGGCGATCGCTCGCTGGCGCTCGAGTGGCAATGGTGGTTCACCAGCACGGCGACCCAGTGCATTAGCCTGCCCCTGAGTGAGACGCCCAGCCCGAACGAAGTTAGCCAGACCGCTGACACTGTAGTTGAAATTCTCCTGCAATCTGGTGAAGCCCACAGATTCATGCCCGACCTGAGCAATAAACATTGCCAGATCTTCTGGTTTGCTGATACCAAACTCTTTCATCGCAGAAGTTATATGCGAGAACCAGCGTGCGGCCATCGCCTCGCTAATACCAGCAGCTCGCTGGAATTGTTTAATCTCCATGTTTAGACCTCGATATTTTGAAAATCTGAACAACGTTACCGCGTGTTTTAATAACCGCGGCAAGCATGACAGCGTTGATAATGACCTCAGATAAATCCACAGCCATTGGCGTGCGTAACCAGATTGCATAGACGACACGAACAGGAATACTGGCCGCAGCAACAATAAGGAAATAAGCAAGCCACCCTCCCCATCTTCGATGTTGAGAGCCGTTACGCCGGAATGTGACAACGCGAATTGCTATGCCAGTACAAATAACTGCATTGGTGATAAGCAAAAAAAACTCATGCGTTACCATCGTCTTTTCTCCCCGGAATTAAATCGCGTGGATTGTCTGAACGGTGGTAGAGCCATATACCAATACGCACAGCGACAATTGCTGACACGAATGCGCCAGCAGAGAAAACAATACCTTTTTCAAAAGAGTCCTGCGTGATGGTAGGGATCAGGCTGGCTATGCCGATAAGAATTGATGCTGCTGGTTTGTAGAAAAGAAGTCCGCAGAGAAAGCTGAGCATCGACAAGAGTACGCGACGACGAATTGGATACTCTACCGCAGAGGTAACAAAAATTACCGCGCCAGCAAGAGCACCGAGCGCCACCTCTGGCGGAACGCCTACGATAACCGCAGCAAGAGAGCTCACACTAAGCCATTGATTTAAAGACTCAGTTGTTATGTTAACCGACATAGCACACACCATTTTTTTTGTACATATCGAACCTCTTCACTTACAGATCACCACACACAACAAACCATATATGTTTAACCATCAGATATTCTGAAATAACTATCAATTCATTGGTTTTTGATGACAATATTCATAAACAACCATAAATGTAAGGCGGTTTATTAGTTGCCAAAATTTATTTCCTGCAAACTCCAGATGATGTTAATCCATCAAAAATAACCTGCACTCTGGCAATAACAACATCAACTCCAGAAGTCGTTTCACTTGCATAACCAAGTTTTATTTTAGATACAATATCCTGAGTAAGTTCAGATATTTCAGTTTCTGCAATGTTACCAGAGGCCATGTGATTATCGTATGCCATAGAATGAATTCCATTATTGACATCGATTGAACTAGTATGTTTGTGAAAAATAGATGGGTTTACCTGAAACGAATTTGAACCGATAAGATCAGAAGATACTCCATTCATCACTGCAGTACAGCGTGGAATATTATTATCGGTTATTGTCATATGCAGACGGTTACCAGTTAACCCCTCACCAAGTGTGACATAATACGCCAATTCTCCACCTGCATATTGTTTCCCCTCAACAATAACAGTAATCCCTCTTAATTTCTGATTAGCTAGCAAAAACTTATTACTGTCTATATAGCATTTATTTGCGGAACCAAAAACAGCCCCTTCTAAAATATCTGATGAATAGGAATAAATAAGGTCACCTGAAACAAAGGAAAGAATATCAGATACGTTTCCTTTTTTAGATAAGTTAGGAGAATAGCTATTAACTATTTCATATTGTCCTGTGATAAAATCAAGGTAAACGCCATCAGTTTTCATCTCTTTAAAGAAAATGCTATTAAAGCATCCATCAAGAACCGGTGGATATATTCTAGAGCTTGCATAAGCTGTTGGGTGATTCTTATTATTACCACTACCAGGCGAATAAACATCTTCGTTAGTCATTGACTTTTTAAGCTTAACAGGAATCATCGGCTGCATATCAATTTTGCAGTTCCCTGAACCACCGATGCGAGGATAAAATAAACCACCAAACCTTACAATATTACTACTGAATAGTATTTCGTTATCGTTAAGTGTTATCTCAACGAGGTTTCCAATAAGTTTAAATTCAACTGAAAACAAACCAAGTGGAGCAGATAATTTAACAATATTGCGCATAAAAACACCTACAGTCCCTGTTGATGCAGTATAGTGTGTGGTTTCAAAGGCAGAGCCTGTATATTTCAAGTTAATGAAATTATTATGGTATGAAGACAATTGAAATTGAATCCCAGAACTAAGGATTTCAATATCTACAAATTGAATCCTTACGGAGTAAGCATATGATAAATCTTCATATTCATAAGGCAATGTAACATCTTTTGAAATAGTTGCCCTCACATAATTACCAGAAACCACATCAATCCCATCACGTACAGCATTAAAGTAACGATTAAAATCAATAAGCCCAGCGCCAACATACTGCGCATATGACCGAGTCCATCCTGCCATTGCGTTTCGTCCATTCTGAGCTTCTAAACTGCTAAATTCAGAGTCACTTGTGGTACTTGATGGGAGGATATTTGTACAAAAAACAATTTCAGGCATTGAAGTAATATCATTCAGTTCAGCCATCAATTTAAAAAAAGTTTTCTGCGGGAAGTTACCAACATCCCAACCATCTCCGTCATTCATGCCAAAAGCAATAATAACAACATCAGGGTTAATATCACGAATGTAATCAATCCAGCGTCTGTTCGTGTCTGAATACCATGGGTACTGTGAGTTATAAGAAGTAATTGCTGGTGTATCTTTTCCAAGGTCATAGTACCTCATTCCACCAATTGCTCTGTTAAATAAAGTAGAACTTGGGAATTTCTCTTGCAAAACTCTCTTAAGATGAGCGGCAAAAATGCTTGATCGATCCACTGTGCTTATATTATATTGGGCACTTAAGCTGTCACCAACTAACACTATTTTTGAGTTAGGCCTTGATAATCTCTCAAGTGTTTTAGATGTGACTAAACTGCATGAATTAATGAACTGAGCACTATTTAGTGTCTGTTCAAGTGTATCACCAAATCTGGTACCAACGTATGATGATCCGTTGACACTTGCTAGCTTAAGGCATAAATCAGCAGTATCTGTAATTGAAAAAATAGGAACAGGACGTCCTAAACTGTCATACCCCTGAATTGAGTTTGCCCTAGAAGATGCTGATGCCATTTCGCTTACTATCTCAGGGAAACGGAGTGTTTTAGATATGTTGCTGTTAATAACTCCTTTGATAGATGAGTCTGTATATTTCTTCGTGGAAGCGTCCTGAGGAAATAATGGATCATCAAGGTTACGAATACGATTGCCGAGTGCATCGTAGTAAGTGGCACTAAATGATGGTTTACGAAGAGCCAGCCGAGCCATGCTTTTGACTAACTGGATCAGCATCGTTAGCTTATCAAAAGCATCCTCATGCACTTCCGCAAAGAACTTACCCTGATTGCGCAGATCAGTTTCCTGTGTAACCGGTAGCTCTCGTGATATAGAAATCTTATAGCCATTGGCCAACGCCTTCGACAATATTACATTTCCACCATTGTATCCTCCGGCCCCGGTAACTATATAATCAGTATCAAGAGTCAGTACGGTGATATTTTCATGAATATCAACAACCTGCACAATCAAATCAGATTTATTGAAAACCCTAAAGGCATACGGAAACGATGTCGTAACGCCGTTACCGGTGTATTCGTTGTGGTCAACTTCGGTTGAGACCGTCATGTTAAATCTCCAGATAGTCGCAGCACCCGTTGCGCCGCATATCTGGTTATTCTATTACCTGAAAAACCATATATGTATAGAAAGACTATAAATACCAATAGATATTACCTTTATGGTAATTTGCAAAACGTGCTGGATAGCAAACAAATTATTTGCTACTGTATAAACATACAGTTATTGCATGGAGAAGATAAGATGCAGCGGTATCACTATCCACTGGAAGACGGATTTACCGAAAGGATTCACACGCCGGGAGGCGTCAAGTCACTGGTGGAGGGATCGCACTTGATGAAATTACTCCGGGATCTCGATAAGGATGGATTTAATGTCGATGGCCCACTTGCCGAACTGACTGCACTGATTAACTACGTCACCAGCTCACAGATGTCTATGCGGGATCTGCAAACACATCTCGACTATTGTGCCGAACAATTACGAAAACAAACCAGATAAGGTTTGCAATTACCAAGTGGAGTGCTTATATTTACCTTTGCGGTTAATTTACATCGCACTCCTCTTGTGCCATAGTAATCGGGCACTGGCAAAATCCAGTGCCGGGATTGGCGTCCCGAGTTACTAAGTGGCGCATACCACGCCAGACGTGGTTTTTTTATGCGTTAAGCACAGCTATATCCGAATTATGGTGGGCTGGGCAGGGGTCCGAAAGGACGCCGGTACCACTTAGGCCGGTACGCCAACCTTGTCCAGTTCACCACCAGTAATTGGCGTTGCGGTGGTGATTAAAATCACTAAGTGGAGATAACCACCATGGCTAATGCTCAAACTGCCATCTTCAAATTTGAATCTGTTAACCCTATCCGTTCCATCATTATCGATGGCCAACCATGGTTTGTAGCCCAAGACGTTTGTAGTGCGCTGCGTATCCAAAACGTCACCCAAGCACTTGAAAAACTGGATGATGATGAAAGGTCTATGTTCAACATAGGGCATGAACATCGTGCAATTTTTGACAGCCGAGTAAAAGAGATCAACATCATCTCCGAGTCAGGCCTCTACACACTGGTCCTCCGCTGCCGCGACGCAGTGACACCAGGCACTATCCCATACCGCTTTCGTAAATGGGTTACAGGTGAGGTTCTTTCTCAGATCCGCCGCACCGGAAGTTACATTAAAAACTCGCTCACGCAGGAAGAACGCATAAAGATGGTTGCCGACCAGGTAGCCAACGCCACGGCGTCAGCAGTAATGCAGGCGATGAAGATAGAGAACAAAACCTACAGTGCCCCACTGAAGCCCGGCTACCGCAGCCTGATTCATTCCCCGTCTGGTGTTCTCGGCCTGACGGAGAACTCACTGCTGATGAATCTGCTGAACCAGTTACAGGAAGACGGGCACGACGTATCGGGCGCGGCGGCGGAGCTGACCACCATGTTCTGCTACATCGTCGGTGTGAGCAAATGCCTGCGTGATATCCAGACGCACGCGGAGTACATCAACGACAAAGCAGGGTTCTTCTGACGGGCGGCGGCACAGGGATGTGCCTTTAAATAATTCTGTACAGATTGCAGACTGGGGGTGAATAGCGTACTATTACCTTAAAGGTAAACCTGTTTTTATTTTATACCTGTAACTTACCGGAGATTAAAGATGACAAAACTTGGATTCGTGATGAGAGGTCCGGTAAGAAGCGGAACTCATGCAAAGCGTAGCAAGAGTCGTATTTTTACTGGTAAGGTTGTAGCACGTAAATCAGCTATTGGCTCGTTCAATAGTGAAAATGCGGCATTGCGCCATATTTTGATCAGCACAAAGCCAAGAGCATCCGCTGATGTGCATACAATGACTATTCCTATCACAAAGAATATAAAGCGGATAAAAAAGCTCTCATCTGCAGAATCAAAAGAGATATCTTTCCGCCAGCTTAACTCATTAGAAACGCATATGAAGGAAGAGGAATTCGATGTTTTTGAGTGAGTATAGCGGGAAGGTTATACCTACTGGTGAGTTTAAAACTGATGACTTTCTGATTTCGCTAAAAGATGCTTTTAAACAACACTGGCGTCATGGTCATCATCCTGATCTGGGAAAAGATACTCTTTTTGAAAGACCAGACGAAGTATTAGGTTTCCATCTCAGAAAGGTTCATGTCAATATTGGTGAATATGCATCATATTCATACTCATGTACTGAACAGTGTTGGGATGAGTGGTCATATGGATTGATTGATGAACAAGGAAATTACAGGCCAAAACCAACCAGTAACGCATATCTCATATATGCAGTCAATGAAATAAGAGATGCAGCCTTACTAGCTTATTGGGACCCGCCCGCACACACCAAAGCTAACGCAAAAGTTTGGATGGATTCCGTATTGAATTTCACAAAATTATTTCATGAACGAACGAATACAGCTCCACTTAGTAGAAATGTTTATCCGTGGGATTATTCGTACAAATCCAAAAAGCCTGCATAGTAGTTTTTTATGGACGAAACAAAAGTCAGTGCTACACTCATTGACGCCACATTGAGGTGGATTATAGATGGAAATTTCACAATGAAAAAAGCATTTGCTGCACTGTTCGTTTTGTTGTCTCTGGTAGCTTCAACTCAGGCCTTTGCCGGTCGTTGTCAGCACGACAGCGATACTGCCGCTGACGGCTCCCGCTGCGGTGGGCGTTCTGCGGATTCCCGCCCGGGCGGCGGTGGCATTCGTTAAAAACAAGGCCGCGAAAGCGGCCTGTGACATGTCACGTCCCTTTTCTGAATGATAGCCATTCGAAAAATGATGACATTCCACCGCAGACAATAGCAAAGATGATCCCACCAAAGAAGAGAAGGCCAGCCTGCCACCACTCCCACCGCCATACATCCACAGCGCCAACCATACCAACAATCGCTCCAACAAATGGAATATAGCTCACGATGAAAGCAATGGGGGCTGCAATTATCCAGTGCAATCCCCACCATGATTCAAGCCCAGCCATAATTGCTGCCAACTGAAAAAGACCAACGACGATATAAACAATGAATCCTATAGCTTGCATGTAGTCACCTATTTACCCAGTAAAAATAAGAGGCCTCCCCTCAATAAGGCTTGCAACAAGAACTACTCCCTGCACAACAAAGATGAACCAGCAAATAGCTTGAGTCTGAGGGTTAAGAAAATATTTGTAGCGGTCAATAAATAACAATCCACCAGAAATTATCACACTCAAAATAATTAAAAACACAACACTTCCTTATTGCGGAGTGACATCCTGAGGTCGCCACCAGTATGTCTGGTTAAACTCTTTCTTCGAACGTTGCTCCATTTTACGCAAATAGCCTGGTGAAAAATACTCCTGCATCTGATTAAAGATCATGTGATCGAGAGCCGCCTTCAAGTACCAGAGATTCGCACCTGGCATCAAACCTTTCCCCAGCTTCACCAGATCACCACCAGTCTGCTCACTCTTCCCTTCCACAGCATTTAACGGTATGCCCTGAGCAATCTTCACTACGTCATCAACCAGACCAGCTACCGGGCCAAGCATCGACGCCAGCGCGCCGCTTCCGTACCTAGTGTGATCTGACAATAAAAAGTCACCATAAAGGCCAAGACCACCACCTTTCAGTAGAGCACCAAGCCAGAATTTTGCGGCATCTTCTCCTGTCATCTCTCGAGGATTACGACCAGACGCAAGGTCGTTAAGTTGTTGCGACAAAGCGCCAAGAATGGTCGTACTGGCAATAAACGTCGCAATATATGCCGCACGCCCACCAGCAGACGGCATACCCATAGCGCGTGACCAGTGACGCATAACAACCGAGATAGGGAACGATTTAAACAGGAAAACACTTCTCGTTAATTCACCTTTCCATGTTCCACGCTGAATACCAGAACCGGTTATCAGTTGCTCACGTGCTCCCGGTGTAATAACAGCCATATCAACTTCTTCAGTTACGGCACCGAGCAGTTTACGCATTGCCTCAAATTTCACGCGTTCAGGCTCACCAAGATGTTTAACTGCTGAATCAGGGATACGCATAATGCTTTCCGGTGTCAGCATCGTATTATTACCGTTCCCCCAGTCCTCCTGTTGCGCCAGCTTCCATACGCTCCAGTCTGTGTCAGTAATCCCTTTGCTTTTCAGGATACGAAAATCAGAGTCATCGAGGCTACGAAGGTCTGGTGTTCGTGACACTACTTCTCCCAGGCTTCCCATCATGGTTACGCCATAGGCGCGCTTGTGCGCATCTGACCATGCTGTAAGCCCACTGGCACGCATTACCGCCGTTGCCGCCCAACGAGACACTGACGGCCCCATATTATCCATCGCCCAGCGGTTAACGCTGCCAAGTAGAGATTCCATCGCCAGACCAGCGCGGCGCGCCCGCGCAAGTTCTGTACGGTTCGTTGGGTCCATAGCTTCAAGCTGGTTGCGGAATAACTGGTTCATTGGAAGGTTGGTAACCTTCGCAGACAGATACATGGTTCCAAGATCAGAGAACGATGACAGCAACGCGGATCCGAGTCTGCTGGCAACCAGCCAGTTGCGGATATTGTCAGACCATCGCGCGATGTGCGGATTCGCTACAGGCTGTGTCTTTCCGGAAATAAAGTTGTACAGATTCTCTGTGTTGTTCGCTAGCCGCTCGACTTTACCGGTTTTACTCGGGTTAGCGGTTGCCGTTTCTGCCTTCACCTGATCAAGAAGAGAGCGGAAAACATGATCGGGGTTTGGGCCATATGTTTCCACCAGTGCAATATCTTTACTGATACCTTCCAGGTGACCGACCATGATTTCCCATAGAGAGCGATCGCCATAAAGTTGCTGATATTGCAGATAGGAATCTGCATCTTTGAAATGTATCTGTCGTGATGCATTACCACGGTTAGCACGTGCGCCGGAAATTCGCATTCCGGTATCAGTAAGCTTATTCAGCCCACCAGTAGCGATCGTGTTATAAGCCTCTCCAAGAAATGCAGACAACTCGGCATCGTTCATCAGTTGTCCATCGGCTCGGATATAATATTTGCGATCCAGCTTACCTATAACATCGCTAACCCACTTATCCTTTGATACCGCCCCAACCTTTTCCATAGAATGATGTTGAGGGATCCCCCAGTTTTCGAGATAGCCAATGTCCCCACCAGCATCATTAAACCGGCGGCGCAGCAGCTCTGTAACTTCTCTCCACGCCTTAGCACCTTTTCTTGCTTTAGCATTGCCAGTATTTTGCCCCCGCATTTCATATACCAGGTCACGTACGCCCGCTTCATCTTCAAACAGACCAAAAAAGCGAGGATCAACTGCTTCGAATGCCTCCTGCAATTGACTCAATGCATAATCACGGGTGGCTTTTGTTCTGGATTCAACAGAGAGGAAATTAGATTTACCGTCTGCATTAAAAGCTATAGTACGGTTAAGAGCGCCAAGTTTCCCATCAGCCCCTTGATAGCTATTGATAAATTTATCCAATCTCTGACGCGCGGCTATAGTGAGAGCCACACGACGTTTCTTTAATGCCGCTTCTCGCTGTAATTCTTCAGATGCCAATTGTGCTGCTCGATATAGCCGCTCTGATTCGGAAAGTTGTCGCCACGACATCGGGTCATCACGAGCAATGGAGCGCATATTTCGATAAATGCGGTCTTCAATGTTCTGTATTTCTCGCGCCGTTAACGTGCGCTGCGCCGCCTGCTGGACCGCTTGTATACATTCCTGTCTCATTTAATTTAACCTCTCAAGAAACACGCCACAGCGACATCAAACAGGCTGGAATCCTGTATTGCCTGCTCACTTTCCCTGTTCGCTTCATCCAGTACTTCACGCGCGCTGCGCGATTGTGGATTACCATCATCATCCAGCACGGTGATTATCATGTCAGGTGATTCAAGCAGCGAGTCTTCAGCTATGCGCAGATCAATATCTCCTGCCTGATCTGACATCATTTTTTGTTCTGCCTGTTGCAATATTTTATCAGGCTCAAAAGGAGCTACTTCGTCTGGCGTCCTGACCTCTGCTGTTTTATAGAATGAAACAGCCTGAGCATTAAGTTCACTTTCTGCCTGCTGTCTCCGAGCCAGTTCTGCTCGAGCTTCAAAAAACTGACCGCCAGGCTCGTGCGGTGCCAACGCGTTACGGGAAAATTCCAGGCGTTCTTGTGCCTGCCGGATTCGTTGATCAATATCGCGAAGTCTGGCCTGTTTATCTGATCGAGCACGAGACAAAGCTTTACCGCTACCGGTTGGCTCTTCTGCAAGAATTTGTGCACGCTGTTCAGTGAGATTTTCAATAATTCGTTGGCTATTAGCGATTTCCGACTGGTAAACCTGTCTATCGCCACGCGGCAAAAGCTGCGCGGCCTGTTCTTCAAGCAACCGATTTTCTATAGCGCGCGCCGTTACTCCATCATCTACAGATGACAGAGCCTCATTAACTGCCTGAGACAGCAGACTCTTGCGCCCAGGAATTTCACTGAAAGATGCAGACTCAACAATGCTGGCAACGTCTACAGGTCTCCCCTGGCTAACATCAGACATGGCTTTTCGCAGAGCCTGAATGTGAGAATTGCGCGAAAGCACGTTGATCGGCACGCCGGGAGCAATATCAATTTCAGCATGATGAGCGGCATTCGCCGCCAGTGCAGCATCGACATCAACTGGTGAAAAATTTGGTGCGCTTGTAGACTCGCCGCGAGAGTTAATAAATCTGCCGACACCACCAAACGCCACTCCAAGAACAGCATCAATAGCAATTGCCTGTCGATCCAACACATCATACTGATTAGCCATTTCGCTATAGCCACCATCACGAAGCGTTTTTGCAGTAAGCCCACGCTGTGCCATACCGAACGCAATATTTGTACCTGCGGCATAGGCAATATCTGGCGTTGCACGTACTGCTGTTGCTGCGGCGCGTCGCACTGAACTTTCACCCGTCCGCGCAAGCTGAGCCGCCACACCTTCCGCCAGCGCACCACCAGCACGTAACCCGAGGCTCATAGGGATCAGTGTTCCGGCACCAGCAGTAATACCCTGCACTAATCCCGCTTCCTGCGCCGTCCTGAAATCAACACCCTGTGCTGTCAGCCGTTCAAACTCAGAAAAACCCTGTAGCGAAGTTACCGCCGCAGCACCTCCGACCGGACCACCGAGCGTTGTACCGACAACAGCCTGCCCGCCCATATCGAACAACCCATAAAGGACCTGCCCGGCGGTTCCGGTTGTCGCGGCATCAGGCGTCAGCCGCTTAACCTGCTGCTCTGCTAGTTTTCTCTGCTCAGCAATGTATGAAACTGAAGTGTCATTGAACGAGGTGTTTTCGTTAACAAACTGAGCAATCGGGGATACGATTTTATCCATCCCTGCCCATAGCAACTGATCTGGCTTTGCCACCAGCCCGGAGTACAAACCAGACAATGCCGCTCCTACAGCATTGTCGAAAAAACCAACATCGCTGTTAAATCCAGCTGGATTTGATGCAGCTTCGTCAAGCTGCTGATTCTGGTTTACTGGATTAAGGCCAAAGTAACTCATTGCGGAATATCTCCGGAGAATCTCTGACGCTTCTGTGTCAGATTAAGAACAACGGGAGAACCATCATCTTTCAGCAGATAACCAGTACCAAGCTTCACCAGGTACTGACTATCGCCGTAACTTTGCAAACCATACTGACCAGGCGGTGTTTTTATCCCGGAGCCGACAACTTGTTCATTCCAAGCCTGATTAACCTGCTTATCGAATTGCTCTGCAGACATTCCCCACGGCAAAAGGACATTCCCCATTCCGTTATAGTCATGCACGCCACCTGTAGCTACGTTAACAGCCTGTTTCCAGACATCATTGTCAATTTCTCCTGATACCACGCCTTTTTTCGCCATCACACCAGCGTAATAATCCTTTGCGATCTCGTATGCCATTGATGCCCCATGAGCGTCACCAGCAAATGCATCCTTCACCATGTCAGAAAACTCAAGGCGAAGATCAGCATCTTTAGGCATCGGAATACCTTTCGCATCATCAGTACCTTTACGAGCCGCCGCGCCAGCAAGAATTGTCTGCGCAGCGGTTTCAGGAGACACGGAAACATCCGGATTAAACCAGTTTTTTTCTGCCAAAATACCACCAGGCTTATCCATCAGTATCCCGGCAACGGCAGCAGATGGAGCGTTGGCACTGATCTGCTGTAGTGCTGACATATACATCTGCCCACCACCAGTGCTCTGCCTGATGGTATCGAGATATGCTGCCTGTTGGGAAACTGGAGCATCACGAAAGAAAACACCGATCTGATTGGCCTCGTCTTTGGAAAAGAACGTCAGTGGAGTGCCATATGACTTAGCAAGGTCACTGACCTGAGCGGCACGCAAGGCAACGCTCTGTCCAAAGTTATCCTTATTGCTCATGTCGATAGGCTTTGCCTGTCCGGAGGCAAGAGAGAACTGCACAGGATCCGACTGCCGCTGCTTTATCACCTGATTTGCAGCCGAAACAACGTTGTCATAAAGAGCTGCGCGTGCCGCATACCCCTCCCCTGTATCACCAGTATCCGGGCGTAATTGCTCAACATATGCTGTAATGCTGCTTGTCGGCATGTTGCGGAAAGAGCCTATATACTGTCCGGCGATCTGCGTATTCTTAAACTCGGTATATCGCAGGTTTCCTTCTCTGACTCCATAAGCTGCAATAAAATCATCCTCACCAGGTGGGTTAGGAAATTCAACGCCACGCATATACGCAGCCGTCGCATCGCGAACCCGGCTGTCGAGCATCGTTTTATATTCAGCCTGCTGCTGCCGACGCAGTTGATCCGCCTGTCGCATAAAACTTGCTTGCGCCTCAGGAGATGCCGCATCGAATGCTGCATTACCGGTATAGCGTTTAGTGTTGGTTGGAATTGTTGATAAACCAAGTGCTGCACTGACACCAGCAGTTAACTGCTGATCACTGTATGGCTGGCTACCGTTCTCATGATGGATAATGGCTGCACAAAGCGCCTTCAGGGTATCAGGATTAGATGCATCGAGAGGCTCATCAGCAGAAACGCCAAGTTGTTCGCACACTGCTTTGATATACGACATAGTGTCATTTTTATCAGTAGGCGGTGCCCAGCGATTAATTATCTCGCTGACGGTATCAATACCCTGCCTCTGATACGACATCAGGTTCCGCCCTAATGCACGAATCCCGTGTTCAGGTGTTTCGAATTTAGCAAATCGACCATCATCACCGGTCTGGCCTACCCACGGATTAGTTTTGCTGTATTCGAGATTTCCTGGGTTATTGTTGCGTATGCCACGGGCACGCTCGGAAGAGTCACTATCTGCTACAGCACGGCGAGCTCCAGCAGCAGTATCACTTAACTCGCCATTACTTTGGATGAATGCGGTCGCATTGTTTGCCGACCACTGGGACAATGCAGCATCAGCAACCTTCTCTTTAAACTCGATTTTCTTGGCCTGGATTTGCTCGTCACTCCAGCCATGTGCAATGCCGTAATCCTCAATTTGCTGGAAAGTTTGCTTATTAGCCAATACGTATGCGGCGTTGTCGCCATACAATGCTGCGGCATTTTTACCATTGTTCAGCAGCGTAGCCTGAAACTGGCCTTCTTCGTAGGCATTTATTTGCCCTATCTCGTGCCGCCCTGCCTGCGTAGTGAACTGAATGCGCTGCTGCTGCGCCTGCTGCATGAAAGCATTACGAGCCTGTTCATCCGGCAGCGACATAGCCAGTTGTTCGACCTGAGCATCAAACTGCTGCGTATACTCCTGACCTTTTCCAATAGCATTTTTCCCTTTCAGGTTAAGCAATCCTGTTTCAGGATTATTCAGCAGATCACTGCTTATCTGACTGAGGTTAAGAGATGCCTCCTGAGCCAGAGCGATATTGGCACGCTGTTTTGCCTGACCAAAAACATCAATTGCCTCTGTCCCTGCCCGAACAAAAGCATCACCAATACCTGGCTGAGAAAACGTCTGCAAGCCTGCTGACTGAACTCCACGGCTCTGAACCTGACGGCCGGATACTGTTGGTACGACTGGCATTATAATCCTCCGGGTAATCTGGTTCCTGCTGCTGCCCCGATTGGCGCAGGGGTGCTTTGAGTAAACGGACTCCACGTCCCACCAAACATCTGGTACGCACCGTATGCCTTCAGAGGCGCAGTGAGCAATGTTGTTGCTGCTCCCACATTCCCCTGTTTACGGGCTGAACTGGCTTCTGCTTTATAGTTGGCAGCCTGAACCTGATAACCGTAAGCCTCGCGTTGCGCGTTATTCACCGTCGTCAGCGAATCAAGAGCGCCAAACTGGGCAGTGTCGCCAAATATATCCAGCGCGTTACCTGTAGATAAATCAGCGCCGGTAGCCCCCATTGTCGCCGCCTGTGTACCAAGCCGCTGTCGGGTCTCTCTGCGCCGTTGCTCAGCTTCAGCGTTACCTCTGTTTATTGCATCATTTGCCTGAGCTGTGGCTATATCTGCGTTCGCTTCTGCAACCTTCGAGGTATACTTTCCCTGTTGGTACTGGGTGTATGCCTGAATGCCACTCATGGCGAGCATTGCGCCACCAGCAATAACCGGATCGCACATTATTTTCTCTCCATGTGAAATCTGTGGAAATTAAGACCAAGAGCACCATAAGGCGCGGCTTCTTCAAGCCTGAATCCAAGCCAGTGCAGCCATGCTTTGGCAACATGGTTTCGCTCGTCGACATAGTTTTCCAGGCGCGGATAAACTGCCAGCATCTGCTGCAATACAGGGCGGCAGTGGCGAAGAAATGTCTTCTGATATTTTTCGATACGGCTGGTTCCGACCAGCCAGGGCGTACCATTGCCACCGATCATTGACGCCGGAGATACGCCAAACATGGTTACCAGTTCTCCGTTCGCAAATCCTGACCAGGACATAGTCGCAGTACGCAGACCAACACGCAGCGCATCTTCGGTAGTCATCAGTGATACCGCATACAGTTCGTCAATATCAGCCTGACGAACATCCGGCAAAATCATCTGAAGATGCTCTTCGGTTGCGGGAATAATTTGAACATCGATCATCAGAATCCCCCAACAGTAAGGCGAGGAATAACTGCAAGAACAGACAGCGGCAACGGATCAAGCTGACGGATTTTTACACGTCCGTTTTTGCCCCAGTTACTGTCCAGTTTCACTTCTACTTTTCCGGTAGCATCATCAACAGGATCATCGTAGAACTCGAATTCACGCTGTGGATATTCGTACCATTTACCGCCGGGCGTAGTCGCCCAGATGCCGCGACTGGCATTCACAACCAGAGTAACGGACGGGATCACCTGTTTTTTGTCCAGCAGCGTTTCCTGTCCGTTAATGTTGATATCCAGTGTTTCGAATTCAGCAGTTATTGGCAGGCCGATGTGCACTACAGCCCCCGGAGATTCCAGCGTGACGGCACCTCCGGAAACCACTTTCTGTGGTTCCACGTTCGCATCAGAGAGGATGTTTACGGTCTGGCCTTCAAGATGAGACAAGCCGCCAAATGTCCGGCGCGCCATCTGCCAGTTCGTGGTGGCCACATTCCTGAGGGATGGCGGGACGTTCCTGTTAGCACGAACCACTACAGCGGTATTGCTGGTTACAGAAATAATGTCGCAACGTAATTCTTTTGGCACTTCATCGCCAATATCAGGAACAGTTCCGGCATAAGGGAACTGTAGTTGCGCGCCGACATCACTACTGGTGAAGTACGCACCACCAGAAATACTGATTGTATATTCCGCGCGGTAATCCCATTCACCAGAACCACCAGTGATGGTCATCGTTCTGTCAGACGTATTTCTTCCATCATAGCTAAGGCCAGAATCAACAAAGAAAGCATCTTCATCGCTGGTAAATAAACGGCTGGACAGTCGCTCTATGTATCTCACTGTTTGCCCGTTAACGGTTCGGTTAACGACGAAATACACCGCATCTTCATTGCCTTCGCTGATACTGCATGTGCTTTCATATTTCCCGGTACTGGATTGTGGTGCCCATGCAAAAACCTGCTGATCACGCAAATAGGTCATCACCAGTAATTTACCGTCATCACGAATGCAGAAGGCGCTGGAGTAAGGGACAATCGAGAAGCACCAGTCAACAATGCTGTGCTTCTGAAAAAGATGATTGGCAAGGATGGTCAGGTCGTTCCCCTGATAGCCGTCAACATCGAATGAGTAGGCCAGATCACGGACAACACTGCCTTTCTCCTGGACGAACAGAGCAATATTCGCCACGGCAATTGGTGGGACATTGCTCGAGCCATTTGATCCCTGAGAGCTGAATGCAAATGATGATGGGGTTAACACTTTGTTCTGGTCGCCGGTGATGACGTACTCACCTCCGGAAGTCAGCGCCACCAGCGAACCAACATCAATCAGGTGACGGATCTCATTAACCTGACGCCCGGCATAGGTGTAGATAATTCTGTCGTCATCCTGCGTAGGATTGCTTTTGCCAAAATCCTTATAATCCCCGGTACGGCTGGCCCAGATAGTCTGAGGGAACGCAGTCGATGCGGCGAAGTAAAGACGTTGTTGATAATAAACAACAGTGCCAGGATAACCATTAACTCTGTTCCAGGCATATTTAGCCCATTTATAGCTGGCATTATCCTCGCCAACGACCTGCGAAGGGATATAGGAAATCACCTGGGCAGTTGCAGTAGTGCCATTTGCAACAGTGATACGGGCAATGCCAAAACCACTGTGCAGATATTCCCACTCAATGCCAGTATCATCATCTCCGGATCCGCCCCAGCCATCCCATGATGTGCCTTCTGTATGCGAAGGGCGCAAAGTGCCTGTTTTACCTGCCGTAACAGCGCGATAGTAGTTACTGTCTGCACGGCGAATATCGCCAATCGACGTACTCTTACTGGTTTCCCATACCGGTACTGAATCCACTGCTGGCTGTTCCAGATAGAACAATTTGCCTACCTGTTCCGCGCCAAAAATAGAGGCGTTTGCCGTTAACGTAATTGTCCCGGTGCTGGCGCTGGCATAAACCGTCACTGACTCGTCAATATTGATATCTTCAAATGGCCCGTTCTTCGTTACCACATCAACCAGTTGCCAGTTGTCATGCGCATAGCGGCGCAGCTCTTTCGGCGGGTATGCCGGGTGAACCAGCGTAAGCACGTCGGCGCTTTGCGTGAATTTAATTCGGAACAGATCGGCTTCAGTATATGGCGTGGCAATTTCATAAATAACATTGCTGCTGTTCAGCACCAACGCACCATCTTTGATAACGCGCATGTACTGGTGTCCGAACTCCAGAGCATAGGTCTGAACCGTCGAGAACTGGAACGGGATCAGGCGGCATTTCCGATTTGGGTATTTGGCGGCACCGACAAAACGCGTACCAGGTCGATTCTCAACGCCGCCATACTGCCGCACGATAAAGTTATCGCACTTGCGCAATGCCACCTGGTACTTCGCCATGTCGATACGACCGTACAACGACGGTCCAATCTCACCACCGGCAAAGCTGGGCTGGATCCAACTGATAGCCATCAGGACAACCTCGCAATGGTAAACTCGTCAACCGGTGGCTGTGGTTCCTGTGATTCATTCTGGCTATGCGAGCCAGCACTAAGAATCACGCGATTGTACATATTGAGGGCAAACGTACCGAGGTCTGCATTCCCAGTCAGCGCCATGTTAATAGCTGCCGCAAGACGCCAGGCCAACGCCTCCATAAAAATGGCATCAAACATGTTCACATCTGAAACGCGAGAGACATACTTGAGCCATGCCTGAGGCTGGTCTGTGTAGATCAACTTTCCTGTTCCGTTGGTGTCTGCACCAACTTCGTACTGAACGCGCATTGATGCTGTTGGATTGCGTACACCAGGAAGCATAATTTCAGTAATGCGCAGACAATCTGACGGGTACTGGTACGCATATTCCCAGTCAGGCGGTGGATTGCTCGTATCTGCAAGCGCCACGCGTTTGGTAGCAAAGTTCCAGTCAAAATCAGAAAGCACAGCATCACGGCAGGCCTCAAAGTGCAGCGAACATTCCCCCGCTTCCTTGCTGGCTTCCGTCAGGCTGTTAATGCTGCGGCTGTTGCCAATATTGGACAGCGCACGATTGCAGATCTCTACTACAGAGGCCATCACTCACCTCCGTTACCGTACAGAGTTTCAGCCGCTGATTTTTCTACATCCCCGGAAACAGGAGCGATCGCCATATCAGTGATCTGCAGATCGGCGCTGCGATTAACGCCATCGTCAGTTTCTCTGGCAGACAGGCCTCGAATAACAGCCTTTGCAGTTATCATCACTTCTGTTCCGACGCCCTGAGGTTGCGCCTTCAGCTTATTCAATGTGTCGTTATTCAGCGTGATGCACAGCCCCCACGGGTATTCATCGCGAGTTCTGGTTTCTCCGCTCTCATCCTGGTAGCTGTCAGTGCCGGTTTTGAGGTTTACGAGTTCCATATACACTCCTGCAATAAAGGGGCCGAAGCCCCTTGTCTCATCCGCGAGGCTTACACGCCCAGTTCTTTACGCTTATCTGCGATCTTCTCGCGGAGCGTTTCTGCTTTGGCGTTATGGTGTGGCTTCTCGTTAAAGAGCAATTCGTACTCTTCACGGAGCTTATCCAGTTCACCATCATCTGACACATCGTTGATGATTTTGGTGCTGGTTGCTGCCATAGACACCTTTCCTGCTACCTTTGCTTTTGCCTGTCTGGCTGCATCGTTAACAGGTTCCAGTGCGCTACCAGGCTCACCTTCGTATTCGATTTCTGCCCCCTCCTGCCACAGTGTGTTATGGATATGAGAGAGGCGCAGAACGCGGTATCTTGGTTTCTCACCTGACATCGATATCACCTTAACCAGTTACTTTTGAGCGGATCGGGTACGGTGTATTGGCATCAACATCCAGACTGATACCCGCAGTGAATTTGCCGGCCGTTAGTGGGCCAGTTGCGACGGAGTAGTTAACACGCAGATATCGCTGAACACCGGCAGGCACCTTTGCAGAAACAACTCGTTTACCTGCTTTCAGGGTAGCCTTTGCCAGTTCGCCACTATCATAAATAGTGGACCATGAGCTGTTATTCTCACTCGTCTGCAACTGGATGTTTACAGTTGCCTCACCACTTGCCGTGGCGGCTTCGTTAACCAGCGCCCAAAACTCAAGCGGGTAACCCACGCCGATATCGCGACGATTTCCATCAATTGGACCGAGATCGATTACGTCAGTAGAAGCCGCGGTATTCGTAACCGCCTGAGCTTCGGAGAACATCAACAGTTTGTCGGTGATCATCTTCTTTCTCCATTAGTGGGTCTGTTACGACCAACAGGTTAATAACAGGCGTTACACCACGCGGGCTTCTGTTTCCAGAAGCGCATCAGTTTCACGGATTGGTACACCACGGAATGAAGTCCACCACTCGCCTTCAGTCTCTTTTACGCTGATAGCCAGAGATGTTTTCTCCAGAGACTGCAGATCAAGAGCCTGGCCTACAGTGCGGTTCATGTAGAACACCGGGCGGCCCATGCCACGGTTTGGAATGCGATGCAGTGCTTTAACCATCAACTTCGCAATATTTGCGGCAGAGGAAGGTTCTGAAAGATTGCTGACATCGATGTTTGCAATGCGAACAACATAACGCCAGTCACGCAGAGCAAGTCCGTTGTCCCATTTGTAATGGGTACGGTAGCCTTCGTACTTGCCGCCATTAACATCTTCCAGTGTCACCTGGCCTTTATCTTCCATCTGGATGCCAGCCTTCTGCCCTTTCGGGAAGATGCCATGCACGGTGTTTTCGCCCCACACCACTAACCAGATTGAGGTGTTATCTGTACCCGTGCCACCAGCATCAATGATGTTCTGAGCATTACCCGCAGACAGGCTGGAATAGCGGGAGGACAGTCCCATAAACTGCTGAGGGTTAACGCTGGAATCACCATAAAACAACGTCTGCGCCATCTGCTGATTCATCGCTTCAATAAATGCGCGGTCTTCAGACAGGCGGAATTCGGCGGTATTACCGTTCAGATCAGCCAGTGACTTATCGACTTCAGCATAGGTTTCCAGCATTCCAACGGAATCGGTGACCTGCACTGTGGTTGATTTGCTTGGCTGTACGCCATAGTTCAGCAAACGCCAGGTGGCCGAAGGTAAACCAGAACGAATGGTGGTTCGGTGTCCGGTAGGAAGGTTCCCTTCGACAAAAGGCATATCCTGAAGGATCGGGTTAGTTTGACCGAGAAGCTCGATAATCTTATCGACTTTCCCGTTTGGATCGACGCGCTTACCCCAGTCAGCCAGCGTTAGCGCAGTTAAGCCTTTAACAGACATTGTCATTTCCTCTCTTATTTGCCATAGAGCACTTCGGCCGCACTACGCTGGCCTTCATTACCACCGGTGACCATGCCATCTTCAGACATCGCCTTTCCGATTTTCACGAACGTTTTGACCAGATCAGGGTGATTACCCAGCCCGGTGGTGTTCAGATATTCTTTGAGCTCAGGTGTCCCGAACTGGTCAAGCGCACGCTGTGCGGCGCTAAGGTTAGAAATCAACTTGTCGCCACCGATTTCTTTGTCAGCTTTTACATCCGCAGCCCACTGCTCGGTTGTTTTCTGCCAGGCTTCTGCCTGGCGCTGCTGAACACCTGCCAGAATCTTCGGATAAGCATCAACCAGCTTTTGCGCTTGCTCGTTGGTCAGGTTAAGTTCTCGCGCCACAGGCTCGAATTCCTTCAACGCTTCTGTATCCAGCTCTACGCCTTCGGCAGCCTGAAACTCGTACTTCTCAGGCGCACCCTCTGGTTTATTGCCGTCCTTTTTTTCATCCTGCTTATCGTTTTCAGGCTTTTTGTCATCAGCAGGTTTATCGCCATCAGCAACAGGTTGTGGCTTATCACCTTCCTGTTGTGATGGATCACCAACTGGAGCAGGGTTATCACCTGCAGGCGCTGACGGTTCTGACGCAGCCGGAGCTGCTCCACCATCGACTGGTTGCTCATTGCAAAGACGGCGATACAGCAAACGCTCAAATAAATTCATGATCACTCCTGTTCACTGGCCTCTTTGGCCATCTTCAAATACTGTTCAGGGCAATGCGCCATAACGCGCTGAAACAGTTCCAGCGCCAGATTGCGTTGCCCCTCATTAAACGCCATTGCCATAGCGTCCATCGGTGAGATAGCGGAAAACACACGGCCTTTCTCCAGCACCGACCAGACAACGCGACGCCCCTGTTCACTGCTCATGACAAAGCGAATGTCATCAATTTCACGCTGCGCCATGTCACGTTGCTTACGGGCGTTTTCTTCTTTCAGTTGATCGTCTTCGTAATCTGTCATTGTGATTGCCCACCCTGACCACTAACTGCATTCGCCATAGCTGACAACACACTCGGATCCGAAGTTTTAGCTTCGCTTAGCGTCTTGGCACCCTGTGCCGCAGCCATCCCCATCGCCATCATTTGTTGCTGCTGTTGCTGCTGTGCCCGTTGCTGGCGAGCCTGCTCAACCTGTTCCTGCGGAACAATGACGGTTGGAGACACTCCAGACATATCAGCGAATGCATCGATTGCCTGATCAACGTTGAGTTTGTCGAGAGCTTCTGGTTTCGCTTGCGCAAGTTGACCAATGAAGTTGACCGTAGACGCCAGACTGGACAGGCCGATAGACTTCTGCGCCTGAGCCATGACGGAAATGTATTCGACCTTCAGGGGCATACCTTCCATCGCGTCAGGCGGGGGCGGCAGCATGTTTTTACGCACCATCATCGAGAAAGAGCGGTCAATGAGAGGATTAAGACATTCGTCGTTCAGACGCTCCAGAACCGGCCCCAACATCAGAAGTTTTTCTTCTTTCATTTCGATCACCGCTTCAACAGGCATCGAGCGGGTATTGATGTTCTGCAACATCATGAACAGATCGACAAAGTAGGCGCTGTTAATGATTTGACGAGTGTCCTGAATGTCTGCCACCAAATCTGCTGTACTGGGGTTAACCAGATAAGCAGGCCTGAAGCCATCCTGACCAGTAATCTGATCGATATACGTGATGTCGCCAGGAAGAAGGGAGGCGCGCTGATTCTTGAGGGAAGTCGGAGCAACCATCGGCGGATTGGTGGCTTTATCAATCAACTGCGACTTGCGCTTCTGGAGAAGCTGCAATGCCTTAACAGGTCCAAGCGCCAGCATACCCGGGCATGATGATCCATAAACATCTTCGCCGTTAACTTCCCAGCGCGGAGCCATAATTGGAAACTCATCGAATCCGGACTCACGCAACAACCTGTCGTTATCGCCACCAACCTCGTAATAAACCGATTTGAATGGCTTGTTCTTGCTATCCAGCTTCGATGTATCGCGGTCAATGTTCGGGTAAACCGAATGCATCACTTCAATCCACTTCTCGTAGGTGCCGCTTTCCCACATGCTTTTTACGGATTCGCTGACGTTATTTAGCCCGAACTCCTGAACAAGCTGACGAACAGTCATAGAGAACTTGCGAAAACAGGTGTCCACACTGCCACGAGGTGAGTTAGCCAGGTAGTAACTGCCTATCGGGAATGGCATTGTGCGAATGATGTCCTCGTCATCCTCCAGCACCGCCATTGCACCAGTGCTGTATGTGCCGAGGCTTCCGTATAACTGCGGAAGAGACTGGTAGAGATTCGACTTATTGAACATATCGTTCATGCGGTTCTGCACCGCCTCAAGCCACAACTTAACAGGGCCATAATCCATCATTTCAGGATCTGGCGTAGCCAGGCGAAACCACGGACGCGCGGGGCTTGTGATGCCTGACATCATGCCGCTGGCGAGAGTGCGCGCCGCCATAGTCCCGGTCGAATCAATAATGCGTGTATTGCGTCGATCGTTACGGTTGACCTCAGAAGTCAGAAAGCGGGAACCACGTGGGTTGATGTAATCACTCAACTCGCGCCAGTGCGGCTCGAACGACTGACGCTCGCTTTCAAGTTGTGCGAACTGTTTGTTCAATCGCTCTTTAGTTGTTTCCGCCATTTCAATGACTCCGGTTACTGACCAAGCAGCGTTTTACCGCTGGTCTTAGCGGTTGATGTGTCGCCCTGAGAACCGGTAAGCAGCGTAGAACTACGACCAGCAGCAGCGCGACGGCGACGAGTTTCTTCGTCGCGGGCATCAACAACGGCGGCATCCTGCTCCTGTGGTGCTGCCTGAACTTCTGGTGTTGCAGGCACTGATGGTGAGCTACCCATGCACATATCAATGACTCCGTACGCAATTAAATTATTACCAATTTAACCACATATGATTTATATATCGTAGATAGTTGACATTTAACGCACAAATTATTACCTTTTAGGTAACCAAAGAGTTCATTCCGGTTACTAACCTGACTGGCTTGTCGTTAAATTGAACAGGTGGAGTGAGCTTTTATTTTGAGCAGTACGGCGTATGGCACATGCGCCGATAGCGGTCTGGATACGTTTAAGGGGCACCCTCCCTTGCTCGGGCAAACGAACCAGGTAGCCGGAATGTGCAAGTCGAGCGGTTTTATTCCGCGCACGGGGATTCACCATCCCGGCGATTCGGTGTGACGCCTCGGAAGAGACGAGGGTACAACGATGAGAGCATTTATGGAGCCGCGACAAAGTGTGGCGCCTTAACAGGCTAAGTGCTCTCAGCGTTGTGGCATTAGCTCAGTTGGACAGAGCAACCGCCTTCTAAGCGGTTGGTCGCAGGTTCGAATCCTGCATGCCACGCCAGAATCACGCCTAAGGACCGTGATGCCAGAAGTTCCAGGGGCTTGGCGGTGATGGTTTCCCTTGAAGGACTATCACCGCCCTTTTTACAGCAGGACGCCATTGCGATGACTTCATGCTGTAAACCAGTACAGCCACGGAAGGCATAACTCATTGCTTCCAGTTCGCCCGGTTCGCCGGGCATTTTTTTGATTGATGACCGCAAATTACCTTAAAGGTATAATCATGAAAAACTTCAAGGTAATTAGCATGTTTGAATCGTTCAAAGAGCTGTTTTTATCTACTGCCAATACTGCCGTGAATCGAGCCAAAAACCCTGTGCTTGGTGCTTTTGTTATGTCCTGGTGCGCCTTCAACTGGAAATCAATTCTTTATCTATTTTTTAGCAAATCAAACATAATAGATAAAATTTCATATATCTCAGATAACAGCACATGGAAAACTGTTATGTTTTATCCATGCTTATCTGTAATTGCTATCTGCTGCCTATTACCATGGGTAAACAATATCATTAACGTATGGCAAGCAAAGCCTCTTGATAATAATGACTCAATCGAAAATCACCTGAAGGCAAGAAAAATCCAGCGTGAAACAAGACTGCAGAGGTTATTGGCTAAAAAAGATGTTACATACGACAAAGTTAAGACTGGCGCGGAAAAAGACATCCAAGAGATGAAAGAAGAGATTATTCGATCAAAGAATAGTATGGGGGAATTGACTGCCGAGTTGAAAGCTAAAGATGACGAATTGAGATCCGCCAGTGCTCAGTTAGCAGCTCTAAATCATTCATTAAAAGAGATATCGGAAACTCTTGGAAGAATGAATGAGGCATATAAGACCATCCAAAATGATTTCGACGAATACAAACTCAAATACCCTGAAAAATCTCAAATAAAAAGCCTTGCACTTGGCAACGGCCAAACAATTAGCAACGTTTTGGAGCAACACAACTTATCCGGATTAAAATCTGGTAAGCCAAACGTTTTTAATAACTTTGGTGTTCTATCTGGATTATCAGGTTTCGAGGATAAAAATAAAGACTAAGCATATGGATCGTACTCGGTAAGCGCCTTGCCTTGCTGGTTCTGCTGCCCGGGAAGTCGCAGGCGCTTTGACACCGGGAAAGCAAACGTCAGCAGTAGCGCATCGCCTTTACCAGGCGAACGCCCAAGTCGTTCTTTGATATCTTCCTTCGGTTCGATAACGATTTTACCGTCCACGCGAACTTTGTACTCTGCCGCCGACAGGTCGTCCGCTGTTTCCTGGTCATCCAGCATCCCGCCCAGCCTCAGCCATGTCTTGCATGAATTGAACATCTCCCCACGCTTGTTGAGCATCTGCGGGTCAGTAGACGCGCCACCGAACGGAACAAGTTGCCATGTACGACCCCATCCGTCACCGATTGACTTCAGACCGGTTCCGTAACCGAAGTCGATGAACACCGCGTCAGCCTGATACTGGTCTTCAAAGTCAGCGATACGCTTCGCCATAATCAGATCGTCGGTAGTCTTGTTGCCAGTCCACAGCACCTTACTGTGTAGCCCCTGCCGCAGGTATATCACCGCGTCATCAACGCCTGAATATGCCGGGTCAACACCGATTATCACCGGAGCATGTGCCACCTGCGCAGCGGTTACCACCCGTTTCATTGCCTCATCAGTAAGACCGGTAGGGATAAACTGCAATTCAGATGCATCAGGGAATATGCCGCGCACACGGATTTTAACGAAGTCGCTGTCTTCCCCGTAGTCATCAACCCATTTCTGCAACTGCTGTTTGTTAGTACCTTCCACCGTCCGGCTGTCAATCTGCGCAGTTTTCCAGCGGTGTTTGTATTTGCGGAAACATTCGCGAAAACGCCCGGTATTACGTGTAGGGTTTCCGAACGCCACCCAGATAATCTCAGTGTCTTCGTCCGTAAGCGCACCCTCAGCAACTTCCCACACCAGATCCGCAATGTTCGACGCTTCATCGAATACCACGATGATGCGTTTGCGCTCGTTGTGTAGTCCGGCGAATGCCTCAGTGTTGTGCTCAGACCAGGGGATTGCGTCAGCTCGCCACCGCTTGTCGTGCCCAGGATCATTGCTGTACATCGCAGTAGCGGTACAGGTAAACCAGTCTTTCGTGATAGCAAGGTTCGACCACTTGATAATTTCCGGCCAGGTCTTCGTTCGTAGCTGGTTGTCGGTGTTGGCGGTCACCACGACCTTACAATCCTCGCAAGTGGACATGCCCCAGTTGATCAGCATTGAGATGAATGCGGATTTACCAATACCATGACCAGAAGCGCGTGCCAGCATAAGCGGCTGATAGCGCGTCTCTGGATTCTGCAGGTGATCACGTATCTCTCGGAACGCATCAGCCTGCCACTGACGTGGGCCGGTAGCATGTGCCAGTTCAGTCCCCTCTTCCCCCCACGGGAACGCATATAGGGCATAGCCAAGCGGATCGTGAGTGAACCCTGCAATATCCTCGATCAACTGCTCTTCAGGAGATAACGCTGTATCTGTCACTGATTACCATCCTGACGTTCTTTGAGTCGCTTCCTGGCTGCTGCTATGCGATCAGCAATTGTCACATTCACATTAACATCCAGACGTTCTTTGAACGCGTTGACATCAACATGCTTACCAATCAGCTCAAGGTTCTTCACCTTGTCAGGCCATTTAATTTTTTTGAGGATTGTCTCTATCGAATCCTCGTTCATGTTCATGATGGTCGATGACAGATCAAAGCCACTAAGCGTAGTGCGCCAGATTTTCGGCCACTCACGGATTGGTTTAAGGCTCCCATCGTCGTTGAGGATGTCGATCACGTCCATCTGGTCGATCTCCACCAGGCGCATGAGAACGTAATCAGCACTGACGCGCATTCGTTTGTTGCGCTCCTCCATCAACTCGGCAATCCGTTTTTGAATGCGTTCATCGCGCATCATGACACTGGCTTTAACTGCCGCTGTATTTGGGGAGAATCCTGCGTTAATCGCTGCCTGAGTCTGGTTTTCAGGCGTTTTGATGTATGACTGGCAATAAGCCTCCTGCATTGCTGTTAGTGGCTTAAATTGCGTTGATTTGCGTTTATAGGTTTTAGGTTCAGCAGGCATCATAACCACCGTGGTAATAGTTACCGTTGTGGTAATAGTACCATGCAAAATAAAGCCGCCATAGTTGGCGGCAGTATTCAAAACCCATCAAATTTATCATGCATAATCTAATCGTGACATGTCACACTATTAATTTCGTTTCATGCCAGCCTTTAGTCACCCAGCATTGCGAGTCACCATTACACGGGCATGAATTAACTGGAACTCTCTCGCCGCACTTACCGCAACATTTTCTGCTGATCGATTTTATACGCCCGAGCACGCGTGCATCATCCTGGCGGATCAGTAACGCTATATACTCACCAAATTCGTAAGGCGCACGCCCGGGGCGACGCGTGGCACAGTTACGCTCCAGCATTTCAATTTCCTGAGCATCAAGCACAATTTCCAGCTTACGCACACCAGATGCAGCTTGTCTGGCTCTCTGAGCGGCTTTGCGCTCTGCGGGGGATTTAGCCACGAATCGCACTCCACGCCAGATTGATTAATGACTCCCAGGCAATATAAACCCGGATACCAGCAGCCAGGCCGAAACCAATCACCATGGCATAAAGCAGAGCGTTGCACTTGTTCATTACTTCACCTCCTGCGGCGGTTCTGGTAGCGGCATCCAGTGGGTTACTTTTGATGCAGGTTCTTCTCCAATGTCAGTTACTGCCCACCATTTGTTTCTCGACCAATCGTAATACCCTTCGAAGGTATCGCGTCCAGCAAATCCGCGAGACTCCCCAAAAAACCAAACATACTGTTTATCGTCCGGCATTCGTTCACTACAGATTATCCAACCATCCGGAGTTACCGGAGTTGGTCCATCGAATTCGGGCATGTCAGGACCTTTTCTGATAGCTTTAGCCAGCTCCAGCGGGTCATCGTAAAGCCAGTCGCCAGTTTGTGGGTGATTTGCTTCTGCAAGCTGCGCAGCCCATTCAAGACCATCTTTTTGACCTTGGAGATAATCAAGTGGCAACTCTTCATGATTACTTGCAGGTTCGGCACTATCAGCTTCGCGCCGCTTCTGTAGCTCTGCTGCCATTGCTCTCACGACTTCAACTGGTGCCCTTGCAGCAAACTCTATGTTGGTGATCAGCTCATTAAGATATTGCTCGCCTGGATACTGTTTCTTATCGGTTATAGTGGTCATCTCACTCTCCTTTGATGCGAATGCCAGCGGCGCGGATTGCAGCGATGACTTCAGAAACTTTGTATGCCATTACCGTTTGGTAATCCTCGTGAAAATCTGTTCGATGAAGCATGCTGCTACGTTCTGGGAGCGATATTTCCCGTGCTTCCAGTTCTGCAATGCGCTTCTCTGCGGCTTCCAGCTCAACACGCAGCTTCCCTACCGTTAGCGCAATATCCTCGTTCTCCTGGTCGCGGCGTTTGATGTATTGCTGGTTTCTTTCCCGTTCATCCAGCAGCGTCAGCACAGTAGCCGGACTGGCTGCGGCGATGAATTCAGCATTGGCCTGCTGTTCCATTTGGAAATCTTCATCGAAACCGCTTTCAGGATGCGCTCCTTCAATTCTGCAAATGGGAATATATCCAGCAGCCTCGCGATGAATTAGTGCATCATCACCATCAAATCGGCCCTCTCCATATTCGAGCGACCACACACCACACGTTGCTTTCTCTGCTTTTTCACGCAGTCCCTGATAGTCAATCTCGCTCACTGGCTGCCTCCTTTGCTGGGCTTTCTAGCTTCTGAGTGGTTGTATCAAACTCAAACAACTTAACCACGTCATCAAACAGGACATAATCACCATCAGAATCTTCAGTCATGTCAGCGCCACAATCCTGACCGAACGAGTCACAACCATCCATATCAAGCTCGTATCGCTTCAGGTTTGCGATATTTGATAAATTCAGCGCCAGTACAGCTAGGTCATAAACCTCGTCAGCGGTATACCCTGCACCATGTCCATACATTTCAATGCGGGATATGATTTCTTCTAACCGTTGTTTTGTGATTGTCATTTTTGCTCACCTCCCTGTTCTTCCAGAAAAATACGCATAGCCTCAAGCATCTCTTCGGTGTCATACGGAGACAGCTTGTCACGCAGGATGTGTTCAATGCTGTTAATGAACTTTCGGATTGCTTTGCGTTCAATTTCAGTCAGGAAAGCATCGGTGGCTGTGGTTTCGATATCGTTAATTTCAGGAAGAATCTCTTCCCATGTAGCGATATCGCCATTCAAATGCCATCCGGCAATTCCACTGGAGTTATCCGCAACACTGCGAACGGCTTCAATAGTTTCGAGCATTACCGCATTCTCCGCCGCCAGCGCCGAAAACTTCTCGTGTGCTAACTTAACAGCCGAATCAGCCTGCTTAATTGACTCAATCGCGCTCTGGTGGTCTTCGGCCAGCGCATTAGCACGCACCAGTTGCACTTCCAGTTGCATTGCCAAATCGCTGATCAGCTTTGCCACACTACGCATATCAACGGCACCACATTCTGCTTTCAGTTCCGAAGCCATCTCATGCCCGGCGGCAACTAACCCTTTGATATTACTTTCCATCTTTACCCTCGCTTATCCACATAACTTATTGATTACATTGATAACTAAAAAGATCGTCGATTCAGAACTCTTCGATGTTCCAGCCACCACCTGCTTTCTTTGGTTTAACCGTTACCCCGATGATTCGGAACGGATACTGATCTGCGGCGACTTTGGTTTTCACCCTGGCGTCGTCGGTCCAGAAACCTTTCACTTCGTGCAGTTCCATCTCGCCGGTGGCGAGCATCACAGCAAAATCGGGCGTATAGAACGTGTTGTCAGCTAACCGCAGCTTGATACCCTCAAATCGATACCAGACGATTTCCCCTGCACGTTTACGCAGCTCAAGGTGCTGGCAATACGCAGATTCTGTTTTGTTCATCTGGCCTGTTTTGAGTCGACCAAGAGCCTGTATCTGTTTTCTCATGATTTACCCCTGAGGTAATTAAAAACCACATAAGACACGAAATCAATAGATTTTAGAATATTTTATTACCTCATAGGTAATTATTGAGACGTAAAAAAATGCGCTATCGCGCTGGTATTACTTGATAAATCCTGCCGCCTTTCCCCGCCTGTATTCCTCCATCAGCCACTGCGCCGGTGTTATTCCCCCCAGGGTGGCGGCGTTAGGCATGCACCCGAAACTTCGCCCTGGCGGGTGGTAAACGTCTCTCCCTGTGTCCGGAGGCGTACTCATGGGTTCTGGCTTTGCCTGTATGCTGATCACCGGATCGGGTATCTGCTGTCCGGAAGCCACCTTTTTCGCCCAATCATCGAGCAGCCTACGCGCGTGTTTCTCAACCTCAATCTCGCTAAGCTGGCGCTGATACATTGCACGGCGGGTATCACATACGACCCAATACATAACCGGATGTCGCCACGGGAATCTTTCGGGACCACCAGGATATAAACTTTTTTCCTTGCTGTACCGGTGAAACTCCGCCATCACATCGTCAATGGTGACGCCAAGAACCATCTTGCTGTCTTTGCACCACTTGATAAATTGCCCTGGCGACGGCCAGAACGGAGATTCGCTGGCGCGGGCGTGGCGCATACCAGCAGAAACCTGTTCACGGGTTCGGATCCCCCCTTCGGCAAACGCAGCAATCCACTGCTGTTTTGCAGCAACTTCCTGCTCTGGCGTCTTCAGGTTGGTTACCACTGCCGCCGGAAACAGTTGTTTCAGCTGTTTGAAAAGGGCATCAACAAGCCTCTCTGCTGACATGTTCACCACGTTGTCATTGTTGGTGTACTGATGCTCATAACCTGACATGCGAGAAAGGGCTTCTCCGTCACGGTTTTGTATCGCGGTAAAAACGTTGTTCACAAGAAATCCTCCCATGCTTCAGGGCTGTTCCAGTGCGGAACGTTGTTATCAGGTAATGTTGATTGCTTCTGTCTGCTAATCTGCAGCCGCCTTGCCAGCTTCTGCTCCCACTGTGCCTGATGGTATGCCTTACCCTCAGCCATCCAGTAAATTCTGAACTCTGCAAGTTCCTGTGCCGTTGGCAGACTGTCCAGGTAGATCCCCTGCAATGAGCTTTTCCGAAGAAAGTCATCTGATGGCTGCCATTGTTCATGCATGACAAATTTGCCTAATTGCCCTGGCCCACCAGGAGGAACAAAGTTATTCATCACGGCGTTGTTTGCGCCGGGGTCATGAGGCACAGAATCCCCGGTTTTTGTCCTGCTCTCCCTCTCTTGGTTAAATGACTGGTTATATGACTGGTTCTGGATCCCGTTTTTGGGATCATTCAACATCCCGTTTTTGGGATCATTCAACATCCCGTTTTTGGGTATATTCCCGTTTTCGGTAACATTACCGTTTTCGGGTTCATTGCCCCCCTCCCGGTTGCCTTTAATGTTCCCGTTTTTGGTTATATTAAGAGAGAAAACCCGCACTCTTTTTGTCGCTCCCTTTCTCTCTCCGGTATCTGAAATAAGCCCCATTTTCATGAGCGATGTAAGCCCGGCCTGCACGGTTTTTTTATTCAGGCAAGTGTCTTTAACGAGGCGTTCTATGCTGGGGTAGCAGAGGTTATATTCATCGGCTCTGTCAGCCATCGAGAGCAGTATGAGCTTTAATGATGAGCTACCTGGATCTGTCTCCCAGGCCCAATCTGTTGCATGTCTGCTCATGATTAATCTCCGCTATCAGCTTGAATGTTGTGGGGAGGAATTAATCATGATCTGCTTAATCTCAGCCCTGATGCGACGGTTTGATTCCATGGTGCACTCAACACAGTGTCCGTTGTAAACCCAACGTTCACTGTCATGTCCGTGCTTACATGGTTTTCCGGTGTAGTAGCGTTTAAGTCCGCGCTTTGCGGCATCAATACGTGTAATGATTTCCATGGTAAGCCCTGTTATTAGTATTGGGATTACGGTCATTTTGTGCTGACACAAAAAAAAGATCAACCAGATTTGGTTTTTTATTACCTTTGAGGTGCGAATAGATATGAAAAGACCGCCGGGTGGCGGTCTACAGAGGGTTGTGGCTGGATATCATGAGTAGAAGAAGTATGCCAGTTCTGCTTTTGAGCGCAGCCATTGTCTTGTTTTACAGGCTTTAAAAAGCCCATTCATCAATACTTTACCTGGCATTTTGCGCTTACCTGTTAAGTGAGTCTGGATATAGTGACTCGTCGTTCCGGCTTCCTGTGCGAAGGCTTCACGCTCATCCGGAGTAAGTGCAAGCCAGTGCTTTTTGAAATCGAAATGTCCGTTATCGCTCATAGCTATTGCCTGATATTTATTTCAGATAATAAATATTCACCCATAAGGTAACAAAAATCAAGGATAGTTACCTATGGGGTGCATTTACCTGTTGGGTAATATTGCTTTAAATTGAATCATCTACTGATTCATATACGAGGCGATTTTCCAGAAAATGAAAAGTATCCAGGACGTCCGCAGGCAAAATCTCAACGACTTGATCGACCGTGAATTCAATGGTGTTCAGACGCGGATGGCAGAAAAACTTGGAACTCAGGCAAATCTGGTAAACCGCTGGGCTCTTGGCAAGAAGGTTATCGGCGACCAGGTTGCGCGAAAAATTGAAGCTGCCGCCAATAAACCCCGTAACTGGCTTGATATCGATCGCTCGCTTTCTCAGGAAGGTTTTCAGCCTGTCGGCCCAAGCGACATTGGTCAGCTGGCGGCTCACAACCTGGAACGCTGGATGAGCGAAAGCCGCGACCTTTCAACACAGGGAAAACTTCACCGCGCATCCGGCGTCGCCCAGGTGACAATCAGCCGCCTGTTAAACAATGAGGTCAGCGTTTCCATTTCCACCCTGGAGAATGTTGCATCCGCATTCGGGCGTCACGGCTATGAATTACTGATTCACCCGCACGACCCTGCGACCATCAACTATGACCGCTCGCGCTACGCATTGTTACCCGAAACCGAGAAAGCAAAGATCGAAAGTTACATTGAATTTGTCATCAACCAGAACGAAAAAAACAAACAATAAAATCATATTTTTCAGTAAGTAAGCCGCCTTCTGGCGGCTTTTTTATTGTCTACACAATTACCTTAAGGGTAATTTTTTTAACTCATATCTATTGACACCAAACCAAATACGCATAATCATTACCTCAACGGTAACAGACCGAGGTAACAAGTTATGCAGTGGAAAATCATCAACGGTTGGTACTGCGTTACTGCATGCGGATTCATGAGCTGGAAGTTCCGCACCTTACAGGAAGGCATTAAGTGGGCTTTCGTCAGCAAAGAAGCTCGCGATGTGGCCAACGATAACGAGATATGGGAGGGCTGATAATGAACGTTAATCAGCAGAAAAATCTTCAAAAAATCATGCTGGCATTCGACAAGGACTACCGCCTGTCAGAACAGCTATATGACCGACAAGTTGAACTGATTGAGAGCATCAGACTTCATCAACTGTCCTCAACTTTCGACGTTGTAACAGGCAAAGGCGTTCGTCAGGAAGTGCTGGAGGCTGCTAAAGACAGCCCTGAGTTCGAAGAACTGATGGATGCCTACCGGCGCGAGGCAATGGCAATTATCGCCCGCTGGGATCTGGCTGATCAGCTTGATGGGCAGAGGGACGCGGCATGAAACCAACACTCCTCTCATTGCTGCGAGGTGGAAAACACAGCATCCGAGATATGGCAAAGATTCTTGGTATCTCAAGATCGAAGGTTTCTTGGTTCATCGCTGAGCTTGAACGTCGCAAATGGGTAGAGGTAACCAGGAGCGCAATATATTTCCACGATGGAACCCGTTCCAACAAGCAGAACGAATACAAGGTTAAGTTATGAATACTGGCATCTATTTCGACATCAGCAATGAGGACTACCACGCCGGTGACGGCGTGAGTAAGTCGCAACTGGACATGGTTGCCAAGAATCCGGCGCTTCTTAAATGGGTTCAGGCAGCACCAGAAGACGAAGAGAAAAAGTCTGCACTGGATATGGGAACCGCATTGCACTGTCTGCTTCTGGAACCTGGAGAATTCAACAAACGCTTCATTGTTTCACCGAAATTCGATCGTCGGACGAAACAAGGTAAAGCTGACGAAGAAGCATTTCTTCGTGATGTAGCGGATATGGGGATTACGGTACTTGATGCCGAGCAGTGGCGGAAACTGGAGCTGATGCGTGATAGCGCAATGGCTCACCCGGCGGCACGCTGGATGCTGGAAGCACCTGGTTACTGCGAAGCATCAATGTACTGGAATGATGAAGAGACTGGTGAGTTGTGCCGCATTCGTCCAGACAAATGGCTGAACGAGCACAACGTGATCGTCGACGTGAAAAAGGTTGCAGATATGGACCGTTTTGCACGCCACATCGAGGAATTCCGCTACCACGTGCAGGACGCAATGTACCGCGAAGGAGCGATGAGGGTTACTGGTCAGTCGCATGGTTTTTTCTTTCTTGCCGTGAGCGAAAACATTGATTGTGGTCGGTATCCGGTACGCGTGTTCGAGCTGGATGCACCGGATGTCGATGCCGGGCACGCTCTGTTCCGCCGGGATCTGAATACCTATCACGAATGCCGCATCAATGATGAATGGGGCGGCGTGGAAATTATTAAACGCCCTGACTGGGCACGTAAACAGGATATGTACGTATGAGCAATGATATCGCAATCACATCACAACCAGGTGCAACTGTAGGTACTGCTGCGGCAATCTTCAGCCCGGAGGGCATGAATCAACTAGTGCGTTTCGCGGAGTTGATGTCACAAAGCAAAGCGACTGTACCGAAACATCTTGAAGGCAAAACTGCCGATTGTCTGGCGGTGACCATGCAGGCGGCACAGTGGGGAATGAATCCTTTCGCCGTGGCGCAGAAAACGCATGTGGTAAACGGAACGTTAGGCTACGAAGCACAGTTGGTAAACGCGGTCGTATCCTCTTCCAGCCTGCTAGCGACACGCCTGAATTATCGCTGGAGCGGTGACTGGTCGAATGTTAACGGCAAAACAGATAAATCACCGAATCTGACGGTAACTGTGTCAGCAGTTCTTAAAGGAGAAGCAGAACCCCGTGAGCTTACCATCAGTATGGCGCAAGCCGGAGTGCGTAACTCTCCATTGTGGGAACAGGATCCGCGCCAGCAGCTTGCCTATCTTTGCACGAAACGATGGGCTCGCCTGCACGCTCCTGATGTGCTTCTCGGTGTTTACACCCCTGACGAATTACAGGAAACGGCACCGCGCGTTGAGCGAGACATTACTCCGCAAACAACTACTGCTGCGGGAATGAACAGTCTGATCAACGCTAAACCAGCGAAAAAGCCTGATGAGCAAACGCGTAAAGCGGATAGCCGTGATCCAGAAGAAATGCTGATGGCCTTTACCAGCGCAGCGATGAATTACAGCACTGTCTCCGAACTGGATAAGGCTTACAAATACATTGCACAAAAACTTTCAGATGATGACGAACTGCTGGCAAAAGCCACCGACGTTTACAGCGTTCGTCGGGAAGAATTAAACGAAACATCTATGTAACCACCACCGCGGCGCCACGCGCGCCGCACTGCAACCAAGAGAGGTATTTATGAAAGGTGCATTAGGTAAGAAGGAACTCCTGGCGGTGGTGCCACTGTCATGGAGCACTATCGACCGTATGGAGCGCGCAGGGGAATTTCCTAAACGCTGGTATATCACCGATAAACGCTGCGCATGGAACCGTGATGAAGTTGAGCGTTGGCTTGATGAACGTCAGGCAGCAAGCCCGGCAGAGTTCCAGGGTAAAAAACCTCCTGTTCAGCAACGTGTATATCGTCCTGTGAGCAACGCTGCATGAGTGCGCTGCTAAGGCACTGGAGCAAATGGTCAGGATGGTACTTATTCCTGGCCTCTGTTTCAGCATGGCTTTATCTGCTGGCATTAATTTTCAGAGAGGGTTGGATTAAGTGAGAAAGTTAAGCCGACTTGAAAAATATCACATGAACAAGGTTTCAATGCGCAGCCCTTCAAAGGTTGTTGCCGTTACTCCTGCGGCGATAGAGATCGAAAAACGCGCGATTGAAAGAGAGAAAAAAGGGCAGTTCCGCATTGCCGCCCACCTTTGGCTTCAGTGTATGGATGTTGCTTCTGGTGATGTTGAGCGTGCAAGGATCGCGGTTCGCAGGGACCAATGTATCACAAAAGGTAACGGCCTTCGCCGTGGCGACTATAGCGGCATAGGATGTTGTGGGGTGGTTTATGACTAAGAAATACACACTAATCTATGCAGATCCACCCTGGGTATACCGGGACAAAGCCACAGATGGTAATCGCGGTGCCGGTTTTAAATATCCGGTTATGAGTGTGCTGGATATCTGCCGCCTTCCTGTGTGGGATTTGGCCGATGAAAACTGTCTGTTGGCCATGTGGTGGGTGCCAACACAACCACTCGAAGCACTAAAAGTTGTTGAAGCCTGGGGATTCCGTCTTATGACCATGAAGGGCTTCACGTGGATAAAATGTGGTAGTCGACAACCAGATAAACTGGTTATGGGTATGGGTCACATGACTCGCGCCAATAGTGAAGATTGCCTGTTTGCGGTAAAGGGAAAACTACCTACGCGCATTAATGCAGGGATCGTTCAGTCATTTACCGCACCGCGGCTTGAGCACTCAAGAAAACCAGATGTCGTTCGTGAAAAACTTGTGCAATTGTTAGGCGATGTTTCTCGCATTGAACTGTTCGCCCGCCAGACGTCTCATGGCTTCGATGTTTGGGGTAATCAGTGCGAAGACCCGGCAGTGCAACTACACCCTGGATACGCGTTGGATATTGGCGGATTAACAAATGCATTCAGCAATGCTCAGGTGTCACCAATAGACAACCAGGGGCGGGAGCGTGCTGCATGAACAGGGCATCACCAGCAGATTTAAGAAAATGCCTTGAAACTGCAAACATGCTTGCACACAGCGGGATCAGGTTTGTTCCAATTCCCGCTGTCACTGATGCTGAATTTGCAACACTGTCAGCAATATTCGAAAACAAAATTGAATCACTGGCAGCAGAAGCAGAGATGGAAGAAAATCAGCAGAACTATTAAACGTTATTCCCCCGCCATCCACTTCTCAAACTTCGACGGGGAGAACGGAATCAGATCCGTATGCTCCCCGTTAATCCAGGAATCAATCATATCGGCCCACTGCTGCAACATGTAGGCGCGCTGTCTGGCGTATTCCGCTTTGTTATATACGGCGCGCACACCTTTCTGCTCATGTGCCAGAGCCTTTTCAATCCAGTCTGAAGGATAACCAGCCTCATGCAACAACGTACTGGCTGTACGGCGCATATCATGTACGGTGAAGTCCTGAATATGCTCACCATCTTCATTTATTATTTTCACCGTTCTGTCGATCAGAGAGTTCAGCGCGGCATTAGATAATGGCTTCCGGAAGTTGTAACGACCAGGAACCAGATATTCACTTCCACCAGCGCACATCTGCAACCCGACCAATATATCCTGTGCCTGTTTAGGCAGGTAAATAACATGCGCCCGGCTTCCCTTCATGCGGTCTGAAGGAATTGTCCATGTCCATTTTTTAAAATCTATTTCGTCCCACGTTGCATTGGTGAATTCGCCTTTACGAACCATAGTGATAAGCACCAGCTTTAAAGCCATTTTCATAGTGCCCATAGCACCAATGGCATCCAGCGTGCGGAAGAACAGGCCAATTTCTTCTGGTGTCAGTGTTCGCTCTCGTGGTTTAAATATGGCGATAGACGAAGGTTTAATGTCAGCCGCAGGATTAAACAAACCATGACCACGGTCATTGGCGTGACGGTATACGCTGCTGATGATCTCCCTGGCCTGCACTGCTGTTGCCCGACCACCGCGTTCGACAATCCGGTCACACAAATCACGAACCATCGATGTGGTAATTTCAGTCATCATTTTGTTGCCAAGAACCGGAAGTATGTCACGGTCGATCACCGCCTGCTTCATTGCGCGGGTACTGTCAGCCAGGATGACATGTTTCATATAACTGTCGGTATGTACCGCAAACGTCTCGGCACCACGAATCTTTTTGATACCGTCACGTTTAGCCGCAGCCGGTGACTGGCCTGCTTTAAGCAGCTTCTTTGCAGCAATCAGTTCTTCTCGCGCTTCTGCCAGGCTGATACCGTCACGCCCATACTGCCCGATTACCAGTGTTTCGCGGCGACCGTTGATACGGTAGTCATAGCGAAACGAGACCGTGCCTGACGTAAGCACAGCTACATACAGCCCGTCACGATCGGAGACCTTGTACAGTTTGTCCTGCGGCTTGAGGTTTTTTAATTTTGTATCGGTAAGCACAATTCACCCGTATAGAAACCATTTTCATGACGGTATGAGAGTATACCTTTAAGGTAATACCGTCACCTGTACCGCCGAAAAATATGGTGTAGAGTGAATAGAAATGAATACATAAAAACAAAAACCCTCTGTAAAAACAGAGGGTTGAGTTAGTATCTGAATAGGAATGACTTGCTATGAGTTAGCTGTTAATCATTCCCACTCAATAGTCGCTGGTGGCTTGCCGCTGATGTCATACACCACGCGGGAAATACCGTTCACTTCATTGATAATGC
>PPYF01267233.1_pt1 | contig 39121 bp, 36 predicted proteins | sample 1559871 | NCBI WGS metagenome assembly PPYF01 (sample SAMN08240021, study PRJNA423297) | Human gut metagenome, whole genome shotgun sequencing project.
TTTCAAAGTGAACGCCCTTGAAGATGACCTCGCGCACAAGGCCGGTCAGCATACCGACAGAGGGCGGCACGATCTGCACGTCCTCCGGGCGGATGACGACCTGCACAGGCTCGTTGACTTTAAAGCCGCGGTCCACGCAGGTGAAATCATGGCCGCCGAAGTTGACCAGAAAGTCCTTGAGCATGACGCCGTCGACAATGTTGGAGTCACCGATAAAGCGGGCGACAAAGGCATTTTTGGGTTCGTTGTAAATATCCTGCGGGGAGCCGATCTGCTGGATTTTACCGCCGGACATAACAACGACGGTATCCGACATGGTCAGGGCTTCCTCCTGATCGTGGGTGACGTAGACGAAGGTGATGTTCATTTCACGCTGCAGGCGCTTCAGCTCCAGCTGCATCTCCTTGCGCAGCTTGAGGTCGAGCGCGCCGAGCGGCTCGTCAAGCAGCAGGACGCGGGGCTGGTTGACCAGGCTGCGGGCAATGGCCACGCGCTGCTGTTGGCCGCCGGACAGCTGGTAGATGCTGCGGCGTTCAAAGCCCTTCAGGCCGACGATCTCGAGCATCTCGAGCACCTTCGGGCGGATCTCATCCTCGGTCATCTTTTTCAGGCGCAGACCGAAGGCGACGTTCTCAAACACGTTCAGGTGCGGGAACAGCGCATACTTCTGGAACACCGTGTTCACAGGCCGCTTGTACGGCGGCATGTTGGCAATGTCCTTGCCATCAAAAAAGACATTGCCCGATTTCGGTGTTACAAAGCCGGCAATCACACGCAGGGTCGTCGTCTTGCCGCAGCCCGAGGGGCCCAGGAAGGTGACAAACTCCTTGTCGTGGATGTCCAGCGAAAGTCCGTCCAGGACCTTCTGCCCATCGAACTCGACAACAATGTCTTTCAGAGATACGATCAGATTTTCATTCATTTTTATTGCATCCCCCTTTGCGGAATTTCCCGTTACAGCACTCTTTTTACGCACCATTTCTTCCTTAGGCCGGCACAGAGTCCTTGACGAGTCAGCGCCAATTATGCCGCCCCGCAAAGGTTTGTTACACGGCTCCCTGCTGAAGAAGCCGCTGCAAGCAGCACATACAACGCCAATGTGTCAGGGCAGAAAAGATTTGCCCTATAGATGCACACACAAGATACATTATACGGTTTGCAGAATGTTTGTCAATAAGAACTTTTTAATAAATTGGTAAAGAAGTGTTCATGATTTCGAAAAAGAAGCGGCTCTTTTGAAAATGTGCGATGCAGCAAGGCTTATAAAAATCGAGGCGGCCGCCGCCGTAAAAAGCACGGCACTGGGCAGGGCAGCAAAGTGGCCGTACAAAAGCCCGAACGCTGCCTGCCCGGCTGGCTGGGTCAGGCAGGCACAGACCGTGATAAGGCTCATAAAGCGGCCTGTCTGTCCGGTGGGAGCATGGGCCTGAATTGCAGTAAACAGCAGGATCTGAAACAGTGCGGCGGCAGCCATCATGCAAAAAGCCAGTGATGTGACGGCGATGTACCCGGCTGCGGCAGGCACACACGGCAGAACGGCCAGCCCGAGCAGTGCGCACACTGCCGTAATGCACCAGAGCGCCGCTGTGCCGCGGCGCAGGAATAACCGCTTTGCAAACGCCCCGGCCAGCACGCCGCCCAGCAGACCACCGGCACTCATGGCAGACTGGGTGACGGCCAGAGCGGTGTCGGAAAATGCATAATAGCGGACAATCAGCAGCGGCACACCGACAGTAAACGCGGGCACGACAGCCAGATTGAGCAGGGCCAGCACCATGGCCAGCTGGAGCAGCGGCCTTGCCTGGCGGAAAAGCGCTTTGGGTGGCAGACGCAGGCATGAACGTGCGGCGAGCGCATGCGGAATCTGCAGTGTACGCTCCCAGAGGGCGGATACGGCAAAGCAGACAGCACAGAGCAGCAGCAAGCCGCGCAGCCCAAGAGTGTGCAGTAAGACACTGCCCAGCAGAGGGCCAAGCAGCTCGTCGATGGTATCCACCAGCTGAATGACCGCATTGCCCCGGGCCAGCGCAGCCCCGTTCAACAGCAGAGGCAGACTGGCCTGCACGGCGGGCTGGTACAGCCCTTCCACGGCATACAGCAGGCAGAGTGCGGCCAGCACAAGCGGCGTTACGGGCGCGGCGGGAAGTATGACTGCGGTTGCGGCCATGCCGATGGCGGATACGGTATCCAGCACAGCCATGATTTTTTGTTTACGGCAGCGGTCTGCCAGCACGCCCCCTGCCAGCGTGCCCAGCAGCATTGGCACAAGGGCCAGCGCTGTGACACTGCCGTACAGTGCGGCGGAATCGGTCCGGCGCAGAAGATACAACGGCAGCGCAAACCGCAGTGCGGCATTGCCGAACAGCGTGATGATCTGGCAGACGGTTATCTTATAAAAGGTGGGATTCATGGTGATGTGCTCCCCTGTTATGATAGTTTTTGTACATACATACCGACTGACGGTTTGTATTTGCACTGAATAATACGGCGGCTGGAACCGCCGTTGAAATGATTGGGTGTGTTAGTATAAGGATGAGGGGCTTTGCTGGGGGAATCGTTGCGCACCCGGGGGCATTTGCGGCAACAGCAAGATCCCCGGGCGGATATGGAATCCGCCCCTACGGTGCAGGGGCCGATGCTCGTCATCGACCCGGAGATGTCCGACGCCGCACGGCTTCTGCGGGCGAGCAATCAAGCCCGGAAAGCATCACTCTGCTTCACAGAGCGCCGCCAGCTCCTCTGCCTGCTCGTCGGTGAGAAGATCCAAGCCGAGGGCCTGCGTCATCTGTTGGAATACCGCGCACCGCGCGCGCTGCCGGGCGGGCGTTGTGGGGCGCGCCTGCGGGGTCAGCCAAAGGTCGGCCAGCAGGAAAATTGCCTCGCCCAGCGCCTCCGGCGACTCGGTCTGAATGCTGCCGTCAGCTACCCCCTGCCGAATCATGGGCGTGATGTAAAGCGGCACGGTCGTCTCCAGCAGGTCGTGGTATTCCATCGTAAAAAACTGCGGGTCATCGCAGAGGTGCGGCAGCATATGCTGAAGCTGCTGCTGTCTGCCCGGCAGCAGTGACACCGCAAACACGGTTTGCAGCTTTTGCAGGCCGGTCAAGGCGGCATCGTCCCGGATGCGCGCCAGCTCGGCAGCGACGCGCGCACCGAGGTGGTCGCCCACCTTGGCGGCAATCTCCTCTTTTGATTTGAAATGGTGGTACACGGCACCCTTGGACAGTCCGGTAGTGTCGATAATGTCCTGCAAGGTAGTTTTGGCGTAGCCCTTCTGGGCAAAGAGACGCTCGGCGGCAGAAAGAATTTTTTCTACAGTCTGTTCTGGATATTTGTTGCGCGGCATGGTGTACCCTCCTTTTACAAACCGACAGTCTGTAAAAATTACTATACGCGCCCCTGCGGGAAAAGTCAAGACATTTGCCGCAGATTGTACGGTGCGCGGTGGTGGGTGGCGTGTTATAATTATCCGCATAGAGAGGTGAAATGAATGTGGCAAAAATCGGCGTTATCGATGTGGGCGGCGGGCTGCGCGGCATTTACGCGGCGGGCGTGTTCGACTGGTGCTTGGAAAACGGCGTGAAATTTGATTACGGCATCGGCATTTCGGCGGGCAGCGCGAACCTTGCTTCCAATCTGAGCGGCCAGCGCGGGCGGAACTACCTGTTTTATGAGGAATACTCGATGCGCAGGCAGTACATGGGCGCGGGCAATATGCTGCGCAGCGGGTCGTTTTTGAATCTGCAATACATCTACGGCACGTTGAGCAACGCGGGCTGCGAGAATCCGCTGGATTTTGAAAAAATGTCTGCCAATCCGATGGAGTGGTATATGATCGCCACCGATGCGATAACTGGCAAGCCAAAATACTTTACACGCAGCGATATGCATCAGGATGACTACCGCGTGCTGATGGCTTCCTGCTGCATCCCGGTGGCCTGCAAGCCAATCGTCATTGACGGCATCCCCTATTACGACGGCGCGCTGGGTGATACGATCCCCTTGAAAAAGGCATTTGCGGACGGCTGTGACAAGGTCGTGCTGATTCTGACAAAGCCAGAAGGCACTGTGCGCGCTGACAGCACCGACCGTAAGCTGGCACGAGTCATCCGCCGCCGCTATCCTAAGGCGGCCGAGCAGTTGGCCTTGCGGGCGCAGCATTATAACGAGGGTATCGCGCTGGCGGAACAGCTGGCAGCCGAGGGCAAGGTGCTTATCATCGCACCAGACGATACCTGCGGCGTCAAGACGCTGACCCGCGACCAAGAGGCGCTGAAAAAGCTCTACTCCAAGGGTATCCGCGACGCACAAGCCATCGAGGCATTTATAAAATAAACGAAGCCCGCCGCTTTTCCGGGATACGGATAAAGCGGCGGGCTTTATGTTTTTCTAGTAAAATTACGCCAGATTCAGCCGCTTTGTCATAAGCCACTGGGTCAGTGCCCACAGCAGGGCATCGACAAGGGCAATCAGCGCAAAGACGGCGAGCAGAGTGAGCACGATAACGCCCAAGGTGTTGTCGGGACCGAAAAACGACGCGGCGCTGAAGTCGGTATTGTTAAGGTACTTATACCCGCGGAACGCGACAAAGACTGCCGTCACAAGGGCCGCCATCTGCCCGATAAAGCCGATGACAAAGTAGGCGGCAATGCTGATGAGCAGCCGCTGCTGGGTAAACTGCGCGGCAAAGGCACAGGCCAGATATGCGTGCAGCAGTGCGCCCGCGATAAGGGCCAATATAATCAAAAGCATTGCAGACCAGATGGCGACATCCTCGGCAGTGACGCGGCTGAAATCCAATGCAAACCCGCTGCCACTGACCGTGTCGGTAGTCAGCATGCCGCAAAGTGTAAAAAATACCATGCCGAACAGCGTCCATACCGTGCCGCAGATGACCTTAGCAGCAATGTGCTGCCAAATGGGCACGGGCAGAGCCAGCATCAAGTACCCGCGCTCGCCCAACAGGCGGTAAAACTGCTGAATTTCAATAAAAAAGCAGATGGCGAGCACAACAAGAAGGCTTACGGCAGATGCCAGTGCCAGCAAGGCCATGGCTACCCCGGCCAGCGGCAGCCTGTCGGAGGTGTTCTGGACAAAATGGCTCAGAATATTAGTAAAAATGTTCAGCACAAGCACGCCCGCCGCAATGGGCAGAACAACACGGCCTGTGGATTTGAACTCATAATGTAAAAGATTCGTCAGCATTTGTAAACCTCCCGGAAGTAAGCGTCCACGCTCTCCCCTGTTTCCTCGCGCAGCTCGTCGACGGCGGTCTGGCGCAGGACCTTGCCGTCCTGTAAAAGAATGACCTCGTCCAGCACCTTCTCAATGTCGCCGATGAGGTGCGTGGACAGCATAAGCGCGGCATCCTCACTGTAGTTGTGCATGATGGTGCTTAAAATGTAGTCGCGGGCGGCGGGGTCCACGCCGCCCAGAGGCTCATCCAGCAGGTAGAGCTTGGCGGCACGGCTCATCGTCAGGCAGAGCTGCATCTTCTCCTGCGTGCCCTTGCTCATGGAATCGATTTTGTCCCGCCCGCCGATATGCAGGTCGGCCAGCATGGCGTTTGCCTTGACTTTGTCAAAATCGGTGAAGAAATCCGCGTACAGGCTTACGGCGTCGTCGGCGGTGAACTCCGTCGGCAGGGCCATACGGTCCGGCAGATAGCTGGTGACGGCCTTGGTGAAAACGCCGACAGGAACTTTATCAATAATGACGCTGCCCGCCGTGGGCTGCAAAAGCCCGGCAGAGATTTTCATAAGCGTTGTTTTGCCGCTGCCGTTGGGGCCAAGCAGGCCAACAAGCTTGCCCGGCGTGACGGCAAAGTCCACGCCGTTCAGCGCAGCGGTGCGGCCATAGCGCTTGGTCAGGCCGTGTACCTCATAAATTGCATCCATGGTTTACTCCTTTTTTTGTGCCTGCTGTGCGGTCTCGCGCAGCAGGGTCTCGATTTCGGCTTCGGTCAGGCCGAGGGCCTGCATCTGGTGCAGAAACTCCGCCGCCAGCGTGCCGGCGCGCCGACGGCGCAAGGCCTGCAGGGCAGTGTCATCCGCTGTGACGGTGCGCCCGGCGGTGCGCTGCGCCTGCAAAAGTCCGCGGCTTTCCAGCTCCTGCAAAGCGCGCTGCATGGTATTGGGGTTGACCCCGGCGTCAGCGGCCAACTCCCGCACGGGCGGAATGCGGCTGCCGGGCGGGAACTCCCCCGCGACGAGGGCAAGCTCCAACTGCTCGACCAGCTGCACATAGACCGGGCGGCCCGCAGTAATGTTCCAGTTCATGGTGTTTTATGCTCCTTTGTATTATTGTGTTAAGAGCTTAATACAATAATACACTTAGGATACAGCTTTGTCAATAGAAAAAATAAAAAAATCCCCCGCCGGGCTGGCGGAGGAAATATTGCATGATACAACGTCAGGAAATATGATCCTCGATCCATGTCAACACGTAGTCGAACACCTCGTCGCGGTTTGTTTCGTTGTGCAGCTCGTGGCGGCCTCCTTCAAAAATCTGGCAGGTCAGATCCCTGACACCGGCATCGCCCAGCATGGCCCAGACCTTGCGCACGCCGCTGCCGTAGTCGCCGACGGGGTCGCAGTCACCGGCAATCAGCAGCACGGGCAGATCCTTGTCAATAGCCTGTGCCCATGCCTTTGTGCTGACGTGGTTGAGCGTCGCGAGCATCTCGCGGTAGGTCGCAGCGGTAAACCGGAAGGTGCACAGCCCGTCGGCGTCATAGGCTTTCACAACGCTTTTGTCGCGGGAAAGCCAGGCGTTGGGCGACTGCGCGTTCTCGATTTTCCTGCAATAGCTGCCGAAGTTCAGCTTGACCATCAGCGGCGAGACATAGCGCGGCCCCTTGACGCGGGCAATCAGCCCGGCCAGCCGCTGGCCGACGACATTCATAAAGCTGGGGCCTGCCGTGCCGGAAATGACCAGCGCCGTGATGCTTTCCGGCCACTTCTCGGCGTACCAGCGCGCATAAAAGCTGCCCATGCTGTGGCCGTAGAGGATGATGGGCGTATCGGGAAAGCGCTCGTGCAGGATACGGTTCATCGTGTGCAGGTCGTTCAGAAGGTGGCAACGGCCATTCGGCTCACCGTAGTGGCCGTGCTCCCCTGCCTGGGCGGTGTCACCGTGGCCGAGGTGGTCGTTGCCCGCCAGCGCAATGCCGTGGGCAGCGTAGAACTCGGCCATCGGTGCATAGCGGCGCACATATTCGCACATGCCGTGGCTGAGCTGAAGGACAGCCCGCACAGGCTGACCGGGTACAGTGTAGAGGAATGCGGAGGAGGTGTGCTTTCCGTCCGACGACGGGAAGGTGATGGCTTCGCAGTGGAGGTTGGGCATGATTACAGCTCTCCTTTGATTTTTTTCCAGTATTGTGCAAAAGCCTGCTCGTTTTTATTATCGCCGGGGACATAGTACTGCCGGTCCTTGATGGCGTCGGGCAGGTATTGCTGGGCGGTCCAGTGATTGGGGTAGTCATGCGGGTAGAGGTAGTGCTGTCCCTTGACCTTAGCGTCGGCGCCGTCATAGTGCTTGTTCTGCAGCTGCCGCGGGATAGGCCCGGTGCGCCCGGCCTGAATATCGGCAATGGCTGCATTGATGCCGTCATGGGCAGAATTCGATTTGGGGGCGGTGGCCACCAGCACCACGGCATCCGCCAGCGGCAAACGAGCCTCCGGCAGGCCGACAGCGTTGGCAATATCGACCGCAGCCTTTACGATGGGGATGATCTGCGGCCAGGCTAGGCCGACGTCCTCGCACGCGCAGACCATCAAACGGCGGCAGGCGCTGGGCAGGTCACCCGCTTCCAGCAGACGGCCCAGATAGTGCAGCGCTGCGTCGGGGTCGGAGCCGCGCATCGACTTCTGGTAGGCCGAGACGATGTCATAGTGGTCGTCGCCGAGCTTATCATACCGCATGGCCGTGCGCACGGCGACCTGCTGCACCATGTCCAGTGTGATCGTGCGGCTGCCGTTTTCTACGGGTGCAGCGGTGACGGCAAATTCCAGATTGCCCAGCGCCTTGCGCATATCGCCGCCCGCACTCTGGGCCAGGTATTCCAGCGCGTCGTCGGGAATGAGCACGGGAGACTTGTCCTCAGCCCCGAGGCGCGCAGCGGCGCTGCGCAGCCCGGTGCGGATGTCGTCGGTGGTCAGGGATTTGAACTCAAACACCGTGCAGCGGGACAGCAGCGCGTTATATACATAAAAGTAGGGATTCTCGGTGGTGGAGGCAATCAGGGTGACGGTACCCTGCTCCACACATTCCAGAAGGCTCTGCTGCTGTCGCTTGTTAAAATATTGTATCTCGTCAAGATATAAAAGAATGCCGCCCGACGCGCCGAGTGTGCCGATGTCCGCGAGCACCGACTTGATGTCGCTCGTCGAGGCCGTCGTGCCGTTGAGCTTGTGCAGCTGCATACCGCTGCCCGCTGCAATGATGCTGGCAACGGTGGTCTTGCCGACGCCGGACGGGCCGTAGAAGATCATATTGGGAATCTTGCCGCTCTCGACAGTGCGGCGGAAAACCTGATTTTTGCCGAGTAGATGCTGCTGGCCGCAGACCTCATCCAGGGTGCGCGGGCGCAGACGCTGTGCCAATGGTTCCATTTTGCGTTCCTTTTTTTAGATAAGTTTGAGATAGTGTACCAAAACATCATACTTCTATACTTGATTATAACGGCTCGGCGTGGTAGAATCAAGAGAAAAGGATTGAAACGGAGAAAATGCTGTGACCAAACAAGAGCTGGCTGCGATCTGTATTGCGCGCCTGAAGGCAGAATATCCCGATTCCGACTGCACGCTGGATTATGACCATGCGTGGCAGCTGCTTGTGTCGGTGCGGCTGGCGGCCCAGTGCACCGATGCCCGCGTAAACGTGGTGGTGCAGGAGCTGTTTGCCAAGTACCCCGGCGTAAAAGAACTGGCTGCAGCGGATCCTGCGGATATTGAGGCCATCGTCAAGCCCTGCGGGCTGGGCCACAGCAAGGCACGGGATATTTCAGCCTGTATGCGGATGCTGCGCGACAGGTACGACTGCCGTGTACCGGATGATTTCAACGCGCTGCTTGCCCTGCCCGGCGTGGGCCGTAAGAGTGCGAATCTGATCATGGGGGACGTATTCGGCAAGCCTGCCATCGTGACGGACACCCACTGCATCCGGCTGTGCAACCGCATCGGGCTGGTGGACAACGTCAAGGAGCCGGCCAAGGTCGAGCGGGAGCTGTGGAAGATCATCCCGCCTGCGGAGGGCAACGGCTTCTGCCACCGGCTGGTGGACCATGGCCGCGCCGTGTGCACAGCCCGCACCAAGCCCTACTGCGACAAATGCTGCCTGGCGGACGTATGCCGGGCACGAAAGGAATTTTTGCATGAATAAAACGACGGAAAACCGCCTGGGCGGTGAGCTGCGCAGCCATCAGGCAGCCCGGCGCCTGCTGGAGGAGCTGCGCCGCGGACGCTATGCAGACGCCGCCCAGCTGCCCAGCGAGCTGGAGCTGGCCGATGTTCTGGGCGTGAGCCGCACCGTGGTGCGCGATGCCCTGAGCGATCTGGAGCGCGACGGCTATCTGGAGCGTGTGCGCGGCATCGGCACCCTTGTCAACCGCGATGTGGTCCGGGTCGAGAACCGCATGGACCAGAAGCTGGAATTCAACCGCATGATCCGCTCAATTGGCCGCGTGCCCCACAGCGATAACCTGATGGTCACGCGGGAGACCGCCATGCCGGAGCTGGCCGCAAAGCTCGGCCTTGACCCGGAGCGCGAGCACACACTTGTGTTTGTGCGCCGCCGGGTACTGGCCGATGAAACGCCGGTGCTCTACTCCACCGATATTCTGCCGCTGGCGCTGTTTGGCGGCAAGCGGCTGGATACGATCGATTTCAGCCGCCCGATCTTTGAGATCGTGGAGCAGCACTGCCATGTGGAGGTCACCGAGACGCTGACGACGCTGCACGCCGTACAGGGGGTGCCCGGCATCCGCCGCCAGCTGGGGCTGCGCCCGGAGCAGGCGCTTTTGCAGCTGGATGAGATCTGCTATTCCCGCACCTGCAAGCCGGTGCTTTGCTGCCAGACCTGCTATACGGATTTCTTTGACTTTGCGATGGTGCGCAAGCTGATTTGATTTTGAACGGCACAGCGCCGTTTGGAATAAATAGAGTAAACAAAGGGGATTGTGTATGAGACATTTGATCGACCCGGCGGATTTCACGCTGGAAGAAACGCTCAGCCTGATGGACCTTGCAGACCGTATCCATGATGACCCGGCTGCCTATAAAGATGTAGCTGCCCGTAAGCGGCTGGCAACACTGTTCTACGAACCGAGCACCCGTACCCGTCTTTCGTTTGAGGCGGCCATGCTGAACCTGGGCGGTCAGGTGCTGGGCTTCCCCGATGCCGGTGTTTCCAGCGCCTCCAAGGGCGAGACCGTAGCCGATACCATCCGCGTGATCAGCTGTGTGGCAGACATTGCCGCCATGCGCCACCCCAAGGAGGGCGCACCGCTGCGCGCGTCCCGCTACAGCCGCATTCCGGTCATCAACGCCGGTGACGGCGGCCACAGCCACCCCACCCAGACGCTGCTGGACATGATGACGATCCGCCAGCGCAAGGGGCACCTGGATCATCTGACTATCGGCTTCTGCGGCGACCTCAAGTTTGGCCGCACGGTGCACAGCCTGATCAAGAGCCTGTCCCGTCTGCCGGGCATGAAGTTTGTGCTCATCTCACCCGAGGAGCTGCGCGTGCCGGATTACATCATCAGCGAGATCCTCGAGCCTAACAACATCCCCTATGTTGAGACACGCAGCATGGAGGAGGCTCTGCCCGATTTGGACGTCCTCTACATGACCCGCGTCCAGCAAGAGCGGTTCTTTAATGAAGAAGATTACATCCGCCTGAAAAATAGCTATGTCCTGACAAAGGAAAAGCTGGCTCTGGCTCCCGCGGATATGCCGGTGCTGCATCCCCTGCCCCGTGTGAATGAGATCACGCTGGACGTGGATGACGACCCGCGCGCAGCGTACTTTGACCAGGTGCAGAACGGTGTCCATATGCGCATGGCGCTGATCATGACTTTGCTGGGTCTCAAAGACCCCAAGACCGGGGAGGTAGCGTTCAATGTTGAAGGTTGATGAAATCCAGAACGGCGTGGTCATTGACCACATTACCGCAGGCACGGGTCTGGCGCTCTACCACATGATGGAGCTGGAAAAGCTGAACAATGCCAGCGTGGCACTTTTGCAGAACGTCCGCAGCCAAAAGGACGGAAAAAAGGACATAATAAAGATCGAGGGCGATGTCAGCGAGATGAGCTTTGACGTTCTCGCCTATGTCGACCCGAAAATCTCCATCACCTTTATCCGGGACGGCAGGGTGACGGAGAAGAAACACCCCGAGCAGCCCAAGCGGCTGGTCAACGTCATCAAATGCACGAACCCGCGCTGCATCACTTCCATCGAGGAGGGCTGTGACCACATCTTTGCCCTGACGCCGAGCGGACGCTATCGCTGCATCTACTGCGAGCAGGAGTTCCGCGTAAAACCGTAAACGAGGTAACACTATGGAAAAGCCGAAATTTCACCTGAACCCTAATGAGGAAATCGTCAAAACCATCCGCGAGGGCCTCAAGCGCACGGGCGGCTACTGCCCCTGCCGCTTGCAGCACATTCCGGAGAATATCTGCATCTGCAAGGAGTTCAAGGAGCAGCTGGCCGACCCGGACTACCACGGGGCGTGCCATTGCGGGCTGTATGTGAAGGATTGAGGACTTTTCCCTTTTACAACAATCATAATAAGCAAAACGAGGTATCTGCCACGGAAAGCAGGTACCTCGTTTTGCTTATGCTACACGCACGCCGCCAGTGTATCCTCGGTCAGGATAATGTGCCCGTCGGCGTCCACATCGGCGGTGTAAACGGTGCCGGGGTGGGCTGTACCGGCAGCGATGCGGTCCGCAAGGGCCTGCTCCACGGCACGGCTGACGGTGCGGCGCAGCTCCCGCGCACCGTAGGGCGGCACCTTGTCCCCGGCCAGCACCTTGGCTGCGGCGGGCGTGTGGTGCAGCGTGTAGCCCTGCCGGGCCGCGCGCTGCTCAAGCTCGACAAGCAGCCGGTCTGCGATCCCGGCCAGTTGCTCCGGGCCGAGCGGGTCAAAGAGGACGGTCTCATCCAGACGCCCCATCAGCTCGGGGCGGAAAAACTCCTTAGCCTCCTGAATGGCCTGCTGGCCGCGGCGCCGGGTCTCGGCAGCGGCGGCCCCAAAACCCAGCGGCGACGTCTGCCCGGACAGACACCGCGCACCCAGATTAGAGGTGAGCAAAATAATCGTGTTGGAAAAATCCGCCCGGCGTCCCTGGGAGTCGGTCAGATTGCCGTCCTCCAAGATTTGCAGCAGCAGGTTCTGGATGTCGCTGTGCGCCTTTTCGATTTCATCAAATAAGACAACACTGTACGGGCGGCGGCGCACGGCCTCGGTCAGCTGGCCGCCCTCGTCGTGACCGACATAGCCCGGCGGCGCGCCGAGCAGCCGCGCGACGGTATGCCGCTCCATATACTCCGACATGTCAAAGCGCAGCAGGGCTTTTTCGCTGCCGAACCAGCATTTTGCCAGCGTGCGTGCCAGCTGGGTCTTGCCGACGCCCGTCGGCCCGAGGAACAGCATAGCGCCTATGGGCCGCCCGCTCTCCCGCAGGCCGGTGCGGCTGCGTCGGATGGCAGATGCCACGGCGGCCACGGCCTGCGGCTGGCCGATGACCTCGGCGGCAAGGCGCTGTTCCAGATTGGCAAGCCGCTCCCTCTCGGCTTCGCCCACGCGCTCTGCGGGCACGCCGCTGGCCTTGCTGACGACCCTTGCAATATCGGCGGGGGTCAGTGCCCGGCGGTTCCCGCTGGCATCGGCAATGCGGCGGGCCGCGGCGGCTTCGTCCAGCAGGTCAATGGCCTTGTCGGGCAGATATCGCCCGGGCAGGTAACGCACGCTCAGCTCCACCGCGGCATGGATGGCCTCGGGCGGGATGCTGACACCGTGGTAGCGCTCATACCGCGGCATCAGTCCGGCCAGAATCGTTTCTGCGGCAGCAGGGGTAGGCTCCTCGACCATGACCCTTCCAAAGCGGCGCTCGAGCGCGGAATCCTTCTGGATGGTTTTGCGGTATTCCTCAGGCGTGGTCGCGCCGATGAGCTGAATTTCGCCGCGTGCCAGCATCGGCTTTAAGATGCTGGCGGCGTCAATGGCTCCCTCAGCCGCCCCGGCCCCGGCAATGATGTGGATTTCATCGATAAACAAAATCGTTGAGCGGTCACGGTACAGTTCTTCCAACAGGTTCTTGAACCGCTCCTCAAAGTCGCCGCGGTATTTGGTGCCCGCGACCATCGACGCCATGTCCAGCGCCAGCACCCGCTTGCCGCGCAGTGCCGGGGTGATCTGCCCCGCGGCAATCCGCTGCGCCAGTGCCTCCGCCAGCGCAGACTTGCCGACACCCGGCTCACCCAGGAGGCAGGGGTTGTTTTTCTGGCGGCGGCAGAGAATTTCAATCATGCGATCCAGCTCGGCATCACGGCAGAGCACCGGGTCGAGCCGCCCCTCCTGTGCGAGGCGCGTCAGGTCGCGGCCATATTTATCGCTGGGGCGGCCCGTGCGGGAGGCAGCCATCCGCGGCTGGGCGGGCAGCACAAGCTGACCGGAAAGCTGGCGGCATTCCCGCGCGGCCTGCGGCAGCTCGATGCCCAGAGCCGCCAGCCACCGGCTGGCCGTGCAGGACGAGTCCTCGAGGATGGCGCAGAGCAGGTGCTCGTTCTCCGCCCTGGCGGCACTGGCCGCGTGCGCACCCAGCACGGCAAACTCCATGGCCTTGCTCAGCTCGGGGGCAAGGTCCCGGCTGTGCAGGCGGCGCGGACGGCCCGCCGCGTGGGCGGCGGTATGCTCGGCCAGGGCGGTGGATGTCACCCGCTTGCGGCGCAGAAAATCCGCCGCTGTCCCCTGTGCTGTCTGCACCAGCGCCAGCAGCAAATGGCCGGTATCCGCCTGGCTGCACCCCTGCTGCCCCGCCAGCACCAGCGCCGTGTGCACGGTGCGTGCCGCCGTGAAGGAAAAACCTTTATATCTGTAGACCCAGAACATCTGCAAATCCTCCTCTGAAAAGTACCCATTGAAAGTATAGACGCCGGGCCAATAAATAATCATCGAAATCTGGGGGATTCTGCAAGACAAATTGAGAAAACCGTGGTATAATAAACTGATTGTTTTTATTTTTACGTATGAGGTGGTTTTCAATGCACAAACTGATGCGCTACATCAAGGGCTATGAGAAGCAAGCCCTGTTAGCGCCGCTTTTCAAGATGCTGGAAGCCTGTTTTGAATTGTTTGTGCCGCTGGTCATTGCCAGCATCATCGACACGGGCATCAAAAATGAGGATGCAGCCTTCATCTGGACGCGCTGCGGCCTGCTGGTCCTGCTGGCTGCTATCGGCTTGGCCAGCAGCCTGACGGCACAGTGGTTCTCCGCAAAGGCGGCGCTGGGCTTTGGCACGGCATTGCGCAAGGACCTGTTCCGCCATATTGGCACGTTGAGCTACAGCGAGCTGGACGGCATCGGCACCCCGACGCTTGTCACCCGCATGACGAGCGACATCAACCAGGTACAGAACGGCGTCAACCTGACGCTGCGTCTGCTGCTGCGCTCGCCGTTCATCGTGATCGGCGCGCTTATTATGGCGTTCTCCATCAGTCCGAAGCTGACGCTGCTTTTCATCGGCGTTACGATCATGGTGTCGCTTATTATATGGGCCATCATGCGCGTGACCGTGCCCATCTACCATGAGGCCCAGAACGGCTTGGACCGTGTGACGCTGCTGACGCGCGAAAACTACGTCGGCGCGCGCGTGGTGCGTGCCTTTGCCCGCCAGGCGGACGAGCTGGCCGCTTTCGTGGAGACAAATGACCATCTGAAAAAGCTGCAATTTGCGGCAGGGCGTATTTCGGCGCTGATGAACCCGCTGACCTATCTCGTCGTCAACCTGGCCGTTGTGGCGCTGCTGCTGCGCGGCGGTGTGGAGGTCGATGCCGGTAAGCTGACGCAGGGCGAAGTCATTGCCCTTATCAACTATATGAGCCAGATTCTGCTGAGCCTGCTGCGTCTGGCGGATCTGGTCGTTTCGGTCACCCGCGCAATGGCCAGCGGCATGCGCGTCAATGAGATTCTGAACACCCACACGACGATGCAGGATCCCGGCACTGCAGAGCTGGCTGTGAACGACGCTGCCGAGGCGGCTAAGTTTGAGCACGTCACCTTCACCTACAAGGATGCCGGCGCACCGAGCCTGACGGACATTACGTTCACGGCCAGGCCCGGTGAGACCATCGGCGTCATCGGCGGTACGGGCAGCGGCAAATCGACGCTGATCGACCTGGTCTGCCGCTTCTACGATGCCGACAACGGCGGCGCTGCGCTGTTCGGTCATGATGTAAAGCAGTACAGCTTTGCACAGCTGCGCAGGATGGTGGGCGTCGTGCCCCAGCAGGCCGTGCTGTTTACAGGTACGATCCGCGACAATATGCAGTGGGCCGCCCCCGGAGCTTCCGACGAGGAAATCTGGCAGGCGCTGGAGATAGCCCAGGCGGCGGAGTTTGTCCGCGGCAAACCCGGCATGCTGGATGCACCGGTGGAGACGGCAGGCCGCAACTTCTCCGGCGGCCAGCGCCAGCGCCTGACGATTGCCCGCGCGCTGGTACCAAAGCCGAAGATCCTGATTCTGGATGACAGTGCCTCGGCGCTGGATTTTGCAACGGACGCAGCCCTGCGCAAGGCAATCAAAGAGGAAACGCACGGCATGACCGTGTTTATCGTCTCCCAGCGCGCGGCCAGCGTGCAGCGCGCCGACCACATTCTGGTGCTGGATGACGGCAAGCTGGTTGGCGACGCGCCCCATGCCGAGCTGCTGCGCAACTGCGAGGTCTATAAGGAAATCTGCCTGAGCCAGTTGAGCAAGGAGGAGGTGGCAAAGACGCTATGAGCAAGACAAAGCAAAAGCTGGACCAGAATACAATCCATCGCGTCCTGAAGCTGATCCGCCCCTACACCGGCATGGTCATCCTGACGCTGACCTTTGCGCTGATCACAGTGGTCACGACTCTGCTGGCCCCGGTACTGTCCGGCAAGGCCGTGGATATGATCCTGGGACCCGGTCAGGTTGATTTTGCAGGCCTTGGCAAAATTGCGATAGCGATGGCTGCCACGATTGCCTGCACAGCGCTGGCCCAGTGGCTGATGAATGTCGTCAATAACCGCATTACCTTTCAGGTCGTGCGTGATATGCGTGTCCGTGCGTTTGAGCAGCTGGAGATTCTGCCGCTCAAATATATGGACGCCCACCGCCCCGGCGATGCTATCAGCCGCATTACCACCGACGTGGAGCAGTTCAGCGACGGTCTGCTGATGGGCTTTACCCAGCTGTTCACCGGTTTGCTGACGATTTTGGGCACGCTGGGAGTCATGCTGTTCATCGACTGGCGCATTGCGCTGGTCGTTGTGGCGCTGACGCCGCTGTCGATTTTCGTCGCGCGGTTCATTGCCACCCACACCTATTCTATGTTCAAGGTGCAGAGCGAGACCCGCGCCGAAATGACGAGTCTGGTCGAAGAACTGGTCGGCAACGAGCATCTTGTCCGCGCGTTCGGCTATGAGAGCCGCGCCGAAGAACGCTTCGATAAGATCAACCTCGATTTGCAGAAGTGCGGCGTCAAGGCGACGTTCTTCTCCTCTACCACGAACCCCTGCACCCGCTTTGTGAATGCGCTGGTCTACGCCGCCGTTGGCGTACTGGGTGCGTTCGTCGCAATTGCTGGCGGCATCACGGTGGGCCAGCTGTCGGTCTTTCTGAACTACGCCAACCAGTACACGAAGCCGTTCAATGACATTTCGGACGTTATGACTGAACTGCAGAATGCGCTGGCTTGTGCGCAGCGCGTGTTTGACCTGATTGACGAGACGCCCATCGTGCCCGATGGCCCGGATGCTATTGCCCTGCCCCACGGCGCGGGCAGCGTGGAGTTTGACCACGTCAGGTTCCGCTATTTGGACGATGTGCCGCTGATCGAGGATATGAACCTGAAGGTTGCGCCGGGTCAGCGCATTGCACTGGTCGGCCCCACGGGCTGCGGCAAGACGACACTGGTCAATCTGCTGATGCGGTTTTATGAGATCAACGGCGGTACGCTGCGCGTCGACGGGTATTCCATCGACAAGGTGACCCGCGACAGTCTGCGCGGCAACCTGGGCATGGTGCTGCAGGAGACCTGGTTGAAGGCCGGTACGATTGCGGAGAATATCGCCTACGGCAAGCCGGATGCGACCCGCGAGGAGATCATCGCCGCGGCCAAGAAGGCGCACGCCCATAGCTTTATCTGCCGCCTGCCCAACGGGTACGATACGCAGGTAGCCGAGGACGGCGGCAACATCAGCCAGGGCCAGCGGCAGCTGCTCTGCATTGCCCGTGTCATGCTGCGACGCCCGCCGATTTTGATTCTGGATGAGGCAACGTCCAGCATCGACACCCGTACCGAGGTGCTGGTGCAGGATGCCTTTGAGGAGCTGATGAAGGGCCGCACGAGCTTTATCGTGGCCCATCGCCTGTCTACCATCAAGAACGCTGACCAGATCCTGGTCATGAAGGCCGGCAACATCATTGAGCGCGGAACCCACGAAGAACTGCTGGCGCAGGGCGGCTTCTACAAGCAGCTGTACGAGAGCCAGTTCGCCAAGGCATAAAACCATACACCGGGAAAGAAATAGGAGGATGTATTATGAGTCACATTATCATTCCGGAAGGATACCAAAGCCTTTTGGGTTTGTATGACACCCAGAAGGCCATCGGCCTCATCAAGACGATCTTTCAGGAGAAGCTCTGCATGGCGCTGCACCTCAAGCGCGTCACGGCTCCCCTGTTTGTCATGCAGGGCAGCGGCCTGAACGATGACCTGAACGGCGTCGAGCGCCCTGTTGCGTTCGATGTGCCCAGCCTGAACGAGCAGGCAGAGGTTGTCCACAGTCTGGCTAAGTGGAAGCGCTACGCCCTGTACAAGTACGGCTTCCGCCCCGGTCAGGGCATTGTGACCGATATGAACGCCGTCCGCCGCGACGAGGAGCTGGACAACCTGCACAGCATCTACGTGGACCAGTGGGACTGGGAGCGCGTTATCACTGCCGACCAGCGCACGCTGGAATTTCTGCAGGAGACCGTGCGGGACATCGTGGACGCTGTCTGTGCAACGTCTGACGAGCTGCGCTGGAAGTTCCCCGAGCTAAAAAACAACATCCACCTGGGCCGCGAGGTGGCATTTATCACGACGCAGGAGCTCGAGGACAGATACCCGGACTTCACGCCGAAGCAGCGCGAGAATGCCTTTGCCAAAGAGCATGGAACCGTCTGCATCATGCAGATCGGCGGCAGGCTCAAGAGCGGCCAGCCACACGACGGGCGCGCGCCCGACTATGATGACTGGACGCTGAACTGCGACATCCTGTTCTGGCACAAGCCGCTGGATTGCGCACTGGAGCTGTCCAGTATGGGTATCCGCGTTGACGCCGACGCCTTGCGCCGCCAGCTGGACGCCGCAGGCTGCCCGCAGCGCGCGGAGCTGCCCTTCCACAAACTGCTGCTGGATGGCACCCTGCCCCTGACAATGGGCGGCGGCATCGGCCAGAGCCGCCTGTGCATGCTGCTGCTGGGCAAGGCACATGTCGGCGAGGTACAGGTCAGCCTGTGGGATGACGCTACGGTACAGGCATGCAGGAATTCTGGCGTGGAGCTGCTGTAACCCTTGACAAACCCCTGCCGATTGTGATATTATATTAGAGTTCCCGCTAGTATAGCACAATTGGCAGTGCAGCTGATTTGTAATCAGCAGGTTGCAGGTTCGATTCCTGTTACTAGCTCCAAGAAAAAATCCCCGATACATCGTAGTAAACGCGGTGCGTCGGGGATTTCTTTTTGCCTATATTCAAGCTGATTTTGACGCGAATGGTCATAATTTGGGCATAAATCTTTTCAAAACCCAGTTTTCAGCCGATTTCTTGCCGCTGTTTGATTCTGTCAAAGACGTTGCCCAGAGCGTCGGCCGCTGCTGCATCTGACGACCGAATCATAGCTGCATAAATGTTTGTCGTTGTCGAGACTTGTGCGTGACCCAAGCGCCCCGCAACCGTAGTTGCCGGAACGTGGGCAGCAATCAGCAAGGCCGCGTTTGAGTGGCGCAGACTATGGAAGCGGCACGGCGAGAGGCCGTGTTCTCTTAGGAATACGGGAAACCAGCTTGAAACAACGTTCGGGTCAATCGGCTTGCCGTCCGGCTTTGTGAACAGCAAATCATTTTTCACGAGTTTGCCGCCCTCAATGGTAATAGTCCGTTGCCAGAACGTCCCCACTTTCAGGCGCTCCCGCATCTGCCACTGCTTGTAATCTTTCAGTAGTGCTATACAGTCGTCGCTTAGCTTAATGCAGCGGCGGCTTTTTTTCGTTTTGGGATAATCAAAAATTGTTCCCTTGTGGGCAATATAAGACAGATTTCTATTGATTGCCATAACTCCGGCATCTAAATCAATGTCAGACCAGCGCAAACCGCAAATTTCGCCCCGCCGGGCACCCGTAAACAAAGCAAGCTGCGTAATAACTGACAGCTGCACAGGGGCATCAGGGAGCGCCGCAAGCAAGTCCGCAATACCGGTTTCATCCAGAAATTCAACGTCTTGTTCAACCAGCTTTGGAGGCGTGACACGTTCACACGGGTTTGCATCCATCAACTGCCACCGCACGGCAGTACTGAACATACTTGACAACATCAGATGATAATGCCGCTGACTGCTTGCGCTTAGTGTATCGGTGCTTGTACAACTGAAAGCCTTTGTAAATGCCCATCCGGCGGCAGCGGCTATCTTTTCGGCTGACTGTTTGGAAACGGTGCGCCCTTGCATAATAGCGGCCATTGTGCCTTGCGATAGCCCAGCAGCTTTTTGTAATTCAATGCGCGTTCCTTTGGGGAACGCTTCAATAAAAGCCGCTTTCGCCTTGTATTTTCCATCTTCACGAATGCCCGGCTGCGCAAGCTGTTTGTAAAATTCTTGAATATGGCCGGGTTGCAACTTTGACAGCTTAATGTGCCCGATTGCAGCGGAAACACGAGGCAGCAGCTTTTTGTAATCTTCGGTCGTGTGCGGTTTCAAATTCGGTTCGCAAAATTCTGTCAGCCACTTTTGGGCAAGGCCGTCAACGGTCAAACCCGTTTCAGCAAACAAACCCCTTTGAACTCTTTGCTCAAAGTCCCGCGCAAATTCCTGCACTGCCTTTTCCGTCTGCCGTGCTGTCAGCTTTGTCGGAGGCGTGAACGTGGCGGAGCGGTACACATACCGACCATCTGCGCCCAGCCCGGCGGATACCTTGACGCGGTATGACGTTGTTCCGTCTTTATTCGCTCTCCTCGTTACGTTCGCCATAGTCTTAACCTCCTAACCACTTTTTCTCTTTATTTGTTCTTTTTAAAAAATTGTAATATAGAGTTAGATTATCAACGGTCGGTCTTTCTCTTGCGGCACATTCTAATCCCATGTTTTCCTTTTCAAACTCCGGTAGAAATTTACTGCTGTGCAGCTGCGCAGAAACTGTATTGCTTGCTTTTGTCCGGATGGCACCTCTAAGTCGTGTACAGTTCTGCATAATTTGCCGAACCGCTTGTTCGCAACTTTTATTTTCGCCCTTCAAAATTTCGCCACAACACGGGCTAATCTGCTTGCAATACTGGTTTTTCAGACTCTTTGTAGCAAACCAACGCCCACAATGGCGACATTTCACAAGCTTAAACCCATAGTAGCTATAGTAATAAAGCAACGCTACCATTACTTGTGTAACGTTTGTCAAATCGTCAAATTCCATACTTGTTGTATCATTGATGCTAACAGGCAGGTAGTTTGACTTCATGCGGCTTGCAATACGCATTTTATCGACATCCTGTAATGAGAAAAAAGTAGAATCTTTTTTATTGAAATAGTCATAAAAGAAACACAATGTACCGCCTGTTTCGTTGCTCCCAAGTAATTTGTATGATTGAGTGCTGTAAATTTCATTCCCAGCTATTTTATTGCGCATAAAATTTACAATGTTATGTGTTATATCAAAGCTCTCGAAATCGGGAAAATGCCTTTCCAAAGAATTGTATAAAAGACCAAAGCAGTTTTCGGTCTTTATTGTCCACTGGCATTGTGCATTGTCATTCCTGATAGTGGTAGTTTGTTCTGTGATGCAAATATTCACCCGGTCTATAGCCTCACTTTCTTACACAAAATGTTTCCTTTCAATAATATTTTACACCAACATTTTCTCGCTGTCAACAACAACACCACGATGTATAATAGGGGCATAACGAACGGTGCACCGTATGTTACATATTTTTTGGAGGGTGATTTTGTGAATCGAGCTAATGCCGATATTCGGAACGCTGTTGCAACAAACGGGTTCAAGCTGTGGGAGCTTGCTGCTGCACTTGGAATCAACGACGGCAATCTCAGCCGCAAACTGCGAACAGAACTCCCGGCTTCCGAAAGGGAGCATATTTTAACTATCATCGCAGAAATGCGTTCAACACAAGATGGGGAGGTGGAAACCAATGCCAACCGTTGACTTTCCCCGCATGGCAACCATCGCACAGGCTGCTGCCGAATCGGGGATTCCTGCTTACCGCATCCGGCAGCTTTGCAAGGCGGGGAAGGTGCGCAGCGTCCGGTGCGGGCGCAAGGTTCTCGTCAATATGCCGAGCCTCGCCGCGTGGATGTGGGGCGATACAGAGCCGCAAAAGCCCGGAATCCGCCGGGTGGATTTATGACAACAAAAAAGCCGCCCAGCGTGTTGCAGCACGCCAGACGGCAAAGGCGGGAACAATGCAGCGCAAAGCTTTTCCCGCCTCCAGTATACCAAAGTTTGGAGGTTGATGCAATGAACATTTCGGACTTTTTGGGGCATGGCGCGGAAAACGCAATTCCTGCCGCCACGCTGGCCGCTATGTTGCAGGTATCCCCGCGCAAGTTGCGCAGTTCGATTCTGCGTGAACGCGATGCGGGCGAACTCATCTTGTACCGTCCCGGCGGGCGCGGTGGATATTTTCTGCCATCACGCGACCCGGAACAGGCTGAACAGGAAGTCGCAGCGTTTTACCGTGTGCAGCGGGCGCGGTGCTTACACGGACTAAAGGCTATTGCAGCCGCCGGGCGTTTCTTAAAAATCCCGGCTGGGCAGCTTGGGCTTGATGATTTATGAGCAGGAAACGGGCAAAAATTACTTACAAGCTGCCGTACTGGTGTTCTGGCGCAGCCGATTGCAGCGAAAAGATATTTGTTCAGATTGGAGCAAGCTTGATGCAGCACCCAGCTTTTACAGGCTTAAAGGATTCTGCTAGATGGACTTACCTAGCTATGATGTTAGAGGCCAAAGGGAGACCAGATTTTCAATTCCCCCGGCGGACGGCAGAGCTTTACGGCATTTCCGAAAGGTCATTGCGGCGAAACGTCCAAGAACTTGAATCCGCCGGGCTTGTTGACGTCGTTGCAAGTGGACGGAACACCAAATCGGCAACGGATTACCGCTTTTCTGTTCGTTGGAAAGTTCCACCGTAAAACGCTAACGTATGGCTTATATGTAAGAATGTGTGCCACTTTGGCACTACCCCAAATGCGTTATTTTCTCACTGGTTATGCCAAACTGGCACTACCCCGCAAGAGAAAAGCCCCGTTTTAGGGCGTACCTTATGCCAAAATGGCACTACCCTAATGCCAATTTGACACCCACAAAAAACTTTACAAGGCTGTGCAGACCAATACAAGAATCGACTCCAAAACGGACAAATCAGGGCGGTAACGCTCATTTTTGAAGAGGTGATAAAGGATTACATTGAGGCAAGAAAAGGCGCTCACAGCGCTTTTAACGTGTCCCACAGCGAGGGCAGCAGCCAAAGCAGCAGGGATTGACGAACGAACACTGCGCCGATATTGGAACGACCCAGAATTTTTGCGGGAATACCGTAAACGCTGTGCGTCTATGTTGGAGCAAGCAACAGACCGAGCAAAGCAGACTTTACCTCCGGCAGTTGAGCGTCTAGCGCTTATTGTCTCGGACGATTCTGCACCAGCACAACAGCAGATAGCAGCCGCCCGCGCCGTGCTGGAATACGGCTTGCGGCTGATTGAGGCTAACGACTTTGAACAGCGCTTGCGGGCGCTGGAAGAAAGGAGCAGAAAATGAAACGTGACTTCACAGCCAGATTGAAAGCACTTGAAGATTCCCTGACAACGCAAGACCCCGTTGCAATCGTGGAGCCTGTGCCCGGCGGCTACCTGCTGAAAACCGGCACACAGAAAGGCGCGATTGTAACGATGAACGAATTACACCAGCGGTACGACGTAGTGATCATTGACGATGTGCCGCGAATTGAAGAAAGTGAGTAAAAAAATTATGAATTACGCAAAATCTTACATTGACAACTTCCGCGAATTCGCCGCCGCCGTTGCAGCCGAAAAGGAAGCTCGTGCCGCACTCGAAGCCGAGTACAACGCCCGCAACATTACAAAGGCTACATTTGACGCCAAACTTGCCGCCATTCTCGAAACTGCCCCGAAAGAGGCCGAGTTCCGCAAAAAGGCTGACAAAATCGTTGCAGACTTTGACGCGGCCTATTCTGCATGGATTGCGCCGGACGGCAGCAAGGTTGATGAAGCCGACCTGAAAGTGCTTAACCCCGTGTTTATCACGAGCGCAGCTGACTTGCAGCACATTGCCGACAGGCACCGCAAAAACCCGACCATGTGCAAACCCATCCGCAAATATGCCGCAGAAAAAGGCTTTAATATCCGCATCCTTGACGTGGATGCCCCGTTGCGTGCCATGAATACGCTGAAAATGTTTGCACAGAAAGCACTTAGCGACTTTAACGGCTATAGTGCCGCCTGCCTTGCAAACGACAAGTTTTGCCAGAAATTCATTGACATGATGGACGTTCTGGACGGCAAGGAACTGTTAACGGATACCATCGAAGAATAACGAGCGTATCGTGTCATTAAACTAATTACCCCCGGCGGGACGAACCGCCGGGGGCTTTTGCATACTTTGAGCATCGAAACGCCACAGCGCGAGAAAAACGCCTGTTTTGGAGTTGCAGGTCTGTTTAATATAGTTTGCCGTCTGGAATACAAAACGCGCCACAGAGCCTTGCAGGAGCTTTGCAGCGCATTGTCCTATTCTTTGCTATCATTCCCGGCGGGTGCGCCTTGCAGCTTTTCCAAAAGCGCCGCCCGCTTGCTTTCCGTGTCCGGGTCTGTCTGACCTGCGCCGGGCAGCTCTAGGGCGTCACGCTGCATTGTTTCGCTGATTGCACGACCAACAAAACCGTTGATACTTTCCCCGCGCTTTTCGGCGTGGGCTTTTATTTTGTCCTTTTGCCCTTTTGGTACAACTATACGCAAGGAATCATAGTTTGCGGAATTGTACTTATTTACCGCTTTTGTGTGTGAACCTGCCATAAATAGCACCGCCTTTTTAAGATATACACTTTATCAGTGTACATAAATTATAGCACGGTTTGCATCATTGTACAAGTACAAAAATAGCTATAAAATCCGTAAAATCATTGTACAATATGCCTATTTACAATCATTGTACAATGATATATAATGATATTGTCGAAAGGGAAAACGGGTCAAGGTAGACGTCAAGCGAAAGCCCACCAGAAATACCAGACAAGGCGCGGACAGGATTGCAAGAACCGCCACAGAGCGTGCAGACAGCACCGAGCCCCCGCGCACCCGAAGCCCCAAGACAAAAAAGAAAGCGTCCCGCAAAGGCCGACCAAAGCACCGCGAGACGCAACCCCACAAATAGGGCAAGCCCATTATAGCACGGTTTGCCCCACAAAGTAAAGGAGCAAGCTATGAAGTATGATTTATCCGCCATTATGAGCCGTGCGTGGACGATTTTCCGCAAGGGCGGGATAGTATTTGCCGAAGCCCTGCACAGAGCTTGGCAGAGCGCCAAAGCCCGCCCACAGAACGCGGCAGCGATTGCAGCAGCCAAAGCATCCGCCGGGATTGCAGAGGATTGCAAAACGTGGGCTGACTGGAAAGCGGCGGGCTATGAAGTGATTCACGGCAGCAAGGCGCTTTTCCGCGCCGTCCTAATCTGGGCAAGTCACGGCGATGGCGCGAGGTACACGGCAAGTTTTTTCGGCGCAAGCCAAGTGCAGCCGATTGAAGCATAACAAACGAATAAACAAAGCTGCGCTAACGGCTTGACGGGCTTGCGAGGTATTGAAAATGAACGACCAGAAAAACGACCTTAAAGAAATAACGCTGCTGTGGGGCGAGTTGTGCGACCTGCAAACGCGGTTTGCTTGCGCATTGAAAAACGCGCATTTTCTCTTTTCGTGGTACACGGAATGCAGCAGCACACTTGCCAATAATAGCGAACTGGACGCGCTTTTTAGCGTCCTTGACCATATGGACGCACTGAACCAGTTTTTTGATGATTTAACCAGCGATATGAGCTACTATCTGCACGAAGATAGAACAGAAGGCGAAGCGTGGGAAAAGGCAGAGAAAGCAAACCAGCAGCGTGAGGGTTACGCCCCGAAAAATTGACCCCGTGCGCCAACACCCCCGGCGGGAAGAACCCATAACAGGCAGAGCGCCCTTAGCGGGGCGCTTTTCCCATTTATGGGACTGCAAAAATGGTCATAATTTGGGCATAATTGCATTGAAAACTACTAAAAACCACTAAAAGGCACAACAAGCAGGTATGCGAATTATCGCACAATATTGCACGTTATTTAACGATGCAACGCCAAGAATTAGCAATTTGTAATCAGCAGGTTGCAGGTTCGATTCCTGTTACTAGCTCCACTTAAAAAAGCGCGTTGCAAAGTGAATCTACTTTGCAACGCGCTTTTTTTGCTTTTGTATGTCTTTTTGCGTCCTAAACAGTAAAAAACAGGTCGTAAACAAGTCGTAAACGCAGTAATTCTTGTGCTAGTGTCGTAAAAACGTCGTAAAAAACCCGGCTATTTTCTACAGCCGAATCAATTTGTTCTCTCGCAGCTTTTGGTTATCGCCCAAGACACCAGACGTTTGACTTCATTCTCTAACGCTGTAATAGTACCAGTAGAATCGCATAACGCGGAGTCAGGGTTGAACTCAGGAATGCTGCTGTACATAAAGCTGATGGATTGTTCTTGAGGAATATTTAGAGAAGCTTTTCCTTATTGCACCCTACTCTATATACTCCTAAAAAACGCCCGGTAGGCGTGATGCTTACCGGGCGTTTTGCTTTGCTGTTTTAAGTGTTTGCCAGTGCCGTCTGCAGAGCGCAGTAATTCTCCAGTGTCAGCTGCTCGGGGCGGGAACGCTCATCAAGACAGGCGGCCTGCAGGGCGGAGATGACCTGCGCCTTGGGCAGGTGCAGGCCATTGGCGATGGCGTTGGCGGCGGTCTTGCGGCGCTGGGAGAAGGCGGCGCGAATCAGCGCGAAGAAGGCGGCTTCGTCGCCGTTCGGCACGGTTACGGCGGGCTTCTCCCTCACATCCAGGCGGATGACGGCGCTTGTCACTTTGGGGGCGGGGTAAAAGCTGCCGGGTTGGACGCTGAACAACAGCTTCGGCTCGGCGTAATAGGCCACGGCGTAGCTGATTGCACCCGCATCCCGCGTGCCGGGGGCGGCGCAGAGACGCTGTGCGGCCTCCTTCTGCACCATTACGGTAATGTTCCGGATAGGCAGCTTTTCTTCCAGCAGACGCATCAGAATCGGGCTGGTGATGTAGTACGGCAGGTTGGCACAGACGGCGACGGGCTTTCCGCCGAACTCCTCGGCCAGCAGAGCCTTCAAATTGACCTTCAGCACGTCGTTCAGGATGAGCTTGAAGTTGTCGTAGTCGGCCATCGTCTCTTCCAGCAGCGGCGGCAGACGCTTGTCGACCTCGATGGAGACGACATTGTCCGCACGCTTGCAAAGCTGCTCGGTCAGCACACCGATGCCGGGGCCGACCTCAAGTGCGCCCCAGCCGGGGCCGATACCGGCGGCCTCCGCAATGCGGGGGCAGATGCCGGGGTTGATGATGAAATTCTGGCCGAAGCCCTTGGACAGGGCAAAGTCATACCGTGCGCAGAGGTCACGGATGGTGGACAGGTCAGTCAATGTGGGCACGGTGGACGTCCTTTCCGAGTCAATAAAAATCAGTTCTGCCCTGCCAGTGCCGTGGCCGCGTTGACGGCCTTGCTGATCTGCGGGTCAGTATCAAGTGTGTAATCGTAGTAGGCGTTCTGCTCGTCGACGGAGAGCGCGGCGTCAATGTCGGGGCGCAGGCCCTCCTCATTCCAGGTCTGATCCTCGTTATCGAGCAGCAGGCCCACCGTGATGTAAGCGGCGGAGCCGTCGGAGAAGCTCTGGGCGTCGCTCAGAACGACGCCCTTACCCGCAGTTTTGGTGCCGACGAGCGTCGCACCGGCCATCTTGCGCAGGGCATTGGCGAACAGCTCGGCGCTGCCCGCGGTGGAGCCGTTGACAAGGCAGACAATCGGAACGTTGATCTTTGTCTCATCGGACATGCGCAGCACGGTCACATTGCCGTCCCTGTCCTGCTGCTTGGCAATCTCACCGGAGGGCACACAGTAATCCGCGGCCACAAGGGCGGCGTTCAGGTTCTCGCCGGTGTTGTCGCGCAGGTCAAAGACAAGGCTGTTCGCTCCCTGCTGCAGTAGTTCATCCACAGCAGCCTTGAACTCGCTGGCCGTGCCGGAGGTGAAGGCGTCAATGCGGATGTATCCGCAGGTGTCCGCGACCATCTGACGGGTGTAGATGGAGGGTGTTTTGTAGTTGGAATGGACAAGATTCAGCTGCTGCTCCTGGCGGTCCGGCGTCAGGTAGGTGATCGTGGTGGTCGTACCCTCCTCACCCAGCAGCTTGGAGGTCAGGCGTGCGGTGGAGGTGATGTTGCGCGTCGACTCATCATTGATAGCGGTGATGAAGCCGCCGACCTGCATCCCGGCCTCTGCGGCGGGCGAGTTGTCATACAGGCGGATGATGCGGGCGTAGCCGGAGGATGTGTCATTGACGACAGCGACGCCGATGCCGGTCAGTGTGCCCTTCTCCACAGACTGCTTCTCGCTGTATTCCTTGGCGGTGTAGTAGACGGCGTACTTGTCGTTTATGCCGTTCATGTAGCCCGCAGCTAAGCGGTCATTCAGGGTGTCCTCGTCGATGGTGAAATACTCCCCTGCGCGGACAAAACGATCAATTTCGGACAGCTTGTTGTACTGGCGCTCCTTGTTTTTGACGCTGGACACTGTGGTGTTGAACATCTTCATGGACACGACCATGGTCAGCGAGAAGGTGACGGCCATTGCAATGATGGCAATGGTGGCCGCCACGCCAAGACTGATTTTTTTGCTCATGGGTCTGATGGCTCCTTACTGTGTTTGCGTTATGCCCCGTAGGCTAGTGAGAAAAATACCGTAGAGAAAAGGCTGAGTATCATCAGAACGGCGACTACAAGGCAGAAAATACGCACGGAGGTTTTGTGCTTCTGCGGCTTCATACAGATTCCCCTTTCGTTATGAGAGGTAGTTCATGACATTGACCAGGACGTTGTTGACCTTCATTTCCAGGTGTAGATGGTTGCCTGTGGAGTTGCCGGTGGAGCCGACATAACCAAGGACCTTGCCCTTTTCCACGGGCTGCCCCACGCTGACAACGGGCGCGCTGTTCATGTGGGCGTACAGCGTCGAATAAGTATTGCCGTTGTCATCCTTGCCGTGGTAGACCTGCACGTAGTAGCCCCAGCTCCAGTGGTAGGCCGCAGCGGTGACGACACCGCCGGAGACGGCGTAGATTTCGGTGCCGCCCGGTGCGGCGTAATCGGTGCCGCGGTGGCCGTTGCCGCCGAAGTAGCAGGAGACGTACTTATAGGTGGCCAGCGGGCGGCCAAAGTCCAGCGAGCACTGGATGGACGCATTGCCGTAAGCCTGGTTGGCGGCGTTCAGCGCGGCGTCCAGCTCGGCAGCGGCCTTATCCACGGCCTTGTTGGCTTCGATCAGGGCCGCCTTGTTGGCCTCGATCTCGGCATCCGCTGCGGAAATGTTGGCGTCGGTCTGGGAGATATTCTGGGCAAGTTCATTCGTCTTGCCGTCCAGCGCGGTCTTTTGGGTCTCCAGATCGGCCTGCGTGGCCTCCAGGTCCGCCTTGGCCTGCTCCAGCTCGGCGCGCTGCTGCTCCAGCTCGGCGTGCTCATTTTCAAGCTGTTGGCAGGTGTCCTCGTCCTTATTAACGATCTGATCCAATGTGGTGGCAAAGGTCAGCAGCTGGTACAGGTTGGTGGCACTGGACAACAGTGCGATGGAGCCGCCGTCATTCAGACGCTGCATCGCACGCATACGGTCTTTAAAGTCCGCCCAGCGCTGGTCGTATTCGGCCTGCTTCTGGTCGACCTCCTGCTGCTTCTGATCAATCTCGTCCTGCTTGTTGACGATTTCCTCATCCAAAGAACCGATCTGCTCGGACAGATTGCTGATCTGGCTCAAAATCAGTGCCTTCTGCTGCTCAAGCTGCGTTTTGAGAGCCTCAGCGTCGGCCTTGTTGCTCTGCGCGTCCTTGAGCTGCTGGTTGACCTTTTCCTGCTCAGACTGCAGTTCCTGCAGCTTCTGGCGCAGGTCGCTGACGCTGGAGGAGGCGGCCAGCGGCGTCATGACGGTGGAAAGCGTCATGCTCATGGCGACAGCCGCGCTCAGCAGAAGCGAAATCAGCTTTTTGCCGTGTTTTACATGCTTCATGGTCTTATACGTTCCCTTTATCCTCTGTTATACATTCAGATGCTTGCGGATGCTGGTGGCGGTGCCGAGACCGCAGAGCACGAAGCCCAGCAGCACAAAGCCGCCGACGATGTAGTACCAGACGCTTTCCAGCGGGACAAGCGTGCCGCCGAACATCTGCGAGAGGTTGGACGGATTCTCGGCATACCAGCGGCAGAGTGCATAGTACGCGCCGCAGACGATGCCGGACGCAATGCCAGCCGAAATCAGGCCGGAGGTGACGCCCTCGACAAAGAACGGAAAGCGGATGAAGCCGTTGGTCGCGCCGACGAGCTTCATAATGCCAATCTCCTTGCGGCGGTTAAAGACGGTGATTTTGATCGTGTTGTTGATGACGACGATGGAGACGATGGCCAGCACCGCGACCAGGCCGTAGCAGGCGTAGTTGATGACCTTCTGCAGGGACGTGAAGGTATCCGCCATAGCCAGCGGGGCTTTGACACTGTAAACGCCGTCGATCTGCATGAGCTGGGCGGAGACTTCCTCAATGTTGTCGGGGTCGTCCACGGTCACGCGGTAGTTGGGAGTGAACGGGTTGTCATTGGCAAAGACCTGCTGCAGGTTTGTGTAATCCTTCAGCATATCGCTGTAGGTCGCCAGAACGTCCTCCGGCGACATATAGGTCACGCTCACAACGTGGGGCGTGCTGCGGATGGCCGCGTCGGCGGCGGCAATCTGCTCGTCGGTGGCGACCTCGCTCTCGCCGGTGCCGCCCATGTAGACGACGGTCTCGTTCTGGTTGCCGATGTATTCGACCATGTGGTCAATGTTGATGCCCAGCAGCGAGGCTGCGCCGATCAGCAGCATGCAGACGGTCAGCACGCCCATGGAGGCAAAGGTCATCAGCCGGTTGGCGCGCAGATTGTGCAGGCCCTGGCCGACTAAGTAGATAAAACTGGAAAAACGCATGGTGTCCCCTCTTACTTACAAATCAGTCCTCGTCGTACTCGTAGTCATCCTCTTCGCGCTCGGCCATGGCGGCAGCGTAGCGGCGCGCGGCAGCAGGGTCAGCGGTATCGGAGGCTACCATGCCGTTGGCCAGCGTGATGACGCGGTTGCCGTACTTGTGGGCCAGCTTGTGGACGAGCTCGTGCTCATGGGTGACGACGACGACGGTGATGTTGACCTTGTTGATAGCCTCAAACAGCTGCATGATGTCCATCGACATTTCGGGGTCGATGTTGCCGGTGGGCTCGTCCGCAATGATGAGCTTGGGGCCGTGGGCCAGCGCGCGGGCAACGGCCACACGCTGCTGCTCACCGCCGGAGAGCTCATCCGGCAGGCGGTCCATTTTGTCCTCCAGACCGACAAGGGAGAGTGCAAACGGTACGCGGTCCTTGATCTTTTTAGTCGAGATGTTCGTCACGCGCATGGCGAAGGCGACATTCTCATAGACGGTCATGGTGGGGATCAGGCGGAAGTCCTGGAACACAACGCCCATCTGGCGGCGCAGGTAGGGCACCTTGCGGCGCTTGATGCGCGTTAAATCCTGCCCATTGATAAAGACCTTGCCCTCGGTGGGCTTCTCCTCCATCTGGATGAGCTTTAAAAACGTGGATTTGCCCGCGCCGGAGTGGCCGAGGATAAAGACGAACTCGCCCTCGTCAATATGGATGTTGATGTCCTCCAGCGCGACGTTCTCATCGTTGTGGGTCTCGTAGGTTTTATATACATGTTCAAAATCGATCATTCGGGGTTCTCCTGCCGTGGTTTGGCTTTGCTGTTATGGTTACAGTCATACATATAATAGAATACCATGTCAGACCCCTGCGGTCAAGGTGCTTTGCGGCTATAAAAAGCAGGAAAATGGCGCTGCCTTGCGGTGCAGCGCCATTTGTGAAAGTTTTTTTAAAATCAATATTTGGCCGGGTTGGCGGACAGATATTTCTTGACCATCAGCGCCACCTTAAAGACGATGGCATCATCGAAGTTGCGCAGGTCAAGGCCGGTCAGCTTGCGGATCTTCTCAAGGCGGTAGACCAGCGTGTTGCGGTGAACGAACAGACCGCGGCTCGTCTCGGAGACGTTCAGGTTGTTCTCAAAGAAGCGCTGGATCGTGAACAGCGTCTCGGCATCGAGGGAGTCGATGCTCTCCTGCTTGAACACCTCGCGCAGGAATGCCTCGCAGAGCGTCGTAGGCAGCTGGTAGATCAGGCGCGCAATGCCCAGATGGTCATAGCTGATGACCTGACGCTCGGTGTCAAACACCTTGCCGACCTCCATGGCAATCTGGGCTTCCTTAAAGCTGGAGGCCAGATCCTTGATGTTGCCGATGGGCGTACCGATGCCGACGACGGCCTTGATGTAATGGTCGCCCTGCAGCGTATCGACGATGGAGGCAGCCAGCTTTTCCATATCGCGGGTGTTGTTGTCGGGCTTGATCTCCTTGACCAGGACGGTGTCGGTCTCGCTGATGTTAAAGACGAAGTCCTTCTGTTTGTCCGGGAAAAGACCGCTGACGACGTCGTAGGCGGAAATATCATTGCCGGAGGTCACGCGGATCAGCAGTACGACGCGCTGCACGTCGGAGACAAAGTGCAGCTCCCGCGCCTTGGCGTAGATGTCGCCGGGTAGGATGTTGTCGAGCACGACGTTCTTGATGAAGTTCGTTTTGTCGAATTTTTCGTCGTGGTACTGCTTGATGCTCTGCAGGCTGATGGAGAGCATGGCGGCGAACTGCTCGGCGGTAGTGTCAGTGCCCTCGACAAAGACGGCGTAGTCATTGTGCTTGGCGTTGGAGAACTGATGGTAGGCATACCCATCGCGCACGAAAGCATCCCCGGCCGTCTGGCGGACAGCGGCCACGCCCTCGCGCACCTCACCGATCTGTCCCAGCTCAGAGCAGGAAATGACGGTGCCGGTCTCATCAATCACGCCGACGACACGATCCACTGCGTCCTTCATCTGGTAGACCACGTTCTGGAATACCCTGTTTGCCATAATATGTGACTCCCCTTTTAGCTGTTATTTAGACAGTCTGCACCGGTGTGCAGTGCGGGCTATGCGTGTTTGGCAAAATTGCCGTTTGGTAATCTGCCTGAAAACCAAAACATCATAATGTATATTTTACACAATCCGCTTGGCTTTTGCAACATATTTTCACGAAAATCGCAAGATTTTCTTGTACATTTTTTAAATCAGCACAAAAAATGTACCTGCCGGTGTTTTCCCGGCAGGTACAACGTCCGTCATTTTGACGATTTTTCCTCTTTTGTCTGGTTCATGGCACCGGTGCCGCCCTCGACGACACCGCGGCGCTGGAATACATAGGTGATGCTGCGAAAGAAAATCTTTACATCATTCCAGAATGTCACATGGGCGGCGTACTCACCGTCGTAGCGGGCTTTGACGTCAATCGGCAGCTCGTCGCGTCCGTTGACCTGCGCTAAGCCGGTCAGGCCCGGGCGGATGTCGTTGGCGCGGACCTTGTCGCGCGCCTCGATCAGGTCGTACTGGTTGTACAGTGCAGGGCGCGGGCCGATGACGCTCATCTGCCCTGCCAGTATGTTGTAGATCTGCGGCAGCTCGTCCAGGCTCGTCTTGCGCAGGAAGGCACCGCTCCCGGTAATGTAGCTGTCCGCATCTTTCAAAAGGTGCGTGGGAACGTCGTGCGGGGTGTCACCGCGCATCGTGCGGAACTTCAGGATGTTAAAGTGCGTTTTGCCCTTGCCGACGCGGCGCTGCTTGAAAAAGACCGGCCCCGGGGAGTCAAGCTTGATCCACAGCGCGACCAGCCCCATCGGAATTGCAAGAATGATCGTGGCTGCCAGCGAAAGGACAATGTCCAGCAGGCGCTTGCCGTAACGCTCGTACATAAATCAGCCCTCCTCGGCGGGATGCTCTGTCTCCCGGAGTTTCTGTGCAATCTCCTCCCGGGAGAAAAGCGCGGTGTTGCCGGTGGCGGCCACAACGGTGTGGTCGGCGCGCACGCGGCGGTTGGGGTGGTAGGTCGGGACCATCTCCTGCAGAACGTCGACGACCTCGTCGCTGTTGTGCAGGGCAGAGTCCTTGAGCCGCTGCAGGTCGGTGTAGAATTTTTCCAGATCGATCTGCATGGGCGGCGCGATGAAGATTTTGTTGTGGGCGGTTTTGGCCATCTTGTCCTGCTCGGAGTCCATGAGCAGTTCCTCGTACAGCTTTTCGCCGGGGCGCAGACCAGTGACCTTGACCTGCATATTTACGCCCGGCTCGTAGCCGTAGAAGCGTATCAGGCGGTTGGCCAGATCCATGATCTTGACCGGCTCGCCCATGTCCAGCACGTAGATACTGCCGCCCTTCGCCAGACCGCCGGCCTGCAGAACGAGCTGCGCAGCCTCGGTGATGGTCATAAAGTAGCGGACAATATCGGGATGCGTGATGGTCACAGGGCCGCCGCGCTTGATCTGCTCCTCAAACAGCGGGATGACGCTGCCGTGGCTGCCCAGCACGTTGCCGAAGCGCACCGCAACGCAGGTCATCGACGTGGCCCGGGAGAAGGTCTGGATCAGCATCTCGCACAGACGCTTGGTGCAGCCCATGACGTTCGTCGGGTTGACAGCCTTGTCTGTAGAGAGCTGGACGAACCGCTCCACGCCGTGCTCGGCAGCGGAGGTCAGCAGGTTCTTGGTGCCAAAGACGTTGTTCTTGACGGCCTCGGCGGGGCTGATTTCCATCAGCGGCACATGCTTGTGCGCCGCCGCGTGAAAGACGACGGACGGATGATAGGTGTCGAACACATCGTCCAGACGTGCTTTATCGCGGATGGAGCCGATGAGGGTGATAACAGGAGCCTCGGGACCGTACTTGTTTTTCAGCTCGGTTTCCAGCTCATAGGCGCAGTTCTCGTAGATGTCAAAAATCAGCAGACGGCGGGGCTGGTAGCGCATGATCTGACGGCAGAGCTCGCTGCCGATGGAGCCGCCGCCGCCCGTGACGAGAACGATCTTGTCATGCAGGTACTCGGAAATCTGGGCATTGTTCAGCTGGATCTCGTCGCGGGAGAGGAAGTCCGCCGTGTTCAGCTCACGGAAGCCCGCCGCCACAGGATTGCCGTTCTCGTCAACAGCCTGCGGGTCACTGATCATCCGCACGCGGCAGTGGGTGGAGTTGCAGAGGTTGATGATCTCGCTCAAACGGTCACCCTTGACCGTCGTGATGGCGATGACGATCTCGAGAATATGATATTTGCGCACCAGCTCCGGTATGTCGGAGATCGTGCCGCGCACCGGTACGCCCTGCACGCGCAGGCCCTTTTTGGTCAGGTCGTCGTCAACGATGCAGACCGGGTTGCCGAAGCTCTGATTTTTCGTCTTGCAGAGGTTGACGGCCCACGCACCGGCGTTGCCGGCGCCGACAATGAGCAATGGCGTGTTGTCCTCCGGCTTGTTGGCCTTGGCGTTGCGCATCGTCAGGACCAGCCGCCACAGGAACCGCACGCCCGCTATGGCCGCCGTGTTGAATACCGCGCCGAAGATCAGCACCGCGCCGGAGATCGGGCGGCTGTGGTAGATCAGATCGAACAGCATGATGATGCCCGTCGCCAGCCCGGAAAGGCAGGTCAGGCGTGCAAGGTCACGCATACCGGCGTACTCCCACATGATCTCATACAGTCCGCCGAACCAGAACACGATCATATAAATGGGCAGGACGTATAAGAGCATCGGGGCCATGGCGCGCAGTATCTCCACGCGGCGGTAGGCGTCGCCGCTGTCAAAGCGCAGCATGACGGCCAGCCAGTAGCAAAGTACAATGAGCCCGCAGTCCAGCAGCATCAGTGCGATGCGGCGCGGAAGCCCTTTTATCAGTTGTTTTGAGACCTGTTGCATCGATTTCATCCTTACTATACGTTCTTCTATCTGAAAACGGGCGCAATACAGCCCGGCAAAATTGTCATATAGACTATTATAACACAAAAAGGCCCCATTTGTCCTACTTTTGGGCAGACAAATGGGGCTAATATTGTATAAAAATCGTGGTAAATTTTTGGTAAAACGGACGAAAGCGATTTACTCGACGGTCACGCTCTTGGCCAGATTGCGCGGCTTATCGACATCCAATCCCTTGGCGCAGCTGACGTAGTAGGCCAGCAGCTGCAGCGGAATGACAGACAGGCTCGTGGCAAAGTGCGGGTCGGTCTTGGGCACGTAGACCGTGAAGCCCGCAGTGTCCTCGATGCTATAATTTCCGTAGGTGGTCAGGCCCATCAGGAAGGCACCGCGGCTCTTGACCTCGACCATGTTGGAAACGCTCTTTTCAAACAGGTCCGGCTGGGTCAGGATACCGACGACCAGCGTTCCATTCTCGACCAGAGAAATCGGCCCGTGCTTCATCTCACCCGCGGCGAACGCCTCGGAGTGGATGTAGCTGATCTCCTTAAATTTCAAACTGCCCTCGAGCGCGACGGCGTAGTCGAGGCCGCGGCCAATGAAGAAGGCGTCCTTGGCGTTTGCGTACTTGCTGGCAAACCACTGGATACGCTCCTTGTCGGCCAGGGTTTTTTCGATCTTCTCGGGCAGAGCCTCCAGCTCAGTGACGAGGTGCTCATACTGGCCGTCCGCCAGCGTGCCGCGCACACGGGCAAACTCGGTAGCCAGCAGGTAGCAGGCCGCCAGCTGGGTGCTGTAGGCTTTGGTGGTGGCGACGGAGATTTCCGGGCCGGCCCAGGTGTACATCGTGGCGTCGGCCTCACGGGCAATGCTGGAGCCGACGACGTTCACAATGCCGATGGTGCGTACACCGCGCTCCTTGCACAGGCGCAGGGCGGCCAGCGTGTCGGCGGTCTCGCCGCTCTGGCTGATGACCATAGCGAGTGCGTCCTTTTCGAGCACGGGATTGCGGTAACGGAACTCGCTGGCGACATCGACCTCGACGGGGATGCGGGCCAGGCTCTCAAACACATAGCGCGCGGCCATGCCGACATGATAGGCGGAGCCGCAGCCGATGATGTAGAGACGATGGACATTCCTGATGGCCTCCTCGTCAAGGGCCAGCTCGGACAGGTCGATCTGGCCGTCCTTGAGGCGCGGGGAGATCGTATCGCGGACAGCGGCGGGCTGCTCGTAGATCTCCTTCATCATGAAGTGCTCGTAGCCGCCCTTCTCCGCGGCCTCGGCGTCCCACTCAATGGTGGTGGACTCGCGGGTGATGAGCTCCTTGTCGATGTTGAAGAACTCGATGGAGTCGGGGGTCAGGCGGGCAATCTCGAGATTGTCAATGTAGTAGACCGTGCGGGTGTACTTGAGCAGCGCAGGAACGTCGGAAGCGATGATGGCACCGTCCTCGCACTTGCCGACGATGAGCGGGCTGTCCTTGCGCACTGCGTAGATGACGCCGGGCTCATCGGCAAAGAGCACGCCCAGCGCGTAGGAGCCGCGGACATGCAGCATCATGCGGGTGATGGCGTCCAGAGCGTTGCCTGCGGACTCGCCCATGTAATAGTAGTCAAGCAACTGGGCAACGACCTCGGTGTCGGTCTGGGAGACGAAGCTGAAGCCCTTGTTGAGCAGACGCTCCTTGATCTCCTGATAGTTTTCAATGATGCCGTTGTGTACGACGGCAATCTTCTGGTCACGGGAATAATGCGGGTGTGCGTTGACGACGGACGGCTCGCCATGGGTCGCCCAGCGGGTATGGCCGATGCCGCAGCTGCCGGGCACGGCGTTGCCGCCGTCGGTCATCTCGCTCAGGACCTTTAGGCGGCCCTTGGCCTTGACGACCTCGATCTTGCCGGCGGCGTTCTGCACCGCCATACCGGCAGAGTCATAGCCGCGGTATTCCAGCTTGGCCAGGCCGTCCAGCAGAATGGGGGCGGCCTGTGCCGCGCCGGTAAAGCCTACGATTCCACACATAACAGGTATCCTCCCTTTGTTACAGCGTTGAAACTATACTTTCCATTTTATTGGATTAGAGCAAAATACTTCTACAGTATATGCCATTTGGGTACAAATGTCTATAGCTTTACGCAGATTTTGTACAGATGTGCGCGTCATAAAGACAAAGCGGGCAGCCGTCAAGGGCTACGGCTGCCCGCTGCGCGCATTCTCCCTTTCCGGTTTCTTACACCATATAAGAACGAATCAAAAGTTATCGCGCATTTATTAGCATAGCACATTCCCGGAAGAATAGCAAGTGCAATCTGCAAGCAAAAGATCATTTTGCACATTTTGCAAAAGAATCTAAAGTGCGTGATGCAATTACTTTCGGAAATTAGTCACTGACCCGACGCGCTACGACGACATAGCGCCCGTTGGCAGACGAATACTCGCAGGTAGAGAGGGTCAGCAGCTGCTCACCGTAGGCAGGGCGGATGCCGCTGTCCACGTCGCTGCGGGAGATGACCTGATCCACATAGCGGTTGTAGGTGTCCTCGTCCATGTCGATGTACTGGTTGTAGATAAACGAGGTGTCGTTGACGACATCGATGGTGAACGCACCGAACACCTCATACTTGGCGTCCCCGTAGACGGTGTCAAACTCAATGAAGGGGTGCTCCTGATAGTAGTCGGCCTTGCGGTACTCGGTCAGGCAGCCGAAGATCGTGCCGGTTTTCATATTGTGGCCGTAGATGATCAGGTTGTCGCTCTCGGCGTTGGCCCCGAGCGTCGTTTGCTCGTCCAGGTACGGTACGCCGTAGACGCTGTAGGCTTTGTTGAAGTCATGACGCAGATAGAAGTCCTTGTTGTCCGGCGCGTACATAACCGGAAAATCCAGATTGGTGCCGTCGATGGAGATCCAGCCGATAAAGTCGCTGTTCTTGTCGCGCAGGGCAGCAAACCTGGCACCGTTGGGGTTGACATTCTCCCCTGCAGGGGCCGGGGTCGCCGCGGTATCGATCATCGACTGCAGGTCGGCAAACTCGCTCTCGGTCCTGCGGTCATCGAGGAGCCGCTTGACCAGCAGGCCGCCGCTGATGAGGAAGATCGCGGCAAAAACGATCATCGCGAGGGTGTACAGCAGATTACCACGCTTTTTTTTGCACTCCGCGGTCTCGCGCCGGCGATAGTCCTCGTCGTTGTCCTGGTCGTAGAAGGCAGCAGGTTCCTGCGGAGAAACCTTCGGCAGCTCGGTGACTGTATAGGATGCCTTTACCTGAACGGAAGGGGTCTGCGGCAGCGGTGCATCGCTGCGGTGAATCTTTGCCATGATGGATTCTCCTGTAACACAATACTATCTTTAGGCAATACCGCACAATTCCCGCCTTACGGCTTAAGCACCGCTCCGGCGGCTGCGGCACGGCATCTGCGTTGCCAAAAT
>PPYF01638509.1_pt1 | contig 39110 bp, 32 predicted proteins | sample 1559871 | NCBI WGS metagenome assembly PPYF01 (sample SAMN08240021, study PRJNA423297) | Human gut metagenome, whole genome shotgun sequencing project.
ATGTGTGTGTGTGTGTTTACACAAAAATCCCGCACTGCCAAATGTTTAACACATTTTTTAGAGAAAAAAATCAGAGAAAGGATATACGAAAATCCACACCCTCGCTTTGGACGGAGCGCAGACGTCCTATTCTTTCGATTTGATATGTTATTAGCTACCTCCATTTCATATAACAGAATCACCGCATCAACCGAGGGATACCATAACGACACAAAGGTAAACAAAAAAGTTATAAAAGTACAAAGAATAATTGCATATTTTACTCATACCGACAGTTTTCCACTAATCGAGTTTTTTGCAATAAAGCAGATTCTACTGTCAGAAACCCGTTGAACAATCTATCGCTGTCGGAAAAATGAGATTATGAATAAAATAAAGCACCAATTCTGCCGCTTTCCGAAAATCATTTCCAGGGTTTCCAAATAAGCGTTCATTAAACATTAGATGGTAGGTATTTTAATAAAGCTCATCCCACAAATTCTATCTCATTATTGGAAATTTGCAAATTCAGAAAAATATTCTTATTATAGAAAATTATTCTTATTATTGTTTTACGGAATAGAAAAGCATCGAAACCGTAAGGCAATCCCAACGAATCGGTGACCTCAAAGCGGAATGATCGTCCGCAACATATTAATACGCAACGGATGGAATGCGCGGGTCTGATTTCGCTTCTCGCTACTATCAAACTGCTGACAATCATACAATTGCCAATATTTTCTCTCATGCATTACAGATATCCGTTGTGTAATACGAAATACCCTAAAATCGCCGTTTGTGATACAGAGTACGATACATAAAATCGTGTAACACATGTATTGCATTTTGTTATTTGTATAATCCGTAAAGATTATGACAATCAACATCATATGTCGCAAAGACGCTATAAACAAAAACCATTTAGCCCCTCTTGCCCTTGTCTTTACCCATGACCGCCGCCGTAAGTTCGTAGGATTGGGCATATCCGTTGCGTTGGAGCATTGGGATTTTGAGAAACAACAACCGACCACCGACTGCCCCGATAGAGCAGAAATACAGTTTCAAATAACCTCCAAAATACGTGAGTACGAAAAGAGAATCAAAAAGTTAGAGGTGCTGGAAATCCCTGTTACATTCGATACGCTGTTTGAACAGAACGGCAAACGAATCAACTGCACGGTCGGGGAGTACTTCAAACAGATTATTGAACGCTTGGAAAAAGTCGAAAAGTACGGTTCAGCAAGCAAACACAAGACAACATTTGCCCTTATTAATTTCAATAAGGGCAAAACTAATACAAGAAACGCTGCTAAAAACAGAATTAGCCCATCAATGATTTATTTAAATATTTTTTAGCATTGCGTCTATTTTGTTGTAAATATTTTTATTGATATGACCTTCCTTTTGATATTCTTGACAAGCTCCAGTAAGAAGACGAACTAATTCATCCGTAGCATCATTATTCTGGAAAAGAGATGTAAGCTGTTTCAATTTTCCAGAAGCAGAGTTTCTATAATGACGGTGTATCTCATTGAGGACAAAATCTATTGGTAAATTATCATGATGAGATTTAGCAAAATCCGCAGCTCGGACATCGTCCATTTGTGTCCTTTTCAGAGCTGCGAGTCTTTGCGGAGTTCGAAGTTCCGTTATATTATCACTATTAAGAATAGACGACATAACATCTATCATGCTGATAGTATCGTTAGAAGTCTTAAAATTTTGCTCCGTAAGACAAATTATGTTGTAGTTAATTTTTTTAGAATCTAATTTTAAATTCATAACAGACAATCGATTTGCAAATTTTAACGGCGGATAAACAAAATATCGTTTGCGTTGAAATTTAAGTTTCATGCATTCACGTAGTGGAAGCATTGTCGTGTCAAGTGTGACAAAAAAAGGTTCCTCTGGAAGGGAGGTTACGGTATTGATGAAATTATTTTCATCCGATAAATAAAGGGCACAGAGCACATCCCTTTGGTTGGCATTAGGATTTTTGTTATAAATCTTAAGATCAGCAAGAATGTTATCATAAGCTCTCTGATAGATAACCAAATTTTCAGGTTCAGAAAGTGTTTTTACTGAGATTCCGGCAAGTTCAAATATCTCAGTTACAACCGGAAGTATATTATCCTTAAATAAGTTATATCCATTAGGGAGAACATCATTGTATTCCAACATTGCGCAAAGAAAATCATCAAAATCCTCAAATGACATCTCTTTCTCAAGCTGAAGATAAAAATTAAAGAATACATTTTTTGATGGACCCATATCTTTGATATAGGATAGCGAGAGAAACCGCCGTAAGGAATGTGCCTCCCATAAATGATTCACCACTTCTTGTATGTAACGATCTGTTGTGCAGAGACTAATGTAATCATGCGAATCTTGAAACTGTTTTCGGAGAATCTTTACGGAGTCATAAAGTGAATCGTTATAATCATCAATATCTTGGTATGTAAGGCAAAGATATTGAAGCAATATTTGGGTATCCAATAATACCACGCGAGTCTGTTTACTCATATATTCTTCCAATTGATTTGAATTGAACATACTGGTAAACATACATGTAAGAGATGTCTTATTGAGATATTCATTTTCGCCTACAATCTCCAAGATTTCGTTGACTATTTTTCTTACATCCTCTATTGACTTTACTCGCTGCAACAATAGATTCTGAAGTTCATTGTAAATTTGGCGTTCTTGACGCTCTTGACGTTCATTACTATCAAATTGTGCCAATTCTCCGTCGTAATGAGTTTTATAAAGATCTGTTACTTTGCGCATGATTTCTTGGGCCATATCCGCCACGCCAAATTTCGCCAAACATTGTTCGAATTTTTCAAGAAGAATCTGCTCTGTTGCCGTTGTGTATGCGATTAAATTTTCTATTATATTGTGTGCGTTATTTGTTAAACACAATGCGCCGTCATTATAAAACACGCGACCTTCAGCGCGCTCCAGTTGTATTGCGTCGTCGAAAGAGGATCGCTGTAATGTCGGTAAAGATGTCCGTATACGATTGAATAAATCCAATGGAGCAGCTTTGCCATTGGTGAAAAGTTCATACTGTATGTATGAACTGATAAACCCGTTTTTAATATTCGCAATATTAGCTCCGGCAGTAAACAGATCATAAAGTATTTTGCTTTTTCGATCTACATGAAGCTTGCTCTTTTCTGATTGTTTAGGAAGAATATAACTACTTAATAAAGAACTACTCATTACATTGGCAATAATGGCATCTAAGTCATGAATAGTAACCTTCATGGAATATTCTAAATTGGCATCTTCCTCTAATTCAGTCGTGTTTTGAATTGTCGTAAAAATAAAGCAATCGAGTGAATTATACATTAATTCACTACTACGATGTTGCATTGAACATAAAATTGTCGATGAGAGTTGTTTCTGGTAATCCTCGTCGTTTTGTACAATAAGAATATTGCGATTATATAATTTCCCCTTTCTTTTGAAGCTTGCAGAATACCCGCCACTCCAATCAGAAGGGGTAAGAATGCAACCTATGGCGGAATACTGTTGCTCTATAAGCATTCTTACTAAATCTACTTTATTCCCATTCGACATATGGGCAATGATTTGTTTGCATTCAATTTGATCCATTGTAATCATGCTCTTAATGATATCCTATTAATTTCTTGCCGTATAGATGTAATACCTTTCAAAAGTTCAAATAGTTGATTATATTCAATTTCAGAGACAGTCTGTGCTTGAACAAGTCCGCGTAAAATTGACATACACTCCTTTGTTTTTATATTTAATGCGATTTTAAAATTATTCTCTCCAATATAAACATCATTTGCCAAGAACAACTCAACGGCGTCATCAACAGCTGTTAATAATTTACGCAATTCAAGCATTTTGGCTGTTGGAATTGAATAAGTACCTCCATCTTCGTACTCCCGCTCTGTTGTAGAATAAAAGATATCTTCGATTTTATCTGTTATATTTTGATTATCAGCACAACCGCAAAAATAACGATAGAAATTATTGATAACCTGTTCTATATTATCTATCTCGATATTTAGTTTCTCTAAAACGAATCGTCGTTTGCGTATATAGGGAATCATCTCTGAAAGTAAATAAAATATAACACCTGCAATGTAGCTTAGGGAAAAATTTTTCGCTATATCATTCAATCTTATTATAAGGCTCTCGCTATAAGGCAACTTTATAAAACGTAAATATTCAAATTCACATGCAAAGACTATATATAAACAAATAATTAGTCCTGCCCATATAGTCCATGTATATCGCAATTGTTCAAACATTTTATAATGTAAGATTAAAAAATACTCTCCCTTGCTTAAAAATAACAAGACGTAACAAATTTAATAAAAATAACAAACTTCGTTATATTAGTTGCATTGAAATGCGAAAAAAAGTTCTATCATGACCTTAAGAGGCGAATTGAGTTACCATTCAGAGCTATTGCCTTGGAATAATTGTCGGTATGTTGCAATTCGTCTTCGCAGCAACACGAAATCCAATAGGTAGTTTTCGGATAAGTTTGTACCCATATGCTGAATAGAATATCCAGACTTTTGAAACTATTTTCACATCTTCCAACTGATTGGAGTGTTCCGTATTGTCATGATAAACCTAATGATACTGCAGGGCGATATGGGGAATTTAAGACCTCATCCATTAACGGTCGGATGTCACGTATTGTTCATTCCGCCCGGTCATTGCTCGTAAAAATGAGATCGTCAAAGAGCTCTATTCGATCCACCTCATCACCACGTCGCCACTTGCTCACGGCAGGATTCGTATTCCCGCAAGCGCCATTCGTCAAAGGACGCAGCGTTATCGCAAGTCAAAGGTAATTAATGGATTTTTTCTATTTTAACAATTGACAAAATGCAAGGATATAAATTGGAACTTGCTATAGTAAATTAATAAATTTGCTTATGTCGAGTATAAATCATATCTTTGTGTTGTAGCATGGAGATACATTGTGGCGTAAAGCGGACGCTACGAGTTAGTGACCCCAAAACTGAAAATTCGTCATAACATACTGATACATAACGGATGGAAGACACGGGACTGAGTCCCGTTTTCCGCTCCAGAGGCCTTCGAAAGAAAAGGCGACAAGAAGAAAGAAACCTTATGTATCAACGATATGTAAGGTTTCTTTCGTTTTCGGAGCCTGCGGGAAATGCATTCGGAAGCAGGTCCATACGAGTGCGATTCGTGTCCCATCCGGCCCGGACCGAGCCGGCCCAACGGCCGCAATCGTTCGGTCCTCATTCCCCAAAATCCGGCACAACCGGTCTCCGGATAAGACGTACCATCCGGAAACCGGATGCACACGACGTCGCCAAAAAACCGTAAAAATGGTATAAATTCCCCTCATACGGTTAGGTCCGGTTCCGGTACGATACGCTACCTTTGTTCCCGACAAAGAACAGAAACGACGGACAGAAACTGTCCGGAAAACGGAACGACTATGACAAGAATCATTTCAAGCATCGCGCTTCTTTCCGTTCTGCTGTCGTGCGGCACGGGAGAGGCGAAACGGCCGGGCATGTGCGCCAAAGAACCGATGGCTCCCGACGGCATCGTGCGGCTGTCGAAAATCGAGGTTTATCCGCAGTATCTCGACGAGTACGTAAAACACGCGGCCGAAGTGGGCGAGGTCTCCCTGCGCACCGAACCGGGCGTGCTGACCATGTATGCCGTGCAGGAAAGGGAGGCTCCCTGCCGCATCACCATTCTCGAAACCTACGCAAGCCGTGCGGCCTACGACAGACATATCGACTCGGAACATTTCCGGAAATACAAGCAGGAAACGCTGCACATGATCGAATCGCTGGAGCTGTCCGACCAGTTGCCGCTCAATCCGGCGAACCGAATCAACAACTTCATGCAATAAACGCAACCGCCATGAACAGGATTCTTTTCATTTCACTATTCAGCATTCTTACACTCAACGTTATGGCACAGGAAAAAATCGTACAGACGGCCGGACGCGACCAGCTCGGCGATTTCGCGCTCAAATTCGCGGAACTCAACGACGACGTGCTCTTCGGCCAGGTGTGGAGCCGCACCGACCGCCTCGGCCTGCGCGACCGCAGTCTGGTAACCCTCACTTCGCTCATCAGCCAGGGCATCACGGACAGTTCGCTGACCTACCATCTTCAGTCGGCGAAGGAGAACGGCATCACCCGCACCGAGATCGCCGAGATCATCACCCACATCGGCTTCTACGCCGGCTGGCCCAAGGCGTGGGCGGCATTCCGTCTCGCCAAGGAGGTCTGGGCGGAGGATACCTCCGGCGAAGATGCCCGGGCCGCCTTCCAGCGCGAAATGATCTTCCCGATCGGCGAGCCGAACACGGCCTTCGCACAGTATTTCACCGGCAACAGCTACCTGGCCCCGATTTCGCGCGAGCAGGTCTCCGTTTCCAACGTGACCTTCGAGCCGCGCTGCCGCAACCACTGGCACATCCATCGGGCGAAGAGCGGCGGCGGGCAGATGCTCGTCGGCGTAGCCGGACGGGGCTGGTATCAGGAGGAGGGAAAACCCGCACGGGAGATACTGCCGGGCACGGTGATCCACATTCCCGCCAACGTGAAACACTGGCACGGCGCAGCCGCCGACAGATGGTTCGCCCACCTGGCGTTCGAAATCCCCGGCGAGGACGTCTCGAACGAATGGCTCGAACCCGTCACGGACACGGAGTACGACAAACTCAAATAGACAAACCGATCCGATATGCGAAAACTGCTATTCGCGCTGTCGGCGGCAGCGGGGATCGCCGCCGCGGCATGCGCACAACAACGACAGAACATGTACAAGGAAACATCCGACAACCGAATCCTGATAGCCTATTTCTCGGCGACCGGCACGACGGCGCGCGCCGCCGAAAGGCTGGCCGAAGCCACGGGAGGCACGCTTTACGCGATCGTCCCGGCCCGGCCCTACACGCCCGACGACCTCGACTGGCACGACAAGCGGTCGCGCAGCTCCGCGGAAATGAACGATCCGCAGGCCCGTCCGGCCATCGGCGGCAGACAGCCGGACACGGAGGACTACGACACGGTTTTCATCGGCTATCCGATCTGGTGGGACCTCGCGCCCCGGATCATCGACACGTTCATCGAAAGCCACGACCTGAAGGGCAAGACGGTCATCCCGTTCGCCACGTCGGGAGGGAGCGGCATCGCCCATAGCGCGGAGGCCCTGAGAAAATCCCATCCCGGACCGGACTGGAAGGAGGGAAGACTGCTCAACCGCACCGACGAAAAGAGCCTCCGGGAGTGGGCCGAAAGTCTGCAACGATAGTCTTTTCCCGGCGGTAGCCGGCAACGGAGCGTATGCCCCGGGCCGGGAGGTTCTCCGGCTACCGCAGACAAAGTGGGCAGCAATGAACCGGGACCCTTCCGGACGGCTTTTCGGAGCCGCCCGGAAGCGGGTTTCCGGAAAATCCGTCTCCGTGGTTCTTTTCCCGGCCAGGACGGATTTCATGCTGCCGTCAGGTTCCGTGCCGTCCGGAAGAGCTGACAACCGTCCGGAAGGTCCGTTTGCAAAACCGGACGTCGCATTTTTTCCGAGAATATTCATATATTTGCAGAAGCGGGCCGTCTTTGCCGGACAAACCCGCGGCAACGGAAAACATCTGTCACGGAAGAACGTATGAAAAATTATCGGAACCTGCTTCTATACACCGGTGCATTCGCCGCACTCTGCCCCGCGGACGCCTCGGCGCAGGCACGGAAATCCGTTCCGAACATCCTCCTCATCCTCTGCGACGACATGGGCTACGGGGATCTGGGATGCTACGGGCAGAAATACATCCGCACACCCCATATCGACAGCATGGCCCGCCGGGGGATGCGTTTCACGCAGGCCTATGCGGGAAGTCCGGTGAGCGCACCGTCCCGCGCCTCGCTGATGACGGGACAGCACGCCGGACACGGGCATGTCCGCGGCAACCGGGAGTACTGGCCCGGCTCCCCGGAGATCGTGTACGGCCAAAACCGCGACTACGGCGTAGTGGGGCAGGAGCCCTACGACCCCGGACACGTCATACTGCCCGAGATCATGAAGAAGAACGGATATGCGACGGGCATGTTCGGGAAGTGGGCCGGAGGCTACGAAGGCTCCTGCTCCACGCCGGACAAACGGGGCATCGACGAATTTTACGGGTTCGTCTGCCAGTTTCAGGCGCACCTCTACTATCCCAACTTCCTGAACCGTTACAGCGCCTCGAAAGGCGACACGACCACGGTGCGGATCATCCTGGAGGACAACATCCGGCATCCCATGTACGGGGAGGGCTATGAAAAACGGCCCCAATACTCGGCCGACATGATCCACCGGGAGGCCCTGCGATGGCTGGACTCCCGGGACGGCGAACGGCCCTTTTTCGGACTTTTCACCTACACTCTGCCGCACGCCGAGCTGCGCCAGCCCGACGACTCCATCCTGCAATACTACAAAAAACGGTTCTTCGTGGACAAGACGTGGGGCGGCAGCGAGGGGTCGCGCTACAATCCGGTGGAACACACGCACGCCGAATTCGCGGCCATGATCACGCGCCTCGACATCTACGTGGGGGAGATTCTCGCCAAGCTGAAGGAGAAAGGGCTGGAGGAGAACACGCTGGTCATCTTCACCAGCGACAACGGCCCTCACGAGGAGGGCGGGGCCGATCCGGAGTTTTTCGGCCGCGACGGCAAATTGCGGGGACTGAAACGGCAGTGCTACGAGGGCGGTATCCGCGTTCCGTTCATCGCCTACTGGCCCGGACACGTCCCGGCCGGCACCGAGAACGACCACATGCTGGCCTTCTACGACGTCTTGCCCACGTTCTGCGACCTGATCGGCGACAGACGCTTCCCGCGGAAATACCTGAACCCGGACCTCGAGGGCGACTGCTTCGACGGCATTTCCTTCCTGCCCGCGCTGCTGGGCGACGACGCCCGTCAGCAGCGGCACGAATTCCTCTACTGGGAATTCCACGAAACCGACCAGATCGGTGTCCGAATGGGGGATTGGAAGCTGGTGGTCAAGAGCGGAAAGCCCCGCCTCTACGACCTGTCGCGGGACCTCCACGAGGACTGCGATCTGGCCGGCCGGTATCCCGAGGTGGTGGAACGGATGGTCGGCATCGTCCTGCGCGAACACACGCCCAGCGAACTGTTCCGGGTCACACTGCCGGAAATATAAACCGCGCGATCCCCATACAGCATTGAATCAAAACCTACAAAACCAGATTACATGAACCCGAGAATCAATATCCTGGCAGCGCTCACGCTGCTGTCGGCGCAGACCGCCGCTGCCGACAACCCCTACCGGTACGACGTACAGACCGTGTCGGTGAACAAGGTCCCGCCCCGCACCGACTTCATGTCCTATCCCTCGAGGGACGGGGCGCTGACCATGCGCTACGAGAAGAGCCCCTTCTATCTGCCGCTCAACGGCACGTGGAAGTTCCTCTTCGCCGAGGATGCCCGCGATCTGCCCGCCGACGCCACGGACCCCGCGACCGACGCCTCGGGGTGGGATGACATCGAAGTGCCCGGGAACTGGGAGCGCCAGGGGTTCGGGACGGCCATATACACCAACCATCAGTACGAGTTCGCGACCTACCGTCCCCAGCCGCCCCGGCTCCCCGAGGTGAATCCCGCAGGGATATACCGCCGGGAGTTCGAAATTCCGGACGAATGGAACGGCCGCAACGTTTTCCTGCACCTCGCAGGAGCCAAGTCGGGCGTATATGTCTATGTGAACGGACACGAGGCGGGCTACAACGAGGATTCGAAGAACCCCGCGGAGTTCCTCATCGACGAATACCTCCGGCCCGGACGGAACACGCTGACCATAAAGATCTACCGCTGGAGCACCGGCTCCTGGCTCGAATGTCAGGACTTCTGGCGCATGAGCGGCATCGAGCGCGACGTGTTCCTCTGGTCGCAGCCGCGCGTCGCCGTGCGGGACTTCCGCATCAAATCGACGCTCGACGAGGCATGCCGGGACGGAATATTCGTCCTGGAGGCCGATCTGACCAACCGAACCGAAGGCGATGCCGAAGCGACGCTGAGCTACGAGCTGCTCGACGACGCGGGCCGGCAGGTCGCGGCAGGGCAGCGCGACGCAATGATCGCAGCCGGCGGATGCCGCACCCTCCGGTTCGAGGCCGGCATCCCCGGCGTCAAGGCCTGGAGCGCGGAGCGCCCCGATCTCTACACCCTGCTGATGACCCTCCGCGGCCCCGGCGGGGAGACCGAAACGGTGCCCTACCGCGTAGGGTTCCGCCGTTTCGAGTTCGCCCGGCTGGACGAACGGGCCGAAAACGGCGAGCCCTACCGCGTACTGCTGGTGAACGGGCAGCCCGTGAAGTTCAAGGGCGTGAACATCCACGAACATCATCCCGTGACGGGACACTACGTCACGGAGGAGGTGATGCGCCGCGACTTCGAGCTGATGAAACGACACAACTTCAACGCCGTGAGGCTCTGCCACTACCCCCAGGACCGGAAATTCTACGAGCTGTGCGACGAATACGGGCTCTACATCTACGACGAAGCCAACATCGAGTCGCACGGCATGTACTACGACCTGCGCAAGGGCGGCACGCTGGGCAACGACCCCGCCTGGCTGAAACCCCACATGGAGCGCACGCGCAACATGTTCGAACGGAACAAGAACCACGCATCGGTCACATTCTGGTCGCTGGGAAACGAGGCCGGAAACGGATACAACTTCTACCAAACCTACCTTTGGACGAAGGCCGCCGACAGCGCCTGGATGAACCGGCCTGTCAATTACGAACGTGCGCAGTGGGAGTGGAATACGGACATGTACGTTCCGCAGTATCCCGGCGCGGGATGGCTGGAAGAGATCGGACGCAAGGGCAGCGACCGGCCCGTGATGCCGTCGGAGTACGCTCATGCGATGGGCAACTCGACCGGAAACTTCGCCGGGCAGTGGGACGCGATCTACCGCTATCCCAACCTGCAGGGCGGATTCCTCTGGGACTGGGTGGACCAGGGCCTGCTGGAGCACGACGCCCAGGGACGCCCTTTCTGGGCCTACGGAGGGGATTTCGGCGGGGAATACACCCCCAGCGACGGGAACTTCTGCTGCAACGGCCTCGTACTGCCCGACCGCACGCCGCATCCGGCGCTCGCGGAGGTGAAGTACGTGCAGCAGGACTTCGGGTTCGAACCCGAAGGAGCGGGCCGCGTGCGCATCACCAACCGATTCTACTTCACACCGTCGGAGAAGTACCGTTTCATCTGCCGCCTCGTGCGCGACGGAAAGACCGTGCGCGAAAAGGAGCTCGACGTGCGCCTCGCACCGCAGGAATCGGCCGCCTTCACCACATTCGGTCCCGAAGAGATGCGCGGCGAAGGGGAGTATTTCGCCGATTTCTCCGTCACCACGCGCGAAGCCTCAAAGGCCGTTCCCGCAGGTTATGAGATCGCCGCGGGGCAGATCCCGCTGGGAGGGACCCCGAAGAAGGCCGACGTGCCGCGGAAAGGCCCCGCCCTCGGAGTGAACGACGACGGGGAGCGGATCGCCGTCTCGTCGCCGCGCGTGCGCTTCGTATTCGACCGCCGGAGCGGTTCGGTGACGTCCTATGCCGTGAACGGCGTCGAGTACTTCGCCGACGGATTCGGTCCGAGGCCCAACTTCTGGCGCGCCCCGACGGACAACGACTACGGAAACGCCATGCCCGAGCGGCTGCAGGTGTGGAAGACGTCGAGCCGCGAGTTCGACGTCGTGGAGGCCGCGGCCGTGAAAACCGGAGACGCCGTACGCATCGAGGCCGCCTACCTGCTCGCCGCGGGAAACCTCTGCATCATGCGCTATACGGTCCATCCGTCGGGTGTCGTCGAAACCCGCATGACCTTCACGTCCACCGACGCGGAGGCCGTGGCCACGGAGCTCTCCGAAGCCGCCCGGACCGCGACGTTCTCCCCGGGCAGCGAGAAGGCCTGCAGCGAGGCGGCGAAGCTCGACGTGCCGCGCATCGGAGTCCGCTTCCGGATGCCCCTCGCGATGAGGCAGGTCGAGTACTACGGCCGCGGCCCCGGCGAAAACTACGCGGACAGAAACGCCGGGGCGTTCGTGGGACTGTACAGCACATCGGCCGACGAAATGTACTTCCCCTACGTCCGGCCGCAGGAGAACGGACACCGTACCGACACGCGCCGCGTGCGGTTCGGCAAACGGCACGGCCTGGAGATCGTGGCCGACAGTCTCTTCGGATTCAACGCCCTGAGAAACGCCGTGGAGGATTTCGACGGAGAGGAGGCTGTCCGAAGACCGTACCAATGGCGCAACCTGACCCCTGCGGACAAGGAGCACGACGAAGCGGCCGCCCGCAACGTCAGACCCCGGCAGACGCATATCGACGACATCACGCCCCGCGACTTCGTGGAGGTCTGCATCGACATGAAGCAGCAGGGAGTGGGCGGATACGACAGTTGGGGAGCCATGCCCGAACCGCAGCACAGAATCCCCGCGGACAGCACGTACAACTGGGGATTCGTCATCATTCCGTTCTGATGCAAAGTATGAAATAACCGAATCGAATACCTGACAATGAAACGATTATTATTGCCGTTGCTGCTGACAGGCGTAGCTGCCGCAGGCGGAGCGTGCTGCGGCTCCGGAGCCGCACAGCGGGAGGAGACCTACTACGAAAAACACGTCGCATTCGGCGACGCCACGCCGGAGGAGAAGCTCTCCATGGCCGCGCGGCTCGTGCCGACCCCCGAACAGCTGGCCTGGCAACAATGGGAGCTGACGGCATTCATCCACTTCACGGTCAATACGTTCACCGACAAGGAGTGGGGTGACGGCAAGGAGTCGCCCGACGTGTTCGCCCCGACGGAAATCGACACCGACCAATGGGTCGAAACGCTCCGGGACGCCGGCTTCGGAATGGTGATGCTCACGGCCAAGCACCACGACGGATTCTGCCTCTGGCCCACCCAAACCACGGAGCACTCGGTGAAGAACTCCCGCTGGATGGAGGGCCGCGGCGACGTGGTGGCGATGCTCCGCCGCTCATGCGACAAGTACGGTGTGAAAATGGGTCTCTACGTCTCTCCGTGGGACCGCAACGCCGCCTGCTACGGCACGGGGAAGGCCTACGACGATTTTTTCGTGCGGCAGATCACCGAACTGCTGACCGGCTACGGCGAGATCGCCGAGGTATGGTTCGACGGCGCCAACGGCTCGGAGGCCGACGGCAAGCATCAGGTTTACGACTGGGCCCGTTACATACGCACCGTGAAGGAGCTGCAACCCGGAGCCGTCACGGCCATCATGGGCGACGACATCCGCTGGGTGGGCAACGAAGCGGGCAGGGGACGCGCCGAGGAGTGGAGCGCCACGGCCCTGGCCCCTGCGAGTGTCGGGCTGAAGGACCCGACGCCCGCCGTCGAAGCCCTCACCGAGACCTCGCCCGATCTGGGCAGCCGTGCGATCCTCGACGAAGCGAAGGAGCTGTTCTGGTATCCCTCGGAGGTGGACGTGTCGATCCGCCCGGGCTGGTTCTACCACGCCTCGGAGGATGAGAAGGTGCGGTCGCTCGAGGCGCTGAAGGAGATCTATTTCGCCTCGGTGGGATCGAACTCCGTGCTGCTGCTCAACGTGCCGCCCGACCGCCGCGGACGGATTCACGAGAACGACGCGCGACGGCTGCACGAGTTCGGCGAATGGCTGCGCCGGAGCTTCGCACGGAACCTTGCGGCGGGCGGGGACACACTCTGGACCGCCCGGGCGGGCGAAGCGCGGGAATTCGACGTGAAGGACGGGCCGTTCGACGCCGTGATGCTGCAGGAGGAGATCGCCAAAGGGCAGCGCGTGGAGCGGTTCCGCATCGAGGTCTCGGACGACGGCCGGACGTGGGAGACGGCAGCCGAGGGTACGACTATCGGCTACAAACGGATCGTCCGCCTGCCCGAGGCCCGCACGGCGCGGAAACTGCGCGTCACGATCGACGGAACCCGCGCCCCGGCCCGGATTTCGCATGTCGGACTTTACCTGACCGAATAGCCGCACAGGAACGGACCGCACGGCGGACCGTCTTTCGCGGCACATGGCGGAACGGCACGACCGTGCGGACAGGAAACCCGTTAAACACTTCCGGAGCAGGAAGATGTCCTCGGGCTGTTGCACCGAACGGAAACAAACGTTATCTTTATACGACAGTTCCGAAAGAAACCGAGAAAGGTCGTTCCCCGCATCCGGCCGACGCGGAGCGACCCGAGAAAAGCGAATCCGGCCGGAAGACGACAAGGAAGAATGATACGAATCGACCACACGGCCATGTACGTCCGGGACCTGGAGGCGACCCGGCAATTCTTCGTCCGCTTCTTCGGCGCCGTATGCGGCGAGCCGTACCACAACCCGCGGACGGGACTGAGAAGCTGTTTCCTGCGTTTCGGCGACGGCGCACGGCTCGAAATCATGCATCGGCCCGACATGACGGATCCCCGCAAGGAGCCGCTGCGCAGCGGCTACATCCACCTGGCATTCGGCACCGGGAGCCGCGAGGCCGTAGATCGGCTCACCGGAGAGCTGCGGGAGAACGGGTACCGCATCGTCAGCGGCCCACGCATCACGGGCGACGGCTGCTACGAGAGTTGCGTGGAGGGCCCCGAGGAGAACCTGATCGAGATCACGGAATAAGCGCATACGCCCCCGGCGGAGCCATCGGCCTGCCTGCCGTAATCGGCAGCGCGCGCCTCATTGCGTGGTCATCATCAATCTCTTCCCGAAACCGGTGTCGCACCGAGCCGTCCGCACGCTTCTAAAACCGGATCATCCGATGCGGCGGATCGGCCGGGCGGGAACTCCGCCCACGACCGTAGCGGCCGGCACGTCCCGCGTCACGACCGCCCCGGCCGCCACGACGGCGCCGTCGCCGATCGTGACACCCTGAAGAATCGTCGCATTGGATCCCACCCACACGTTGCGCCCCAGCACGATAGGGGCGGGTGTCATTTCGGCGCGCCTCGCGGGATCGAGTTCGTGATTGAGCGTGGCGAAAACCACGTTGTGGCCGATCATGCAGCCGTCGCCCAGCGTCACGCCGCCGTGATCCTGGAAGTGGCAGCAGGCATTTATGAAGACGTTCCGGCCGACCGAAATGTTCTTGCCGAAATCGGTATAGAACGGCGGAAAGAGCCGGACCGACGCATCCACGGGCTTTCCGAAAAGCTGTTCCAGCAGTTCGCGCACCTCGTCGGGCGTATGGTAGGAGGCGTTCAGCCGGCAGGTGATGCGACGAGCCTCGTCGCTCATGCGATCCATGAATTCAAGCGTTTCCGCCGAAGCGAGCGGCCGGCCCGCCCGGGCGAGTTTCAAAAAATCATCCAGTGTCATCATAATTCCAGTATGTTTCTCCGTTTTCCGGTCCGCTCCGGCGGATCCGGCTATTTCCCGCACTCGACCGCCACTTTCACCACACCGTCCGACCGGGTCTCGAACAGGCGGTACGCCTCTCCGATCCGGCTCAGCGGAAAGCGGTGCGTGATGAGCGGCGTCGTGTCGATCTTTCCCGCCGCGATCAGGCGCAGAATCTCGGCGCAGTCGCAGCCGTCCACGCCGCCGGTTTTGAACGTCAGGTTCTTGCCGTACATATCCGGCAGGGGCAGCACCTGCGGTTCGTCGTAAAGCGCGACGACCGTCACGACGGCATTGGGACGGGCGCACTCCCAGGCCAGACGGAACGTGTCCGACGTACCGGCCACCTCCAGCACGACATCGGCCCCGCCGTGATCGCTGTGCCGGAGCACGAAATCCCGGCATGTCTCGGGTCCGGTCACGAGCACGTCGGGATAGTGCTCCCGCACGAACCGCATCCGTTCGGGCGACTTCTCGCAGACGATGATGCGCCGGGGCCGTTTCAACATGGCGCAGAGCAACGTGCAGACGCCCGTCGGTCCGGCGCCGATGACGAGCACCGTATCCTCCGGCCCGATCTCCGAAATCCGGGCGGCCCAGAACCCCGTGGCCAGAATGTCGCCGACGAACAACGCCTGCTCGTCGCTCACCGTATCGGGAATGGGGGTCAGTCCCTGATCGGCATGGGGTACGCGGACATATTCCGCCTGCCCGCCGTCGATCCGGCAGCCCAGCGCCCAACCGCCGTCGGGATCGGTGCAGTTGTTCACATAGCCGTGCCGGCAGAAAAAGCACTCGCCGCAGAACGTCTCGACATTGACCGCCACCCGGTCGCCGGGCCGGACGGATGCGACACGGTCGCCCACCCGCTCCACGACGCCGACCATTTCGTGACCTACGGTCACGCCCGGCACGGCGCGCGGCACACTGCCGTGTTTTATGTGCAGATCGCTCGTGCAGATACTTCCGAGCGTGACGCGCACGATGGCGTCGCGCGAATCCCGCAGTTCGGGGCGGGGCTTGTCCAGCAGTTCGAACCTCCCGGGTCCGACATAAGCGTATGCTCGCATGATTCGGTCGTTTTATGCAAAATCAGGTGTCTATCTTCGGATCAGGTAATTGACTGCCGCCCAGCCGCCGAATACCTGGAGCAGCATCCCGGGAATTCCGATGCGGAAATCCTGCGCCGCGGCGTAGAGGCTGCCCGACAAGGCCCATTCGCCCAATGTGCCGACCGTCTGGTAAGCCAGCACCACGGCGGCGAACAGCGGCAACGAAGCCCTGCGGAAGCGGGCGGCGGCGAATCCGGCGATCAGGGCCAGCAGCGTCGATTTGAGCAGGATGGCGGGCAGCACGGCGGCGGCCGGCATACCGAAGAGCGCCGAGTTGAGCAGCGGCGAGGCGACAGCCGTCAGCAATCCGACGCAGCGGCCGTACTTGTAGGCCCCGACGAGCGTGAAGAGGTAGATCGGCAGCCACGTCGGTCCGCCCATGTGCACGGTGTGGCACAACTGCGGCAGAACGATGTTGCCCGCGACGAACAGCGCCGCCAACGAATAGGTTTTCGCCTCCCTGTACTCCAGCGAATAGAGTTTCACGGTAGTTTCCATAGCATGTTATTTCACGTTTTTCCTTCCTTACGGCAGATTCTCCAGAAATGCCCCGATACGGGGCAGGCACTCCCCGGCCGTGCGGCAGTCGGCGCAGAGACGCTCCACGGGACAGATGCCCGTCCGCGTGCGATTGACGATGTGAGGAACCTCCTCCCGGCAAACGACCCGGATGCCCGCCGCGGCGAAAAGTCCGAGGGCCGGAGCGCTCGCCACGTCGGCATACACCTCCTTCACGCCGCCCAGAACCATCAGGGCCGCGGCGCCCTTGCCCACCACCTTGTCCGCCACGGAGGCCCCCCGGAGCGTTTCGGGTTCGCGCGTCAGCAGCCCGTACAGGTCGGAGACGCCCCGGCCGGAGAAGGTGCGGATCGCTCCGTTGTCCACGACCAGCGACCAACCGCCCCCGTGCAGAATTTCGGTCAGACGGCGCATCGTCATAGCGTTCCCTGTTTGAGGTGTTCCACGAAGCGGTCGATACGCTGCATCTCCTGCGGAATCCGGATGTTCTGCGGACAGTGCGGAACGCACTGATTGCAGCCGATGCAGCGGTCGGCCTGCCGCAGCCGCGGAACCGAACGGTCGTAACCCACGAGGAACGCCCGCCGGGCCTTGCGATAGTTCTCCGCCTGGCGGTCCTCCGGCACGTTTCCCTCATTGACGCATTTGTTGTAATGGAGCAGGATACCCGGAATGTCCAGTCCGTAAGGGCACGGCATGCAGTATTTGCAGTCGTTGCACGGAATGGTGGGGTACTGCATCATCAGGTCGGCCGTGGCGAAGAGGAACTCCCGCTCCTCGTCGGTCAGCGGTTGCAGCGGACAGTACGAACGCAGGTTGTCCTGCAGATGCTCCATGTAGGTCATGCCGCTCAGCACGGTCAGCACCCCGGGATACGACCCCGCGAAGCGGAAGGCCCACGACGCCACGCTCCGGCCGGGTTCGCGCTGCTTGAGGCGGGCGACGATGTGATCGTGGACCTTCGACAGACGGCCGCCCAGCAGCGGTTCCATGATGACGGCCGGAATGCCGCGCCCGGCCAACTCGCCGTAGAGGTACTCGGCGTCGGTGTTCCGCGGGTTGATCTCCCGGGCATGCCGCCAGTCGAGGTAGTTCATCTGGATCTGCACGAAATCCCACCGATAGCGGTCGTGTCCGGCAAGCAGACGGTCGAAGACGCGTATATCGCCGTGGTACGAGAAGCCGAGGTTGCGTATGCGGCCCGCCTCGCGTTCGGCGAGGAGAAAATCGAGCATCCCGTTCCGGATGTAGCGGGCCTCGAACTCCTCCATGCCGCCGCCCATGCCCACGCCGTGCAGCAGCATGTAGTCGATGTAATCCACCTGCAATTCGCGGAACGAATTGCGATACATGGCCAGCGACGCCTCGCGGCTCCAGGTCGAAGGGGCGAAGTTCGAGAGTTTCGTGGCGATGAAATACTTCTCGCGGGGGTAGCGCTTGAGAGCGATGCCCGTGACGAGCTCGGACTGCCCCTTGCAGTAGGCCGGGGAGGTGTCGAAATAGTTCACCCCGTGCGCAATGGCGAAATCCACCAGCCGGTTCACCGTCTCCTGGTCGATCTCGTCGGCATCGGGTCCGTCACCGCCCACGGTCGGCCAGCGCATGCAGCCGTATCCGAGCAGCGAAACCTTCTCGCCCGTCCGGGGATTGATGCGGAAAGTCATCGCATCGGTCGGAATCTCTCCGGAAGCGGAGGCACCGTCCGCTGCGGGACCGCGCTCCGGGGCGCACCCGGCCAATGCCGCCGTCGATACGGCGGCCCCGGCACCGAGCCGTTTGAGAAACTCCCGGCGGCCGATCGCGTGTCTGTTCTTCGTATCCATACGTTTTCGGATCAAATGATTCTGTGCTGTTCGTGTCCTTCGACATAGATGGCGCTGAACGGCCGCGCCGGACAGAGGTTCTCGCAGGCGCCGCAGCCGATGCAGCGCTCTTCGTTCACGACGGGAATCTTCGGCGAACCGGGCGACGCCGGATCGGAGGCGACCATCGTGATGGCCCCCGCGGGACAATGGCGGGCGCAATTGCCGCACTCCACGCCGTCGGTGAGCGGCACGCAGTTCTCCCGCACCCAGACGGCATGGCCGATCTGAACCGCGGACTTCTCGTCCGCCGTGAGCCTCAGGATGGCACCGGTAGGGCAGACCTCCGAACACTTCGTGCACTCGGGGCGGCAATAGCCGCGTTCGTAGGAGGATTCGGGCTGCATGAGCGTCTCGGGCCGGGCGGAGGGCCGCAGAACGTGATTAGGACAGACCGAGACGCAGAGCTGGCAGCCCGTGCAGTGCGTCGCCAGATGGCGCAGGGACCGGGCGCCCGGCGGCACGAGGGGCGTGATGCGGTGCGGCGCCCGCTTGTCCAGAATGACGGCCAGACCGCCGTCCACTTTCTTTTCCTGCGCCCGGGCGACCGCCGCACCGAGCAACAGCCCCGTTCCGGTCAGGAAATTCCGGCGGCCCGTATCGGCAGGAGCAGCCGATTCCGTCCGTTTTCCGGCCGCCGCTTCCGGAACGGATGCGGCGGTCTTCGTGCGAAACCGGTAGCCGACCGCCCCGTACCTGCAAACGTCGAGGCAGTCCATGCAGGCCACGCAGCGCGAATAGTCGATCCGGCGGTTCCGGTAGTCGATACAGGCGGCCTTGCACCCCCGGGCGCACAAGCCGCAGTCCCGGCATTTCTCCGGGTCGATCACGGGCCGGAACAGCGCATATTTCGAAAGGAACCCCAACACCGTCCCCACCGGGCAGACCGTATTGCAGTAGGTCCGGCCGTTGCGCCACGCCAGCACGATGAGCACGGCGCACGTCGCAGCGGCGATCAGCAGCGTCGGCAGGCCCGCCACCCGGACCTCCGTTTCATAGAACGCATAGCTTCCCACACGCTCGGCGACCGCGGCCAGCGCATTGTTGCCCCAGAGATAAACCGGACGGAAGAAGTTGGAGGCGATACGTCCGTAGGCGCTGTACGGCGCAAGCAGGGCGACCAGCGAACCCACGCCGGCGACCAGCGCCGCGACGAACAGCGCCAGCGTCCCGCAGCGCAGCCACCGCCGGGCCGGAGAGTAGGAGAAACGATACTTCCGCCTTTTCCCGCGGCCGCCGAGCCAGGCGACGAGATCCTGAAACACCCCGAGCGGGCAGACGACCGAGCAATAGACCCGGCCGAAAAGTAGCGTCAGCACCGCGAGCGCCGCCACGACACCGACATTCAGCGCCAGCACCGCCGGCAGGAACTGCACCCGGGCCATCCATCCCAGCCAGGCATGGAGCGTCCCCGTGAAATCGAGGAAGAGCAGCGTGATGCACGCGAAGAAGAGAACGGCGAGCGTCCGTCGGATTTTCCGCAACATAAACTTCCGAATTTATGTTGCAAAAATACCGAATAAAAATGAATTTCCGTGTAGATGGATTACGGATTCTCCAACCCGGATTACGGATATGCGCCGCACGAACGGCCGGAAGGTCGCCTGCGCGGGAAACGGCCGCCGCGTCCCGGAACGGACGCCGGCAGGGGAACTCACCGTATCATGAAACCGACGGACACGCCGGCCCGCGTCGGACCGAAATAGTTCCGGCGGCCGCTGCCCAGAAACCGCCCGCAGCGCTTCCAGACATAGCGGTCGTATTCCGACCGGATGTATCCCACGCCCAGCATCGCCTCGATGTTCCATCTCCGGCCGACGACCCACTGGTATCCGTAGGAAAGCCCCGCGCCGTAGAGGAAGCCCTCGTAACGGCGGTCGCCCATGCCGAAGAGCTTCACACCCCCGGCGTTGTAGTCGGCATAGAGAACGTGAAGCCCGAAAAAATGCCCGGCGAAACGCCTGCGGAGCCAGTAGCGGAATTCGGTCTGCGCCGTCCAGAACTTGAGTTTCCGGTTGTCTCCGAAGGTCCAGGGGTTGTAGCCGCCCGCCACCTCCCACGAGGTCCGCGGGTCCAGCCCCACCTCGAATCCGGCGTTGAGCGACGCCGTCGCCCAATAGAGCGCGTTCGTCCGGACGGCGAACCGCGGCCCGGCCGTCCGGAGGGCCGAACGTTCCTGCGCCGATGCGCCCGAGCCCGGGAGCAGTGCAAGACAGAGCAGGACTGCCGTTTCGTACAGATAGTTTTTCATCACATTGCGATTCTATGAAGTTCCGGTTCCGGCCGCATCACCCGGCCCCGCACACGCGTTCCACGATCCATGCCCAGAGGTTGGCCATCAGCCGGTCGAAATCCGTCGTCACCGTACCGTCGGCATTGGCCTGCGAACTGAGCCGGTTGTACTGGTGGAGGCTGGCGTCTCCCAGGTAAACGATCCGGTCCGTACCGTTCACCCCCACGATGAGCGTGCCGCCCTGCCCCGAAACGTCGCTGACCACCAGCGGCGTCACCCGCGACGGATAGTCGGAGCAGTAGGCCGCATAGTCGTCCGCACGGACGACGGGCGCATTCTCGGCCACCGTTCCGAAAGGCATCGTGAAGAAGCGCGCGTTGGCATCGGTCCGCGCCGCCCGCCGGAACTGCCCGCCCAGGTTGTTCCGGTAATAGTATTTCCACGTGCCGTCCGAAGTCAGGTATTGCCGCAACTGCGCGTTGCTCGTATCGGTGTCCGTGCCGACGATCAGCACCCGGCCGGGAGCAGCCCGGAGCCAGGCGAGGACCACCTGCGCCAACTCGTTCGAAATCGGGGTGTTGTATGTCAGATAGATCACGTCCTGCGCCCCGATCGTCGCCTGCATGCTCCGGAAAATCTCCTTGTCCGCGGCGCTCCCCGTCCCCGTGGCCTGCATCTCCGCCCGCGACGCCTCCGAGAAGGAGAAGCCGCCGATGACGACCGTTCCGCCCGGGGAGAAATTCTTCGCATTGTCCAGGATACGCCGCATGGGCAGTCCGCTGGCCGAAGTCGGGGTGTTCGTCCCGAGGTCTCCGATCTCCTGCACGGAGAGCACGCGCACGATCCGGGTCCTGAACTGCGAGGGATTTCCCTGCGTCACCGCGATGTCGAACGTCCAGCGCCCTCCGGTCACCCGCAGCCGGGCCGTTACGTCCCGATCCGTGCGGTTGTCCGCGAACGCCGAGAACGACAGGTAGGAGAGCGTCTCTCCGGCCCCGGCGTCGCGGCCGATAGCGACCGAGAAACTTCCGTTCTCCAGCACCTCGCCGGTCTGCGACGCCTCGCCGCCGGTCGGAACGCCGGAAGCGTCGAGCCAGCGGACCGAGTAGGGGACCGAGGCCTGCACGTCCACCCGCGCCGTCTTCCCGGCGACATAGCCGAGCGACACGCTGCGGGCGGAGACCCCGAGGTAATTGTCGCCCTCGAAATACATCTCCGTCGTGAAATCCTCCCATGCCTCCGTTTCGACCGCAATGCTCGTCGCCCGGCTCGTCGCGGCCGTATCGGGATCGCTCCATCCCTCGCCCAGCACCTTGCGGATGCGGAAAACATACTTGTAATTCCGCAGCACCTGCCCGAACGGATGCCCGTCGATGCCCGGGTCGAAGTCAATCCGGTAGTAGGAGAGCTGCTCCTGCCCGTCGTAGTACCCGCCGACGACGATGCAGGTTGCCTCCGACAACTGCGCCGCCGGGTCGCTCTCGGCCGCGGACTCCGGGAGACAGATTCCCGCGACCGACGCCGGGTCGGGTTCCGCGGCGGTCACCTTCACCGGCTCCGCTGACTTCTGTGCCCCTGCAAACACCGAAGGCGCCGTGACGCGCGGCGACTCGGCCGAACCCATGTCGTCCGGAACGATCCTTATTTTGTCGTTCGGCCGATAGACATAGACCTCCCCGATCCGGAAAGGACGGGAACCGGCATCGAGCGCCTTCGTCACATCGACCCGCGCCACGGCGCGCAGCAGCCTGACATCGAAGCGGTTATCCGCATCCGCCCGCAATCCCGACGGAAGAGATATCTCGCCGTACATCGGCAGATCCCCGGTCAGCCCGGAGAACGACCGTCCGATCCGCTCCCGGACCGTCGCCTCGTCGCTCCCCGCGGCAGGCGCATACCTCTCGAACGCATCGCCGTAATTGCACACCAGCGCCAGTTTCACCGGGTTCGGCGTCCCGGGAAGCCGCACCTCGAACTGCGTCGCACTCCCGGAGAACCGCACCTGCTCGCCTTCGGCCATATTGCGGTAAAGGTAACGGCCGCCCTCCTGCTCGAAGACGAGCACCCGGACCGTTCCCACCCGGCTCTCCGCCTCGTCGAGGTCCTCCGCCGCCCGCATTTGCGGAAGCGAAGGCCGCGGCGGGGCGATCGTCAGGCGCACGACCGCCTCACCGCCGGCCGGTTCCCGCTCAGTGGCCCCGGACGACGGGTCTTCGGAACAGGCCGCCCCGAACAGACAGAGCACCGCCAGCGCAACCGCCGCCCGCGACCGGATCGTTCCGGCCCGCCGTCCGCGGCGGACTTTCCTGCTTTTTTCGCATTCGTTCATAACCGTTACCAGATTTCCCATTGATACACTTCGTTCCAAGGCGTAATCTCCGTGCGGATCGTCACTCCGGTTCCGTCCCGCAGGTCGATCAGCAGGTTGGACGTCCGCCCCGAGGGCAGGGCGATGGGCAGTCCGTCGTCGTTCTCCGTCACCGCGATCACCGCACGGTCCGCGACGGCCCTGCCGGCCGCCCGCTCGTAGAGCGTTACGGTCACCGCTTCGGCCACGGTTCCGGAGTGGATGACGTTGAACGCCGCCCCGGTCGTCAGATCGCCCCGGTCGTCGAAAGCGCCGCTCCGGCGGATCGTGGCCGTTCCGCCCGCCGGATTGCCCTCATAGTCATAGCCGTCGTCGGGCAGTCGCACGGTCAGGTAGTAACGCTCCTCCGGCAAACCGGCGTCCAACCCCCGGACCGTAATATGCATCCGCGCGTTCTTGCGGACGACGACCACCTCTTCGGGCGTCTCGCCATCCGCCGGAGCCGGTTGCGCGCTGCCGAAATACAGGTCGTCCGGCACGCCGTGGTAGCCGTCGCCGTCCCCGATCAGGGAGACGGCCGCTTCCCCGATACGACTTCCGTCGGCGGGAATACGCAGAAGCTGCCCCTCCCCGGCATTGGCCCAGACCGAGATCCGGCACGCCCCGGGATCCGCACCCGGAAGCGGAACCGGCACGTGATGCACGACCTGTTCCGATCCGACGGAGACACGGCCCGCGAAGGTCCCGTCCGGCGAGAAGAGGAACAGTTCGGCCTCTCCGGCCGCACCGCTCTCCGTGATGTCCCGCCCGGTCGCGGCGTCCACGATCTTCAGGACGACCGACCGCCCCGCCTGCGACGGCGGACAGCCGGCCCGGTCCTCGCGGATACATCCCGCAAGGAGCGCGAGCGCCAGCAACGCTATGGAACGTTCCCGCACGGCCTACCACTCTACGTTCTGGACGAGTTCGGTCGCCCATTCCTGCGGCTCGACGGTGACCGTGAGCGATGCGGGATCGGCCGTGACCTCCGGATCGGTACTGCCGCCGCCCAGCCGCCTGAGCGTCACATTGACCGTATAGACGCTGTTGCGCCGGATGAAGGTTCCGTCGTTCGTACCGCCGCCCGTCACCGTTCCGTCGTTGATGCGGAACGAAAAGTAGGTCGGCTCCCCGGCATAGGTTCCCGCCAGCGTGATGAGCGTCGTGTTCCCGTCGGCGTTGTCGCTCGGCAGCACGTAGAAGTAGCGATTGGCGTGATCCTCCGTCGTAACGGTCTCCGCGAGGTAGTCCCGGGCCTCGCTCTTGCCGCCCTTCATGCCTCCGTAGAAGAGATCGGGCGTATAAGCCGCCGAAGGCACGCCCATCTGCGCCGATCCGCGGGCCTTCATGACCATCACCCCGGTCAGGGCGAACTTCGCCGCATCGTGTCCCGCCTCGGGTACGATGGAGACGGTTCCCAGCTTCACCTTCGCCACGAGCCGGCTGACTGCCACGGTGCTCGTCTCGGAGGCGTTGGCGGTGAGCGTCACCGAGCCTTCGCCGCTCATGAACAACCCGTCGGCCGCGGTCTTCTGCGTGTCGAGGCCGATGACGTTCCGCACATCGGCGAACCAGTCGTAGTCGATACCGTCCGGGAAGGAGACAGTCGAAGGGACGTTGGCCAGCACCACCAGCTTCTTCGGTCCGGCGAGCAGTCCGGTAATCGTCTCGGAAAGGGCCGACGGAGCGAAGGTATGCTTCTTGTCCAGCGTACCGTTGGCATTGAAAACGAACACCGTGACGTTATGCACGCTGTTTTCCGCCGCGGCGAGCTCCTCCTGCTCCGGATCGCCCGCAGGAGCCACGGCCCGCACGGAAGGCTCCTGTCCCTTCAGCGTAACGGTAAGGGAGGCCGTCGGTCCGGCCGCGGGCCCCTGCTTCGTCTCCCCGCCGTCGCAGGCGGTCATTAAAAACACGATTCCCAGCAGCCCTGCGAACACGGCCCGGACACTTCCTCTCCCGGAATGGATACTCTCTTTCATGGCAAATGATTTTATGTTGATACAAACTGCGAAGGCCGGCAGGTAGCTCCGCGCGGCGTTCTCCGACCGGATACTGCAAAAACCGGGACATTTCTCCGGCCGCCCGTCCTCCTTTCGGGCGCATTCAGCCGCCCCGACGGCGCCCCGACGCACGCCGTCCGGGCGGACGCCCATGTTTCCGGCCGAAAGGCGGCACGCCCCGGAGCCGCCGCCGGGAACATGCGGCGGACAGCGGAATTCCGGTCCGGCCGAAGGAAAACGCCCCGCACAGTTGCAGATTAGCCGTTTCGATCGTAAATTTGCCTGCGGCGGCGCGCCGGTCCTCCGCGGACGGCAGCCCCGCAAACCCGAACTCGCCATGAAAGACCTGAATCTCGAAATCGCCCGGCTGCTGCAACGGGCCGGCCTGGGCGGCCTGCACTCCGAATGGGAGATCCGCATCATCGTCATCGCCGGAATACTCCTCGTCTCGTACCTCGCCACGAAGGCGTTCCGCCGCCTCATCATCCCGGCATTGCAGAAAATCAGCTCCCGGACCCGGGCGACATGGGACGACCATCTTTTCCAGGACAAGGTCATGCACGGCGCCTGCCGGCTCATTCCGCCGATCGTGTGGTACATACTCCTGCCGCTGGCCTTCGACAGCTCGCCCGTTCTGCTGGAGCTGCTCCGCAAGGGGTGTCTGATCTACCTGATCGTCGTCGCGCTGATGCTCGTCAGCGTATTTCTGGACACGCTCCGCGAAATTTCGGACGAACACGAGACACTGCGCAACCGGCCGCTTCAGGGCATCTACCAGATGATCAAGCTGCTGTCGGTCTCCGTCGGCTGCATCCTCGTGGTCAGCATCCTCATCGGCCGCGACGCCACGACGATCCTGGCCGGGCTGGGCGCCTCCGCCGCCGTGCTGATGCTGATTTTCCGGGACAGCATCCTGGGACTGGTGGCCGGCGTGCAGCTTTCGGCCAACGACATGCTGCGCCCGGGCGACTGGATCACGATGGCCAAATACGGCGCCGACGGCTACGTGACCGAAGTTTCGCTCACCACGGTCAAGGTGCAGAATTTCGACAAGACGATCACGACGATCCCTCCGTACGCACTGGTCAGCGATTCGTTCCAGAACTGGCGCGGCATGCGCGAATGCGGCGGACGGCGTATCAAACGTTCCGTCCTGCTCGACGCCTCCACGGTGCGGTTCTGCACGCCGGAAGAGACGGAACGGCTCCTCAAAGAAGGACTGGCACAGAAGGAAGATTTGTCGGAAGACGCTGTGAATATGCGGATTTTCCGCAGTTACATGCAACGTTACCTGAAGTCGAACTCCGGCATCCGCCCCGATCTGCTCCAGATGGTGCGGACCCTGCAACCCACCTCCGAAGGCATCCCAGTCGAGATCTACTGCTTCACCAAAGCGACCGACTGGATTCCCTACGAAACCTTCCAAAGCGCGCTTTTCGACCACATCATCGCCATCCTGCCCCGGTTCGGATTGCGCATCTACCAGCGCCCGGCGGGCACGGACTTCCGGAGAAATCCGGCCGGAAATCCGTGATGCGGCCGTGCCGGGGGAATAATAATCCGGCGATTATTTGGTATTCCGGTTTTATTTCCGTACCTTTGTAAAACAGGAGGGTGGAAAGACCTGTCCATGAACGAAGTCTTTCTCCGAAACCTTTCCGAAAAACCGATTTGGTATAACTTATGCAGCGTATAGGTTAAAACGAACCTATACGCTGCGATTTTTTTTATTCATTCTCAAAAACACAGACATTATGAAACATGCAATTTTAGGGGCTTTCGCACTTCTGCTCTCCGCCGTATCCTGCTCCGACGACGACAACAACAACGGCTCCGGAACGCCCGAAAATCTGGTAACCCCGAAAATCAGCGCCCGGATCACGGAACAGGTGGCGCAGGACGCCCCGTTCACCGGCATTCTCGAAATCTTCCCTTGCAGGGCGGGCGGATCCGACTATTTCGGCAACTACATCAACGGCAAACTGACGATCTTCAACGGGTACTACACGATCGTACAGGGCGACGTCTACGGGAACAACAACCGGGAACTCCATCTGCCGATCGGTCCTTACAACATGGTCTATTGGGGCACTCCCAAGCACGAGGAACCGATTCACAATTCGCCCGAGATCAACAGCCCGGGCATCGTCAAGGGAGCCAATCTCGCCGACATGTACTTCAGCCTGAGACCCTACGGCGACGGAACCTACAAACCGGTCTATGACCTCGTACACGCCGTACAGGAGACCCGGATCGGATCGGAAGAGCTCCATACGGGCCTCATCCGCGTCAGTGCCGGACTGATCGTAAACCTCAGACAGAAGGACAACGCCGTGTTCAACTCCAACGTCAAGAGCGTGAAGGTGCAGATCGGCGGCATCGCCGAAAAGCTGAACTTCTACACGGCCGAACCGGTGAACCAGACGAAAACCGTACGCTTCGACCTCTCGCGCTCGGAAGACAATACGACGATGAGCAACGCGACGGTCATGCTGTTCCCTTCCGCCCCGAATCCCACGCTGGAGTTGTATATCACGCTGGCCGACAATTCGATCCACAAGCTGACGCAAACCCTGAACTCCTCGCTTTCGGCCAACACGCTGCTGACGCTCAACGTCGTGATCGGCGAAATCCTGCCGGAGGGCAATCCCGGAGACTTCACGATCACGGACTGGAACGAGGAGAGCGAGACGATCGAATTCCCGACAGTCGAATGATCCGCCGGAGATTCCGGAACGGGCCGCCGCGCCGGACCTGAGAACACCCCGTCCGGAATCGCCGAACCATGAAGACAACGCCCCTGCCGCCTTTTTGCAGCAGGGGCGTTTCCGCGGAAACATTCCTCGTCCTCCCGACAAAGCGACCCGGATTCGAAGCGGGGCGGAAGGGCGGGGGAGGGACCTCCGGCCGCACCGTCCCCGGCAGTGATGGAAACGGCGGCGCGCAAAGCGGCCGCTATCCGATCCGGACCGGAACGACGGGCTGTCGCCGCACCTCGTCCAGCGGCTCGGAACGATACCGTACCTGTCCGAAGTCGATCGCACGCAGGTCGATGCTGCGGATCGTACTGTCGTACATCGTGCGGTAGTAGATCGTCCGGCCCGCAGGATCCGTCGCCGAGGTCCACTGCGTGGCGCTCGGAATATCGGCCGGAAGCTCGCCCTGCGGGAACTCCACCCCGACCGGAATATCGAAATTGTTGAGTATCTGGAAACATTGCAGCACGGCGTCGAAGGCCGTCGCCCGTTGCGGAGCGGTCGTCTGGTAGAACGCCGCACGGACGAACCGCGACGGCGGCGTGACGTCGCCCGGCAGCCCCAGCATGCCGCTGCCGGCCCCGAACGCCGCGAGGCGGACGCCCTCCATCCGGCGTTCGGGAGCCGATCCCGGATAGAGATTGACGTAGTTGTTCAGATTGGTCAGTTGCCATTCGAAGCCCGGCGAGTTGGTCAGCACGCCCAGCTCGTTCTCATAGAACACCGCATGGCGGTCCACGATCTCCAGCACTACCTGACGTCCCGAAACGTCGGCGAAACGCCAGTGCACGGTCGAGGCGCGCGGGTCGATGCCGATGACACGCACGTTGCCGAGCAGCTCCTTCACCTCGTCGATCGTGCGGCATGCGCCCAACACCAGCGACACGAGCTGCAAGTCGGCAATGCTCTCCTCCTTCCGCGCCGGATCGTAAGCCTCGTACTCGCCGTAACCCGGAAAGTAGAAGAGTCCGGCCGACAGCCCCTCCTCGTTCAGTCCCTCGGCCACGAACTCCTCGCGCTCGACCGACAGCCCGACATAGCCGTAGCGGGCCGTGAACAGCATCCCGTCCATACCGTCGGGCGTGAAGGAGCGCCGGGCATACCCCCTCGGCACGACGACATAACGGCTGTTCAGATCGCTGCCGCCCCATTCGATCGTGCGGGCGACGACACCGGTCCCGTCGGCGGCCCGGAGCGTGATGCCGGTGCAGGCCCGGAGCGGCTGCGGCACGACGGCGACAAGCGCGGCGGCCAGCGGCAACAGGAAATACGTTCGTTTCATAACGGATGATTTTTACACCGGCGAAACCGTTTTCCCCGGTTCTGCAAATATAGCGATTATCCGGGGAGTTTTCCCGAACCGCCGCGCATATCGGTCCGCCCGCGGCATCTTTCGGCCCGGCCGGGGCGGAACGGCCCGCCGTGTCCGGGGAAGGGAAGGCGCTTACGACCGTTTCCGGTAGCTCAGCGCCGCCCAGAGGTTGAACAGCACGGCGAAGAGCGCGAGAGCCGCATAGTCGGTCCGGAGATCGGCGACGGTCGCCCCCTTGAGGTAAACCGCCCGCATGATGCCGATGAAGTAGCGGGGCGGCAGGAACCAGGTGATCCGCTGCGCCCATGCGGGCATCGACTCGACGGGGGTCAGCAGGCCGCTCATCAGGATGAAGATCATCACGAAAAAGAACATGCCGAACATGGTCTGCTGCATGGTCGCCGAATAGTTGGCCGCGATCACACCGAATCCCGACATGACGAAGATGAAAAGCGCCGCAGCCAGATAAACGGCGCCGAGCGACCCGACGGGAACCAGGCCGTAAACCGCCCAGGCGAGCGACATGGCCAGCGTCAGCACCCCGAGGCCGATCGCCCAGTAGGGGATCAGCTTCGCCAGCGTAAAGGCGAACTGACTCACGGGCGTGACGTTGATCTGTTCGATAGTGCCCGTCTCCTTTTCCCCCACGAGGTTCAGCGCCGGAAGAAAGCCGCAGAGCAGGATAAGCAGCATGATCATCAGCGCCGGAATCATGTAATTGCGGTATTCGAGCGTCGGATTGTAACGGTTCTCGACCACGACGGGATCGGGTTGCGCCTGCAATCCCCGCTCGCCGCGCAGCTCGGCGACGGAGGCCGCGACCGTCCGCACGAGGTACTGCATTCCCAACGTACCCTTCGTGGCGTTCACCCCGTTGGCCGAAATGCTCACGCGCCGCGGTGCGTCCTCTTCGAGGCTGCGCCCGAAATCGCGCGGAATCTCCAGCACGGCATCGGTATTCCCGGCTTCGAGACTGCGAAGCGCCGCGGAGAAATCGTCCGATACGCCGCAGAGCGTGAAATAATCCGAAGCGCCGATCTTCTGCACGATCCGCCGCGAAGCCGGCAAACGGTCGCAGTCCACGACCGACACGCTGACATGCCGGATATCCATGGTCGTCACCCACGGCATCACGAGCATCACCATCATCGGAAACATGAGCGCCATCCGCGGCAGGAACGGATTGCGGAAAAACTGCCGGAACTCCTTTTCGAGCAAAACCGCGAGTGTACGCATCGTCATTCGAGTTTATCGTTGAACTTCTTCAGCGCAATGACGACGAGCAGGACGGTCATAACCGAAAGGATGAGGAAATCCCCGAGAACCGCGGCGAAAGGCAGTCCCTCGATCATCAGTTTGCGGATGGCGTCGATATACCAGCGGGCCGGAACGACGCACGAAAGCAGGCGCAGAACGCCGGGCATGTTCTCGATCGGAAAAACCATGCCCGAGAGCATGATGAGCGGCATGAGCATAAGCATGGCCGAGATCACCAGCGCCGTCACCTGCCGGTCGGAAATCGTGGAGATGAACAGCCCGAGCGCCAATGCCAGGGCGAGGTAGAGCAGCGACAGGCACACGATTCCCGCGACACTGCCCGACATGGGCACGTCCAGTACGAAACGGGCCAGCAGCAGGATGGAGACCAGATTCAGACACGACAGCGCGAAGTAGGGGATCATCTTGGCGAAGACGATCCGGATCGGCCGCACGGGCGAGACGAGCAGCACTTCCATCGTGCCGGTCTCCTTCTCGCGCACGATCGACACGGAGGTCATGATCGCGCAGATGACGATGAAGATCAACCCCATGATGCCCGGCACGAAATTGTAGGCGCTCTTCATTTGCGGATTGTACAGCAGGCGCGTCCCGGGCGATGCGTCCGGAACCCCGGACGCCCCGGGCAGCAACACGCTCTGCAGATAGGCGGCCCCGGCCGCAGCCATGTTGGGATTCGAAGCGTCCATGACCAGTTGCACGGCCGGGGCCGCAGCCCCTCCGCCGGCCGACACCGCCGTCCGGCGGTCGAAATCGTCGGCGAAGACCGCCACGGCATCGGCCCTGCCGGAACGCAGCGTACGGTCGATCTCAGGCCCGGCGACATAGCCTTTGAACGTGAAATAGGGATTCGCTTCCAGCCGGGCCACGCATTGCCGGACCGCTTCGGTCGGGTGCGGCGCGACGACGGCCACATTGACGTTGTTCACCTCGGTCGATATGGCGAATCCGAACAGGAGCAGCTGCACGACGGGAATGCCCAGCACGACGAGCATCGTGCGCGGATCGCGCACGATATGCAGCGTCTCCTTCCTGACGAACGACAAGAAACCTCCCATGCGACTATTCGGTTCGTTTGGCGCCGCGGGCCAGCGTCCGGAACACCTCGTCCATCGACTCCGCGGCAAATTCTCTCTTCAGTTCGGCGGGTGCGCCCAGCGCACGTATCCGCCCGTCCACCATGATCGAGACACGCGAACAATACTCGGCCTCGTCCATGTAGTGCATCGTCACGAAGACGGTCATCCCTCCGGCGGCCGCCTCGTAGATCAGCTCCCAGAACTGGCGGCGCGTCACGGGATCGACACCCCCCGTGGGCTCGTCGAGAAACACCACCTCGGGACGGTGCAGCGTCGCCACCGAAAAGGCGAGCTTCTGTTTCCACCCGAGCGGCAGCGCCCCGACGAGCGTGCGGCTCTCCCGCCGGAAATCGAGCCGGCGAAGCAGCGCGACCGCCCGACGCAGGATCTCGCGCCGCGAAAGGCCGTAGATGCCGCCGTACAGCCGGATATTCTCGATCACCGTCAGGTCGTCGTACAGGGAGAAGCGCTGGCTCATGTAGCCGATATGGCGCTTGATCCGCTCGCCCTGCCGCGCAATGTCGTACCCGGCGACCGTGCCGCCGCCCGAAGTGGGGCGGCTCAGCCCGCAGAGCATCCGCATGGCGGTGGTTTTCCCGGCGCCGTTGGCTCCGAGAAATCCGAAAATCTCGCCCCGCGCGACCTCGAACGAAATGCGGTCCACGGCCTTGAAGCCGCCGAAACTCTTGCTCAGCTCCCGGACGGATATGATGGGTTCATTCATGGTGCATCCGTTTTATGAAAACATCCTCGATTCCGGGTTCGGCCGGGCGGAGGACAACGCCGCGGAAACCCTGGCCGGCGAGTCTGCGCACGAACCCTTCGGGATCGAAATCCGGTCCCGCAACGAGGTGGTGCGCCTCACCGAAAGGATAACACTCCTCGACGCCCGGCTCCCGCCGCGCCGCCACGAGCAGACCGTACATCTCCCCGCCCGAAAGCGCATAGAGCCGTCCGCCGAAACCGCGGACGATTCCCTGCGGCGTATCGACGCCCAGCAGGCGTCCCCTGTCGCAAAGCGCGATGCGGTCGCAGCGGCGCGCCTCATCCATATAAGGCGTCGAGACGAGCATCGAAATTCCACGGCGCTTCAGATCGGAGAGCATGTCCCAGAACTCGCTGCGCGACACGGCATCGACGCCCGTGGTCGGTTCGTCCAGGAAAAGCACCGACGGGCGGTGGATCAGCGCGCAGCAGAGCGCGAGCTTCTGTTTCATGCCGCCCGAGAGTTTCCCGGCGCGGCGCGTGCGGAACGGCTCGATCTGGCGGTAGATCGGAGCGATCAGATCGGCATTCGCGCGGCGGTCCACGCCGAACAGCGCGGCGAAGAAACCGAGGTTCTCTTCTACCGACAGATCGGGGTAGAGCGAGAAACGTCCGGGCATGTAACCCACCCGCCGGCGGATCTCCCGGTAGCCGGACACGATGTCGAACCCGTCCACGGCGGCCCGGCCGCCGTCGGGCACGATGAGCGTCGCAAGCAGCCGGAACAGCGTCGTCTTGCCGGCTCCGTCGGGACCGATCAGTCCGAACAGCTCGCCCCGCGCGACCCCGAACGACACGCCGTCGAGCGCGGTCAGCGTCCCGTAACGTTTGGTCAGTCCTTCGACCGTAATGGCGGTTTCCACGGCGAAAGGATCATTTGTCACCGGACAGACGGACCTCGCCGTAAAGCCCCAGCTTTAGCCGCCCGTCGTTCCGGACGGCTATCTTCACGGCATAGACCAGATTGGCACGCGTATCGCGCGTCTGGATGGTCTTGGGCGTAAATTCGCTTTCGGAAGCGATCCACGTGATACGCCCGGGATAGTCGTACCGCGCATCGCCCCCGAAGTCGGCCGTCACCGTGACCGGCTCGCCGAGCCTCAGCCCGGCGAGCTGATCCGAAGTGAAGTAAGCCCGCAGATAGAGCGTCCCGAGATCGGCGACCTTCATCAGCGGCCGGCCCGCCGAAGCCAGCTCGCCGGCCTCGGCATACCGGGCCAGCACGGTCCCCGCGACGGGCGACACGATGCGGCACTTGCGGAGCTGGTCCTCGACCTGCGCGATCTGCAGGTCGATGGCCGAGGCGTTCTCGTCGATCGACGCGGCGCTGTTCGCAAGCGTCGAGAGCAGCGCTTCGAGCTGGCCGTTCAGGACCTTCAACTGCGCGTCCATGTCGTCCAACTGCTTGGCCGTGGCCGCACCGTCGCGCAGCAGATTCTCCACGCGCCGCCGCTCGGTCCGCTGCTTGGCGATCTACTCGCGCAGTGCGGCCGCCTGCTTGGCTATATCCGGCCGTTCCGAACGTACCGAGGCACGCTGCCGCTCCAACTGGAGCCGCCGCAGGTAAAGCTGTACGGTGTCGATCTCGCCGACCTGCTCTCCGGCCGTCAGCAGATCGCCCTCTTCGGCATCGAAGCGGAGGATGCGTCCCGCGGCTTCGGCCGACACCGTCACTTCCGTGGCCTCGAACGTCCCCGTGGCGTCGAAGTTCCCGCCGCGGTCACATGCGGCCAACAGAAACGCTGCCGCACAAAACAAGATTCGTTTCATCGGTTTATCGTATGTTTCAGTTCGTAAATCGTCTTCAGCAACTCGATCTCCCGCGCGCTGCGTGCCGCGGCGGCGGCATCCTCGTCGGCGATCTTCCGCAGCAGCCCGTTCGTATCCAGCACGCCGTTGCGCAGCTCCGATTCGGCCGCTTCGCGCACCGCCCGCCGCAGCCGGACGATCCGGTCGTCGTCGGCCAGCGCGCGCCGCAGCCGTGCGATCTCCCCGTTCTCTTCGGCCACATCCAACCGGTTGTCGAACAAGAATATATCCCGCTGCACCTCGACTTGCCGTTTAGCCGCATCGAGCCGGCCCAGCGAATTCCGCTTCGTGTAATATCCTCCGAAATTCCACGACATCCGAATCCCCACAAGGGCGTTCCACGTCCAATCGGAGGTCATCATACTACCGAAATAATCCATGCCCGGATAACCGTAATATCCCTGCACGAAAAGCCCGAAACGGGGCCGTGTCGCCGCCTTCACCAGCCGCTCCTGCGCCGAAATGCGGTCGATCCGCGCATCGAAGAGGCGCAGTTCGGGGCGCTCCGGTCCGGCGGCGACGGGTGCGTCCGACGCTTCGGGACGCCGCAGCGCTCCGTCGCCCAGTTCCCGGCCGATGAACAGTTCCAGCATCCGTCGGTAACTGTCGCGCGAAGCCTCCACCTGCGCGAGCTGCTGGCCCGCCGCAAGCAGCTCGGCCTCCACCGCATCGGCGTCGGACTGCGCCGCCGCACCGTTGCGCAGCAAAGAACGGACCTTGTCGAGATCACTCCGCAGCAGTCCGATCGTGATCCGCGTCTGCGCGATCCGTTCGTCGAGCAGCAGGATGCCGAAATAGAGGCCGTCCACACGCCCTTCGAGCGCATAGAGGTCCGCATCGGCGGTACGTGCGGCCTCGGCGGCTTCGGCTTCGGCCATCCGCTTGTCGGCCGACGACCGGCCGCCGTCCCAGATCGTCTGGCTCAGTTCCAGTTGCGCCTTGTACTGGTCCCTGTTCAACCCGGGAATCTCCAGTCCCTGTCCGGCGAGAAATCCCGTCATCTCGCGCGGAAATCCGGGAACATCGGTCTGCCAGGTCGCCTGCGCCGACAGGGAAAGCTGCGGCAGCCAGGCCCGGCGGGCATTCGACAGATCGTATTCGGCAGTACGCCGGATCAGGTCGTACTGCCGAATTTCGGGATAATGCCCGCGGGCCAGCTCCCGGCACTCGTCGAGCGTCGGCTGCGCCTGTGCTCCGAGTACGCACGGCAGCAAAACGGAGAAAAGCAGCGCCCGTCTCATACGTCTCTGCGGTTTCGGGGCATCAGCCGCCGCATGACGACTTCGATCGTCTCCTGCTTGCGAAGTCTGAAAAACGTTTCGCGATCGGCTGCCAGATCGCCGAGCAGCGGCACGATCACCGGATAGGCGATGAACGGAAAGGCGTTGAGCGAAATGATATCGAGCATCAGCATCCGGACATCCATCGGCTCGGTCTCGCCGCGGGCGGCGGAGGCGTCCAGTTCCCGCTGGATGTCGAGCATCAGGACATTCGCGATGCGGCGAACGCTCCGCTGCATGCACTCGTAACGGTCGGGGCGAGCCAGCACTTCATTGACGATGAAGCGCGGCAGGTCGGGATTGGCCGCGATGAAATCGAAATGGCGTTCGATACCGTTGCGCAACCGTTCGGGAAGCGGCAGGCCCGGTTGGCCGAAAGCCGCCAGCACCGATTCGCTCATCAGCCGCATTTTTTCGTCGAGAATCCGCTCGAAGATATGTTCCTTCGTGCGGAAGTAGTAGTGCAGCATGGCGTGCGTCACGCCCGCCGCCTCGGCGATCGAAGTGGTCCGCGCCCCGGCGTATCCCTTCGTCAGAAACTCCCGTTCCGCGGCCTTCAGGATCGCCTGCTCCTTGTTTTGCTGAGGTTTCGTCATGCCTTTTCCTGTATTAACATTTATATTTAACAATTTTGTTTGTGCAAATATAAGCACAAAAAACCGAATCCTCCAACAATTCTGTTAATTTTTTTCATCCGAACGTTCCGCGGAGACAGACAGCGGCCCGCAGCGGAGCGTCTCCGGCCGCACGGCCCGGGCAGCTCCGTCCGCAATCCGGACCGCAGGCCGTAACCGGTCGGGTATCCGCCGCATCCGGCAGGGGATAGCCGGACCGCCGCCGGAAATCCGCACGCGGTCCGGAAGGCATCCGAATCCGCCGTTCCGGCCCGGCCGATTTGCATATCCCGGGAATTTTTCGCAAACTTGTAGCCCGAAAACCGCCGGCAGCTTTCACTCCGGCAAACGACCCGACTCTATTATGATGAAAACCCGAACTCTCTGCTGCGCGGCGGGCCTATTGCTGCTCGCCGGCTGCCGCTCCGAGCAGCCCGTGCGCCCGAAGGAGCTGCGATGCGAGAACCTGACCGATCCGCTCGCCATCGACTCCGCCCGTCCTCATTTCAGTTGGAAAACCGACGCCGGCGGCGACTTCCGCCAAAGCGGCTATGAAATCCGCGTCGCGGCGGACAGTACGGAACTGCTCGGCGAAGGGGCCGGGCTTTGGAACTCGGGCCGCGTGGCCTCCGGCGCTTCCGTGCTGGTTCCCTACGAAGGGCGGCCGCTGGCATCCCCCTCGCTGGCCTACTGGAAAGTCCGCGTCTGGGACGATGCGGGCCGCGTATCGGCATGGAGCGTGATCCGGCGGTTCGGCGTCGGCATCCTGGAGCCGTCGGGCTGGACGGGAGACTGGATCGGACTGCCGGGAACGGAGTGCCCGCTGCTGCGCAGGCGTTTCGAGGCGGCGGATACGGAACGGACGCACCTGCTGCACATCGCCTCGCTGGGCTACCACGAGGTCTATGTAAACGGCCGCAAGGTCTCCGACCGGGTGCTCGCCCCGGCCGTGTCGGAACTCGGCAAGAGAGCCCTTTCCGTCACCTACGACATCACGTCCCTGCTCGCGGAGGGACGGAACGAAGTGGTCGTATGGCTCGGTCCGGGCTGGTATCGCCGCGACACCTTCCGCGACGCATCGACCGACGGACCGTTCGTGAACGTCCGGCTGGACGAGATCGCCCCGGAGGGCCCCCGCACGCTCCTCGTCAGCGACACATCGTGGCAGGGCGGCGAGAGCGGCTATACGCCCACCCCGAGCGCAACGTGGCGGCCCCTGGCCTTCGGCGGCGAATGCGTGGACGGCAGCCGGGTCCCCGCGGACCTGACACCGAAGACGCTCGACGGACGCACGTGGCGGCCCGTCGCCACGGCCCGGCTGTCCGGACTGAAGATCTCGCCCCAGATGTGCGAGCAGAACGTCGTCCGCGATACGCTGCGTCCGCGATCGCTCCGCCGCATCGCCGACAGCGTATGGGTCGCCGACATGGGCCGCGAGTTCAACGGCTGGATCGAACTGCGCATGACCGGACTGAAAAAAGGGCAGCGCATAGCGATCGACTACTCGGACTGGACGAACGACGACGGATCGTACCGCCCGCAGGAAAACAGCTCCAACTTCGAGGACCTCTACATCGCCTCGGGCGAAGGGACGGAGGTCTTCCGCAACCGCTTCGACCACCACGCCTTCCAATCCCTCCGGATCAGGGGGCTGACCGAAGAACCGGCGATGCTCGCGGGATACGCCATCCAGGGCGGCTATGCCGACGCTTCGACCTTCGAGTGCTCGGACACCGACCTGAACGCCATCTACGACATGGTGGAATATACGCTCCGCAATCTGGCTTTCGGAGGCTACGTGGTAGACTGCCCGCATCTGGAACGCATGGGTTACGGAGGCGACGGAAACGCCTCGTGCCGCACGTTCCAGACACTTTTCGACGCCGCGCCGCTTTACATGAACTGGCTGCAAATGTGGGCCGACTGCATCCGCGACGACGGCGGAATGCCCCACAACGTACCCAATCCGTACCCGGCCGGAGGAGGTCCCTACTGGTGCGGCTTCCTCATCACCGCCTCGTGGCAGACCTACCTGAACTACGGGGATTTCCGCCCCGTCGAGCGCTACTATCCCGTCATGCAGCGCTGGCTGGAATACGTGGACCGATACACCGAGGACGGACTGCTCGGACGATGGCCCGACACGGACTACCGGGGCTGGTATCTGGGCGACTGGCTGGCTCCCGAGGGCGTCGATTACACGGCGCAGGAGTCGGTCGATCTGGTCAGCAACTGTTACCTGTGCGAATGTCTCGACGCCCTGTCGAAGATGGCCGCGCTGCTCGGCCGGGAGGAGGAGGCCGCACGCTACAGCGAACGCCTGCAAGCGCTGCGCACCCGCATCGGAGAGGAGTTCTACGACCCGGAGACGGCCCGCTACGCCACCGGATCGCAGATCGACCAGATCTATCCGATGCTTGCCGGGGTCACGGCCTCCGAGGAGGTTCCGAAGGTCACGCAGCGGCTTTTCCGCGAGACGCGGGAGCGGCTCGGCGGACACATCGGCTGCGGACTGGTCGGCGTGACCGTGCTCACCGACTGGGCCATCCGCGAGGGACAGGCCGACTTCGTCTGCTCGATGCTCCGCAAGCGCGACGTACCGGGCTATCTGGCCATGATCGACCGCGGAGCCACCACCACGTGGGAACACTGGGCCGGCGACCGCAGCCGGATACACAACTGCTTCAACGGCATCGGCGCATGGTTCGTACAGGCGTTGGGCGGTATCCGCCCCGACGAACGGGACCCGGGCTACCGGCATATCCTATTCCG
>PPYF01303890.1_pt1 | contig 39092 bp, 47 predicted proteins | sample 1559871 | NCBI WGS metagenome assembly PPYF01 (sample SAMN08240021, study PRJNA423297) | Human gut metagenome, whole genome shotgun sequencing project.
TGACACATGAGGGTACTATAAATAATATACTTCAAAAATGGGCGAAAGCAGCAGGAGTAACTAAGCATATCTCATTTCACGTAGCAAGACACAGGGAATTCCTTAACCAAGTGCATTTCAGTGTGTTATAAAGTTGACGTTGCCGATAGGTAACGATTTAGAAACCAGCTATCATTATTCGCTGATTAGCTTCGTTTTCAACAATACATTAAGAGCGCCTTATTAATGCAAAGGTACAAAATAATCTCTGATTTGCCAATAATCTGAAAGACATCTTTATCCTTTAAATTCATTGTAATAAAAAGTCTGCGGCTCAAATCACCTAAAATTTGACCGTAATCACTATCTTTGCATTAGAAATTTAGAATTTTAACGGATTTATCCGTTTAGATATAACATAACGTTCGCTGAACGTCTCGACACGAAAACTGGCACTTTTCAAAACAGACGAGACAACAGATGCAATGTTCATGCTATACGAAAGTATAGCGTGGGCTCTATCTGTTTCGTCTGTGGGTATGCCAGTACCTCGTGTCGGAATGGTGTGAGTTCCACGCTTCTTTTTTGCGTGTTACTCCGGTGAACATAACAAGAGTAAATAACGCAAATATTATCAACATGAAGAAAAAGATTATCCTTTACATCGCCGCGTCTATTGACGGGCGAATAGCCGAGCCGGACGGCGGTATTGAGTGGCTTTCGGAATTTCCCATTACTAAAGAAATGAATTACGGTTATAAGGAGTTTATGGCTTCGATTGATACTATTATCATGGGTGGTCGTTCTTGGCGAGAGTTGTCGAATATGGACGCGATGGGTGCGTATGCCAATAAAGCAGTTTATGTAGTTTCCCGCCATGATTGGGGAGAGAAAGAAAACATTAAATTCATTACAGAAAATGTGATTGAACGTATTGTCGATCTGCGGAATGAACAGGGAAAGGACATTTGGCTATTTGGTGGTGGCGAGTTAGTTTCGATGTTGCTTGCTGCTGATTTGGTGGACGAAATGCAGATAGCCTATATTCCTGTTATTCTTGGTAAAGGGGTTCTCTTATTTCCCGAACAACTCAAAGAATCAAAATGGGAGTTAATAAGCAGTACCCCCTACAATTCAGGTGTTTTAATGGTAAAGTATACAAAAATTTTATTTAGGCATATATCTTTATCCGCTGCTGAGTGATCTATTCCTGATAATACGCTGATTTTTTGTAATTTTGACTGTTAAAAACAGCACATAACTTTTATAGTTAGTTGCAAGGAACGATGTACTCATATAAATATTAAGAATAGTTTTATGGAAGATGAATATCATATTGAACGCCTGTTAAAACAAAACATTAAGCCAACTGCTATCAGGCTGTTAGTTTTGCGAGCAATAATAAAAAGGGAAGAAGTTTTTAGTTTATCGGATTTAGAAACGGAATTAGAAACGATTGACAAATCAACAATTTTCAGAACTTTGATATTGTTTCAGCAGCATAATTTGGTACATACCATTGACGATGGTTCTGGTTCATTAAAGTATGCAATATGCTATGAGGGTTGTGATTGTTCCATTGACCAGTTGCATGCACATTTTTATTGTACTGAATGTAAAAAGGTCTTTTGCCTAAGAAATATCCCGATACCAGTGATTGCTCTACCTGATAATTTTTCTACCGACACTATCAATTATGTCGTAAAAGGCAAGTGCGACCAATGTCGTAACATTGCAACCTAGTTGCACGAAACTAAGTGTTATTTTTGTAAGCTCAATCATTGAACTGAAAAGCAACATGAATAAAACGGTATTAAATATTTCAGAGATGGATTGCTCTTCTGAAGAACAAATCATACGAATGAAGCTGCAAAATATCACTGATGTTAAATCATTAGAGTTTGATATTCCTAATCGACAACTAATCGTGTATCATAGTGGAAAAGCGGAAATTATTTTATCCGCTTTGAAAACGTTGAATCTTGGCACAACATTAATTTCAACTGAAAATAGCGAAAACACCTTTGAAAATGAATCATCCGAAAGCCAAAGGAAACTATTGTGGACAGTTTTAATAATCAATTTTTCTTTTTTTGCTATTGAAATCATAGCGGGTATTATTGCTAAATCAATGGGGCTGGTTGCCGACAGCTTGGATATGCTGGCAGATGGCATTGTTTATGGACTTGCTTTGTTTGCAGTTGGTGGAACATTGACGAGAAAAAAGAATGTCGCAAAAATTGCAGGTTATTTTCAGATTATTCTTGCTTCTATTGGTTTTATAGAAGTACTCCGAAGGTTTATTGGCATTGAAGAAATCCCCGAATTTAGGGCGATGATTTTTGTTTCTATTGTAGCACTCGCAGCCAATATTATTTGTTTGTATTTGATGCAAAAAAACAAGAGCAAAGAAGCACACATGCAGGCAAGTATGATTTTCACTTCAAACGACGTAATTGTAAATTCAGGAGTTATTATTGCAGGTCTTATGGTTCATTGGTTCAATTCAAATTATCCTGACTTGATTATCGGAGCTATTATATTTGTAATTGTTGCAAGAGGGGCTTATCGGATATTGCAATTAGCCAAATAATATTTTGAACAATAATAATATGAAACTTTTGGCTGCTCTATTATCTGTTCTTATTCTATTTCTTTCGCTTTCAGCAGGTGCGAATGATTTCTGCTTACCCGACGATGAATGTGAAACTGAACAGTCTGAAACCGAAAATCATTCATCCGACTGCCCTGACTGTTGCTCTCCATTTAGCTTATGCAATACATGCGCCGGATTTACATTTGCTCCCGCTGTACATTTTCAAGCAAAACAGTCGGAATTAAACACAAAAGAGTTAATATTATACGTTTTACAGCTATATGCTTCTCCCTTAGCTGATTCTGTTTGGAAGCCGCCACAAGCATAATCTATCTTTTCCTTACAGGGCATTGTCATGTATGCCAACAATTATTACGATAGTACATTCATTTGTAGTATCGTAACTTTCGTATCATTTCTAATTGAAAACATAAAACAATAAACATAATGAAAGCAAAATTTTTATTGATGCTATTCTTAGCATTCAATATTTCCAATATTTTCGCACAAAATACACTTAAAGTCAAACTTATAGATTGCGAAACAAAAGAGCCTTTAATTGGGGCAAATGTTGTACTGCAAAACACAACCAATGGAGCATCTTCTGATATTGAAGGAATGGCGATACTTTCCAATATTCCGGACGGTAATCAGAAAATAGAAATCTCTTATATGGGATATGAAAAAACTATAAAAGAATTTGCATTTCCATTATCTCCCGACAGCCTTATCGTTATTACTGTTGCCCCTGACGAAAATGAGTTGCAAGAAGTAGTTGTTTCTTCAACAAGAGGTACGCGTACTTTCAAAAATATTCCTACCCGTATCGAATTTATAAATGCGGAAGAATTAGGCGAAAAAGGAGTAATGAAGCCCGGCGATATTCGTATGTTGCTAAATGAAAGCACAGGTATTATGACCCAACAAACATCTGCCATATCGGGTAACTCTTCAATCCGCATTCAGGGTTTGGACGGTAGATATACTCAAATATTAAAGGACGGTTTTCCTGTATTTTCAGGTGCTGCAAGCGGATTAGGATTATTACAGACACCTCCGCTTGACTTAAAGCAAGTGGAAATAATAAAAGGTTCTTCTTCTACTTTATACGGTGGTGGTGCTATTGCAGGGTTGGTAAACCTAATATCAAAAACACCAGAAGAAGAAAGAGAATTTTCGGTACACCTTAATGGTACAACAGGTAAAGGTCTTGATATAAACAGTTATTTCGGTCAAAAATTCAACAAAGTCGGAACTACTATTTTTGCATCATACAATCGGAATTGGGCTTATGACCCTTCGGATGTCGGCTTTACTGCAATTCCCAAATTTGACCGATTTGTCTTGAATCCCAAAATATTCTTGTATCTATCTGACAACACAGATTTTAATTTCGGCATAAATTCCACGATTGAAAATCGTTTGGGCGGAGATATAAAGTATGTAGAGGGTAAAGGAAGCGAAGAGCATTCCTATTTTGAAAGAAACAAGACACAAAGACATTCAACTCAACTTTCATTTGAACATCGTTTCGACAAACAAAATAAATTTAATATAAAAAATAGCATCACCTATTTTAATCGTAAGATCGAGATTCCCGACTTTACATTTGACGGAAAACAGTTGTCCTCTTTTTCAGAGGTGTCTTATATATATACCAGAGAGAAAACGGAGTGGGTAGTAGGTGCAAATGTGTCGACAGATAAATTTACTGAAAAGAAATTGACCAATTTCCCTCTGCGGGATTACAATATGACCACTTTAGGCGTGTTTATTCAAAACAATACGAAAATAACGGATTGGATGGACATTGAAAGCGGCTTGAGAACTGATTATGTTACAGATTATGGTTTTGCAGTTTTACCTCGTATTTCCTCTCATTTTAAAATAACAGACAAATTTTCTTCCCGCGTAGGTGGTGGATTCGGATATAAAGCGCCCACTATTTTCTCGGAAGATAGTGAACGTATCCAATTTCAAAATGTCTTACCAATGAACGATGATAAAAACAAGTTGGAAAAAAGTTATGGCGCAAATGTAGATTTTACTTATAAGACAGGGTTATTTGACAATCAGGTATTTTTGAGTATAAATCAGTTATTCTTTTACACCTACTTGAAAAATCCGCTTGAATTACAAGCTGCGAACAACAATCAATGGCAATTTAATAATATAGATGGTCATATGGATAGCAAAGGGGTTGAAACAAACATGAAAATAAGTTATAAAGATTTCAGTTTGTTTTTTGGATATACCTGTATTGATGCTAAAATTAAGGAAAATGATAGAAGCTATCAAAAAACGCTAACCCCGAAACATAAAATCAATTCTGTCCTGATGTATGAAATAGAGGACAAATGGAAAATCGGATTGGAAGCCTACTACACAGGGAAACAAAAACTGAATGACGAAAAAACAGGTCAGGGTTACCTTATCTGCGGATTAATGATGCAACGGATTTGGGAAAAATTCTCCATATATGCCAACTTTGAGAATTTCACAGATAGACGGCAAACAAGATTCGACAGCATTTATACGGGTTCGATGACCACCCCTGAATTTCGGGATATTTACGCACCATTAGATGGTTTTGTCTTGAATGCAGGCATAATAATAAAACTGTAAAATGAGATTTAGTGATGCCTTTAGTAAACAATAAAAGTGCAGAATTATGATTCAATTTACATTTCAGCTTAAAAAAGAAATAGATGCAAAGATTGAACAAATAGAATGCTCGGAAATCAGTATGATTAACAAATCTTTGGAAGCTTCCCATATCCTTACCGAAGCATTCAATCAGTTGAAGGTATTTATTCTGTCATACACTTTTAAAGACGAGGAAGAAGAAATATTTTTTTTCAAGGAAACAAAGCCCAGATTTTGTTCCCGCTTAATATATTATCGAAAAGTTTATAACATCGAAATGAACCGTCCTGCGGGCATAGAAAAGCAACGGGAATACCTAAGTGAAATGCTAAATGATATAAACAGGTACAACTGTAAACGGCTTGATTTTATGCGCTACTACCGTTCAAGTTCATCTCATTTGGATTCACTCTATTTTCTACGTGGTCAGACAAATGCAGAACAATATCTGGAAACATTTCGCCATGAATTTGATCATAATTTTTCTACCAACTGCGATTTTAAGGTTGCAAAAATATTAGCAAATGATATGCTTTCCGCTTATTTGATGGATGAAATAGAACTGCTGACAGACAATGGGATTAAAATTTTCACCAACGGTTTTCCTGCCACCAAAATAACATGGATGGGAAGTAAGGCGGAATTACAAGAACAAATTTTCTCATGGGACTGTGCGGGGACATTCGGAAAAGTGCCACAAACACAACTATTTGACTATATTCAAAATGTGTTTAACATTCAATTAGACCGTAACTTTTCACGAAGTTTCGATGATCTGAAAATACGGAATACCCCTACACCATTTCTTGATAAACTAAAAAACGCCCTACTGCGGCGTATGGGAAGAAAATAGCCAATACCGATGTCGGTATTTTTAGTGAGACACCCGATTTTGATGCTAATTTAGGTCAAAATCGGGTGTTTTGGCGTATAATCCACATTATACCGACCTTTTCTAACTTTTCCCTCCCTGCCTTTTGACGAAAAATACATTTCTAATTCTCTGTAAATAAATGAATTGAAAAATATTTTCAAGAAAAGTCAGACCGACCTCGTTAGCGACTATTTAGAAACGTCCGAACTTTGCAGTAAATCAATAAGTTGCAAACATGAAAGTAGTAGTCATAGAATCGGAAGCATATAAAAAGCTGTTGCAAAAAATCGAATGGGTTTATTCCTATATAAAAAAACAGGCGAAAGAGAATGCAACCCCGAAAGCCGATCCCTCGGAGGTTTGGTTAAACGACCAAGATGCCGCTGCCATGCTTCAGGTAAGTAAACGCACCATGCAGCGATTACGCAGTAATGGCGAAATAACCTATTCTATCAGAGGCGGCAAGACTTGGTACACGCTGGCAGAAGTTAAACGTCTGTTGCCGGGACGAGTAGTTAGAAATAATACAACGGAAGGAGGCAAGCTATGAACGAGGAAGACGAAGGATTAAAAGATTGGATGCGGGAATGGTTCGAGCAATTTATGGGACGTTTTGACCGATTGGATAAATTTATGGATATAATGAGCGGGCGGCATAATGTACTGAACGGCGAACGGCTTTTGGATAATCAGGATTTATGCCAACTGTTGAACGTGAGTAAACGGACATTGCAACGCTACCGTTCTGCGGGCGAATTAACCTACATCACTATCCATCACAAGATATTTTACACAGAGAAAAATGTAGAGAAATTTATCCGTGACCATTTTGCTAAAGGCGATAATAACAGTGAAACAGAACTTGAACCTGAACCATCCGGTTAGTATTTCTGATTTCTCCATTATTTAGACCTCGTATTGTCGTGAGATAGTGCGGGGTTTGATATTTATGACTGACAGACACTAAAAAGGCGGATTGCTCCGCCTTAAACAAGGTTTCCGGTTCAGTTATGAATGCCGGAAAACATAACCGTCATCGAACCAGTAGTCGGTCATAAACAAATCGCGAGCGAACTTTTCATAGTCAAAGTAAGTTTTCGCAAATTCCGGCAGGTCGTAGCATTCTTCAACGACTTCATACGCATAATCTTCTTCATCCTTGTATGCGCCCTGAAAGTCATCCTCGAAAGAGGAAATCAAGTCGTTTATATCTTTAGAGCTAAGATCGTAGCTTTCGTGGTTAAGCCAGACCTCGAATGCCTCTTTTTTATCATCGTCCATATCGTCTATGGCTTCGATAATTTCAAAGATGTTATCGGACAGCCAGCTTTCACCTATTAACCCGGAGGGTATATATTCCCAATCCTGAAACATTAATTCCGGGTCTTCCTCGTCCTTGTGTAACTCGCGGCAAGCCTCGTAAAATTCTTCTTTATCGGAGTAATCCGAAAGGTCTAACCACTTACCGAAAATTGAACCGTCATTATACTTAGCGTAAGTTCCTACATAAATCCGTGCTTCTGATATATTTTCCATAACCTTAATTTTTAATCGGCATCTGCCGGGTTGATTTTTTATTCAGGTGCATTTCCGGTGTAGGAATTAGGGCTGTCAAGTATTCACGGATAAAATACTACCCTGAACTTATGCGGCGTGGAGATTTTTTCGTGAACCTGCAAGGCTTGTGCTTTACTGCCCGTTAAGATTCCGTAAACACCTTTGCGCCATGATAGAAAATAACCTGCCGGGGCAGTTGCCGTATGTGTTAAGGTGGAAAATGAAAGAAGCCGGATTTTTAATGCTTACGCCTATGAATGATGGTTCTTATTTAATGATGTGGTTTCCTGCCTTAACCGATAAGGAAGATAAAAGATGCTGCCGTTTCAACCGGACGAAAGAAGAACCGTTAATAGTAAAAGATTGGGAATACCCGGTTTATAGGGGAAAACAATGTCGCTTTATATATAAATGCGAGCCTTTGATATGGGCGAAAATAAAGGCATCCGAAGCCTTGCCCCGGATGCCCACCACTAAAAGATCAATGTTAAACGACTATTCCGAATCGTAAAACAAAGTCTTTCAGTGGCAAAGATACGATTAAGCGAGAACAGTGCAAAATTCATTTTAGCATTGTCGAGCGTGAGTATCTTATATAAAGATAATGAAGATTTTACTTGGAATGTCGTTTTTTGCTGCCTCCTTTATTTTGCGAGAACTCAAAGACTGTTTTATAGTCCGCATCGAACTTGACTGCTGCCTCGAAAGTGCTTCCGGTCTTACTGCTTACGAAACCTTTAATAAAGGCAGTCTTGCCGCTGATCAAAAGGTCTGTCAGTTGCCCGTCCGTCAGTTCCTTTTTAGCAATGGAGCGCCACACGGTAAGCCCGCAATTTTCATTCTGACACTTGGCGACTTTATTATAGATAACCACATTCCCGCTCTTGCATTTCGGGCAAGGGCATGACCGGCGGTTATCCTGCCGTTCAAATGTCATATCAAGCAATTCGGACGTTATCTGTGAAGCATAAACCTCTATTGCTTTATGGAATGTAGATGCCTCCATATCGCCCGATGCAATCTTATTCAGGGCTTGTTCCCATTGCCCGGTCATGGCAACATCCGCTATCTTCTTATCCTTTACTGCCAAATAAACCACCAGCCCTTTGTTAGTCGGGACAAGGGATTTCTTTTCACGGGTGATATACTCGCGGGAAAACAGGGTTTCAATAATCGCCGCACGGGTGGCAGGTGTTCCGATACCGCAGTCTTTCATCGCCTCTCGTTCTTCCTCATTTTCCAACTCCTTAGCGCAGCTTTCCATCGCCGCAAGCAATGAACTCTCCGTGTGAAGCGGGCGGGGCTTGGTTTGCTTCTCCTGTATCTCGCAATCGCGGATAATCAGGCTGTCGCCTTCAACCAAAGCCGGGAGGACGGTTGTATTATCGTCCTCACTATCGTTTGGCTCGTCCTTAGAATTAAACACTGACCTCCAACCGGGGACGAGCGTAACGCTCCCTTTGCAGGAGAAGTGTACGCCGCCCGCGTCAAGCGAAACGGTGGTGTTCTCTTTGACGCAACGTTCGCCGAAGGCTTCAAGCATACGCCCGGCAACCATATCGTAGATAAGCTGTTCGTCTTTGGATAATCCGGTAGCCGGATCTTCCGTAATAATCAGCGCATGGTGGTCGGTAACTTTCGTATCGTCCACCGAACGGGTATTGAGCGTTGTATCGAACCTACTGTCGATATACGCACCAAAAAGAGGATGCGAGCGAAGCATGGCGATCAGGTGCGGTATTTCCTCCAGTACATCTTTGGAGATACAACGACTGCCTGTTCGTGGGTACGATATTTTCTTCGCTTCGTACAATGCCTGTGCTATCGTCAGGGTTTTATCTGCTGAAAAGCCATGTTTGCTGTTGGCTTCCTTTTGAAGTGTGGTAAGATCGTAAAGCAAGGGCGGCTCCTGTTTGACCTCTTTACGCTCTACGCCTGTAACCTTAACCGCTCCGGCAGCTTTGACCTGTGCCGTTACTTCCTCGGCAATGGTTCGGGTAACGAATTTATCCACCGAAAGGGCGGGAAAAGCCACAGCATCTTTCGCCGTATGGAGTTTCAACCGGAAATAGGTTTGAGGCTTGAAATCCTTGTTTTCAAGGTATCGGCTGCAAATAATCGCCAGTGTCGGGGTCTGTACCCTGCCGAGCGACCAGACACCATATCCTGCGGAGATAGAAAGTGCCTGACTTGCGTTAATGCCGACAAGCCAATCAGCGGTACTACGGGCTTTCGCCGAAGCATACAGGTTATCGTAATCGCTTCCCGGACGGAGGGTTTGGAAACCGTCTTTGATTGCTCTGTCGGTAAGTGAGCTTATCCACAAACGGCGGAACGGAAGTGAACTGCCTATATACTCAAATATATAGCGGAATATGAGTTCTCCTTCACGCCCGGCATCGGTAGCTACAATAATTTCATCTCCGCGACCGAACAGTTCTTTGATTACTTTAAGCTGTTTCATTACGCCGGGATCATTCTTATATTCCTTGCCCTCTTTTATCTGACGGGGCAACAGCTTAAATTCTTTCGGGAGTATCGGCAGGTTCTCACGCTTAAAGCCCTCGATGCCGTAATGTTCCGGCATGGCAAGTCCGACCAAATGCCCGAAAGCCCATGTAACGGCATATCCGTTACCCTCTATATAGCCATCTTTCTTGTTATTTGCGCCGACTATGACTGCTATACTCTTAGCCACAGACGGTTTTTCTGCAATTATAATTTTCATTTAACATTGATTTTTTAGTGGTTTGAATAATGGATTACATCTTGCGTCCTTTCCCTTTCTTCGGAGCGGCAGGGGATTGTTTCTGTTCCTGCTTCTGCTCTTTTTTCTCCGCCTGCTTTTCGGTAGGCTGCGACTGCCCTTTCTTTAGCGGTTCGGTAGAATGTTTGGTCGCTTCGTTGGTCTTACCCTCGTTATTGACGGCGACCTGTGCCTTACTCTCGGCAACGGGTTTGATATTCTGTGCATTCTGCGCCGCCTGCTTTGCCTCGATAGCCCGTACCTGATCGGGGTGCTTCGTGGTATGGCGAACTTTCCCTCTGTTTTCATCAATCCATACCCACGCATTGTACTTCTGCCCTTTCTGGTCGGTCGCTTCCACCTTTTGCGCTCCCGAAGCATCCGCCTGTTGCTTGGGTCTCTGTGATTCCATGTCTTTGACAAAGACAGGTTCTTTGTTGCATAGCTTGTCGAAATCCTCACGGGATAGCTGTACGCCGCCCTGTTTGGAATAGACCCATATCTCACCGAGTTTGCGGGCTTTAGGCATTTTCTGTTCCTGACCTTCCGCCTGTCCCTCACCCTGCTTGGCTCGCCGCTCTTGGTTGAACTGCTGGCGTTGTTCATCGCTGAACTTAAAGTCGAAGTTTTTACTGGCAGCGTTGTACTGTACGAAGCGGTCAATCTTTGAGGGTTGTTCGCCTTGTTTAACTTTCTTATCCATACCCTCAATCCAAACGGCTTTACCCTCTTTCAATCCTTGCTGTTGTTCATCGGAAAGCGGGGCATTTTTCAAGGTCTGCGGAATATAAATATCCTTCAACGCCATAGCCTCAAAGCGGTTGGTAAGTTTGTCAAGGGAGATAAGCGAAGGAACTTTTTCGCCTCCGGCTATGGGTTCGAGATCAAATACACGCCCGCCGTGCCCTGTCTTTTGGAACTGCTCTTTATCCTGCCCGGTAAAGACAATTCCCATGAACGGTTTTTCAAAATCGGGCTGTTCCTGTTTGGGATGGGTAGCGATTTTGATACTGCCGTCCGGCTGCTGTTCCAACGATAAGCGGGCTTGCATGGGAAATTCCTGTCCGTCAACGGCAGGCTTAATATCGACCAGACCGGGCGATTTATGCCCGTAAACCATTGCTTTGAGGGCATCCTGCAAGCTCTCGCCGGAAACGCCTAACTTTTCAACTTCTTTCCAGTTGAGCTTATTCAGGTCTAAAGGTTGATACTTGCCTGTAAACTCTACCTCTATGCGTATCTTACCGTCAAATTTGACGCGGTACGGGTCGAGTGCCTTGTCTTTGTGGTCGATACGGATAAGTTTGTCAAAGAAAGCCGCGACCTTATCCACCGCAGATGCGGTAACTGCATAAACACCCGTATGCGATGGGTGGCTGAACTGTGCCGAAAACTTCTTGAAGAAATTCTCCAACGCATTGCCGTTGGTGTCAATCTTCATAAACTGGTCGGCATTCTCTTTCTTGGGATCGACCGTTTTTAACTTGCCGTCCTGTTCTCCTGCGATGACTTTCAACTTGCCATCTTCGCCCTGTGTCAGAAAGACTTTAGGCTCTTCGTTTTTTGCTTTTTTTTCGTCCATAATAAATATGTTTTTATTCTGCATTACTATTAATGCAGAACGAAAGTAAGTCTAAGTAATGGACTGATTGCAAGGATTTAAGAGGATGGATGCTTGTGTCCGGGGTTGTCTGGGGGCGATTAGAAAATTGGAGTGTTTTTGCCTTCCTGTTTTGCTATTCAAACCGGAAAAGAACCGTACTTTTGTGAAGTTTTATACGATACAAATAATGAGTAAAAAGAAATTGCCGGGACATTACTGTAAAATCTGCGGGGCACACAAAGCCAACGAAAAATTCAGTGGTAAAGGACACGCAAAGCATATCTGTAAAGAATGCGATGCTCTGCCGCAGGAAAAGAAAAATGAGATGCAGTATATAAACCGTATCTTAGGCATTGCCGGGAAATATCCCCGGTCGAAAGCGGATTGGGAACTACTTAGAAAATATGCAAGAAGCACAAAGTACCCCGAAGCTGCTGAACTTGCCAAAGATATATTAGGTTGGAATACATCAAAAGGGGATTTAGAAGACTTATTCGATATAGAGGATGATGATATATTTTCCGATGATGCCGATATAGACTATATTCCTGTGTTTTCCGAGAAAAAGAAATTTTCTGAACTCGATAACTATGAGAAAATGGTGCTAAGGGACTATATTTATTCGGCGATTACTGAATATCTGGAACGTTCGGATAAATTACTAAATGAAAGTGAATTGATTGAAATAAAGAAACAAATGATAGTTTACCTTGAAGAAGAGCATAATATCACCTTAAAGAACGATGCTACCCTTAGGCAATTCTTTCAGGCGAATGTAACAAACATTATCAATAAGTTACAGAAAAAGAGAGAGGATAGTCAATAAAATCGACTATCCTCTTTATTGTTATTAATTGTAACAGGAACTATTCATTTTCTTTCTTCGGCAACAAATGCCGCAAGTTCTCGTCATTACGAATCCGCTCTAACTCATCCGCCACAATCTGTTTGACTTCCGCTTTGATGCGGTCGTAATTCTCCTTAATCATTTCCTTCATGCGATCCACGCCGTTTTCATCTACAAAGTTGGTGATAACGGGAATTTTACGGTACGCCTTTGTTTCAGCGGCAACACGTTCGTTATCGACAACGATTTCACAATGGAAAATTTTCTGCTCTATCCGCTCATCGAAGTTATCCGCCACCGCACCAACAAACATACCCTGTGTAAGATTGGAGATTTTAGACGGTGGTATCAGGCTATCCATTTGGGTAGAAATGGAAGTCGATTTGTCGTTGCGGTTTATCGTCATGGACTGGCGTTTTTGCAACACTTTCCCGAAACGGTCGGAAAGCGTTTTCGCCGTATCGCCGACCACTTGCCCGCTGAAAATATTACCTACCGTGTTCATCACTACGGCGGCTTCCTTATCCCCATAGTCGCGCTTTAGCTGCGAAAAGTCCTGAAAGCCCAACAGTACGGCAACCTTGTTGCTTCGGGCGGTGGCTATCAGGTTATCCAATCCTTTGAAATAGATTGTCGGCAACTCATCAATGATAACCGAAGATTTAAGTTGCCCCTTTTTATTAATCAGCTTCACGATACGGGAGTTATATAATCCCAACGCCGCCCCGTATATATTCTGCCGATCAGGATTGTTGCCTACGACCAACATTTTCGGATCGTTCGGGTTATTAATATCCAGCGTAAATTCATCACCCGACATCACCCAATATAATTGTGGACTAATCATGCGGGAGAGCGGAATTTTCGCACTTGCAATCTGCCCCTGCAACTGATCAGCAGCACCGGATTTCCACGCATCCATGAAAGGAGAAAGGTAGTTTTCAAGGTCGGGATAAGAAGTCAGAATCGGGAAAATATCTTCATAGCTTTTATTCAAAAACTCTATGGCATGGGGAAAGGTACAATACTTCCCATCCTCATAAATCCGCAAGTACCAAATAATAGCGGCAAAAAGGATAATCGGGGATTCCACGAAGAAATCGCCCTGTTTCTGCACCCACGTCCGGTTCAAGTTGAGCATTATCGTATATGCCGATTCGTAGGCATCCGAAATATCATCCATAAACGAAGGATTAATCGGATTGCAACGGTGCGAACGGCTCGGATCATCGAAATTAATTACATAGAAAGTCGGTACTTTCTCGTAACCTTCCCGGTTGTTTAACAGGTGGTTATAAGCAATGGTAGAGAGGTCGGGAAACTTGAAGTCGTAAATGTAACCTGTATACCCCTTCTCAATCTGCTGTTTGATAAACTGGTTTACAACTGCGTATGATTTACCTGAACCCGGAGTACCCAACACAATAGCCGCCCGGAACGGATTTACAACATTTATCCAACCTTTCCACTGCTTCTTTTTATACCAAAACTTCGTAGGCAGATTCACCGAATAATCATTTACCATCAGCTTAGTTTCCTGCATAAACGATTCGTTTTCCGTATTGAAAACATCATCGAACATATTGTTTTTGAGTAGGCGGCTTATCCATGTACCCGCCATCAGGAGTAATATGTAGCCTACCGAAATGGTAAAAATATAAAATCCGGCATTGGCTACTTTGGGTAACGGTAATGCCAATAGCCACCAGTTCAGGAAAAACAGGACGAAACCGATACCGAGGCATACATATATTTTCGTCCATGTAATCTTTTCCTCTTTCACGCCCTTTGTTCCCAGACAGGACAAAGCGAGAAACACTACGGCAAAGATTTTCGTCCACAGGATCGAGGTAAACAATCCGGCGGTACGGTTAAAATTCATCAGGATTTTATCGACTACCCCAATATTGATTCCCCACTCGTGCATTGCCTCATAACAGAACCAGTACACATTTATCACTACGAATAATATAGAGAGCGCACGCATAAAGTCCATTACTTTAGCCAAGCCCCTCAAATCATCTTCATTTTGCATAATCGTAAAAATTAAATTGTTATTACTTCAAATCTTATAGCTGCCTGCCATACCTGCGCTTTTTCTTTCTTTTGCGCTTGATGGTAGGTTGGTTATTATCCTGTCCTCCGGCTTCGGGAGTAAGGACAGAGAGCAGGCTACCCGCAGCATCTTCGACCGTTGAATGCCCGGCTTGCGATTGCTTGTCGCCAGCAGGTTTATCAGTCTGGCGCAGGTTATCGGACTGCTTCGGCTGCTGTGTTTGCAGATCCTCGCGGGGCGAATCATCTGCGAATCGTTCGTTAAGTACATTCGCCGAAAACTCCTTACCCAGACGCGAACCGTTTAGTACCGCCCGCTCGTTATGGTCGATAAAGGTTGCTCCGAATATGCGCCCTTCATCGTTGCGGCGAAGCACCAAGTCAATACCTTTCTCCCGCAACGCCGCTCGGAACTCGCTTTCGGTGCGGGTACTTGCGAGGGACGAGGAAACAATAGCACGGGTACGGGCTGTAACTCCGTCCGCTTTGATTGTTTCCTTCGACTTGTCGAACTTAGTTTCCAATGTTTCGATGCCGAGAGCCTTTCCGAACAGGGAGGATTTTAAGGGTTTGCCGACACGGTTGCCCTCGCCGTCCAATGCCGAGTAAACCAATCCCCGGTAAGGCTTTCCCTTGTTTTCCCCTTTGATTTCCTCTACTCCTATATTATATAAGGAAAGCAGGGCGCGATATTCGCCGAGCGTTTGGAAACGGTACATCTCGGAAAGCGGTTTGATAACGTTAGCCACCTGTTTCTTTAAGTTTCCCTGGCTAACGTCTACCGGAGCAAGCCGCCACGCCTCGCCCTGCTTCTGACCGTTGGCAGGAATCAGGTTATATTCCTTTTCCAACTCCCGCCGGATTTTGTTACTGCGGTCTTTCTCGAAGCTGTCAGAAACAAGCGAACCATCGGGACGGACACGGGTCGAAACGATGTGGATGTGCTGGCGGTCTATATCTTCATGCTTGAAAATCATGTAAGGCTGCGAGCCGTAACCCAACCGCTCCATATACTTTTGCCCGATCTCGGTAAGCTGTTCATCGGTCAGTTTATCGTCCGGGTGCGGATTCAGTGAAACATGGATAACAGGTTTCTTGGTGGTGATATGCGAGGGCATAAACCGCTCAAAATCCTGCATACAGGCAGAGGCATTGAACGTTCCATCGTCAGGTTCGATTACTAAATTAGTTGCTAAAACCTTACCCAAACCCTCGTCCACTTTCTCCTGATTGTAGGAAAGTGCGCCATACAAATTGCTCCCATGAGAGATTTTCGCTACCATTTTTTACAGGTATTTCGCCTTAAACTGCTCGCATAGCTGCATCACTTCGCGCCCGATTCCCGCCAGTTCTACGGTCGCTTTCTCCAATTTATAGAGCAAGGCGAGTGCTTTTTTCTCCCCGAAGTTGCTGTGCAGTTCCTTTACGATCTGGTTGTAATTCACCCCCACGCTTCGGAATTGACTGTGTAGTGCGGTCAGCTTTGCGGTAAATTCGACCGCCGAAGCATCTATTTTTACTACCCGGAACTCATCGCCAAAGATGCGGGCTGAGATAAAAGCAGACAGCGATTGTACGCCTGACTGGTCGAACATGGCAAGAAATCCGGCGTGCTGAGTGTCCGTCAGGTTCACCGTCAGCCGATGTTTCGCCGGGTCGTTCTTCGGGGGTCTGCCCCCCTTTCCCCGTTTGCGGGGTTCTCTTTTTTCTTCGTTCATAACATTAATCTTTTAGTGGTTATATGAACGTTTGCGGACGGCTCATGCCGGCTTAATTTTTCCCGACTTCGGAGAGGAAAATCCCCTCTGGAAGAGCAAGAGGTTGATGCTGCAAAAAACGAAGTTTGCTGCAATCAACACATCTTGCTATTTGCCAAAATGCAAATACGTTTTGCCCGCAAGGGGCATCTTCCAATCCCGAACTTTTCGGGATATAAGACTGCCCTTCGCCGGGCAATTTTTGAGTGCCGAGCCTATCTTAAAAATCGGCATGAATACCCCGCAACGTTTCATGCTGCAAAGTTATAGCGAATAAATAACACGCTGTATATCAATAAGTATAGACAATCCCAGACAGAAGCTACCACCCCTCGAAAATATAGTTCAAGTATGAAAAAGAAGGCGTTTATTTGCCCTCGGATTTGAATAATTGAGTAGTTGAAACTTTGATTTTTCAGTGTCATGTTTAGTCATGAAAATGTAAAAACACAGACACATGAATAAGAGTAAAAATAAACGCATGAATGACAGGTTATGAATATTCTTAAACAACAAAATTCAGTCCTGAATAAATGATTATGAATGCAAGCATATAAATGCTTAAAACTGCAAATGCATGAATGCTTAAACGCTTAATCGCATAAGCGTTCAATCATGCAAAACTGAATAAATGACTGATTGAGAGTGTGAATAAGCAAATGGCTGAATGCGGAAACAGTAACGCAAACATAAGCGCATTTGCAACAACATAAAATTAACTGATTGTATAATTAAAAATTCAAGAACATGAAACAGCCTATTTATGTGGCATTCTCGACCCAAAAGGGCGGAGCCGGAAAGACAACCCTTACTGTGCTGATAGCTTCCTATCTGCACTATGTGAAAGGAAAGAACGTAGCGGTAATCGACTGCGACTACCCGCAGCACTCTATTTTTGAAATGCGCGAGCGCGATTTTAAAATGGTGGATGAGGACGAATTTTATAAGGGGATGGCGTATGAGCAAGTTACCCGGTTAGAGGGTAAGAAATTCTATCCCATCGTGGAAAGCAACCCACAGGAGGCTTTGAACGATGCGGACGAATTTTGCGAAAAAGAAGAATACGATTATATCTTTTTCGATCTGCCCGGAACGCTCAACAATAAGGACTTAATCATTGCTCTTGCCAATATGGACTATATCATTGCCCCGATTGCCGCCGACCGGGTGGTAATGGAAAGTACCCTTAACTATATGATCTCCGTAAGGGATAATATAGTGAGTACAGGGAAATCCAATATCAAAGCCATGTACCTGCTTTGGAATATGGTTGATGGCAGGGAAAAGTCCGACCTGTACGAAGTTTACGAAGGCGTAATAAAGGAACTGAAATTTACAACACTAAAAACTTTTATCCCGAACAGCCTGCGCTTCCGCCGGGAACAGTCGGAAAGCCGCCGACCGCTGTTCCGCTCAACGCTTTTTCCTGTGGATAAAAGCCTTATCAAAGGCAGTAATATCGAGGAATTGACAGACGAGTTACTGGAAATTCTAAAATAATACGGCTATGGCAAAACGAGTAGATACAACGGGAATAGATGCCGAGTTTGTAATCAATCAGGCAAAACCGGGTAACCGGGAAAAAGACCTGAAACCTTACGACCCGTCCGCATCGGCTTCTGTTCCCGAACCGGAAACAGTAGAGGGAACAGCACAGGAGGAAATCGTACCTCCTGTGGCTGAACCTGAAACGGTGAAAGGAAAAGAAGTACCCCGCGAGGAAAATAAACGAAAGCGCAAGGCACAACCGGAGGACTACGAAGCTCTTTTTATCCGTACCGCTCCCACTACCACCCGCAGCGGAAAAGCGGTCTATATCCGAAAGGAGTTCCACGACAGGATTATGCGTATTGTGCAGAATATCGGATATAACGAAGTGTCGCTGTTCAGCTACATCGACAATGTACTGGAACATCATTTCAACACTTATCAGGATGACATTACGGAACTGTACCGTAAACGCCGACCGGAAGATATTTTTTAATCCATAAAAGAAAGTAACATGAGAAAAATAAAATTATTCGGAAGAAAAGCGACCACACAAGGTATGCCTGCCAAAGAACCGACATTGAACAAACAAGTAGCAGATAGCTATGCAGAGAGATTTATAAAACCTAAAAAGTTGAGGAACCGACAATGTGTTTATATCAGCAACGATATTCATGCTGTCATTGCCAGATTGGTACGGGCATTAGCCAATGCCGGAAACGATGTAACACTTGGTGGTTACATAGATACCATACTGGAGGAACATCTGCAACTCCATAAGGAGGAAATAAACGAGATGTACCGCCAACGCCCGGACGATTTACTATAAAAAATAAGCTATGGAACGATATATTATTTCAGTCATCGTATTGTACGCATTGGTTGTCGCCCTCTACCTGTTCCGGGAACGGATGCAGAAACGGAAAAAGAATGCAGCGAAAAATCCCGGTTTCAATCCGTTTCGTTCTGCCCCGAAAGAGGATATAATTGGCAAAAGCAAATTTGACCTTAGACAATCCCGGACAGAAGCTACCACGCTGATTCATAATGAAAAACGGATTGAAAGTGAGCCTATATTTGCTGACGAAAACAAAAAAGATGCTCCGGTAACACCCCCTTTGGTTGAATCGGAAACAGTCTTATCCGATGAAAGTATGACGGACGAAAATTCAAACGAAATCAATTTAGTAATTGAGAACACACCCCCCGAATTTGAGCCGGAATATAACACGGAAGATATAGACGAAGAAGAAACAGAGGACGAAGATACCGAAGGGGTTGCCGGGGTTTCGATGGCACTCGGACTTGGCTTTGATGAATTGGCAGGCATGGTGCGGACGGTAGAAACTGCCGATGTCGCAACAATCGAAGAAAAAGAAGAAGCTGGGCGGGTACTCATCGAGATACGAAAGACCGAAATGTTCGATCAGGTAGCGGGCGATGAGCCGAAAAAGAAAGTGGTATCCACACTTATGGACGATTACTTCTCTGCTTTCCACCGAAAGAAACGTGAGGCGGGAGAAACGGACGAACCAGCGGTGAAAGCGCCGAAAGATTTTAATGTACGCGGCTTTGCGTAGGATGTATAACAGTTAAAAACAAAGTAAAATGAAAGAACGGGATTACGGTTAGCTACGCTGACCACCACTAAAAGATCAAGTTAAACAATTATTCATTTCCGGTACAGGGGACTATTCCACCCCCTGTACCATTAATCAAAAAATCGTATGACAAAGAAAAAAATTCTTATGTCGGCAGCCTTCATTTTCGCTGCCGTATCATCCGCCTTTGCACAGGGTAACGGTATCGGAGGTATTACCGAAGCTACCAATATGGTAACATCGTATTTCGACCCCGGCACGAAATTGATATATGCCATCGGAGCCGTTGTAGGCTTGATTGGCGGTATCAAAGTGTATAACAAGTTCTCTTCGGGCGACCCCGATACATCGAAAACCGCCGCCTCTTGGTTCGGCGCGTGTATCTTCCTGATTGTCGCCGCCACCATCTTACGCTCCTTCTTTTTGTAATCCATTTCCAAAAAACAATAAGAAATGGAGCATAATATTAATAAAGGCATTGGCAAGAGCGTGGAATTTAAGGGCTTGAAAAGTCAGTATCTATTCATCTTTGCGGGCGGTCTGTTGGCTGTATTCGTAGTCTTTGTGATTATGTATATGGCAGGTGTCGACCAATGGGTCTGCATCGGCTTCGGCGTTATCGCCGCCTCCGCTCTGGTATGGCTGACTTTTAATCTCAATGCGAAATATGGGGAGTACGGGCTAATGAAGCTGCTTGCCAAACGGCAGCATCCGCGCTACCTGATAAACCGCAAAAATTCCCGCCGCTTGTTCAGCCGACCAAAAAAGAAGGAGGTTCGCGATGCGTAATGTAATGAAAGCGGCTACCATCGAAAGCAAATTCCCATTATTGGCGGTGGAGCATGGCTGCATCATCAGTAAAGACGCGGATATAACGGTAGCCTTCCGTGTCGATCTGCCGGAACTGTTCACCGTTACCGCCGTAGAATATGAAGCCATACACTCGGCTTGGGCGAAAGCCATCAAGGTTTTGCCCGATTACTCGGTTATCCATAAGCAGGACTGGTTCGTAAAGGAAACCTACAAACCCGAAACGGACAAGGAAGATATGAGCTTTTTATCCCGCTCGTTTGAACGCCACTTCAACGAACGTCCTTACCTGAACCATAGCTGTTTTCTGTTCCTGACAAAAACAACTAAAGAGCGAATGAGAATGCAGAGCAATTTCTCATCGCTTTGCCGGGGGAACATCATACCCAAAGAGGTGAACAAGGACACGGCTACACGGTTTTTGGAGGCGGTCGGACAGTTCGAGCGCATCGTGAACGATTCGGGATTTGTGAGCCTTACCCGCCTGACCTCGGATGAGATCACGGGAACGGAGAATGACCCCGGACTGGTAGAGAAATACTTTGCCCTCTCGCTGGACGATACGACCTGTTTAGAGGATATGGAACTCGGAGCGGATGGGCTTCGCATCGGAGCAAAGAAAGTATGCCTGCATACGATTTCCGATGTGGAGGACTTGCCCGGAACGGTCGGAACGGATATGCGCTATGAAAAGCTATCCACCGACCGGAGCGACTGCCGATTGTCGTTTGCCGCACCCGTAGGGTTGCTGCTCTCATGCGACCATGTATATAACCAGTATATTTTTCTGGACGATTCGGCAGAAAACCTGCGGAAGTTTGAGAAGTCTGCCCGCAATATGCAATCGCTTTCAAGGTACAGTCGTGGAAACCAAATCAACAAAGAGTGGGTCGATAAATACCTGAACGAAGCGCATTCGTTCGGGCTTACTTCTGTCCGGGCACATTTTAATGTAATGGCATGGTCGGAAGATGTGGAGGAACTGAAACATATCCGAAACGATGTCGGTTCGCAGCTTGCCCTTATGGAATGTAAACCACGCCATAATACAACGGATGCGGCTACGCTCTATTGGGCGGCAATGCCGGGCAACGCAGGGGATTTTCCTTCGGAGGAAAGTTTCTATACGTTCATCGAACCCGCCCTATGTTTCTTCACAGAGGAAACCAACTACAAAAGTTCACTTTCGCCTTTCGGTATCAAGATGTGCGACCGTGTGAGCGGTAAGCCCCTCCATGTGGATATATCGGATTTACCAATGAAGCAAGGGATAACCACCAACCGAAATAAATTCGTGTTGGGGCCATCCGGTAGCGGTAAATCCTTTTTTATGAACCACCTCGTCCGCCAGTATTGGGAACAGGGAACGCACGTAGTTCTGGTCGATACGGGTAATTCCTATCAGGGACTTTGTGAAATGGTACGCCGGAAAACCAAAGGTGAGGACGGCATTTATTTCACATACACAGAGGAAAATCCGATCAGCTTTAATCCTTTCTATACGGACGATTACAAGTTCGATGTAGAGAAAAAGGACAGTATCAAAACACTATTGCTGACCCTTTGGAAATCCGAAGACGACAAGGTGAGTAAGACAGAAAGCGGGGAACTCGGTAGCGCAGTATCGGCATATATCGAGCGTATCAGGGCTGACCGAAGTATTGTTCCGTCCTTTAATACTTTCTACGAATATATGCTGGGCGACTACCGCCGGGAACTGGAAGAAAGGGAGATCAAGGTCAGTAAAGAGGATTTTAACCTCGACAATATGCTTACCACCCTGCGCCAGTATTACCGGGGCGGACGTTTCGACTTTCTCTTGAACTCCGAACAGAATATCGACCTATTGAATAAGAGCTTTATCGTCTTTGAAATTGATTCGATTAAGGAAAATAAGGAACTTTTTCCTGTGGTTACGATCATCATTATGGACGCGTTTATCCAGAAAATGAGGCGGCTAAAGGGCGTTCGCAAACAACTTATCGTAGAGGAAGCATGGAAGGCTCTTTCTTCGGCGAACATGGCTGAATACCTGAAATATATGTACAAAACAGTTCGTAAATATTTCGGGGAAGCCATTGTCGTAACGCAGGAGGTGGACGATATTATCGCTTCGCCTATCGTCAAAGAGGCGATTATCAACAACTCCGACTGCAAAATCCTTCTCGACCAGCGAAAATTCATGAACCGCTTTGATGTAATTCAATCACTTTTAGGTCTGACTGACAAAGAGAAAGGACAAATCCTGTCTATCAATATGGCAAACCATCCCGGCAGGTTTTATAAAGAAGTATGGTTCGGGCTGGGCGGTGTTCAGTCGGCGGTGTATGCTACCGAAGTTAGCGGCGAAGAATACCTGACCTACACGACAGAGGAAACCGAAAAGATGGAAGTGTTCAAAAAGACGGACGAACTCGGCGGGGATTACGAACTGGCAATCAAACAGATTGCCGAAAGTAAAAGGCAATAATTATCAACCGGGGCTATTCAGCCCCACAACCACTAAAAGATCATGTTAAAAAGATTCAGTAACGGGCAACTTGAAAAGCTGCTCATCCACACGGTAGGGATAAACAGTGTCCTTACCGAAGTCCTGCTCAAACCGCAGGAAGAAAGCGAAGAAGAAACGGAAGTCATAGGCGGCAACGCCCATATTGACATCCTTGTGATTGACCCTGCAAGCCTATTAAGAAAAGAGGCTAAAGAAGCGAAAAAGTAAGGAGGTGCGCCATGTTCAGCAAATGTAATGCAGCCGACCCTTGCGCCGCACATCAGGATTTTCACCTGTGGGAGATTACGGGACGTTGGGTAAGTCCGGACGGTATGCCTGCGGTAACTGTTTACCGCAACACTTCCCGCAAGCGGGGAGGTATCCGGCTCCGGATTACTTACAACAACCCGCAGGTGGTCTGTGATTGTACGGTGTATTGCTTGTTCGGTTTGTACTACATCGACCTGTACGGGCGTATCGGGATTGCTTATGACCGGGAGCGGGAGGTCTTATTGCTTTCCGCTTTCGGTGAATATGTCCGGGCAGAGGATTAGTCTTTCGGGCTGATCCTTTACCCCAAGTAAATAACAATTAAAAATGTATAGCAATGAAAAAGATTCTTTTAAGCCTTGTATTAGCCGTTAGTTTCTTCGGCTTTGAGGCAAAAGCACAGTGGGCGGTCATCGACCCGACAAACCTTGTTCAAAACATCCTGACGGTCGGTAAGACGGCAACGACTGCGACCAACGTAATTAACTCCTTTCAGGAAATGCAGAAGATTTACAATCAGGGCAAGGAGTATTACGACAAATTGCAATCGGTGCATAATCTCATCAAGGATGCCCGAAAGGTAAAGGAAACAGTGGAACTGGTGAGCGAAATATCGCAGATATATTCGACCAACTTCAACAAGATGCTGACGGATAAAAATTTCACCGTAACAGAACTGGAAGCCATATCAGGCGGATATACCAAGATATTGAAGGAAAGCGGCAACCTGCTTTCGGATATAAAGAATGTGGTATCCGCTTCCAACGGGCTTTCCATGACCGATGCCGAACGTATGGCAATCATAGACGGAATACATACTAAAATGGTGGAGCATCGCAACCTTGTGAGCTACTTTTCCAAGAAAAGTATATCCGTTTCATTTATCCGCAGTCAGGAATCGGGCGATATGGAGCGGGTACGCGCCCTGTATGGTGATCCATCCGAAAGATACTGGTAAGCTATGATGTTGTTAGCAATAGATTTCGATAACCTGCACCAGCTTCTACGGAATCTGTATCAGGATATGATGCCCCTTTGTGCCGATATGATAGGTGTCGCCAAAGGGATAGCGGGCTTAGGAGCACTATTCTATGTAGCTTCCCGTGTATGGCAAGCCCTCTCGCGGGCAGAGCCGATAGACGTATATCCGCTGCTTCGTCCCTTTGCGATTGGCTTGTGTATTATGTTCTTCCCGACAATCGTACTCGGCACGATCAACGCCGTTATGTCGCCTGTGGTAAAAGGAACGCATACCATTTTGGAATCGCAGATAGAGGATGTGCAGGCATTACAGGCGGAGAAAGACCAACTTGAATACGATGCACGGGTGCGTGAGGGCAAGGCGTGGCTGGTTGATGACGAGGTGTACGACCAGAAAATGAAGGATTTGGGCATTTGGGACACGCCGGAGATTATAGCCATGTGGGGCGAACGCACTTGGTACGATATGAAAATGTGGTTCCGGCAGTTAGTCCGGGATTTCTTTGAACTGCTGTTCAATGCCGCAGCCCTCACGATTGACACGTTACGCACCTTTTTCTTAGTGGTGCTGTCAATCTTAGGGCCGCTGGCATTCGCCCTCTCTGTGTATGACGGTTTCCAATCCACACTTACAAGCTGGCTTTCGCGCTATATCTCGGTGTATCTGTGGCTACCCGTTGCCGATTTGTTTTCGGCGGTGCTTTCAAAAATTCAGGCACTCATGCTGCAAATGGATATAGGGCTACTCAAAGACCCGTCCTACGTTCCGGACGGTAGTAACGGCGTATATATCATCTTTTTGATTATAGGCATTATCGGGTACTTCTCGATACCGACTGTTGCGGGCTGGGTCATTCAAGCCGGAGGCGGTAGCGGTACACGCGGAGTAAACACGGCTGCAAGCAAAGGGGCTGCCCTTGCCGGAGGCGTTGCCGGGGCTGCTGCGGGAAATGTAGCCGGACGATTATTAGGTAAAAAGTAGACACGCAGTGTCTTTTAATCATTCAAAAACGAACAAATAAAATGGAGTTCAAAAGTTTAAAGAATATAGAAACATCATTCAAGCAGATACGCCTGTTCGGGATTGTCTTTGTCTGCCTGTGCGCCGGGATTACGGGTTACTCCGTATGGAATGCGTACAGCTTTGCCGAAGCGCAACGCCAGCGTATCTATGTGTTGGACGAGGGCAAGTCTTTGATGCTTGCCCTCTCGCAAGACCTTTCGCAGAACCGACCTGTCGAAGCACGGGAACACGTCAAACGGTTTCACGAACTGTTCTTCACGCTCTCGCCCGATAAGAAAGCCATTGAAAGCCATGTAAACAGGGCGTTGTTCCTTGTCGATAAAAGTGCTTTCAAATACTATCAGGACATGGCGGAAAAAGGGTATTATAACCGTATTGTTTCGGGCAATATCAATCAGATCGTACAGGTGGATAGTATCGCCTGCAATTTTGATGTGTACCCTTACACGGCGGTAACATACGCCCGGCAGATGATTCTCCGGCAGTCGAATATGACCGAACGAAGCCTCATTACCCGATGCAACCTGATTAACTCGGTGCGCTCGGACAATAACCCGCACGGTTTCACTATGGAAAAATTCGAGATCGTGGAAAACCGGGACATCCGGGTAACGGAAAGGTAGGTGCGCTATGATACGGAAAATCATTCAACGTGTAAACGAGTGGCTGGAAGACCGCTTGCGTAGTCTTGTCAGACCTCTAAGCCCTGATGCACGGGTAATCATAATAGTTACCATGCTGATAGTGTTCAGTGGGCTATCTATCTACATGACCGTTTCCTCGATTTACAATTTAGGTAAAGGCAAGGGCGAACAAATGCAGATAGAACAGATAGAAACCCTGAAACTGCAACAGCAGCAAAGGGATAGTATTAACAATCTTAATCATTACCAGTATGAGCGATCAAGTGAATAATAATGAGGTACAGCAACCGGAGATACCACCTGTACCGGATAAAAAAGAGCCTCAAAAACCACCGAAAAAAGAGCTTTCGATGGCAGAGAGGCAGAAACGTAAAAAGATGCTGATAATGCCGCTGTTCTTCCTGATTTTCGGCGGTGCTATGTGGCTGATCTTTGCACCATCAGACAAAGACGAAACAAAGGTTGAAGGGCTGTCGGGCTTAAATGCCGAACTACCCGTACCCAAAGATGAAGGGATAGTCGGGGATAAACGCAATGCCTATGAACAGGAAGCCATGAGGCAAAAGGAACAGGAACGGATGCGTTCTTTGCAGGATTTTTCGACCATGTTTGACCAAGCGGAAGAACCAAAGCAGGCAGAGCCGGGACAGCCGGAGTATTACGAAAATCCGTCTGCACGGCAAACGAAACCAGTAAATAACCTGCAAGCCTCCGCAAATGCCTATCAGGATATAAATAAGCAGTTGGGCGAGTGGTACGAAGAACCTGCCGGGAAGAGCGAACAGGAACTCGCTGTCGAAGAGCGTATGAATGAACTCGAACGCAAGTTGGAAGAAGCCGAAGCACGGAAAGCCGCAGAGGATGAACAAACGGCACTACTGGAAAAATCCTATGCGATGGCGGCGAGGTATATGCCTCCGCAGGCAGGACAAACCGAAAACAGCAATGCTGTTCCCTCTACGAAAGACAAGGTAAATGTTCAGCCTGTAAAGCAGGTGCGCCACAATGTAGTTTCATTACTGGCCGCACCGATGTCGGACGAAGAATTTATCGAATCATTCAGCCAGCCCCGCAATATGGGATTTCTCACTGCCGCCGGAAACGAGGGCGTGAAAGACAAAAACAGCATCCGTGCCTGTGTGTACCAAACAGTAATGCTGACAAGCGGAAAGGAATTATCAATACGCCTCTTAGAACCGATGCAGGCAGGAAACATCCTTATCCCTGCCAACTCGATTATTACCGGGGCGTGCCGTATCGGTGGCGAACGGATGGAAGTTACAATAGGTTCGATTCAGTATGCAGGCAACATTATTCCGGTTGAACTGCAAGTGTACGATCTGGACGGGCAAAGGGGTATTTCCGTGCCGAACTCCGATGAGATAAGAGCCGCCAAAGAAATAGCAGCACAAATGGCGCAATCGGCAGGGTCGAGCATTACGATAACCGATGATGCGGGTTCGCAGTTTGCCGCCGATATAGGGAAAAGCCTTATACAAGGGGCATCGCAGTATGTGAGTAAGAAAATGAGCGTGGTTAAGGTTACGCTGAAAGCCAATCATAAACTGCTGCTGCTTCCTAAAACAGAGTAACAAAATAACAAATGGGTCTGCGACCCCCACTAAAAAATCAATGTTTAACGAATTAAGAATTAAAAGTATGAAACGAATCTTTTTGATGTTCACCCTTGCGGTGAGCGTATTTGCAGCCAACGCGCAGGAAGTAACCGAAGAAACGGCTACCGTAATAGAAACCAAGCCCACAACGGGCGACTACTATCAGGGCTTTACCCGCCCGCTGACTTTTGACCGGATGATACCGCCGTATGCGTTGGAAGTAACATTTAATAAGACCGTTCACGTTATTTTCCCCGCACCGATTCGCTATGTCGATTTAGGGTCGGCAGATCTTCTCGCGGCGAAAGCGGACGGAACGGAAAACGTGTTGAGAGTGAAAGCCGCTTTAAGGGATTTCAGCCGGGAGAGTAATCTGTCCGTCATTACCGAAGATGGTGCATATTACACGTTCAATGTTAAATATGCGGACGAACCTGTAAAGCTGTCCGTTGAAATGACCGACTTCCTGCATGATGGGGAGGCAGTGAATCGTCCGAACAATGCCCTTGCCGTCTATATGGAGGAATTGGGGCAGGAATCACCCTTGCTTGTCAAGCTGATTATGCAATCCATCTATAAGAACAATGACAGGGAGATAAAGCATTTAGGCAGTAAACGTTTCGGCATACAGCACACACTCAAAGGAGTTTATACCCATAACGGGCTGTTGTACTTCCACCTGCAACTGAAAAACTCGTCCAACGTGCCGTTCAATATAGATTTTATCACGTTCAAAATCGTAGATAAAAAGGTCGCCAAGCGTACCGCTATTCAGGAACAGGTGATCTGGCCGCTTCGCGCCTATAATAATTTGATGGTGATAGGCGGTAAGCGCACGGAGCGCACAATTTTCACCCTGCCGAAATTTACGATTCCCGATGATAAAATGCTTGTTGTTGAGCTGAACGAACAGGAGGGCGGTCGCCATCAGCGTTTCACGGTCGATAATGCCGATTTGGTACGGGCAAAGGTTATTAACGAACTGAAAGTGAAATAACCATGAGGCAGCTATCTTTTATTATGGCGGTTGCGTTGTGCCTGGTCTTTACAGACCAAGCACACGCACAACGTCAATTACCGGGTATGCGGGGCGTACAGGTAACATTGGGAATGGTGGACGGTATCTATTCGTCCAAGCAGGATAACGAAGCCGGATATTACTTCGGCGCGGCTATGGCTACTTACGCAAAGAACGGCAATAAGTGGATGTTCGGTGCGGAGTTTATGGAAAGGTATTACCCATACCGAACAATCCGTATTCCGGTTTCGCAGTTTACCGCTGAAGGCGGTTACTATCTGAAAATCCTGTCCGACCCGTCAAAGACTTTTTTGCTGTCGTTGGGAGGCTCTGCCCTTGCGGGGTATGAAACATCGAATTGGGGTGAAAAGATCCTGTACGATGGTTCTACGCTCCGGCACAAAGACGCTTTTGTTTACGGTGGGGCTATTACACTGGAACTGGAAACCTATTTGTCCGACCGGGTTGTGTTGCTTATGACGGGTCGCCAGCGTGTCCTTTGGGGCAACTCTACGGGACATTTTCATACGCAGTTCGGTATCGGGCTGAAATTCATCATTAATTAAAAACGAATCATAATGAAAAAAATAAAGAGTTTTTTCGGGATAACAGCAGGGCTGGTAGCGATAATGCTACTGGCCTTAGCCTGTAACGACGATATGGATATTAATAAGGTTTACGCATTTGATCTGGTTTGTATGCCGGTTCAGAAAAAAATCGTTCAGGGCGAGGTGGCGGAAATCCGTTGCCAGATCGTAAAGGAAGGGGAATATCAGGACACAAAGTTTTTTATCCGCTATTTTCAGCCTGACGGAGTGGGCGAACTCCGACTGGACGATGGGCGTGTGTTGCTACCAAATGACCTTTATCCGTTGAAAAAGGAAACATTCAGAATGTATTATACTTCGCATTGTACCGACCAACAGGCAATTGACGTGTATATCGAAGATAATCACGGGCAGGTGGTACAAAAGACTTTCTCGTTTCAGAATGATAAGGGAGAGGACGAAACGGAAGATGATAATGATAATTTGTAGTTATATCGTATTCAATGCCCTGTGCTGGCTATGTATAGCGCGGTCGTTGAAGGATGCCCCGACAGACGTAGGACTGTGGGGAGAGGAAATAGACTAACAGGAAAGCACCCGGAGTATTTCGGGTGCTTACTTTCATTCAGAAATTGACTATGAAATATATACTAATGTTCTTTATTGCCTTGTCGTATTTACCCGCATCGGGGCAGCCGGGCGATTCACTAAACAGAAAACCGGAGATAGAAAAATGTATGGAGCAGGTTTATTCTGCATCGGAATTTCAACGGATAGCAGATTCGCTGAAACTATCTATTGATGAGCTATGCAACTATCCTGTGATTTTTCCGATTAAGAAACCGGAGCGTATTTCATCAGGCTTTGGAATGCGGTATCATCCGATTTACAGGGTGTGGAAATTCCATACAGGGATTGATATTTCAAGCACTAAAGGTACTCCCGTGTATGCCACAGGTAACGGAATAGTAACCCGAAAGGGGTATTGTTCGGGATATGGAAACTTTATTGAAATCAAACACGCAGGCGGTTTCCGCTCGTTCTATGCACATTTAAGTAAAACGATGGTAAGTGTAGGAGATTCGGTAGAGATAGCCCGGCAAATTGCTTGCGTAGGTAGTACCGGAATAGCAACTGGTAACCACTTACATTACGAAATACGGAAAGGAAACCGCTTCCTGAACCCGACCGGATGGTGTAACCTGCTGTTTGAAATAAAAATACAGGCAGCAAAATACCTGTGCAATTAACAAAACTTCTTATATTTACGAAAATTCAACAGATTATGAACTATATAGAACAAAACTTACAACCTGGAGAAGAGATAAAATATGTAGCAAAGTTGCATTTCTTCTTGTTCGTGCAACCGATAATACTACTGCTGCTGGGATGGTGGCTTTACGGCTCCGAAACGGCAGTATTGCATTATGGCGGGATATTTCTGTTATTTATCGGAATAGTATCATTAATACAGCGTATAATGGTAAAAATAGGTTCGGCTTATGCCGTAACCAACAAACGTGTAATCCTGAAAACAGGCGTAATCAGTCGCCGTGCAGTCGATTTGGTACTGGCAAAGTGTGAGGGATTGCATATAAAGCAAAGTGTTTTAGGACGGATATTCGGCTTCGGAACGATTACGGTTACTACCGGAGGCGTTACAAGTTCATATCCCTTTATTGCCAATCCGCTTGCTTTCCGGCGGGAGATTAATATGCAGATAGGATAATAATATGGATGATAGAATTAAATTTATAACAGATATAGATACGCTCGTAAAACTTCGTTTCGATTACATTTCGACCGAAATAGAGTTGAGTGTAGAGGATAAGGCTAAACTTGAACCTAAATTACGGGAGTATTTCAAAGAATATGTGCCGGAAGAAAGATTTACCGCTTATGCGATGGAAATTGACGGCGAGATTGTTTCGGCAGCATTTCTGATTATTGATGAAAAACCTCCGGGACTGAATAACCTGAACGGCAGGTACGGAACGATAATGAACGTATTTACCTATCCTGAACACCGGGGCAAGGGGTACGCAACTTCTGTAATGAGTAACCTTATTGTAGATGCCGATAATATCTTTGTATCTGTCCTTGACCTTTATTCAACTAAAGCCGGAAAGAAACTCTATGAAAAACTCGGCTTTAAAGAAATTGAGTATTCCGCAATGCGGTATTATACGAACGAACAATAATAAAATTCCGATGCCACCGGAATTTTTCGTTTTGAGGGGGCTGGTTTATGCACCCCTCAGCCATCGGCTTTTTGCTTCTTTTTCTCCCGCATAAAGCCTTGTTAATGGCTCATGGAAAAAGAAGTCCGGGCAAAGTTTCCCTGCCCGGATATAAGTTCTTAAAATCGTTTTCAAAGGCATTTATAGCCCATTATCGACCATATACCGCAGCCTCCCGGCTACCCACCCGATTGTGGGATTGCGCGGATAATGGAACGTCCTACGGCTCAAATTCTCAATAATTAACCGCTCCTGTCCTAAAATTATTTTTCGGCAGTCGGGTTCTACTTCGTGCAAAAGTTCCTCCAGTGCATAATAATCCTGCTGTGTGGCAATAATCGGATTGCCGATATAAGCGTCTATCCTCATACCTCGCCGAATTTATCTGTTTCACACTCAATTATAACGACTTCTGCTTCGTGGGTATATAAACCGTTTTCTTTGGCGTGGTCTATCGCTTTAGCCTCGGAAGTGAACACGCCGAAAAATACACGACTTGCCCTTGTCCTGTGAATATCCGTTTGGAATAATATAAATACTGTCATTTCGATAATGTTTTTAAGGAGCGGGATTTCTCCCGCCCCTTGTTGAACTTCAAATTTATACCGCTACTGCCTCCGCTTTAGGTTGTGCTTTGGGTACTCCGACAATCAGCACCTTATCTGCTTGCTGGGTCGGTTTCGCCTCTTTCTTTTCGGATTGGGTCGCTTTGGGCTGTTCCTTACCTTTCGGCTTGTTGGTTTCCGACTTCGGGGTGGTGGCGTTCACTTCCTTTTTGACGGTTTTTTCGGATGTTTTAGGGGCTTTCTCCGTCTTGGCGGTCTGCTCTGCCTTTTTCGCTTTGGCATCGGCTTTCGCTTTCTTTTCAGCCTCTTTCAGTCCTGTGATACGTTCGTCCAATCGGGCGTTTTTCTTGCCGTATTCCTCTTTGTGAGTGGTTACAATTTCCTCCGTCTTTTCGGGTAAATGCTGTTTTGAGAATGCCAACAACATACCGCCTTTTTCATCGCCTACGGTATTTGTGCGGTCCGTAAGGTGGCTATACAGATAATCACGGCGTACAATGGTTTTCTGTTCCTCTGTCAGCGAAGATGCGATTTTGAGTTTCTTCTCGTCTGTCAGATAGCCGTAATAGTCGTTTTCTTTCAGTCCTACGGCTTTGTAGTTATGACGGCGCAACTTAGACAGCATAAAGAAATACATTGCCGTTTCTTCATCGGCGGTAAATGCCGACTGCGGTAGCTGTTCCGTGCGCAAAAGTTCCTTTAAGCCCTCGGCGGTCTTTTCGTCTGCCAATTCGTTGTTACGCTTTTTCTTGGCGGTAAGGTCGGCGATTAACTGCTCGTTGCTCTTGGTGTCTTTGGTGGCTACCTCTTTGTAGTACATTCTTACGTTGCTATCGCCGATTTTGGCATACACACGGATTTTGCCCTGCTCTTTCAGTTCTTCAAGGTGCGCCGTCTGCTTGGTGTACCTTTCCTGCTCTTTGCCGTATTTCTCCTGTGCCTTGTCGTAATCTTCGGGCTTTTTGTACTCGGAGGCTTGCGGTGCTGTTGGCGCTGTGGGGTATGAGTTAAGGTTATACGTTTGCACGTTCTTAAACTCATAACCGCCCTTTTTGATTATTTGGGTAGCCTCGTTGTCATGGCTGTACTGTTCGCCGACAAAAACGAGTTTCGGGTCGGCAAGGGCTACGGCTTGCGCCTGTTCTACAAGGTATGCCGTTTGCTTGTCCGACAAACATTTTTTGTTGGTACACTTGCCACAACCGCCACCCTCGGCGAACAGGTCGAAATTGCTCGAATTGTGAATACATTTCAGACACCCCGTTTTGTCGAAACTGTAATTATCAAGGTTATTTGTATAACAGTTGCGTATCTTGCCCTCCAACGCATTAGCGGAGATATTGCACCATTCGCCTGCGCCGTCCTTTCCTAAACGGTCATTCAAAATATCCTCCTGTATCTTCTTGTCGTACTTGCTGATAACTATCCCTGCCGATGCTGTCAATTTGCCCTCTTTTACGAGATTGGCAATGCCTTTAATGAGGTCGCAAAGTTTCAGCATTTGATAGATATGCTTTTCGCTCTTGCCGTATGCTACAGCGAGGCTTGCAATATCGTACCGCTTGGTGTCTATAAGGCGTTTGTAAGCCTCTGCCGCTTCCATTGGTGGCACGTCCTCACGCTGTAAGTTCTCGGAGATTGAAAGGTCATACGCCTGTTCATCGGTTACTTCCCGAACGATGCAGGGGATTTCGGCAAGTTTGAGCATACGGCAAGCCCTAAAACGGCGTTCTCCGCAAATGATTTCGTAATGTTCGCCTTTTTCTCCCTTACGCCGTACCGTTATGGGCTGTATCAGTCCATGAACGGAGATACTTTGCGCCAACTCTTTGAGCGCATCGGCATCGAATGTTTTTCGGGCGTTGTAATTGCTCGGCTCTATGAGGTCGGATGCGATGTTTACGGCTTTGCGCTGTCCGTCTGCGGGTTTGCTAACCACTACTGCGGTTACTACTTCGTTTGCTTTCTCTGCTACTGTTACGGCTGTGCCGTTGTTCTTAATTGCTGTCATAATTGTAATTATTTGAATGATTATTGATTTATATTGTTTCTATTGTTGTTATGGGTGTATACTTTGTAAGCCACTCTTTTATACAGCCCATGTTATACTCGGAGGTAATAATGGCTCTAAACTCGTCTATGGGGGTAAATCGGGAACTTTCGTAATTATCAATCCATTCTTTCAGATTGACTGTTTGCCAATTCGTATAATCATTGGTAAACATTCGGTTAATCTCCTTGATAGACTGCGAGAATGTAACCTTGACAGCCTCGTAGTTATCGTCTATGATTTCCAAATGATGTAATGAGCCGAACTCGTCTGCAAGTCGGGCATACGACCAATCGTATTCGTATATGTCATTTCCCCAACTATGCGGTTCATCAAAGCGGACTTTTACCTCTGCTGAATACTGGGTTATATTGATGCTTTCGATTGTTCCTGTAACCATTAAACCTGTGAATACAGATTTGCAACGTTTCCCTATTATACTGTCGTTTACTTCGCTTGTTTTCATGCTCTTAACTGTTTGATTAATGAATTTTCTTTGCTAACCACTTATCCCGCCTTTCTCGGCACTCGGTAAGGGTCGGCATCACTACGCTAAAAAGTTCTCCGTCAGTATCCCGGTAATCGTACTGGAAAAGCCATTTCCCGCGAAAATCCTTGTAACGCTCATAATTTTCTTCTCCTGCGGGGCATACTGATACTCCGTGCAGGTTCATTTTAGGCTGTGTCATATTACTGTCTGTTTTTAGGGTTATTGGCACAAATGGGGCATATAACAAGGATTTCCAAAATGTCGTTATCCTCTTTGTCGGTTACATCGAAACTGCATCTTACGCTATCGCATCCGCACTTTCGGGGGTTATGCTCAAATGAAAAACTGTTATTCGGATAATTGTTTGCATACTCGTTTAACGAGCCTAACGAATTGAAATACTTTGGTTTCATATCTTTTATGTTTTAGAAAATTAATACTATTAAAAGGAGGATAAAGCCAACGATAACGGCAAGGGAAATAAGACAGGACAAAACGCCTTTAATGATTGCCCACGCTAAATAAATCCCTGCGACAACCGCCACGAACGACCACCCCCAGAGGGCAAAACCCGCCACCGCAAAAGCTATTTTCAAAACCCAACCTATGCTGATTGGAAGGTTTGAGAATCGTTGTTTCCTGTTTTTTTCTGCTGTTCGTATCATAATTCTGACTTTTTTTTTAACGCTATGCCGTATCGGAGCCGGTTATGAGTGATCGAGTTTCAGGGGCAGAGAAAGGTAGTGTTTAGCCGATGCAAGTTTTTCGGGAACAAATACGCTCGCCGGAACGGAAAGAGGAAGATTTTTCACGAAACCGCCCTGCGGCTCGAACTTGCTTCGGCGTGAAGAACACGGAAATACTTTCGCGCATGAAATCGAACACTTCATCGGCTAAGTCGGCATTCCGCTAAAAGAGGAAGAAATTATAAGATACGGGCAGTAGAAAAAATCCCCCTTTGCTCCCGGATAACCCGAACAAGGAGTATGAAAAAGCGGCATATTTAATCGCCGCCGAAATCTGTTTGCACTTTAGGTATAGACAAGTGCAGACGAAAGCTACCAGCCCGCAAAGAATTGGTATATAGTGTATTTTAATGACTTACCTTTGTTTTCCCGTAATCATAGTATTAACGAAAAAGGTAAATATTATGGAGATAATAAATATAGAAGCCCGCACTTTTGAGGCAATGATGGTGCGTTTTGAAACGTTTATTCAGAAAGCCGAAAAACTGGTTGAAAGGAACAAAAGTAAAGAACTTGACGGTTGGCTGGATAATCAGGATGTCTGTCTGATTCTGAATGTCAATCCCAATACATTACAGTATCTACGAGATAAAAGGAAACTGGCTTATACGAAGTTTAATCGAAAGATGTACTATAAGCCCGAAGATGTGGAGCGGTTTATCAACAATCTGAAATCGGAGTAGATATGAGCACAGAACTTGTAACTAAAGATAATGAGCGGATAAAATCTTTATTCTGTTCGCTCGATAGATTGTTAGACAGGATCGAAACCGTAATGACAGGGTATGAGCCGTCTTTGAACGGAGAACGTTTTTTGACCGTTGCGCAGGTGTCGGAAAGGTTGAAAATCAGCCGGAGGGCATTACAGGAATACCGAACCAAAGGCAAAATCCCTTACCTTCAATTAGGTGGTAAAACATTATACCGGGAATCGGATATTCAAAAATTGTTGGAACAGAACTATCGTGAGGCATGGGAGTAATAACCCAACCGAAAATGCCGGATTCAATTCAAAAGGGCTACCAGAGTAATTTCCGGTAGCCCTTTTAAGTAGTTTGCTACATTGCTTTTCTTCGTTCCATCAGCTTATCCATATCCTCCGAAATTTTCTGGTCTGTAACCTTAGCATAAACTTGTGTTGTGGAGATATTGGTATGCCCCATCATTTTGCTGATACTTTCGATGGGAATACCCTCTGAAAGTAAGAGCGTTCCGAATGTGTGGCGGCTTTGATGATAGCTCATATTGCCCTTAACACCTGCAAGGAAGCCGATTTCAGTAATGCAATACCATATCTGGTCGCGGTTAGGCAATGGGAATACAGGCTTCGTATCGTCTTCCGTATTATAGAGCGACAGGATTTGTTCGGCGACCGGATGTAAAGGGACGTAGGCTTCAACCTGTGTCTTTTTCCGATGGATTCTGATAAAGGGTTTGCCTTCTGCCGTTCGTCCGATATGATGGGGGTACAGTCCTTTCAAATCGACATAAGCAAGTGCCGTAAACGCAGAAAAGATAAAGGCTCGGCGAATCAACTCCTGAAATGTATTAGGCATCGGCTTTTCCATAATCAGTTTCAATTCATTTCTGCTTATGTGCTGTAATTTGGGCGGTTCTTTCTTTTCATACTTCACATCAGCAATCGGATTAAACCGGAGAATTTCTTGGTCAACAGCAATGTAAATCAATCGGTTCAGCCATGTAAAACAATGGTTGATATGTCCCGACTTATATTCTTTGCCTTTTAGAAACAGTTTATAGCCTTCGCCGAACTCTTCGGTAATATCAGTAAAGGCAATGTCTTTCATTTTCAAGGCAAGAAGATATTCCCGTAAGTTATTTTGAGAAATCTTAGACTGGCGATAAGTAGAGGTAGAGTTTATTTCCAATGAACGTACCCTTAGCCGTTCACGTTCCGCCTCGCCCGCCAATAATAGCATAGTGGGGACAGTATGTATTTCGAGAATTGCATTTTTAAGTAAGTCCACACTGACAACACCATATTTTTTTAGCGTGTTTTCATAAGCCTGTTCAATGCGCTGACGAAATGCTTTCAGTTGGTGGTTGGCTTTTTCGTCTTTGACTTCTCCCTTTTTACTTTTCCAATCGTTAGGGTTACAAAAAATACCTGTTGTAATTACGGTTTGTTCGCCATCAACAGTAATACGGCAAAATATGGCGGTTGTACCGTCTTTTTTTACTTTACCCCGGTTTATGTAGAATAATATTTTAAATGTAGATCGCATAATTGTAATGTTTTTGATTTGTTATAGAACTAATTTTAAATCTTTGGTAGCCTCGATATACTTATCCATATCCTCAAAGAGTTTCTTCGGCGTAACACGGGCATAAATTTGAGTGGTTTTTATATCACTATGACCGAGCATTTTGGAAACGGTTTCTATGGGAACACCGCCTTCAAGCGTAATCAAGCTGGAAAACGAGTGCCGTCCCATATGATAAGTCAATGCCCCTGTCATTCCGATTAGCTGGCGTATGCTTTGGAGATTCCATTTCAGGGCGTTATATTCCATTTTAGGGAATAAGGTTTCCCTTGATGGATTCTTATATTTTTCGATTAACTCGATGGCTTCGGGGAGCAGCTTTACCCGACACAGCTTGCCGTTCTTACCACGTTGGTATTTGAGCCATAAGTCGCCCGCATCGTCTTTAGACAGGTTGTCGTTGGTTATGGCTATTACATCGACATAGGCAGTCCCGGTATAGCACGCAAAAAGGAACATATCACGGGTGGTAATATGCGACCATCGGTGTTCTTCAAACTGTAAATCCCGTATCTTTTCAAATTCTTCACGGCTTAGGGTACGAGGTGGATTAACTTTTTGCTTTAGCAAAGGATAGTTTACAAAGTAATGTCTATCGGAATGCCCCTCCTTAAAGGCAATCCGGCAGATTTTCTTTAATATCGCCAAATAGTGGCGCACAGTTTCTACGCCTAAATTTCTTTCGAGAATGAGATAATCCTGAAATTCCCGGATAAACTGTTCGTTTAGCTGGCTGAACGCAAGGTCTTTGACATTGTAGTTTTTGCTGACAAACTCGCCTAATCTTCTCCGGGTGTAGAGGTAATTAGGGATTGTGCGGTGGGAAACATCTATTCCGACACGCGCCCTTACTTCCTCAATGTGGCGGTCAAAGAGGCGCATCATCGTCATTTGTGTTGCCATGCCACCTTGAAACTGGTTCTTTACATCTGTGGCATCGAACGGTATATTCCGTTCGGTTAGAATGCTGTAAGCCTCATTGATACGAAGCAATAACTTATCTATCTTCTCGTTAATTTCGACTGCTTCTTGGCTTTTCCCGTTCAAACGGCTGGCTCGCGGATTCCAAAGCGAGAGAGTGCAGGAGAGTTTGCTACTGAACTGTGCAACGGTATCGCCAACAGTTATTCTTCCCATAATCGGGGTCTTTCTTGACTTGTCAAGAACACTCTTTTTGAGGTAGAGTAATACCTTAAATTTTTCATCTTTCATACGCTTATATTTTGTGGGTAAAGTTACCCGTTTTATAAGCGCTCTTAATCATGTAAAACACAGCATATCAGCGCAAAAGAATAATTCCAATTACCTGTTTTCTCTTGGAAACAGACAGGCTAACGATTTGGTAACTGAAATGTAGCGCAAATCTGCTTCGGGATAAACATTTCAAATAGCTTTAGAATAATGCAAACCTGTTCATTTCAAATATGTTACCTTCCGAACTGCTTCAATCTGCTTTAGTATAATTCACTGCTTTTTATACACGTAGCAAGACATACCCACGCTACCATGATGTTAACATTAGGTGCAGATTTATACACAGTTAGCAAGTTATTGGGGCATAAGA